>Ga0302167_10000006_pt1 | contig 400973 bp, 321 predicted proteins | sample I_Fen_N1_1_FD_193496 | JGI IMG/M metagenome (GOLD analysis project Ga0302167, IMG submission 193496) | Peat permafrost microbial communities from Stordalen Mire near Abisko, Sweden - I_Fen_N1_1 | ecosystem: Environmental > Terrestrial > Soil > Wetlands > Permafrost | place: Sweden: Abisko... | reverse complement strand
TGCTTGAAAAGTTTGGGCTGAAGTTGTAGATGTATCCGAAATAAGCTCTTGATAATTCAAAAGCTGGATTTGATTTTCCGTCTTGTACGTTGTATCTAAAATCAGAAAAGATAGTAACCAATGGCTTACCATTTGGTTTAAAGGAACTCTGCCCGTTATCCGGAGTTTGCGCGGAAGCACCTAGACAGACAAATGTCAGTAACATAGCACTAATAAAAGATGTTTTTACTTTTCTCATTTCCTTATTTGTATTGGTTCATTAATAAATTCTTCTTTAATTTCTATGACAAAAGTAAGCCTGAACTATTACAATAAAGTGAAGCAGATAATACGATTCTATTACGTCTTCTATTTTCTTAATCAATCGATTAAATTCATCTAATCATTATATATTGGTCGTAATGAAGGTCAAAAAGTAGCGACATCTTTAATGCTTAAAGATCAAATTTATCAATACTGATCACTAACTAAGGAACCTGAATTTTGAGAAACTTAAATGTAATACAATGGAAGAATACTGAGTGGTAGTAAAGAAACAGGGTGAGTATAAAAAAAGTCTTTGAAGGCACTCTTCATGTCAAATCCGCTGATTAAGGATTCACAGAAGTTTGTCTCCAAAGGTATATATCATGTTGTTTTCTTTAAAGCAAAAGTACAAGATATACATTACAACTTTATAACAGCTATGATACTATTCAATCTAATTTGCGTGACTGGTACATCACACATATTACAAAAAGGTTACAACTATTTGCCTAATGTGAACAGAAACTCTAACCCGCCTGTAGGCAAGTTGCGTACAGAGATATTTCCTCCATGAAGAATGACGGCGTTCTTGACAATAGCCAGCCCTAGTCCCGTACCTCCCAATTTGCGAGATCTGCCTTTGTCTACTCGATAGAATCTATCAAACAAATGATTCAGGCTCTCTTCAGGTACACCTAAGCCGCTATCGGAGAAACTCAAATAATAATATTTATCATCATCACGGAAACATCTTATCGTGATTGTGACACCTGCACCTGCATAAGAAATGGCATTGTCTGTAAAATTACGGAAGATCGAATAAATCAATGACGCATTGCCGCAATAGGACAGTCCCTTAGGCAAAAGATTGCGGAAAAGAATTTGCTTTTCTACCAATTGCAAGGCAACATCTCCATCAACCGTATCAACCAATGCATGCAGATCAATATTTTCTTTATTAATCATACTTGGAGCATCATCCATGCGCGAAAGTACGGATATGTCTTTAAGCAACCTACCAAGACGATTGCTCTGTGCATAACAGCGGTTGATAAATGTATAAAGCGTATCAGGAGGAAGATCGCGATTCGTAGCTATCGTTTCAAGATAACCTTGTATACTGCTGACTGGAGTCTTCAATTCATGAGCTATATTCTGTGTCAATTGTCTCTTTAATGTAGCCTGAGCTTCAACTTCTGTAGCATCATTGATAGTAATTTCAAAACTTTGATCCATGAAGAATACGCATTCAACATTGAATGTACGCCCATTCTTTTCGATGACTACGGCTATACGATGTTCACCACTGTGCGAAGAGGATACATTGACATACTTGTTGACAAACTCATTAATAGATGAAAATTCAGGGATCTTTAGCACGTCTTCGCTAGCCGATAAACCTATATCGGAAATAAAATCACAGTAACGAAGAAACAGATCATTCACCAGAATCTCTTTCTTACCGGAAGTGAAGATGCCCAATCCTTCATGTGAGATTTGCAAGTGTATAATTAGTTTCTCACGCTCTACCGATAGATTATCTTTGGCTTCATGCAAGCGCTTGTACATTCTGACAATATGTTCGGAGATCTCACCTAATTCATTATTGGGGAATGTAGTATTGAGATTTATGCCTTGATTGTGATCCATGGCATAAGCGAATTTACGCAATTGATTAATGGATGCACCGATATGTCTAGTTAGTAACCATATTATGAGAATCAAGCTCAGCAAGATTATTGTTGTAACGCACACAAAAATGGTGTCTCCTTTCATGTTATTAATCAATCCGGGAGTATACGGCATGGCTGACCGTATAATATAATGATGACTTTGTGATGAAGCAAAAAGCGTAGCCACATAGAAATAATTGACTCCAATAGTCTCTGACATACGGCGCACATCTATTCCTGTGCCTCTAAGCAACGCACTGCGTACTTCGGGACGATTGAAATGATTCTCAAAATGAGTATAATCCTTCCGTTTGTTATCATAAAAGACATGTCCATCAGGATTAATGAGAGTAATACGCAGACTCTTGTCACCCAATTTGGGCAAGAAGCTATTTAGTTTATGCTCTGTATCCGAAAGTGAACCACCAAGAAGTTGGGCAATTTGCAAATTGTAGTTTTGCAAGTGCATACCTATTAATGCTGTTTTATATTCTTTCTCACGCTGATACTGGTATACCATAAAGAGCAGAGTAAATGCAAAGAAAAGAAAAAGTATGGCTGCAAGGATTTTGCGTGTAAAAGAGATTCGAAGTTGGGGCATAAGCAACAGTCTTTATTATTCTATTTATTCTGGTTCAAAGCAGTAACCGTATCCTAAACGAGTGACAACACATTTACCGTATACCCCGATCTTACGGCGCAAACGAGTGATATTGACATCTATGGTACGATCAAGCACATAGACTTCATCACTCCAAATCTTGGTAAGGATCTCTTCGCGAGAAAAGACTCTACCGATGTTGCTTAAGAAAAGAAAAAGAATTTCAAACTCTTTCTTGGTGAGTGCTATTTCACTACCATCTATGGTTACTCGTTTTCTAACTAAGTTCAATGAGAGGTTTTTGTAGATAAGATGTTCAGACTTCTGAGGTTTATTTTCGATTCCCCGTCTTATTACAGCTTTTACACGTACAACTACTTCACGCAATGAGAAAGGTTTAGATATATAATCATCAGCACCTACATTGAAACCTGTAATTGTATCGTTTTCAGTGTCTTTAGCCGTAATGAATATAATAGGGATTTTGGCTGTAGCAGGGTTCTTCTTTATCATACTGGCCATACGGAAACCTGATATTTCGCCCATCATCACATCCAGTAACAACAAATCATACCGGCTAATATCCAACTGCAAAGCTTCCTCGGCCGAGTTGGCTGTATCTACTTCGTATCCTTCGTTTTCAAGGTTGAATTTCAGGATCTCACAAAGATCCTGTTCATCATCTACTACTAAAAGCCTGTTGTTAACCATGTTTATGTCATTAATATTTTTTATGTACAACAAAAGAACAACTTTTATATTTCAAACGTTTGCCATACATATTACATTTATGTTACAGACCCTGAAATAATAAATGTTAAGGCTTGAGACTTCCGGCAAAATAGTCGCTCTTGTACTTTTCTATCAATAGAAGACCTTTATCTGTAGCAATACCACGCAAGAAAGTGAAGATTAAGGTATCAAAGACGTCATTAAAAGGATATTTCTCTGTGATTTCAGACTTTTTAAGAGCCTCTAGCTGAGCCTCTAGAAAGACATTCACAATTTCATAATTCATGTCGCCCCTGAATAATCCTTGAGATACTCCTTTCTGGAAAAAAGTAACAACCTTATTGCGGTCTCTCAATTTATTCTCTTCATGCATCTTGTTTACAGACGGATACCTTTTTAAATCAAAAAAATAATCTTTATGAATATCACGAACCATTTGCAAAACCAAGTAATATATTCGTAAAATGGATTGCAATACATTATCCGATTCTTCATAGACCTTAGAGAACATGACTTCGTTCTCACACTGAACTTGCTTGACGACTTCCATCACAAGAGTTTCTTTATCAGGAAATTCTTCATACAAAGTCCGCTTTGAAATAGTAAGACTGGCGGCAATACTATCCATGGTCATAACTTTTATGCCATTGCTCATGAATAATCGCTTAGCTTCTTGAAGAATACGATTGTGTAACTCTTCACGAGAATTATTCTTGCGACATTTAGGATCAGATATAGCCATATATTCGTCTTTTAAGAATGCAAAAATACAAAAAAAAACTTCTTAATTGAAATTAGTTTATTTAATTTGAATTATTCTTTACTAAGACTTACTTTATTTCCCATTCAAAAGCAGGAATTACAGGTATATCATCGAAACGTCTTTTAATATCAGCAATTATATTAATATCTTTCATACTACTCATACGTTGCCGAACTAGCAGGAATGCCGCATAACGCGCTGCACGCAAATAAGAAATTGCCATTGAATATTCTAATGTATTTTGAGGATTTTCATCATGTATTTCATTAATGAGCAATGCTTGGCGGCTGATAATCTCCATTAAATCAAACGGCAATAACGTATATATTACCCAAACATTCTGGTCAATTTCACCTTTTTCTTTTTTAGACTCCTCAACTGAATCAACAATGTTTCTCTCTCTTTCAACATTTGATTTGTATTCTTCAATCAAACTGTACTGTAGTCTAGCATATTCATTGTCTTTGGATAAGCAACCGATTATAAGTTGGGAACTTAAGCATGCATTGACGACTATAGGAAAAATATTCTGTTGCGATTTTGAACACTGTTGCAATAAAGATTCTAGTATTTCACTGGTTTCCATTCTGTATGTTTATTGTAAATTGACGATAATTTTTTGAATATCCGTCACGGTCGCTCACTTCTATACGAAACGTTGAATATGTTTTTCTAAGATGTTTGGATGCTTGAATTGAGATATCATACATTGCTACTTCCCCAGGCATCAACATTTGAAGTGGTTCCGGGATTGAAAGCAACAGTTGCCTTTCTCCATCAACAATTGTAATAACCGGCTTAGCATTGTAAGCAGTAATGGACCCAGCATTATAGATATCAAATATAAGATGACAAACCTCACCTCTATCGATAGTCCTATTACGATTTTGATCAATAAAGCGTATGTTACGAACTTCAAGATCCGTCTCACTAATCGTATCTCGATAATCACTGTCAAAAGATGATTGCTCTGTTTTACGAATAGGTTTAGAATAAGATCCATTATCGTTTGATTGATCAGAGTATGAATCATCAAATTTAGGTCGTGTGGCTTCATTAGCAACCACAGCACCAGTAATTGAACCCATCATAGAACCAATAGCGTAGCCGTTCCAATGATCCATATGGTTGCCGACTATTCCGCCAATAGCACCTCCAATTATAGAACCGGCTTGTATAGATCCGGGATCTCCTCCACGTAAAAATCCGTTTGCACACGATACGAATAGTGAAGAGCATATTACCAATATCAAAAAAGGCTTCTTCATAAATGTGTATTTAGAATAGATACAAATATAACAATAGAAACGGATCTATATTCTCTACAATATATAATATTAATGATAATTAGTAGAAAAAAAAGCTGTCTTTACCATGAGGTAAAGACAGCTTTTATAAGAATAATTATATAACTTATGATTATTCAGCTTTTGCTTCTTCCTGAGCTTCTTCCTTTGCAGGTTCTTCAGCAGGAGTCTCTTCAACCACTTGAGCATCTTCTGTTGCAACAGCAGCATCTTCTGCTTTAGTAGCTTTTTTAGAACGACGAGTACGAGTTGATTTCTTAGTGCTTTCTTTCATCATGTTCTCATCATAATCAACGAGTTCAATAAAGCACATATCTGCATTATCACCTAAACGCTTACCAGTTTTGATAACACGTGTATAACCTCCGGGACGATCAGCGACCTTTACAGAAATTTCTTTAAAAAGTTCTGTTACTGCAACTTTATCTTGTAGGTTACTGAAGACAACACGACGTGAATTCGTAGTATCATCTTTCGATTTTGTTATTAAAGGCTCAATATACTTCTTTAATGCCTTTGCCTTCGCGACAGTCGTAGTGATTCTTTTGTGCTTAATCAAAGAACATGCCATATTTGCCAACATGGCACCTCTATGAGAAGCAGTACGACCGAGGTGATTAAATTTCTTATTATGTCTCATTTTCTTATTCTTTATCTAATTTATACTTAGAGATATCCGTTCCAAACGACAGATTCAGACCTGCGAGCAAATCATCAAGCTCTGTAAGCGATTTCTTACCGAAATTTCTAAATTTGAGAAGATCAGTTTTATTGTATTGGACTAAGTCACCAAGTGTTTCCACATCAGCAGCTTTTAAGCAATTAAGTGCACGAACTGAAAGGTCCATGTCGACAAGCTTAGTCTTCAACAATTGACGCATATGTAATACTTCTTCATCAAATTCTTCATTACCATCCATCTCAGAACTCTCAAGAGTAATTTTCTCATCAGAGAACAACATGAAATGATAAATAAGAACCTTAGCAGCTTCTTTCAAAGCCTCTTTCGGGTGAATGGAACCATCTGTAGATATCTCTATAATCAGTTTTTCATAATCGATCTTTTGTTCAACACGATAATTTTCAACTGAATATTTAACATTACGAATTGGTGTGTAAATTGAATCAATAGGGATTACATTAACATCGGTACAATACTCGCGATTTTCATCAGCAGGTACATAACCTCTACCTTTGTTAATTGTAATGTCAATCTGCATTGTAGCTTTTGAATCTAAATGGCAAATAACTAATTCAGGATTTAACACTTCAAATCCAGTCAAATATTTACCTATATCTCCAGCTTTGAATTCTTCAGAATTTTCAACTGTAATAGATACTTTTTCAGTCTCAAACTCCTCAACAATTTGTTTAAAGCGAACTTGTTTGAGGTTTAATATAATGTTGGTAACGTCTTCCTTCACACCAGGAACAGTAGCGAATTCATGTTGAACGCCCTCAATTCTTATGGTGTTAATTGCATACCCTTCAAGTGAAGAGAGCAGAATACGGCGAAGAGCATTGCCAATGGTTATACCAAAACCAGGCTCAAGCGGACGAAATTCGAACTTTCCGAATTTTGCGTCAGCTTCCAACATTAATACTTTATCGGGTTTTTGAAATGCTAATATAGCCATGTAATTAATTATTATTTAGAATACAACTCAACGATCAGATGCTCTTTGATATTCTCAGGAATATCAGCTCTCTCTGGGGTATGTAATAATTTCCCAGATTTTGAATTTTCATCCCACTCCAACCAAGGATATTTGCTATGATTAAAGCCAGCAAGCGCATCAGCAATAACTTCCAATGACTTATCTTTCTCACGAATAGCAATTATTTCTCCTGCGGCAACAGCATATGAAGGGATGTTAACAACTTTACCATTAATAGTAATATGTCTATGACTTACTAATTGGCGAGCAGCAGAACGTGTAGGGGCAATACCCAAACGATAAACGACGTTATCAAGACGACCCTCTAAAAGTTGAATCAAAATTTCACCTGTAATACCTTTAGCTCTTTCAGCTTTTTCGAATAAATTACGGAACTGTTTCTCTAATACACCATATGTGTATTTAGCTTTCTGCTTCTCAGCAAGCATTACGCCGTATTCAGAAGTCTTTCTTCTTCTGGAATTACCATGTTGACCGGGGCCATAATTTTTCTTTGATAATACTTTATCAGCACCAAAGATAGCTTCACCGAATCTGCGGGCAATTCTTGATTTTGGACCTGTATATCTAGCCATTTTAAAATAATTTTGTTAATTGCATTCTATCTGTTGCAGCCGCGGGTACAATAAAGGATTTGTAACACCATATAAACAGACAAAAATGTCATTCTAAAATAAATATTAAACTCTACGTCTTTTCGGTGGACGACAACCATTATGAGGAAGTGGGGTTACATCAACAATTTCTGTAACTTCAATACCTGAACCATGTATAGTTCTAATAGCAGACTCACGTCCGTTACCTGGACCAGTGACATATGCCTTAACTTTTCTCAAGCCAAGATCATACGCAACTTTTGCACAATCTTGTGCAGCCATTTGAGCTGCGTAAGGGGTATTCTTTTTAGAACCTCTGAATCCCATTTTACCTGCTGAAGACCAAGAAATAACTTGACCTTCACTATTAGTTAAAGAAACAATAATGTTGTTGAATGAGGAATGAACATGAAGTTGTCCATTAGCATCAACTCTCACATTTCTTTTCTTTGCTGCGACTGTTTTCTTTGCCATATCAACAATTATTATTTAGTAGCTTTCTTCTTGTTTGCAACCGTTTTCTTCTTTCCTTTGCGAGTACGCGCATTGTTTTTGGTACTTTGACCGCGAACGGGCAAACCTAAACGATGACGAATACCACGGTAGCAACCGATATCCATTAACCTCTTAATATTCAACTGAACTTCTGAACGAAGATCACCTTCAACTTTGTACTCGGTTGAAATAATCTGGCGAATTTTAGCTGCCTGATCATCCGACCAATCTTTGACCTTGATATCATTATCAACTCCAGCCTTAGATAAAATCTTTGCTGAACTACTGCGACCTATTCCGTAGACATAGGTTAACGCAATTTCCCCTCTTTTATTTTGAGGTAAATCTACACCAACTATTCTTATAGCCATAAACTTAATTATTCTTGTTGCAAAAATAATAAATTATCATCCTTGACGTTGTTTAAACTTAGGATTTTTCTTGTTAATTACATATAAACACCCTTTACGTCTTACTATTTTGCATTCAGGCGTGCGTTTCTTTAATGATGCTTTAACTTTCATATCTCTTTGTTATTTATATCTAAATACGATTCTCCCTTTTGATAAATCATAAGGAGACATTTCGACACGTACTTTATCACCTGGTAAAATTTTTATATAATGCATACGCATCTTACCAGAAATATGAGCCGTTATCTCATGACCATTTTCCAACTCAACATGAAACATTGCATTAGACAATGCTTCTACAATTACTCCATCTTGCTCTATCGCCAATTGTTTTGCCATATAAATCAGATTCTTTTTCTTCTTAAAACATCTTCTAAAAACTCAAATGACGACAATATATCAGGACCACTCTTCCTTATCGCAATGGTATGCTCATAATGAGCAGCCATACCTCCATCACGCGTAAGAATTGTCCATTTATCTGTATTCATACAAATCTGACGTGAATATTGAGTGATCATAGGCTCTATAGCAATGCACATACCATTTTTCAACATCTCCCCAGTCCCACAATTACCATAATTGGGAACATGAGGTTCTTCATGCATTTCTTTTCCGATCCCATGACCGACCAATTCTCTTACAACGCCATATCCGTTAGTTTCAGCTTCCCTCTGTACTGCACTCCCAATGTCGCCAATACGATGACCAATAACTGATTGTTCTATTCCTTTATACAAAGATTGTTTGGTTACATCTAACAGCTTTTTAATTTCTGGTTTGACCTCACCGACACAAAATGTGTAACATGAATCGCCACAAAAACCATCTAACAAAGTGCCACAATCAATTGAAATAATGTCACCATCTTTTAATGGCTTGTTATTGGGTATACCGTGTACAACGGCATCATTTACGGATGTGCATATTGCAGCAGGAAACGGATTACCATAAGGGTTAGGGAAGTCCTTGAATGTAGGCACGGCCCCATTATCCCTTATGTATTCCTCAGCCACCCTATTCAATTGGTTGGTTGTAACACCAGGCTCAACTATCTTTGCTAATTCAGCTAGTGTTTTACCAACTAATAGGTTGGCTTGCCTTAACAGCTCAATTTCATCATCTGTTTTAAGAACAATCATTATTAATATAATGAATCAGGCAGTAACCCCTGATGTACGTCCCTTTATTCTACCGGATTTTAGCAATCCATCGTAATGCCTCATCAATAGATAACTTTCAACTTGCTGTAATGTATCGAGTACGACTCCTACAATAATCAACAATGATGTTCCTCCAAAGAATTGAGCAAACTCCGATTTAACTCCAAATACACCTGCAAAAGCAGGCATTACTGCAACAACAGCCAAGAAAAGTGAGCCTGGCAATGTTATCTTAGACATGATGTCATCAATATATTCAGCGGTAGGTTTACCAGGTTTAATACCCGGAATAAAACCATTATTACGCTTCAAATCTTCTGACATTTGATTTGGATTGATCGTTATTGCCGTATAGAAATAAGTGAACAATATAATCAGGATAGCAAATATCACATTATACCATAATCCGGTATGATCTGTTAATGCTCTAGCTATACCAGTTGCATCTTGGACATGTGAATATCCAACAATTGCAAGAGGAATAAACATTAATGCCTGAGCGAATATAATAGGCATCACATTAGCTGCATTCACTTTTAATGGAATGTATTGGCGGGCTCCACCATATTGTTTATTACCAACAATCTGCTTTGCATATTGTACTGGAACTTTTCGTGTACCTTGAACAAGCAAAATTGCAGCTGCAATAACAAACAATAAGAATATCATCTCAACTAGAAACATTATCAATCCACCCGCCTTATCAGACATACGAGAAACAAGTTCTTGTCCTAAAGCTACTGGTAAACGGGCAATAATTCCAACCAAAATAATGAATGAAATTCCGTTTCCGACACCTTTATCAGTTATTCTTTCACCTAACCATAGAACAAACATACTTCCTGCCGCTAAAATAATAGTAGAAGTGACCATGAAGAGTGTCCAATTCAACGATGAGTTAAAAGAGGGTCCCGCTTGCATCTTTAAATTAATTAAGTATGAAGGGGCCTGAAACACCAGAATGAAGATTGTCAGATATCGGGTATACTGATTTATTTTTCTAGTACCACTTTCACCTTCACGCTGCAATTTCTGAAAATACGGCACTGCTATAGCAAGCAACTGTATTACGATTGAAGCAGAAATGTATGGCATGATTCCCAAAGCAAAGATGGATGCATGTGAAAAGGCACCACCGGAAAACATGTTCAACAATGCCAAAAGACCTTGGCTTGTCTGCTCGTGTAACTTAGTTAACATGCCAGCATTAATGCCGGGCAGCACAATATATGAGCCGAATCTGTACACCGCCACGAACAATGTCGTGATGAGGATCCTTTTTCTAAGATCCTCAATCTTCCAGATATTCTTTAATGTTTCAATAACTTTTCTCATATTCTAAATTAGAGTTTTACAGCGTTACCACCTACAGCTTCAATAGCAACAATCGCATTCTTAGAGAAAGCATGTGCTTCGATCTCCAGTTTACTTTTAAGGCTACCGTTACCTAGAATTTTAACTAAATGTTTTGAAGAGACAAAGCCTGCACTAATAAAGTCTTGAATACTAATTTTGGTAAGACCTTTGTCATCAGCTAATGATTGAACTGTGTCCAAATTGATGGCTTTATATTCAACACGGTTGATATTCTTAAAACCAAACTTAGGTACACGTCTTTGAAGAGGCATCTGACCTCCTTCAAAACCAACTTTTTGATGATAACCGGATCTTTGCTTTGCGCCTTTATGACCTCTTGTAGAAGTTCCTCCTAAGCCAGAACCAATTCCACGACCGGTCCTTCTTCTAGAATGTGTAGAACCACAAGCCGGTTTCAAATTACTTAAGTCCATATATCTTTTAATTTACTTATTCTACAAATGAATTATTTTTCGACAATGACCAAGTGTTTAACCTTCTCAATCATACCTAAAACTGAAGGAGTAGATTCACGTTCCACTACTCTGTTCAATTTACGGAGTCCTAACGCATCCAAAGTACTCTTTTGATCTTTAGGAGCACCTATTCTACTTTTAATCTGTTTAATCTTAATAGTCGACATTACTTTCCTCCTTATTATCCTCTAAATACTTTTTCAACACTAATTCCGCGATTCTGAGCGACAGTTCTTGCATCTCTCATTTCACCTAAGGCTTTAATAGTAGCCTTAACTAAATTATGAGGATTTGAAGAACCTTTTGCCTTAGCCAGTACATCAGTAATACCTACACTTTCAAGAACAGCACGCATAGCACCACCGGCTACAACTCCAGTACCTTGAGAAGCTGGTTTGATAAATACTTCAGCACCACTAAATGTAGCAGTTTGCTCATGAGGAACTGTACCTTTCAATACAGGTACACGAGTAAGATTCTTTTTTGCAGATTCAACACCTTTAGCTATTGCTGCTGTTACTTCACCAGCTTTACCAAGGCCCCATCCTACAACACCATCTTCGTTTCCTACAACAACAAGTGCCGAAAAGGTCATATTTCTACCACCCTTTGTTACTTTCGTAACACGATTAATGGCGACTAATCTATCTTTTAATTCAATATCACTTGAAATTTTTGCTTTGTTATTTGACATATTCATTAAAAATTAAGTCCGCCATTACGAGCAGCATCTGCTACTGCCTTAATTCTCCCATGATAAAGGTAACCATTTCTATCAAAAACAACAGAAACAATACCTGCTTCTTTTGCTTTCTCTGCAATAAGTTGCCCAACCTTCTCTGATTTCTCTTTCTTAGAGATTCCCTCTAATTTAAGAGATGAAACTGAAGCCAATGTTTTACCAGACAAATCATCAATTATCTGTACATAAATCTGCTTATTACTTCTAAATACACTCATACGTGGACGCTCTGCAGTTCCAGAGATCTTATTACGTACTCTGTATTTGATTTTTGTTCTTCTTTCTATTTTTGTTGTCATGATAATTACGAATTTACAAAATTACTTAGCACTTGCTGATTTACCAGATTTTCTACGAATTTCTTCGCCAACAAACTTAACACCTTTTCCTTTATAAGGTTCAGGCTTACGGAAAGAACGCAACTTAGCACAAACATGACCAAGTAACTGTTTGTCACAAGACTCTAGTGAAATAAGAGGATTCTTATTTCTTTCAGACTTGGTAGTAACCTTCACTTCATCAGGAAGCTCGATAAAAATATTATGAGTATAGCCTAAAGCTAACTCAATAATATTACCTTTATTTGAAGCACGATAACCAACACCAACAAGTTCAAGTTCCTTAATATAACCTTGAGAAACACCAATAACCATATTGTTAATTAATGATCTGTAAAGTCCATGGAATGCTTTAGTTTGTTTATCTTCGTTAGCGCGTGAAAGTACAATGTTTCCCTCACTTACTTCAACAGTAATCGACGGATCGATTTCTTGAGCCAACTCTCCTTTTGGACCTTTGACTGTAACTACATTCTCCTTGCATACGACTGAAACGCCGGCAGGAATTTGTATGGGTAATTTTCCTATTCTAGACATTGCTTAATCCTCCCTAAATTAATAAACATAACATAAAACTTCACCACCAATTTTCAAATTGGAAGCTTCTTTATCTGTCATTACACCCTTGGAAGTAGATACTATAGCAATACCCAAACCATTAATTACTCTCGGCATATCTCTGTATCCGGTATACTTACGCATACCAGGAGAAGAAATTCTTACCAATTTTTTAATCGCGCTAGATTTACTAACGGGATCAAATTTCAAGGCTACTTTAATTGTGCCTTGAGGTCCATCTTCTACAAACTTATAATTAAGAATGTAGCCTTTCTCAAAAAGAATTTTTGTAATTTCCTTTTTAAGATTTGAGGCTGGGATTTCAGCAACCCTGTGCTTAGCACTGATTGCATTTCTCAGTCTTGTTAAATAATCTGCTATTGGATCAGTCATATTATAAAAATTAAATTAATCAGGTCTACCCTGACAATATTTAAAATAAATTACCAACTTGCTTTTTTTACTCCAGGAATTAAACCATTTGAAGCCATTTCTCTAAATTGTATTCTAGAGATACCGAATTGACGGATATAACCTCTTGGGCGTCCTGTAATTTTGCAACGATTGTGTAAGCGAACAGGTGAAGCATTCTTGGGTAGCGCTTGTAAAGCTTCATAATCACCAGCTTTCTTCAGGGCTGCTCTTTTAGTAGCATATTTCGCTACCAACTTTTCCCTTTTCACCTCGCGAGCCTTCATTGATTCTTTTGCCATAATATCAATCTTTATTAGCTTTTTTAAATGGTAAACCAAACTCTTTCAGCAATGCATAACCTTCCTCATCAGTGTTAGCACTTGTAACGAAAGTTACATTCATTCCTAAAATTTTTGATATACTATCTATATTGATTTCAGGATAAATGATTTGCTCCTCAATGCCAAGAGTATAATTACCTTTACCATCAAACTTGTTTGAAATTCCTTTAAAGTCACGAATACGTGGTAATGCCACGCGAATCAGTCTTTCAAGGAATTCATACATTCTCTCTCTGCGAAGCGTAACCATAACACCAATTGGCATTTTTTTACGCAACTTGAAGTTAGCAACGTCTTTGCGAGATAAAGTCGCTACAGCTTTTTGACCTGTAATGGCTGTTAACTCATTAATAGCTACGTCAATAATCTTCTTATCTGCAACAGCAATTCCTAATCCTTGATTGATAACGATCTTTTTAAGAACCGGAATTTGCATTGTTGATTCATACTGAAATTTTTCTTTCAGGGCAGGCGCTATACGCTCTGCATACTCTTTTTTAAGACTTGCAGTGTTACTCATCACTTAATCTCCTCTCCTGATTTAGTTGCAAAACGAACTGAAACGCCTTCAGTATCTTTCTTTCTACCTATACGTGTTGGTTTACCTGATTTAGGATCCAATGGATTCAAATTAGAAATATGAATCGATGCTTCCTGTTTTATCAGACCACCTTGAGGTTGTTTTGCACTTGGTTTAGTACTTTTAGTAACAAGGTTGACACCTTCTACGATAGCTCTCTTCTTATCAACAAGTACTTTAAGCACCTGTCCAGTTTTACCTCTATCTTTGCCAGTATTAACGTAAACTGTATCGCCTTTTTTTATATGAAATTTACTCATTACTTAAATCTATTACAAAATTAAAGTACTTCTGGTGCTAATGAAACAACCTTCATATTGGTTGCACGAAGCTCTCTCGCTACGGGGCCGAAAATACGACTACCACGAATCTCACCAGCAGTGTTCAAAAGAACACATGCATTATCATCAAAACGAATATAAGAACCATCAGCACGACGGATTTCTTTCTTTGTTCTTACGACAAGAGCTTTTGTAACTGCACCTTTTTTTATATCACTTGAAGGGATCACGCTCTTTACAGAGACAACAATTACATCCCCAACAGAAGCATAACGACGACCTGTTCCACCTAATACACGAATGCATAAAACTTCACGGGCACCGCTGTTATCACAAACTGTAAGTCTTGATTCTGTTTGTATCATAATTACTTAGCTCTTTCTGTTATTTCTACTAATCTCCATCTCTTAGTCTTGCTCAAAGGACGAGTCTCCATTATACGCACGGTATCACCAACACTTGACTCGTTCTTTTCATCATGAACATGGTATTTCTTTGTCTTACTAACAAATTTACCATAAATAGGGTGTTTCTCTTTAAATTTAGCAGCTACCGTAATAGTTTTATCCATTTTGGTGCTAACTACAACCCCTGTTCTTTCTTTTCTTAAATTTCTAACTTCCATTCGGCCAATCATTTATTATTTAATTGTCTTTGGCGTAATTCTGTTTTAATACGCGCAATCATCCTGCGTAATTGCTTGATTTGTGCAGGATTTTCCAAAGGAGAAATGGAATGATTTAATACCATTTGGGTGTAATTAGCTGTTTCAGTTGCTAATCTTTCAACCAAGTCCTTTGTATTTATTTCTCTAATTTCTGCAATATTCATAACCATTAAGCATTAGGATTTTGAGCATCATAATCACGTCTAACTACAAATTTTGTAGTAACAGGAAGTTTTTGAGCAGCCAAACGAAGAGCCTCTTTAGCTATTTCATATGATACTCCTTCAACTTCGAAAATTATTCTACCTGGATCAACAGGAGCAACAAATCCTACTGGATCTCCTTTTCCTTTACCCATACGCACATCAGCCGGTTTCTTTGTGATTGGTTTATCAGGAAAGATTCTAATCCAAATCTGCCCCTGACGTTGCATATATCTAGTTACCGCAACACGAGCTGCCTCTATTTGACGTCCGGTAATCCATCTTGTTTGTAAAGATTTAATACCGAAAGTACCAAAGGCAAGCTGATTGCCTCTTTGTGCATTACCTTTTTGACGGCCTTTCTGCGGTCTTCTGTATTTAGTCTTTTTGGGTTGTAACATAATTTTTTAATTCAATTAGCGGTTATTTTTTTTTCTTTTAAAGTTACGGCCACCATTGCCTCCGTTATTGCCACGACCATTTTCTTTTTGAGTAAAATTGGGTGCCAATTCACGTTTTCCGAACACTTCACCACGGCAAATCCACACTTTAATGCCCAACAGACCTACTTTTGTAAGAGCCTCTGCTTGACAATAATCGATATCTGCACGGAATGTATGCAATGGAGTACGTCCTTCTTTATACATCTCTGAACGAGCCATTTCAGCTCCATTCAAACGACCCGAGATTTGTACTTTGATGCCTTCAGCTCCCATTCTCATTGTGTTAGCTATAGCCATTTTAATGGCACGACGGTAAGCGATTTTACCCTCTACTTGTCTTGCAATATTATTTCCAACAATAACAGCATCAAGTTCAGGTCTTCTTACTTCAAAAATATTAATCTGGATATCTTTATCGGTAATCTTCTTCAACTCCTCTTTCAACTTGTCAACTTCTTGACCACCTTTACCGATAATAATACCGGGACGTGCAGTACAAACTGTAATCGTCACCAATTTCAAAGTTCTCTCAATTACAATTCTTGAAACACTAGCCTTTGCTAGTCTGGCATTCAAATACTTACGGATTTTTGCATCCTCAAGCAATGATTCTCCAAAACTACGGCCACCATACCAATTGGAATCCCATCCTCTAATGATTCCTAAACGGTTACTTACTGGATTTACTTTTTGTCCCATCTAGATCAATTATTTTTTTCATCATTAGTATTCTTCGACTCAACGAACAACGTTACATGATTTGAACGTTTACGGATTCTATATCCACGACCTTGAGGTGCTGGTCTCATTCTTTTCAGAGTTGCGCCACCATCAACAAAAACTTTAGATATATATAATTCTCCATCTTCTGCCTTGCGCTCATTTTTCTGTTCCCAGTTAGCAATAGCAGAACGCAACAATTTTTCAATTTTGCTAGAAGCATCCTTTGAAGAAAACCTTAAGATTCCAAGTGCTTTATTCACTTCCATGCCTCTCACCATATCAATAACATAACGCATCTTACGAGGTGAAGAAGGAACATTATTTAATTTGGCAAAACTTATTGTTTTAAGGGCTGTTTTTCTTGCTTCAGCCGATTTAAACTTTCTTGCTCCCATTATTATTATACTTTTTTATTTCAGAATTATTTTTTCCTGTTACCGGCATGACCACGGAAAGTTCTAGTAGGAGCAAATTCTCCCAACTTGTGCCCAACCATGTTTTCCGTTACATAAACAGGAATAAATTTATTTCCATTGTGAACTGCAATAGTTTGTCCCACAAAATCTGGGGAAATCATTGAAGCTCGAGCCCAAGTTTTAACCACGACTTTCTTGCCTGATTCAATCATTGCAAGAACTTTGTCTTCTAGTTTAACATTTATATAAGGGCCTTTTTTTAATGAACGACTCATAATTTACCAATTTAACAGATTACTTTTTTCTTCTCTCTATAATATATCTAGAAGATTGCTTCTTCGGAGCTCTTGTTTTCAAGCCCTTAGCGTACAATCCTGTTCTAGAACGAGGTTGGCCTCCAGACTGACGTCCTTCACCACCTCCCATTGGGTGATCAACAGGGTTCATTACAACACCACGGTTATGAGGACGACGTCCTAACCATCTTGAACGACCTGCCTTACCAGAACTTTCCAAAGCATGATCAGAGTTACCAACGCTTCCGATAGTAGCTTTGCATGTGCTTAAGATCTGTCTTACCTCACCTGAAGGTAATTTGATTACACAGTAACGTCCTTCACGAGATGTTAACTGAGCAAAATTACCAGCAGAACGAACTAAAGCAGCACCTTGTCCTGGACGTAATTCAATATTATGAATCACAGTACCAACAGGAATATTCTGCAGAGGAAGTGTATTACCAACTTCAGGAGCAGCATTTTCACCCGACATTAAAGTAGAGCCTACTTGCAATCCATTGGGAGCAATAATGTATCTTTTTTCACCATCAGCATAATACAACAAAGCGATACGAGCTGAGCGATTCGGATCATATTCGATTGTTTTCACTACTGCTGAAACACCGTCTTTCTCTCTCTTAAAATCAATCAGTCTTAACTTTCTCTTGTGACCGCCACCAATGTAGCGTACTGTCATCTTACCGACATTATTACGACCACCGGTAGAACGCTTACCGAACACAAGAGATTTTTCTGGTACAGTTGATGTGATATCATCAAACGTACCAATAATTTTATGTCTTTGCCCCGGTGTTGTGGGCTTAAATTTTCTTACTGCCATTTCTTTTAAATATTGCTATAAAAATCAATAGTATCTCCTTCTTTTAGTGTAACAATTGCTTTTTTATAAGCATTTGTTTTACCACTTATCAGACCTGCCTTTGTATAACGACTTTTATTTTTGCCTGGATAACGCATAGTTTGAACCCTGACAACTTTAACATTGTAAGTGTTCTCAACAACATTCTTAATTTGTACTTTATCGGCTTCAGGAAGAACTACAAATCCGAAACGATTATACTTTTCTGATTCTGCGGTCATCTTCTCAGTAACCAACGGTTTAATGATAATTCCCATTATTTAAGCCTCCTTTTTAATTAAGATATCACCAATTGCATTCAAAGACTTTTCAGTCAATACCAATACACCAGCATTCATAACTCGGTACGTATTTACACCCGACACAGAAATAACCTGTGTTTTTTGTAAGTTACGAGCCGACAAATATACATTATTATTAGATTCTGGTAAAACTAAAAGCAACTTTTTATCAGAAACTTTAATGTTTTTTGCAAATTTAATAAAATCTTTGGTCTTTGGTGCCTCAAAAGTGAAGTCCTCCACCACTAGGATAGAATTTTCACTTGCTTTATAAGACAAAGCAGACTTTCTTGCCAACACTTTTAACTTCTTGTTCAGTTTAAAGCTGTAATCTCTTGGTTTAGGACCAAAAGCACGGCCACCACCAACTAATACCGGCGAGTTTAAGTCTCCACGACGTGCACCGCCACCACCTTTTTGACGGCCAATTTTTCTTGTAGAACCACTAATTTCACTTCTCTCTTTAGATTTATGAGTACCTTGTCTTTGATTGGCAAGGAACTGCTTTACATCTAAATAGATCGCATTATCATTGGGCTCAATACCGAAGATAGATTCGTTTAACGTAACCTTTCTTCCGGTGTCCTCACCATTAATATTTAATACGTTAACTTCCATTATTTTTCGATTTTAACAATTGAACCTTTTGCTCCTGGTATAGACCCTTTTATTAAAAGAAGGTTGTGTTCAGGAATGACCTTTAATACTCTCAAATTTTGGATAGTGACTCTGTCATCACCCATCTGACCGCCCATGCGCATTCCTTTAAATACTTTCGCAGGATATGAACAAGCTCCAATTGAACCCGGTTTACGAGCTCTGTTGTGCTGACCATGAGTTGCTTGACCTACACCAGCAAATCCATGTCTTTTAACAACACCTTGGAAACCTTTACCCTTTGATATACCAATAATATCAACAAAAGTTGCATCATTGAAAAGATCAACAGAAATCGTATCTCCCAAATTAACGCCTTCGAAATCTTTGAACTCGGCCAAGTGTCTCTTTGCCGCTACACCAGCTTTCTTGAAGTGACCATCAAGAGGTTTTGTAACATGTTTTTCTTTAATGTCTTCAAAACCAAGCTGAACTGCTGCATATCCATCATTCTCAACGGATTTTAGCTGTGTAACAACACAAGGACCTACTTCGATAACAGTGCATGGAACATTTTTTCCATCGGCACTGAAAACGGATGTCATTCCGATTTTTTTTCCTAATAATCCTGGCATTTCAGTAACTTTTAAATTTAAATTTTAATTTCAACATCAACTCCACTCGGTAATTCCAACTTCATCAAAGCATCTACAGTCTTAGCAGAAGAACTGTAAATGTCTATCAGACGTTTGTAAGAAGAAAGCTCAAATTGCTCTCTTGATTTTTTATTAACGAAAGTAGAGCGATTCACTGTAAAGATACGCTTATGCGTAGGAAGAGGGATAGGACCACTGACAATGGCACCCGCCGACTTCACAGTACGTACGATATTCTCAGCTGATTTATCAACCAAGCTATGATCATACGACTTCAATTTGATTCTAATTTTTTGGCTCATATTATTAATTAATGTAATTATAACAAATCTACTCGACCTTTATACTCTTCCAGTACACCCTTAGCTATAGAAGGAGATACTTTCTCATAATGATCGAATGTCATAGAAGAAGTAGCACGACCGGATGATATAGTACGTAAAGTTGTTACATATCCGAACATCTCTGCCATCGGAACTATAGCTTTTACAATACGTGCACCAGAACGACTAGTTTCCATGCCTTCAACTTGTCCTCTTCTCTTATTCAAGTCACCAATGACATCACCCATGTTCTCTTCCGGAGTTACAACCTCTAATTTCATGATAGGTTCCAACAACACAGGGCCTGCTTTAGAGCAACCATTCTTATAAGCATTCAAAGCACAAATTTCAAATGACAACTGATCAGAGTCCACTGGATGGAATGATCCATCAACAAGAACAACTTTCAATTTATCAACTGGGAATCCTGCTAAAACACCATTTTTCAATGCGTTTTGGAAACCTTTCTGAACAGATGGTATAAATTCCTTAGGCACATTACCACCTTTTACCTCATCTACAAATTGTAATGATCCTTCGAAATCATCATCAGCTGGACCAATATTAACAATAATATCAGCAAATTTACCACGACCACCAGATTGCTTCTTGTAAAGCTCACGAAGATTAACTGTCTTGGTAATGGCCTCTTTGTATGATACTTGAGGACGTCCCTGGTTACATTCTACACCGAACTCACGCTTAAGACGGTCCATAATGATATCAAGGTGAAGTTCACCCATACCAGAAATAATCGTCTGACCGCTTTGTTCATCAGTATGCACACGGAACGTAGGATCTTCTTCTGCCAATTTAGCTAAACCGATAGAAAGTTTATCAATATCCTTTTGTGTTTTCGGTTCAATTGAAATACCGATTACGGGATCAGGGAAGTCCATTGATTCCAATACAATTGGAGCATTTTCATCACAAAGAGTATCACCCGTGTGAATATCTTTGAAACCAACTCCAGCACCAATATCACCAGCACCAACTACGTCTACTGGATTCTGCTTGTTTGAAAACATTTGGAACAAACGAGATACACGTTCTTTTTTACCAGAACGACTATTGTAAATGTATGAACCAGCTTGAATCTTACCTGAATAAACACGGAAGAATGTCAAACGTCCAACATAAGGGTCTGTAGCGATCTTAAAAGCTAAAGCTGATGTATGATCATCATCATTAGGTTTTCTATCTTCTTCAGCACCTGTGTCGGGGTTAGTACCTACAACATTAGGAGTATCCAATGGAGAAGGTAAAAACGCACATGTATAATCAAGCAATGTTTGAACACCCTTATTTTTGAATGAAGAGCCACAAAGCATTGGGGTCAACTCCATTTTCAAAGTACCGGCACGTAATGCTCTAATGATTTCTTCCTCTGTTATAGTTGAAGGATCATCAAAAAATTTCTCCATCAATGCGTCATCGAAGTCTGCAATCGCCTCTAACATCTTGTCTCTCCACTCCTGAGCTTCAGTTTGCTGCTCAGCTGTAAGATCATCCACTTCATAATCAGCACCAAGAGATTCATCATGCCAATAAATGGCTTTCATCTTGATTATGTCAATAACACCCTTAAAACCCTCTTCAGCACCAATAGGTATAGTTACAGCTACAGGACGAGCACCCAAAATAGCTTTCATCTGATTCATTACTTCAAAGAAGTCTGCACCAGAACGGTCCATTTTGTTTACATAACCTATACGAGGAACATTATACTTATCAGCTTGACGCCAAACGGTTTCAGATTGAGGTTCAACTCCACCAACTGCACAATAAGTTGCGATAGCACCGTCCAATACACGTAAAGAACGTTCTACCTCAGCTGTAAAATCAACGTGCCCCGGAGTATCAATCAAATTGATTTTGTATGTATTGTTATTCCAAATCCAATGGGTTGTTGTTGCAGCAGAAGTAATTGTAATACCTCTTTCTTGCTCTTGTACCATCCAGTCCATAGTAGCAGCACCATCATGAACTTCACCAATTTTATGGGTCAAACCCGTATAATAAAGGATACGTTCGGATGTAGTTGTCTTACCAGCATCAATATGGGCCATGATACCAATATTACGAGTTAAAAGTAAATCCTGTTTTGCCATTTTCTTTTAGAATCTAAAGTGAGCAAAAGCACGGTTAGCCTCAGCCATACGGTGCATATCTTCCTTACGTTTAAATGCTCCTCCCTGTTCATTGTAAGCATCAACAATCTCAGCAGCCAATTTCTCAGCCATGGATTTGCCACTGCGTTTACGAGCATAAGCAATCAAGTTCTTCATTGAAACTGACTCTTTACGATCAGGGCGGATTTCAGTAGGAACTTGAAAAGTTGCACCACCAACGCGACGAGATTTTACTTCAACCTGAGGAGTAATATTATCCAAAGATTTTTTCCAAATTTCTAATGGAGAATTTTCCTCATTAGCAATTTTAGCCTTCACTATATCAAGGGCTTTGTAAAAGATTTCATAAGAAGCATTCTTCTTACCATCATACATCAAATGGTTTACAAATTTAGAAACCGTCTGATCGTTAAAAACGGGATCCGGTAAAACGAGCCGTTTTTTTGGTTTTGATTTTCTCATTTGTTTGAAATTAATGTTAGTTTTTGGCTGCTCAAACGTCTTCAATGCCCTCCCGGGTCATTTACTCAACCTCTTGCTAATTCCAACAAACCAAACTAGTTTTAAATACTTTTTTTTAAAAACAGACTAAACTATTTATTTCTTAGCCTGACCTTCTTTAGGACGTTTTGCGCCATACTTTGAGCGACGTTGTGTGCGATTTGCTACACCGGCTGTATCAAGTGTTCCACGAACAATATGATAACGTACACCAGGAAGATCTTTCACACGACCGCCACGAACCAACACGATTGAGTGCTCTTGTAAGTTATGTCCTTCACCAGGTATGTAAGAGTTAACTTCTTTCTGGTTGGTCAAACGTACACGTGCTACTTTACGCATCGCAGAGTTAGGCTTTTTGGGAGTTGTAGTATAAACTCTCACGCAAACTCCACGTCTTTGAGGACATGAGTCAAGCGCAGGAGACTTACTTTTGTCAACCAAAACAGTTCTACCTTTTCTTACTAATTGCTGAATTGTAGGCATTCTAATTGTTTTTAAATTATTATATTATTGTTATTTATTTCTATTTTCTACACTTTTGGGCTGCAAAATTACGAAGAATATCTTATATAATCAACGCAACTTCGCAACTTTTTTGATTTCAGAACAGAATAAACTTTATTTAACTTTAAAAGCAGCCATTTAAACTTATTTTATGCTTTCCCCATTACTCCGGAGATAGGCGGCAACATTTTCTCTTCCGGAAGACTGACCTTGCCATAATGTTCTTCATACTGTTTTATATTCTGTTCTAAGGCGACCAAAAGGCGTTTTGTCTGCTCAGGAGTTAGTATTATGCGGCTTTTCACTTCTGCTTTAGGGATTCCCGGCATCATACGGGCAAAATCAAGGACAAATTCCGAGCTGGAATGAGTTATAATAGAAAGATTCGCATATGTACCTTGTGCCACGTCATCCTTTAGTTCAATTTTGATTTGATTATCTTCCATAATGTATATTTATATTTTCAAACGACACAAATTTAATGAAAAAATATGGAAATATCCCTTTAGTATAACCAAAAAGATTTATATTTGCATATAAATTAAATCACTAGAAATATGAAAAAAATTATTCGTACTTTTATTCTATTAGTAACATGCATGGTTTTTGCCGCACCGGCAGAAGCGCAACTAAAGTTTGGTATTAAAGGTGGAATCAATCTATCCAAAGGAGACTTTAATACAGTAATTGATGCTTCTGTAGAAAGCCTTGAAGCAAAAAGCTACACGGGTTTTTTCATCGGGCCAACAGCTCAGTTGAATATTCCCATCATCAACTTAGGGGTTGAAGGATCACTTCTTTTCAATCATTCGGGAACTAAATACACCTATTCAAATGGAGCATTGGATACAACAACAGGCTCTAGCATTGATGGTACAAATACCCAAAATGCTTTAGAAATTCCAATCAATTTGAGATACAATATAGGGCTCGGCAGTATATTCGGGATCTACTTCGCAGCTGGTCCAAGTTTCAAATTTGACATAGGCGATAAAGACGGATTTAGTAAAGCCGCCAATTTTGTTGTCACAAGTAAATGGAAAAACCAAGAAGTTGCTATTAACCTTGGTGGAGGTTTAAGGTTATTAAAGCATCTGGAAGTTGGATTAAACTACCGTATGCCTCTAACCAACTCAGCTAAAGACAACATTAGCGGAACATCCACTGGAACGTCCACCCTACTTGATCCGGGATCCTATAAAAATAAGACTTGGCAGGTCTCCGCAGCTTATATTTTCTAAAGAATAGGAATGAGCAAATTTGTTGATGTCATTTTACCCGTACCTATTGGAGCCTGTTTTACCTATATATTACGCCAAGAGGATGAAAACGTCAAAATTGGATGTAGAGTTATTATCCCTTTTGGAAAGAAAAAGATATACACAGGCATTGTATGGAGGATAAAGGACACCGCTCCTGAAGGAATTGCTGACATTAAAGAGGTATACTCGGTTCTAGACAAACAACCTATTATTAATTCCAAACAACGAAAGTTTTGGGAATGGATGTCGTCTTATTACCTTTGTTCACTAGGAGATATCTTCAAAGCAGCAATTCCGTCAGGGATGAAAATTGAGAGTGAGACATATGTGATGCTCACTCCCGATTTTGATGAAGACATAAAACTTACTAATAAGGAAAACATTATCTACAATAGCCTTAAAGCCAATAAGGAACAAACTATAGCGCAAATTGAAAAATCTACTCAAGAGAAAAACATCTTATCCTCTATAAAATCACTTATTGAAAAGGGTGTTGTCAGCATCAGAGAATCACTAAACAACAAATATCATTCACTAAAAAAGGCAAACATCACTTTAAATCAAGCATATAACACACCCGCAATCATCAACGAATTAATATCACAAGTCCAACGAGGACGCTCGGAAAATCAATATCGGGCACTAACAACATATCTTAATTTAATTCATTATGATGAAAGCTCAAATGAAATTTCAGCTGTTGATAAAAAAGAACTTACATCCCAATCATCAACTAGCGATGCCATCATAAATAGTATGGTGAAAAAGGGAATCTTCAATATTGTTTACGAAAAGCTCAACAGGATAAAAGAATTCGCCAGCACTCAAGATGCACCTAACGCATTAAATGAATATCAGCAAGAAGCCCTGAACTCCATTAATAAAGACTTCGATCAAAAAGATGTTTGTTTATTAAATGGTGTAACTTCCAGCGGAAAAACTGAAATTTATATTCACCTAATTCACAAAACAATTGAGTGTAAGAAACAGGTACTTTATCTGCTTCCTGAAATAGCACTTACAACGCAAATTACTAATCGACTGAGAAAGATATTTGGAAAAGACTTAGGTGTTTATCATTCAAAATTCTCGGATGCTGAAAGAGTGGAAATATGGCAAAAGCAACTAAGCGACAACGCATATAAGGTGATATTAGGTGTACGTTCCTCTATATTTTTACCTTTTCAAGATCTAGGATTAATAATAGTGGATGAAGAACATGAAAATTCATACAAGCAGTATGATCCTTCACCACGATACAATGCACGTGACTGCGCTACTGTTTTAGCACATATCTATAATGCGAAAACTCTATTGGGTACAGCAACACCATCAATAGAAAGTTATTACAATGCCGCAAATCAAAAATACGGATATGTAGAGTTAAATACCCGTTATAAAGAGATTCAATTGCCGCACATTGTCCCTGTTGATATGAAAGAGTTGCGCCACAAGAAAAGAAACGTTGGATCATTTTCACCATTACTGATTGAAGAGATAAATAATGCATTACAACGAAAGGAACAAATTATACTCTTTCAAAACCGACGCGGATATGCTCCTATCATAGAATGTAAAGAATGCGGATGGATTCCCAAATGCAAGAATTGTGATGTGAGCCTCACCTATCACAAAAAGCTGAATCAATTGACATGCCATTATTGTGGATACACCATAACGATCCCTCAAGAATGTCCGTCGTGCCATAATCATGATTTAAGACCTCATGGATTAGGAACTGAAAAGGTCGAAGATGAAATCAGTAATTTATTTCCTAATATAAAGGTATCAAGAATGGATCTTGATACGACACGTACCTCAAAATCAGCCTATGAGAAAATAATTAGTAATTTCGAAAACAAAAAATCAGACATTTTAATCGGTACACAAATGGTTTCAAAAGGGCTGGACTTTGATAATGTAAGCATAGTGGGTATACTAGATGCTGACTCCTTATTGAACTTCCCAGACTTCAGGGCTCACGAGAGAGCATTCCAATTAATGGCTCAAGTATCAGGAAGAGCCGGCAGAAAAGGGAAACAAGGATTAGTTATATTACAAACACGTACCCCTGACGATCCGATCATTAAACATGTCATTAAGAATGACTATTTAGCAATGTATGAAAGTCAGCTCATGGAACGACAACTATTTCATTATCCTCCATTTTTTCGAATTATTTATATTTACATGAAACACCACAATGAGAATGTACTTGAAAACGCGTCAAACATCATGGCTGAACTTACCCGCTACTCATTTCATAATCGAGTTTTAGGGCCGGATAAACCATTAATCGGAAGGATACAATCTCTTCATATCAGAAGGATTGTGCTAAAATTGGAATCACATTCTTCAATCAAACAAGCAGGGAATATACTAAACCAAATCAAAAGCCAAGTTTTATCTGATAAAAGATTCAGCTCAGTGACAATTTATTTTGATGTAGACCCGCAATAATAAGACAAAATCCAACCTAAAATATCGCTGGGATTCTCTACTACAAATCCAAACGAACACACAACATTTTCAAACCATCAACTCTACAATTTACCGACAACGTTTTTGCCTTCATCCTTCATATCCCTTTATCCATCGGTGTTCCCGAATGAACGAATGAAGGCACCGTTTTATTTCGAGCCTTCATTTGTATCCGACTTTAGGCAGATAATCCAATAAAAAAATCAATTAATACTTTTGATGAAATGAACTGTTTGAGTTTGCCAAAACATACAGTTCATTTCATCAAATGAACAAGATGGATTTTCCAAAACGCCCTTTAAAATAAAGAAATGAAGTGGAAAAATGAAGTGAATAATAGCAGATCATCGAGCCTGCTATACTTAACTAAAATAGTGGATTCTATGAACGCTCAATCCATGATAACTCGAAAAACTGCCTTCATTCGTTCATTCGGAAAGCCCGATGAACAAAGGGACATGAAGGATAAAGGGTAAAATCACAACATAAAATAGTATAGATTTTCGCATCTTAATACAACCATTCGTTCACCTCATAGTTATGAGTTGTTCACCCCGCTTAAAAGAGTTTGCCAACCCATAACTACGGGTTGAGTCACTCGCAGTTATGGGCAGAACGAAACGCTATAGCGAGTTTAGAAATTGGTAGTATCCTTTCAGCATAAGACATTTCGCGGACTACTGAAATATAAACTCTGATAGGCTTATATCATCATTTCTATTTGTCATTTATTTGTTCAAATTGCCCTAATCTTAAGGCAACTATTTTTATTAAAAAGATTGTATCCAACGTCATTCTATTATATCTGTAATTCGATTTTTATACCATTCACATTCATACGAACAAACTTAATCCATCAATATCATGCATATATATACCCTTTCACAAACATCCTTATGTAAAACAGTTAAGAACGAATTGTTTTTCTATAGCAATCCAATTAATGCTTAAATATACGTAAATATACGTATAAATATTTACAAGCTAATCATTTGATACAAAAATAGACTATTTTGCTAACGATTTTAATGATTTTAGTTGTTTTTGTTATAAAAAAATCGCACATTTGCCAAAATTTAAATGACATATTAAGGTTTATAAGATGGCGTACGATTTTGAAATGCTAACGAGACATTATACTGCACTTCCGCAGCAAGTAAAAAAGGTAAGAAACATTCTCCAACATCCATTGACGTTGGTAGAGAAAATACTTTATGCACATTTATACAATCTCGATGAAATTCAATCATTTCAGCGAGGTGCTAATTATGTTAACTTCCGCCCCGACCGCGTAGCAATGCAAGACGCTACAGCCCAAATGGCTTTGTTGCAATTTATAAACGCAGGTCGCGAAAAGGTTGCGGTTCCGTCAACAGTGCACTGTGATCATTTGATATTAGCCGATAACGGCGTTGCATCAGATTTACCTATTGCAGAAAAAAATAATAAAGAAGTATACTCATTTTTACGTCATGTAGCAGACAAATACGGAATCGGTTTTTGGAAACCGGGAGCTGAAATCATTCATCAAGTAGTATTGGAAAATTATGCATTCCCTGGAGGAATGATGGTGGGAACAGACTCTCATACACCAAATGCCGGAGGCTTGGGAATGATTGCAATAGGTGTAGGTGGAGCAGATGCCGTTGATGTTATGACCGGCATGGAATGGGAACTGAAGATGCCTAAAATTATTGGAGTGAAACTTTCAGGATCTCTTAGCGGATGGGCTTCCCCTAAAGATGTTATATTGAAATTAGCGGGAATTCTTACAGTTAAGGGTGGAACAAACTCCATCATAGAATATTTTGGAGAAGGAGTAAAATCTCTATCAGCTACAGGCATGGCCACCATTTGCAATATGGGGGCAGAAGTTGGTGCCACTACGTCTATTTTTCCTTTTGGAGAAAACACAATTGACTATCTTTGCGCAACAGGACGTCAGGATGTGGCACAATTAGCTGAAAAAGCAGCTGACTGCTTACGCTCGGATGATGAAGTATATGCTAATCCCGAAAAATACTACGATAAAGTCATTGAAATTGATCTTTCAACACTAGAGCCATATCTTAATGGACCATTCACACCTGATGCTGCACACCCTATTTCTCAAATGGCAGCAGACGTAAAAAAGAATGACTACCCTGAGAAAATGGAAGCAGGATTGATTGGGTCATGCACAAACTCTTCTTACCAAGATTTAAGCCGAGCTGCATCAATAGCTCGTCAAGCCATAACGAAACATTTGAAAGTTCAAGCTCCACTATATATAAATCCCGGGTCTGAACAAATTAGATACACAGCAGAACGAGACGGTATCATCTCTGATTTTGAAAAAATCGGAGCTGTCATTCTAACAAATGCTTGTGGACCATGCATAGGACAGTGGAAAAGGCACACAAATAACAATACACGCAAAAACTCAATAGTAACCTCATTTAACCGCAATTTTGCTAAACGCGCCGATGGTAATCCAAATACATACGCCTTCGTTGCATCTCCAGAAATGGTAATGGCTATGACTATTTCAGGGAGCCTGACATTCAACCCGATTACCGATACACTGATTAACGAAGATGGTAAGAGTGTAAAATTAGATATACCGGAAGGTGATATTTTCCCTATAAAAGGATTTGAAGTAAAAGACAACGGATATTTTGCTCCTACAGGAAAAACCACAAAGATTGAAATAGATTCCACATCCGAAAGATTACAAATACTAGAGCCTTTTCCTGCATGGGATGGCAATGACTTAACGGACATGCCACTCCTTATAAAAACAAAAGGGAAATGTACAACCGACCACATATCAATGGCCGGACCATGGTTGCGTTTTCGTGGACATCTCGAGAATATCTCACAAAATCTATTAATGGGAGCCATTAATAGTTATAACGAGAAAACCAACAGTGTATTGAGCCAACTAAACGGCACATACGGCACTGTTTCAGATGTTGCCAAATCATATAAAGAGAACGGCATCCCATCCATAGTTGTTGCAGAAGAGAACTACGGAGAAGGTTCTTCACGCGAACACGCAGCAATGGAACCTCGGTTCTTAAATGTGAAAGTTATCCTAGCAAAATCATTTGCGCGTATTCATGAAACAAACTTGAAAAAGCAAGGAATGCTTGCACTTACTTTTATTGATAAAGAAGACTACAATAAAGTATGCGAAGACGATCGTATATCTGTAACCGGATTGAAATCTTTTTCACCGGACAAGCATCTAACCATCACCTTAACACATAAAAATGGCTCGAAGGATACATTCGAAGCACAACATACATACAACGAACAACAAATTAACTGGTTTAAAGCCGGGGCGGCCTTAAACGTAAAGCATTGAGAAATGAGCAAAATTACTAAAGTAAATGGAAAATTAATTGTACCAGATATTGTAACAATCCCATTCATTGAAGGTGATGGAGTAGGTGCAGAAATTACTCCTGTTTGTCAAGAAATTGTGAATGCCGCTGTTGCCAAAGTTTATAAAGGGAAACGACGCATTGAATGGAAAGAGATATTAGCCGGAGGCAAAGCTTTTGACCAAACAGGTGAATGGTTGCCAGAGGATACTCTTCAAGCTTTCCGTGAATACCTCGTTGGCATTAAAGGTCCGCTTACAACTCCCATAGGTGGAGGCATTCGCTCATTAAACGTTGCTTTGAGACAAACACTCGACCTCTTTGTTTGCCTGCGCCCCGTACGTTGGTTCAAGGGTGTAGTTTCTCCCATTAAAGAACCTCAAAAAGTGGATATGGTTATTTTCCGTGAGAACACTGAAGACATTTATGCTGGCATTGAGTGGAAACAAGGCACTCCTGAAGCGGAAAAGTTTTTGAAGTTCCTTACAGAAGAGATGAACGTAACAAAAATACGCTTTCCTAAAACTTCTTCATTTGGTATCAAACCTGTCTCAATCGAAGGAACAGAGCGCTTAGTACGTGCTGCTATTAAATATGCTATTGATAATAATCGTCCCAATGTGACATTCGTTCACAAAGGCAACATCATGAAATTTACAGAAGGCGGATTTAAATTATGGGGATACGATTTAGCAGAACGTGAATTCAAGGATAAGGTTTTTACCATGCTCCAATACGAAAAAATTAAAAATGAAAGTGGAGCAGACAAAGCAAAAGAAGCACTTGATAAAGCAAAAGCAGAACATAAGATTATTATAAAAGATTGCATTTGTGATGCATTCTTACAAAACACACTTTTAATACCCGAAGAATATTCAGTAATAGCCACAATGAACCTCAATGGAGATTACATTAGTGATCAATTGGCAGCAATGGTCGGAGGCATAGGAATAGCACCGGGAGCCAATATCAATTATGATAGTGGATATGCCATATTTGAAGCCACTCATGGCACCGCACCAAACATTGCAGGTAAAAACATCGTGAACCCTTCATCACTAGTGTTATCATCAGTAATGATGCTTGAATATTTGGGTTGGAACGAAGCAGGAGAAATTATTGAAAAAGCCCTTGAATCCTCATTCCAGGAAGGTATGGCTACAGAAGACCTTGCCCGATTTATGCCTCAAGGCACATCGCTTAAAACAACAGAATTTGGAAATACAATTATCAAACTAATAAACGAAACAAAATGAGAAAGGAATACTTGTTATACAAACTTTCCGAATCAGCTAAAGAAGCAGGAAAGATTGAAAACTCTCTTTTTACCAAATACAATGTGAAAAGAGGATTACGTAATGAAGACGGTACAGGTGTTTTGGTGGGACTCACTAATATCGGTAATGTAGTAGGTACTCAACGCATGCCTGATGGAACCCTCAAACCTGTTCCCGGAAAACTTTATTATCGAGGTTACAGCATCGATGATTTAGTTGCAGCCATTCTCAAAGAAAAACGTTTCGGTTTCGAAGAGATTGCCTATCTGCTTCTTTCTGGACATCTTCCGGATTATGAAGAGCTAGGCTATTTCAAACAAATTATTACCGAAAAGATGCCTCTGAGTCAAAAAATAAAAATGAATATCATTGACTTAGAAGGTGAAAACATTATGAATATCTTGGCCCGTAGCGTATTGGAAATGTACAACTTTGATGATAACCCTGAAGATACTTCACGTGACAATCTTATACGTCAGTCTGTGGATTTAATTTCAGAGTTTCCAACAATCATTGCATATGCGTATAATATATGGCGTCATAGCCGTATGGGACGTTCATTGCATATACGTCACCCACAAGAAAATCTTTCTATTGCTCAAAATTTCCTTTTCATGCTCAAGAATGAGTATACCGAATTGGATGCCCGTACTCTGGACCTTTTGCTCATTTTACATGCAGAGCATGGTGGTGGTAACAATTCAACATTTACCGTACGTGTCACCAGTTCAACCGGTACAGACACCTATTCCTCAATTGCTGCAGGCATAGGATCATTAAAAGGACCATTACATGGTGGAGCAAATATAGCAGTTGCAAAAATGTTCGATCACCTTAAAGGCGTAATCCATAATTGGAAAGACAAGGATGAAATCGACAACTATTTATTGCGCATGTTGAAAAAAGAAGTGTATGACAAGAAAGGACTAATCTATGGTATTGGACATGCTGTTTACACAATTTCCGACCCACGCGCCGTACAATTAAAGAAATTAGCTCGTGAACTTGCTGCCGAAAAAGGCCGTGAAGACGAATACAATTTCTTAGAGCTATTGGAAGACCGCTCTATAATCACACTAAAGAAATTCAAAGGCCCGAATGCCAAAGAAGTCTGCTCAAATGTCGATTTCTATTCAGGCTTTGTTTATAACATGATTGGTCTGCCCTCTGAAATCTTCACACCACTATTTGCCATGGCACGTATTGTAGGTTGGAGTGCTCACCGTATAGAAGAACTGACATTTGAAGGCAAACGTATTATTCGCCCAGCATACAAGAATGCAATTACCGAGGAGATGAAATACCTGCCAATAAACGAACGATAAAAATATGATAGTAAAGTTAGGAGCGTTTAATACGCTTAAAGTTGTAAAAACAGTAGATTTTGGTGTTTATTTAGATGGAGATGAAGAAGGAGAAATTCTTCTTCCAACTCGTTATGTTCCTGAAGGGACCGCTCCTGACGACATGCTGCGTGTTTTTTTATATCTTGATAATGAGGAGAGAATGATTGCCACCACACTGGAACCTAAAATCCAAGTGGGACAATTTGCTTACCTTCAGGTGGCATGGACAAATCAATTTGGAGCTTTTCTTGATTGGGGCTTGATGAAAGACCTTTTTGTTCCATTCAGTGAACAGAGAATCAAGATGGAACAAGGAAATAGTTACATTGTGTACTGTCACATTGATGATGAAAGCAACAGAATTGTTGCAACAGGTAAGATTGAGCATTACCTCAGTCACGAAATACCCGAATATACAGAAGGAGAAGAAGTTAATATTCTAGTGTGGCAGAAAACCGATTTGGGATTCAAAGCAATTGTTGAAAACAAATTTGCAGGACTCATTTATGACAATGAGATTTTTCGCTCATTAAAAACCGGAGATCAACTCACTGCTTTTATAAAACCAATAAGAGAAGACGGTAAAATTGACTTGATCCTGCAAAAACAAGGATACGAACCTGTAGATGATTTTGCAGACCAATTCTATTCTTACCTCCAACAGCATGAAGGTTCTACTACGTTTAATGATAAAAGCTCTCCTACTGAGATTTATGATGAATTTAAAGTGAGCAAGAAGGTCTTTAAAAAAGCCATTGGTGAACTTTATAAAAGACATTACATCCTCATAGACAAAGATTGCATTAAACTAACGTCAAAGCCGAAACAACAAAAATAGGGTTTTCCCTACGAACGAATGGGGATAATCAATAGGGTGAAGAATATTCTCACCCTATTTTTGTAATAGACAAAAAGAAATTGATTACTCACTAAAACATACGATTATGAAGAAGATGATATTAACACTGATTGCAGTCATGGTGGCGTCGATGTACACCGCAAGCATGGCATCGGTAGAAATAAGTAGTGGTGATGTTCGTACAGAGACAAGGTTCCTAACAGACAAAATGAGGTATGAGCTTAACCTTGATGATCAACAATATAATGACGTCTATGAAATTAATTACGATTTTTTCTATTCTGTTCGTAATATAATGGACGACGTTGCTTACGGCGACGAATATGCACTAAAGACTTACTACGATGAATTAAACATCCGCAATGATGACTTGCGTTATGTTCTTGGTTCCGATCAATATGAAAAATTCATTAATAAAGATTATTTCTCCAGACCGTTTTATTTAAACAATAATAGTTGGGGATTAGAAGTCTATTTTGATTATGGACCAGATGTTTATTACTATCCATATCCGACAGTATATGCATCCTACTCTGGTGGGCACGCAAGAACAAGCATAAGGGTTAACAGCTATTACATTAATCGCTATGATCACCCCATATTCACTTCAGTTGTCAGGTACAGAAATAACTCGGCTATTAGATACATGGACCCTCCGGTGAATACACCTAGATATAATGCAGACAATAGAAATAATTCTAATCGCTCATACAACAGATCCGGAAATACAAGAAGTTACTCGAATCCTAGCAATGGTTCCAGCAACTCATCAACAAGAAGTTTTACTAATCCTTACAACGGATCAATAAGAAGCTACTCAAATCCTAGTAACGGAACTAGTACTCCATCGACAAGGAGCTATTCTAATCCTAATAATGGATCAAGCAATAACAATTCTACTAGAACTTATTCGAATCCGAGCAACGGAACTAGTACTCCATCGACAAGGAGCTATTCTAATCCTAACAATGGATCAAGCAATAATAATTCTACTAGAACTTATTCAAATCCGAGCAACGGAACTAGTACTCCATCTACAAGGAGTTATTCTAATCCTAACAATGGATCAAGCAATAATAATTCTACCAGAACTTATTCGAATCCGAGCAACGGGACAAGTATTCCATCTACAAGGAGTTATTCTAATCCCAATAATGGATCAAGCAATAGTAATTTTACCAGAACTTATTCGAATCCGAGCAACGGAGGTAGCGCTTCACCGACAAGAATCTATTCAAGACCCACTGTTCAACCAGCAAGATCCCAACCGGCAGCAACAAATAATAACGTGAAACCAAACACTAGGAGTTACGGCAATGGCGGATCAGCAACAAGAAAATAAAATGCTAATCTTCATAAATAAATAAATAACAATTTATTCATTTTCAATAATAGTTTTCTAAAGTCATAGTTTTTACAAAGGTAAATAAAGGGAGGTACTGAGAAGCCCCTCTCTTTTTATAATCATCAATGCCACATGGGTATCACAAGCATAATATCTTTAGTTCGCCTTATCCTGTTGCATTGTTGGATCTTCTAGCAAATCCCCATCCTCATCAGGCATCAAATTTCCATTATTAATATTCAATGAATCTAGCAGAATAGAATCCTGCTTTACCGGAGAAAATCCTTTTGCTGCACGCGGTCCGAGATGCACCACCGGACGTATATTTGCCTCTTGTTCAGGGGTTATCAACCCATTTATACGCAAATATTTAGCAATTAGCCTGAAATAACCCAATAAATATCCACGCAACTGACCATCAGAAGTAAATTCTGAACGGTAATGCTTCGGCTTCGGTATGATAGATGCCAGAAATATGGCCTCCTCCGGGGTTAACTGTGAAGCATCTTTTGAGAAATAGAATTGGGCAGCCTCATTAGCACCATAGACCATAGGAGCCCACTCACATATATTCAAATATACTTCGTACATTCGCGACTTACTGGTTATATGATCATTCTCTATCAACCAGGTAATCATCGCTTCTTCAAGTTTACGGAGTAAATTCTTATTCTTGTTCAAAAAAACATTTTTCACAAGTTGCATTGAAATGGTACTTCCACCACGTGCAAATTTCTTCTTTTTCAAATCATATACTAAAGCATTGCGCAATGCATCCATACGGAATCCCTGATGACGGAAAAACATACCATCCTCAGATTCCATACAAGCTGTTCGCAAATAGGGAGAAATACTGTCAAGTGAGCGATAGTTTGGATTACTTGGCCCGATCATAAAGGTGCGTACAGGCCGACCATTATCGTAAGCCGTATACATAAACGGACCATTCATCTTGGCCAAGTTAGTTGCTCCCATACTTATCACATGAAAATGATAAGGGGTCAAGCTCGACTCAAACTTGAGAGCGTCCAAATTATCAAAATCCATATCAAATAAGAAATGATATGACAGATCACCAGTCACTTTCAATCCATCAATATTGGAAAACAAACCACGTGGAATAGACGAGAATAATTCAATAGCAGGAAACATCGGTTTGTCTACTGACATCGTCAGATGCCATTTCTTATCTTTCTTTTCAGCCTTAATATATGGATTAAACGTAAGATGATTGAATCTCACCTCAGAGGAACGATCCAACTCAAAATAATCATCACCTACATTCACCGTATAGTTGATGCTCCCATTATCAAGGTTTATCAAATTAGGAGATATGCCCGGATGATACACTTCCAATCCACTAACCGCTGCACTACCGAACAACGACACATCACCGCTGAAAGTTTCCTCTTTCAAACTAAACGACACACGATCAAAAGCAACCTTTGCGCCTGAAAAACGATGTACATAAGGAAGCTCCACTTTGCCACCGTCCTTGGAATATATAGATGCTTTTATTTCATCATCACCAGGATCAAGCGCACCGTCAGCCCTTAACGTATAATCTCGATTGTCAGCCTTCACCATTAAATCCACTGAATAATTATTATTATTCACCTTCATATCAGGCACACTCAACGATAGGTAGCTACTGTCACGCTTCATACTGAACAGCATATTGGTCATACTTCCGTTAGAAGGCATCACATTAAATGCTAAATCAAGCAACTTACGAACACGGGCGGCATAGTCACGTCGATGATCCTCTTCCTTTTGCTTTTTCTTAAACAAGAAATCGTAATTGGATCTACTGCCCTTTTTCACAAAAGTAACAGCAAGCCCATCCATATCTATATTTTTCACGCTCGGAGTGAGGCGTAACAGTTTCCACACATTCAAATCAATGGCAGCCCTTTTCATACGCATCAATGTATCCCGATCAACAGGCACCACTGACACATCTTTTACCTGAACTTGCGACAAGCCAACCATGTGTAATCCCGAATATTTAATGTTCAGGCTGTCTTCCTGTTCAAGACTTGCCACTTTTTTCTTAACATAATAATTAAGCAATGCATCACGTTCAATAAAAAGAATGATCAGTGCTACCACCAATACTCCTAGTACTATTATCAACGTTTTTTTTACTTGCTCAGCTTTTATTTTTACATGCATGATCTTCTTATGAAAAATATGGTGCAAAATTAGACATTTATTTACTACAGTGTATCAAATTAATTAGAAGATTTCAGCCTTTGTGAAAGATATACACCTGCTAAAATCAATACCCCACCAAGTATAGCTATAGGAGTAATACGCTCATGCAATACAATAGCTGAAACTATGAATGTTGCAAACGGCTGAATATAAAGATAATTGGTAACCGTCACCACCCCAATCTTGTTCACCACATAGTTCCATGACAAGTAACAAAGGAAAGAGGCAACAATACCTAAGAAGCACAAATTACCTAGCACTGTAAAATCACTCAGTACAGAGAAATCAATAGATGCTCCTGTCATAAGGAATACCGGTAAAATAGTAATAATTCCATAAAAGAAAACTTTACGGGTAATAAATATAGAGGAATAACCCTGTATCTGCAATTTCTTTAATATCAACCCATACACTACCCACATCAACGAAGCCGTTATAGTGAGTATATCCCCTAGTGGATTAAGTTTTAATACAAAATGACCATTTAATACCACACAAGTTACTCCAATAAGAGCCACCACAGCTCCAAATAACAAAGACTTGTTTATACGTTCACTCTTATAAAAGAATGACGATGCCACAGCAGTCAGCAAGGGAGTTATACTGATTAGTATCGACACGTTGCATGCCTGCGTAAATTTCAAAGCAGTGTTCTCGGCTAAGAAATAAAGCGATCCTCCAGCCAATCCAACCCCAACAAACATCAGTTCATCCTTCAAGTTATTAGCCCAAAGCTTATGAGGAGAGATCGTCCAGATGCACACATATGCCAGCAAAAAACGCAGCAACATGATTTGTTCAGGCACCATTCCGTGAGTTATCAACACTTTGGTAGACACAAATGTAGTACCCCAAATGATTGAGGTGAGAATAGCTTCAATATGAAAGACAGTTCTCTTGTTATGTTGGTTCATACTTTTTCTCTTAAAATAGTCATCCGACCACCTCTGCGCTCTCTGCTATCTGCACAAAACTGATCATATGTTGTTTGGACCAGTTTAATAGAGGTTCCATTGCAGGTATCAGGCTCTTCCCTAAATCACTCAACGCATATTCCACACGAGGAGGCACTTCAGGATACACCTTACGAAGAACCAACCCGTTCTGTCCCAAACGCTTCAATGTTTTTGATAACATTTTCTGTGAAATATCAAGCATTTCTCGTTGCAGTTCGCTGAACCGTAAAGTACCTTTTGAAAAAAGCGTATATAACACCAACATCGACCATTTATCGCCGAAATGACTAATCACATTTCTTATCGGACAATCCGAATAACGAACATCTACTTGTTTCATACTATTGACATCCAATTTGCCTGCAAATATACAATACTCTCCAAAAGAAACCTAATGTAAAAAAGAAATAAATACACATTATCGTTAAATGAAACTAATTCCTAATTCATAAAAGCGTTTATTCATAAAAAACTAACCTTCAAGTAACTAAGTGAGGAAAAAGTATTATCTTGCATATGTCTTTACCACTGAATATATTTGCAGTCAATCAACACATATAACAATGAATATCATATTAATTGGAGCAAGTGGCTTTGTAGGCAAAGCCCTGTTAAACGAAGCATTGAGCCGTAGTCACAAAGTGACAGCCGTAATACGTGACCCTTCAAAAATCACACTGATACACAATAATCTTACTGTAGTCAAAAGTGATGTTTCAGATACCGAAACACTTATTTCCATAGCCAAAGGCAAAGATGCCGTTATTAGTGCTTATAATCCCGGATGGACGAATCCTAACATCTATGAGGATACTCAGAACAATTACAACAGCATCCTCGCAGCCGCCAAACGATCAGGAGTCAAACGCCTGTTATGTGTAGGAGGTGCCGGTACTTTGTTTGTAAAACCGGGAGTACGTGTGATGGATGCTGCTAATTTCACAAATCCCATACTTGCTGATGGAATCAAGTCATTAGGTAAATTCTATCTGGAAACATTGACGAATGAGAAAGAGATTGATTGGGTGTTCTTCTCACCTGCAAGCAATATAAGCCCTGGCGAACGCACCGGAAAATTCCGTTTAGGAAAAGATGATTTAGTTGTTGATGCTGATGGCAATAGTAAAATCTCAGTAGAAGATTACGCTGTAGCAATGATTGATGAACTGGAGAAGCCCGCCCATCATCAAGAACGCTTCACCATTGGATATTAATTACAAAATTGAGGTAAAAAAACTTTTTGCGGTCGGGGCGAGTACTCTCGTCCCGATTATTTTATAACAATTCCTTAAAATAAGCTTTCTTGTTCCGCAACAAATCAACAATACAAACAGAAGTTGTTACTAAAATTTTATTTTCTCTCCTCTTCTCAATTGGTTTCTCAGAGACTGAACCTTGTTGTCCAAATTCTCCAATTTAGAAAGAATACTTATTTCCTCTTCAGAAGTTTGGATGATCTGAGAAATTCCTCCGTTACTTATAACAATTCTCTTATCAGCAAGTAAAGCCAATATAGGGTCATGAGTTGAAATCAATACAATCTTCTCCTTATCCACTAACAGACTCAATGCCATTTTCCGATCTATTCCGGCATTCTCTATTTCGTCAATTAAGATTATCGGTGAAGAGCTTAAAAAAGCGACGTCAGCTATCATCAACGCTCTGGATTGTCCGCCGGAAAGACTTGTCAAAGGAGATGTCTCCGAGAAACTTTCTCCCGCCAATTTATTGGCATTGCAAATCACTTCTTTTACAGCCTTATCCGCATTAGTGACGAATCTGCTTTCTGCATGCATCTGAATGAATTCACCCACTGAAGCATCCATCACAAAGTTCATATTCTGCGACAGCTGAGCTACTAGCTTTTTTTGAGGATCAAAGCGTGATTTCTTATCCGCTATTTTCCCATTTATAAGAATCTGTCTTCCAGTTGGAGTATCTTTGTCCGCCATCCATTCAATATCAGCCAAAAGACGGCTTTTCCCTGAGCCTGTAGGACCGACTATGCCTGTTATGCTTCCTACAGTCAGTTCAAATTCAATGTCTTCTTTATTTCCTGATTTATCATACCCGCCTATTATAGTGATGGATTTTATATTATCCTCCACATTCCTAGAAGCCTCATTTTTTTCTACAAAGCCTTCAATATTTACGAATAGGCTTATCCTGTCTATACCTATTTCTTCATAAGTTTCTTCTGAAATATTATTCAAATAATCCTCCAATGACACCCCCTTCGATTCGGGGATATTTATACCATAATTGGTTATATATTTTGCAACTTGAGGAAAATCTTTCCACAAAAGCAACAACTCTTTCTTCTTTATTTCTTCAAACATAACACACATTGCATTAATGCACTCCGCAGACCCCTCCTAAAGTTTCTTTCTCTTTAATCTTATCAATTTGCAAGTGATCCATATATTTATCATTCAATGTCTTTTCCAAGTTCTCAAAATCTTCAGCAATATAAGGGAAATCGGGCACGAAATAATTTACATCCTCTCTTAATTCATCAGGCATAATACATCCGCCATTGTGTAGCATGGCTGTAAATTCAGGACTCCAAAATTTATCTATTATTTCTTTCACCTTATCTTCCTTAGATACCTTAACAATCAAAACCATTGGGTTTGCCACTTTGCCCTCTTTCAAATTAAGAATCTTGACTTTCTTATTAGACGGAATCTTTGAAACAGCAACATCAGGCAAAAGACTTAATGCAGTTTTATTTAGATTACTAGAGCCCATCCTTTTGATAACCTGAGAGAAATGTTTTATATCTGCTATATTATTGGCAAATTGTGCAACAGCCTCATCTCCGAAATTCTTCTTTAAGAAATAGACTATGCCGAAAGAAGCCTTATCAAGATGACCATGCACTGTAAGCTTACCTTCCGCTTCAGATGAAAGTATATATTTCCATGAATCTATGTCTTGTGGCATTCCTTCAACTGTCAGATCTTGAACAATGCTCCATGAGCTGAAACACAACAGCCCCAAATTACTTTTAAGAAGATCATTTGTTATACTTTCAGGAAGCAGTTTTAGATAAGAATCCTTTATGAGTCCCTTATATACTCCTGTCTTCAAAAATCTATTATAGAATTTATCTGAAAACAATATACTATAGTTTGTTGTGATGATTATATCAGGAAGATCATCTTCACTCATAGCTGTTTCAAGCATCGTTCCTATGTCTGCAGAGCCACAATCCGTGATATCAGGGCAATGCATCGGAAAATCCTTGTGCTTATTATTATACTCCTCAACAAAAGGAGCAAACATATTTTTAAAAGGCACCTTTAACGGGCACGGCATTGATACATGCAAATTAATAGCCTTGGGATTCAAATACAATGAGTCATCTTCAAGGACACTCATCTGCAGAGAATCTGCATTCCCTTTTTTATTTATCAACAAACCACCATCCATAATATATACACTTAAATGATTATTAAAAATCTATCTTTTTAATGTTGCCCACTTGATATTCGCTTCCTACTTTTGTCTCACCTAAGCAATAAGAACATAACGCAGCCGGCATGGAAAATCTTAGCCTACTACCGTCCAAAGTAATCGTATCTATTGCCTCAGATACCAAGCTTAAAAGCTCATTACTTCCTTGCCCGCTTATCCCGTTTACAAACAAAAGTTTTGCTTTTATATTTGCCTGCATCACCCTGAAAGCAAACACTTCTCTTTCTGCCTGAGAGACAATATCACTTTTAGTTATCACCACTATGTCCGCCATTCTTAACATAGGACCTATCTTCTTAGGGGTCTCCATTCCCATTAAATTATCAATAACGCATACAGCCAAAATATTTTTTATATGTGGAGAGCATCTGTTACACAAACCGGCACTTTCTGTAAAAAGAAAATCTAATCGTTGTTTTATTCCCCACTCTATTCCTCCTTGAATATTGCTTACAAAAAAATGATCAGGACATATCCCTCCAGATAGTCCGATTTTAACAGGCACGCCTATCTTTTCAAATTCTTTCGCTTCATTCGCATACAAACAATCGAATTTTATTACTCCCGCTTTTTTACTTGTATGATTTATTTCATTTATCAACTTGAGCAATACAGAAGTCTTACCGGATGACGGTGGACCCGCAAATGTTATCAATTTCATATTATAAATCCATTAAATTAATGTTTTACAGAAACATGCTAGCAACAATTATACCAAAACAGCAAACCTCTTGATTCTTAGTAAAATGCATCGTTACAATCCTCGGGGAATCTGATTAATATTACATTTATGTACTATAATCAGTCTGTTTCTACCTGAATGTAAGAAGGTTATTAATAAAAATATGTACATAATTGAGTATAAACGAAACGATGCTATTCAATTCGTGAAAAGTCTGAATTTATTTATGATAAAATGATTAAAAGCCCTTATATTGAGATTATAACGAGCGGTTAAATGACTTTGGGAATAAAAAAAAAATAGCCTAACTGTTTAGCTAGGCTATTTTTGTCGGAATGAGGCGACTCGAACGCCCGACCCCTACGTCCCGAACGTAGTGCGCTACCAACTGCGCTACATTCCGTTCCAAAAAATGTGTCGCAAAGGTAATGCTTATTTTCAACTTTCGAAAATAATGGAAGTTTTTTTTCAAATAATATTGTATTTTAAAAAAGATTATCTACCTTTGCAACCGCAAAATAAAAATGCATGGTGCCATAGCTCAGTTGGTAGAGCAAAGGACTGAAAATCCTTGTGTCACTGGTTCGATTCCCGTTGGCACCACAGAAAGATAAAGCGCTTAAACACAAGTTTAGGTGCTTTTTTTATTTATCCACCTTATCATTCAATTTAATATATCTTTAACGATTTACCGTTGATTTTCTGCTATGAGTTAAACCGAGAGTTAAACCAAAATCAGCATGATAACAACAGTTAATGTCTTGTGTTACAGATCTAAAACACTATCCAACGGAGAGAATCCTCTCATGATTCGTATTTGCAAAGACGGAAAGAAGAAATACAAAAGTCTTGGGGTCTCATTAAATCCAATTTATTGGGATTTCAAAAAAGGTAAACCGAAAGCGAAATGTCCTAATAAAACAGCTATCGAAAAGCTTATTTCAGCGAAGAAGAAAGAATTTACAGACGAAATAGTTAAACTGAAATCAGAGTGTAAAGAATTCACAACCAATACATTAGTGGAAATAATTTCAAATCCAGTTAAACCAAAAACTGTAAACGATGTATTTTTAGCACAAATACAAAGGCTCTCAGCGGAAAAAAGGAGAGGATACATGCTTTCTACTCAACAAGTTTACAACTCCCTTATAAAGTACAATAAGCATCTAAATATCTATTTCTCGGAAATTGATGTTACATGGTTAAGAAAATATGAAACTTGGCTTAAGAAACAGAAACTATCAGAAAATACGATTGGAATTAGGTTTAGAACGTTGCGTGCAATTTACAATATTGCGATGGAACAGAATTTAATAAAACCAGAGCAATATCCTTTTAAGAGTTACAAAGTATCCAAACTACATAAAGAAACGGCTAAAAGAGCCATCACCAAAGAAGAAATAAATAAAGTAATGACATTTAATACTTCAAATGAATATTCAATACTGGCAATTGGTCTTTTCTCTTTTTCCTATCTTATGGGCGGAATAAACTTTGTCGATATGGCATATCTCACAAAAGAGAATATACTTGATGACCGATTGATCTATAGCCGAAGAAAAACAAAGAAACTTATCAAACTACCATTGCAGAATAAGGCTATAGAGCTTGTTAACAAATATCACAATCCAAACAACCCATATCTATTTCCAATTCTATCACAATTTCATAAAACAGAGATACAACAAGCAAACAGAGTACATAAAGTCATTACAAAAATAAATCAGCACTTAAAAGAAATAGGAAAAGAGTTAAACATACCTATTGATTTAACCACATACGTTGCAAGACATTCATTCGCTACCGTCTTAAAACGTTCAGGCGTTTCAACCTCAATAATATGTGAATCATTGGGACATAGTTCCGAAAAGGTAACACAAATATATTTAGATAGCTTCGACAATATCCAAATTGATGAGGCTATGAAAAATTTACTTTAAAATTAGCATTGCAACATTTAAAGAAAACAATATCTTTGCAACCGCTACCTCGGGACATTAACGCACAAAAACGTAAAATACCGGAACGAGGTAGATTATAAGTCCGTAATTTGAATATGAGGAATTTTTTTTATTTCGGGCTTATAATAAGGAGTTTTTTTTGAAAAAATATCTCTAATTCAAAATAAGCAAGTAAAAATACAATATGACCGATTTTATTCCACTTAAGACACGCACCTTATTAATTAATAAGGATGAGCATCTATCTGATGCATTTGCTAGAGAAAATTATCCTTGCAACTCTATTCCGACCAACTGCATATTAGATAAAACGCTACCGGGTTTAGGAGCTACATACAGCGAAATCATTGCAAAAAGAAACTCTATTATAATTGAGCCGAACATACCAGTAATAACAGGTAAAGCGGATAAAAATGATAAGATTTTAGGTGTTTACGAAAAATGCACAAAGAAAACTATTAAGGAATATCTTTTAAACAAAAAGGTAAAATATAAAAAAATTCTATGTACGCCGGAAAGTTATTTTAGAGTTAAAGAGATAGCCTCAAAGAATGGAATAAATTTTAATGAAAACTACTTTATGTTATTTGATGAATGTGAGAAAATCACTCAAGACATTGACTATAGAGAGAATATTTCATTACCGCTAAAAGATTTCTTTTCCCATAAGAATAAGGCTTTTGTATCAGCAACACCGCTCAAGACAAGAAATCCTATATTTAAGCAGCAAGGCTTTTACAAATTAAAAGTAGAACCTCAATATGACTATAAGAAAGATCTCACCCTAATTACAACAAACAGTTATAGCACAACAATTATAAAAAAGCTCAAAGAATTAAAGGATAGTGAATGTATTTGTGTGTTCATGAATTCTACCAATGGAATAAATAAGCTAATTGATCATTTAAATAAACAAGAAATAACCGACTACAAAACATTTTGTTCCAGAAAAAGTGTAACTAAATTTAAAGATAGAGAGATTTTCCAAAGCTATGAGAATTTGGATTTACCACTAGCCAAATATAATTTTTTTACTTCACGTTTCTTTTCGGCGGTTGATATTAACATTGATAAGAAACCGGATATTATTATTGTAACGGACTTATGCGAAGCGAAATATACCAGAATTGATCCATTCACAAATGCAATTCAGATTTACGGAAGATTCCGAAAAATATTTCCAGACGGGAAGACTTTCAATTCATTGACGCATATAGCCGACTATAACGAAGAAGATAAAGCTTTTACCGAGGATGAAATACAATCATACATATCACAGAGCAAAAAAGGTTATGACAATAATAAAGAAAATTATACAATAGAGACGAATAAAGGAACAAAAGCTGCATTATTGAGAGCAATAAAAGACTCATCTTACCAACAATTCATTGATGACGATGAGACAATTAATTATTTCAAGGTTGATAACTTCTATGACGATGAAAGAGTAAAAAGCTACTACACTTCACCGGATGAATTATTAAAAGCATATGAGAATACCAAACATTTTTCCATCACTCATACAAATGAAACACATGAGTTTAACGATAAATGGAGCTTACAATACAAAGATGTCAAATCTGAAATCAACAAAAGAAGATACTGGATTCGCATTATGAAAAATTTAAGTCTTTCAAAAAACCAACTATCTTTTGATGATTGGGAATACCTAAAGAATGACTTACTCAGAGAGGAAAAAGGTAAAATGGTCGAAGATTTTGAACTAATAGAAAAAGCCTATAAAGAATGTGGTATGGAAGCATTAGAAAAAACAGATGGCTACTTAGTGAGAATCAACACACTTCTAAAAAAACATAAAAAAGCTTCAGACGAACATAAAAAAGCTTCGGACGAACACAAAATGTTTACCAAAACTGTAAGAGATGCAATCATAGAAAAATTTATAGAAGGTGAAGTTTATGATAGCGAAGACTTAATTGAAGATTTCATTGAAATATTCAAAAGTTTTGATATTACCACTGTAACAATTAATATTGGATTAATAGGAAGGTTCTATGGAGTTAGTAGATTGAAAGGCAAGAATACAAAAGGTAAAATTAGATTAGGAAAATTTATACCAGATAATAAATATGACGATTAAATTTTAATAAATTATGAAAAGATATTTATTTGACACATTAAATAAGTACAAACGATTTAGTGAAAATTTAGATGTGAAAACTATTCTTTGTAATAAATCATGGTGCGTATTCAATGATTCCGGAGAAAAAGAAGTATACATTTTTCAAGAAGATGGTTCTCTTATTATTTCTCTTAGTGGGATAATAACAGCAGCTTCATGGAAATATATACTTGCGAATAAATCTTTAGTGATAGAATCAAAGGAACAATCTTATATGCTTCACCCTTCATTTATTGATAATGTAATTTTTGCATTGCAATTAGACGGAACAGAACAATATTCTTTTATGATTGATGAAACTCAAAGAGATTTATTCCAACTTAAATCACTTTCTGATATAAAACATTACTTTGAAAATAAAGAACAAAAAATTATTGAAGAAGAACAGAAAAGCAAAAGATTAGAAATTGAAACAAAGCAACAAAAAGCAGAAATAGAGCGGGAAAATATTGAGAGAAAAAGGCAAATGCTAGTAGAAAGAAAGGAGAGAGAACGTTATTCCAGTAGGATGGCAACCTTAGAAATAGAATTTAAAAAAACTTTTAAAACTTCTAAAACTATTAAGATTTTTTGGATAGGGGTGTTCGTTATTATGACATTAATGCTTGTTACATTAATATTTTTCCCAGCGTTGTGGAATATCGATAATCAGAGCCATATTCCACTAGGATGGTTAGAAAAGTTCGCTACAGCAGGTTTTGCAATATGCGATTCAGCCTTTGTGACATATATACTGTATTTATGTTGCTATAATGATGATAGAATATTAAAAAAAGGATCAAAATTGCGCAAAGGATTTATTGGAAGTTGGGAGGAAAATCACGGTCTACAATTCCGTTTTCTTAGTGATGGAAGTGGTCTAAATAAGTATTTTGATCCAATTTGTTATATCGTTCATAAAAATAAGCTTATAATATTGAGTTTCATATACTGTAACGACGAGACACCGAATGGATTTTCTTCTACAACAATATACCAAATTAAATATAAGAGTAATGATAAGATGATTCTACAAGAAGAAAAAAATGGTAACGAGCATACATTTTTAAGAAAAGAGGGAAACTAGTACCATATTTAATAAGAGAATGATTAGTTTTTCAAAGCTCAAAGAAATGCGACGCATCTATGACCTGTCTCCTACTATCCCCCCGAGTCGGAGTTATTGGGAAACCGGAATCCACAAAAATTTACTTGTGAAACCATTAATAGAAAGTACCTATAATCAACCGATAAATTAATTTTTTACCTATAGAAATACCTCTCATCTTTACTTGCATACATCCGATATTTTTCGTAAATTTGTATACAGCAAAGGAAATATTTTGCTTAAAGAGTTCTAACATCAATTTATTAATTTACTCTTGTTTTTACCCAAAAGTTAAACCATCAGTTAAACCGGAAATAATGATTGATTGAATTTAGGGGAATATAATAGTACAAAGCGCTATAGCTCAGTTGGTTGCTTACGAAGACGAAGTCTTTGGAAGCCTTGAGAGCAAAGGACTGAAAATCCTTGTGTCACTGGTTCGATTCCCGTTGGCACCACGTTTTTCTAAATTATATCCCCTGAAAGGTTAAGTTACTTAAGTTTTCAGGGATTATTGTTTTTAGAACATCCCGTTCTCCACATATCAATATATCGTTAGCGCTTTTCTTCATAATTCTTTGCGGTAAATAACTGTACTATTCTACGCATATTTTATTGCGAACATACAATTATATTCGGTATTTCTTCAAGCAATACAAATTTTATCCGTTATTTTGCAATACAATATTATACTTCAACATTATGGATGAATTTGAAATGAATTATGATGGATGGGATTCTATTCACAGGGAACGCTCCAAGGCAATTGCAAAAGATCTTTTAAAAAGGATGCCAATGAACCCTGGCATGATAGCACTAGACTATGGTGCAGGGACAGGAATATTAAGTGCTCTATTATCAGACAAGTTCTCAGAAATAACATTAATGGATATTGATCCTGAAATGATAGAAACAATAAAAGAAATTGCAAGTAAATATAACTTAAAAAACTTCCACCCTGTATTGTTCGATTTGGGGCAATCACCATACCAGACAAAAACATTTGATTGTATCTTCACACAAATGGTGCTGCATCATATACCCAATATCGAATTACTTCTCAATCGTTTTTATGAATTGCTCAATCCCGGTGGACATTTAGCAATTGCTGATTTGTATTCCGAAGATGGTTCTTTTCATGGTAAAGGTTTTACAGGTCACAACGGATTTGATGTAAAAATTCTTAAGCAAGAACTAGAACGAATAGGTTTCGTAGACATTACTTCTGAGCAATGTTTTACAATGTCAAGAACTCAAAATGGAGTGGTAAGAGAATATCCGATCTTCCTGTTAATTGCAACAAAAAGGAATGTTAGCAAATGAGATAGAGGTTACATTAGCGAGGTAGAAAGACTCCTATTTCTTAGGATATTCAGCATTTTAAAGAATCTAATAGATTGTTACTTATTAATAATAAGTTCTCAAATAAGAAAGAAATCACTTAATTTGCACTACATTTAAGTAATATGATAGGACATCTATATTTGAAACAAATTAAAAATCTGCAGTCATGAAACATTATATTTTTTCTTTGTCACTTCTAACAGGATGCTTATTGTTTACAAGTTGTGTAAGCAAAAAGCAGTTTGTAGGTTTGCAAACCAATTACAATCAGCTACAAACCGAGAATACTGATTTAAAGAGATCTTACCAAGATTCTCAAGTTCAGTTGGCTGAAAGTAGCACAAAAGTCAAAAGTTTAGAGGAACGCTTGGCTGAAGCCAAAAAGAATAATGAAGAACTGCGTTCGGACTATGCGAGTCTACAAGGTTCACTCGACAAAAGTCTCCTACAAAGTTCTCAAGGAAATGTAAATATTTCTAAGTTAGTGGATGAAATCAATGCTTCAAACCACTTTATCAAACAGCTCATCGAGACCAAAAGCAAATCAGATTCACTGAATCTAGCATTGACAAACAGACTGACACGTTCATTAAACGACAGTGAACTTAAGGATGTAAATATTAAAGTATTAAAAGGCGTTGTATATATCTCATTGGCCGACAACATGCTTTACAAATCGGGCAGTTACGAAATAAATGAAAGAGCCGGTGAAACGCTAAGCAAGATTTCTAAAATCATAATGGACTATAAAGATTATGATGTTCTCGTTGAAGGCAATACCGACAATGATCCTATTTCCCGTCCGAACATTCGCAACAACTGGGATTTAAGTACATTGCGAGCTTCATCTGTGGTGCAAGCATTACAAAACAATTACGGAGTCGATCCTAAACGCCTGACCGCTGCAGGGCGTGGCGAATACAACCCTATTGCAGACAACATCTCTGCTATAAGCAAACAACGTAATAGAAGAACAGAAATTATAATAACTCCTAAGCTGGATCAGTTTATGGACCTTATGAATAAAGCTCCAGAGTCGTCAAAATCAAAATAATTCTGTGATCGACTAGCTCAGCTAATCGCCCCCAATAATACAAATATTGCGCATACAACCACATCAGAATGTTGGCTGTATGCGCAATTGTTTTATTTACACATTAAAATTCGGAAATCCATTTATCCAAATCACCGGCAGAACCACTTAATGCCGTCATCTTTTTATACAAGCGACGACGAATACTATATGTGTTAGATTGCGTACAATTCAAAGCATTCGCCATTTGTTCCGTTGTAAAGCCTGACTTCATTAAGTCGCATATCCTTATTTCTTGTTCTGATATTTGGGGATATTGGGCTTTCAGACGATAGTTGAAGTTATCGTAAGTATGGTTTACCGCAGTTTTGAATTCAGTCCATTGATCAACTGTTATAGTTTTCCCTGTTTGAACATTTTTGTATGAAAGTGCATAAATCGAAGAAGAGAAAAATTCTTTTTCAAGGATTTTGTTTTCTTCTATCTGAGCCATCAGTTCTTCCCGTTTAGGTAACGACTCCAATTCATGCTTTTGTCGCTCAACTTCCTCATTTGCTTTCTTAAGCTCTTCCTCCAAATCATTTATTTGTTTGATTCTTTCATTAATTATCGTATTGTTATTTTTTGACATTTGATCCTTCACCTTTTTTACGAGTTCCTCCTGGTGGCGTAATTCCCTTTTCTTCATTACTGATAGACCAACTATAACAAAAAGAATAAAAACTATAGTCAAACCGAAAATAAGTGTTTTATGGTATTCAACCTTTTCACTTAATCTACTATTTTCTTTTTCCATTCGTTTCACGCCGAAACGAATATTTTGCTTAGTTACTTCCACGTCATGAGTGATAAGTAGATTCTTATTATCCAAATGCAGCAAAGAATCGGCACAAGCCAAAGCCTTTTTAAAGTCATATCCTTCTTTATAAATATCATATAGTGCTTTGTATGATGAATATTTAAAATTGATATCTGTTGTACCTTGAAGGCATTTTTTATAATAATGAATAGCAGAGTCATTATTTCCTACAGTCTGATAATATTCACCCCAATCCAAGTAACACAAAGAATTATCATTATCATCGTGCGGATTTAATAATGTTTGGTCGAGCAAATGCTTTGCCTTAGTAATCTTATTTACTCTTAAATAATAACTCGCCATTTGGCTATTCATAACCTGTATGCAGGTACTGTCATTGAGAGATCTAGCCATATTATAAGCTTTCTCACCATAATACACGGCAGAATCGTTCAAATCTTCTGAGCTGAACGACATCGCAATATCACGTATAGAATACATCAGTGTTATATTATCTTTTGCTTTCTCAAAATACACGGCAGACTTTTTATATAGTGGAATCGTTTCCTTTGGAATGCCGCTTAGATGAGCCAATTGATTATAAATACGTCCAATCAAAGAGTAGTCTTTGCTTTGAGATGCATAATTTAGAGCTTTTTGATATGCTTGTGAAGCTTTTACATAATTTTCTTTATCTCTATAAAAACATCCCATGCAATAATAAGCGGTCATCAATTTATCATTATTGAAGTTTTTGGTATAATAAGTTATGCATTTTTGTATACTATCATTTGAAGGATGAGGAAAATAGCACATGTCATGTGCCCTGAACATTAACAAATCATAGTATCGCTGAGTTTCCGTCGGTTGATTCTTAATTAGACCTTTAATGCTGTCAAGCTTAGACAAAGCCGTAGCAGGTTTATTGATTAAGATCTTTTCGGCTTTCAGGATTTGCACAGGATATGGTTGTTTGCTTTTTTGGCAAGCAATCATTAGAATGATCATCGTAAAAAGAAATAGTTTATTAATAGTTCTCATTTTCTTCATTTTCTGCAAAAATAAGATTTCTCTTTAATATAAGCATAATCTTTGCACCACAAAAAAGCCAGCTACATACAATTGCATAAAAATTGCACAATAAAATATTTGATGATATAATACTCTTCAAGTACTTTCGTTAAAATAATGGATAGGAAATACAGTTCTACTTAAATAAAATCAAAGACACATAAATAATTAATTTAATACAATCGTATATGAAACAAAGTATTTTAAAGATCATATTGCTATCGCTTTTAATTCCTCTTATGGTGGGATGCAGCAAAGATGAGACATCGGCACCGGAAGGGACATTAAAGGTAACTTTTAGTAATCCACCCAATATTAAGCAGTATCAACTAGAGATAGAAATTTATTCATTAATTGATAAGACAAGGACAATAGTTGAAGAAAAAGTTACAGACAACCGAGAGATAGAAGTGACGTTGAATATAGGAGATTATATTATTCAACCATATACGATACCTACTACATCTGATATTTTTTTCGGTGGAAGAGCATTCCAGATACGGCAGGGAAAAACTACTAAAATTAATTATTAAAGAGGTAATAGGCAATAAATGATGTTAATGCTTATTGCCAGAATTAATCTGCATTGATTTAATTCTGACAATGAACTAATATAATAAAGGGGATGCCACTTGCGGACGTCCCTTTTATTTTATTCATTGAATAATAGAGGTTTGATCTCATTAAAGATTTGCTTCATCACAAATTTATAGAAAAGAATCATTCCACTACAAAATCTTCAGACTTAAAGTTACTATAGCTACGCCCAGAGATTGCGGTGAACTTTAGTACGCAATAGTCCGGATCAGTAACTCCCTCTTTATAATACATTGTATCACCGGGCAACCAAATCATCTCTTTGCTCTCACTGTCAGTGAGCACTTCCATTGTTCCTTTAAGCATCACTCCTCTGAAAAACCTTGAATCACAAAAATAAACACAAGCGCGATTATTTTCTTTAAATTGTGACACTCGCATTGACGAGGTATTTGTTGAAAAATAAATAGTTCTAACACCTACTCTCTTACGTGGCTGCAACATGGCTTTTACATTGGGAAAGCCTTCCGAATCAATCGAACCGATAAAAGATACTTTTTGTTTGTCTATCATATTCCCGATAGTCTTTTCTACATCTCTCATGATTATTTCATTTTTGTTTTACGAATGCGAAAGTAGAGATAATGCTAAAAGTATCTGCAACAGAAATACTGGAAGAAATGTCACTTTTCACAGTTTATGTTCTTTCCGATAAACCAAAGGAGTCATTTGTGTTTGTTGCCGAAAGTTACGAATAAAGTAAGATGCAGTTTCATAATTGAGCGTAAATGCGATCTCCGACACAGGCAAGTCTGTATATGTGAGCAGACGTTTAGCTTCATCCATCACTTTGTTTTGAATATATTGCTTGGCACTGACATGCATTACGGCATTCATTATTTCATTAAGATAATTGGAAGTAATGCACATCGTGTCAGCATAGTACAAGACCGATCGTTTCTCCTTAAAAAACTTATCAACTAAATGTACGAACTTATCAGCATGCATATTTCTCCCCTCTCTTACCTCTCCGTCTGCCACAACACCATTCATATAAGTCCTATCAAGCAGAAGAAGCATCTCATACAACAATGCTTGAAGCACCAACTCATCATTGTGCTTAAATGCATCAATCTCCTCTTTTATACTTTGGATTAGTTTCATGAAACGAGAATAAAGCGGCTCGGACAAATGTATCTTAGAAGACCTTCGTTGCATGTTGAAATAAGAAAGGTGCTGAACAAACAACGAATCTTTAAGGAAAGAAGATAAAAACTCATCCTCGAAGATCAATGCATAACCACTAGTAATATGTTCGATATCCCAATCACGAATCTCTCCTGGCTTGGAAAAGAAAACATCTCCGGGTATGGCATTAAATGATTGATTATCTATAGAAAATCTCCCCTCGCCTTCGGTAATGAAGGTTATATCATAATAAGTCAATGTATGAACCGAACGTTCTATCAAAAATTTCTTCACATACTTCAGTTCAACCACATCAACCAACAGCTCACTTCCATATTTATTTTCATAAAAGTGATATTGAGGTATTGATCTTTTCATTTCACAAAGATAATCTCAAAACTTTAATGTCATAAAATCGGTAAGTGAAAAATGAAAAATAGGAGCGTTTTCTTGCTGAATGCCACAAAGTTAGTACACAATATACCATAGATACAGTAGAAGAATCACCTAAAAGAGGGATAGTAACCTGTTGTACCATATCATAAATTTGCACTAATTAATCATAAGAAAAATTTAACCATTTAAATATAAAGTTTACACTAATGCTTTGTACATTATCAATAAAAGAGTAATGACATCGTTGGAGCATGTCGAACACAACACATATTAATGGAATGAATTTCCATTGAATCACAAACAAAGTAATCAGGACATTAAAGCCCCATTACAAGAATCTATTCAACGGACAAATACTCATAATTGAATATATTTGGATAAAAAATAGAATTAACTTTGTTAAACTTTCATTTTTAACATACCATTTTGATTATGTAATCATTTTTAGCTAACAGCAATGAGTATCAAATACGATCAAATAGACACATAAACATGCAATTTAATTTACAATATGACAGTATTATTCAAAATAATCAAATATAGATATTGCATTATTGATATTATTACATTACATTTGCATAAACGCAACAAAACAATCAATAGCTTAATTAAAATAAATACAGAATAAATACAGTTATAGACAAGCACAGTGGATTGGTAAATAGATGTTATTTTTTATAAATTATTAATAGAGATAGTATATAGTAAATTTAAGGAGTTATGAGAAGTAAATTATTATTGTTGTTTACTTGTTTATTCGCATTTTTAGGATCAATAACAGCCCAAACCTCTAAGGTTGCAGGAGTTGTTGTTTCAGCGGATGACGGGCAACCGGTTATTGGAGCGTCAGTAACCGTGAAGGGTGCAAAAGTCGGTACAATTACTGACATGGATGGAGCATTTGTATTAGGCAATCTTCCACCCGAAGCCAAAACATTAACCATATCGTTTATCGGTATGAAGTCAAAAGAGATTGCAATAGAGCCAAACATGCGGATTGTACTTGAAGCAAACTCTAAAATGTTAAACGAGGTTGTTGTGACAGCACTCGGTATTACAAGAGATAAAAAATCTCTAGGTTACTCAATTCAGGAAATAAAAGGCGATAACCTTGCAAAAGCAGGAGAATTGAGTGTAGGTAGTTCTCTATCCGGTAAAATTGCCGGTGTTGATATCACATCCGCAGGAGGTGGAATTGGTGCATCACAAAGAATAGTTGTACGTGGTAACAGTTCATTCGGAGACAATCAGCCTCTTATTGTTGTAGATGGTGTGCCTGTTTCTAATGACAGCCAATCAACAAAATATACTGATGCATCAGGTGCTGCAAGTTATGGATTAAGTGGAGGAGTACAAGATCAAGGTAGTGGTCTTGATGATATTAATCCTTCAGATATTGAATCTATTTCTGTATTAAAAGGTGGTTCTGCTTCTCTTTATGGTATGCGCGCTGGACATGGTGTTATTTTAATAACTACCAAAAAAGCCAAAAATAAAGGCGTTACTGTAAATTATGATGCTAGTTTCACCTTGGATCAAGTTTATAATCTGCCAAACTATCAAAACAAGTATGGCCAAGGATCAGGTGGTGGAGAGTACGAGTATAAAAACTCCGGTTCATTGACTAGTTATAATGACTGGGCAATAAAAAATGCATTCTGCTATGTTGATGGAAAAGGGAACGGAAAATATGATAATGACGACGAAAGTTGGGGACCTCGTTTAGATATAGGGTTGAAAATACCACAATATAACAGTCCAATTGTAAATGGCGTACGTCAAGCAACTGACTGGATTTCTCATCCTAATAACGTAAAGGATTTCTTTGAAACAGGTTATTCTCAAAGTCATAGTATTTCAATTGCTAGCAAAAAAGAGAATTCAGTATCCCGCTATTCCATCGGATATCGAAATCAACACGGAACGTTACCTAATACCGATGAATCAAGGTATTCAGCAAATCTGTATAATGATTTTACTATAAACAAGTACCTTGAATGGAATGGTAGCCTTGAATATGTTCGCACAGAAAGTAAAAATCTACCAATCAGTGGATACTCGGCAAACAACCCTGTTCAATCACTTATGGAATGGTTCGGGCGTCAAGTAGATACAAAAGATTTGAAAGCGAAATGGAATACCCTTGATGAGAATGGAAATCGTTACAACTGGAATCAATCCTACCATGTGAATCCATATTACAACATGTACAAAAATACCAATCCATATAAACGTAACAGACTTTTTGGAAAAACGTCACTTTTCATCAAACCTACAGATTGGTTGAAATTTGAGGCAAGAGTTGGTTATGATTATTGGAATACCGAAACATCAAACCGCATTGCCTATACTACAGATTATCCAAATGGCTATTACCGCCAATTTAATAGGAATCAATCCGATTTGAATGCTGACTTTATTGGCTATTTCAATAAAAATTTTGGTAAACTTTCTATTAATGCATTGGCAGGAGCTAATTATAGAGATACACAATATGAATCAGAAGTGGCAGGTGATAATGATGGGTATGGATTAACAATTTCAGAATTATACACATTGTCAAATGTTTCCGGTAGTGCATTGGCTATTTCAGATCATACACATGTGAGATCAAACAGTGTATATGCACAAGCATCTTTAGGATGGGCTGATCAGGTATATGTAGATATGAGTCTGCGAAATGACTGGAGCAGCACTATTACTCAAAGTTTCTTCTATCCATCAATTAGTGCAAGCTGGTTAATAACAAATACATTCCCGACTCTTAAATCAGATGAAGTGACTTATTTGAAATTACGTGGAGGTATATCAAAAGTGGGCTCTGCAACTCAGGCTTATTATAATAAAAATAATTATGTAATTGAGTCTCCATCTATTAATGGAGTTACTCAGACACGTATGGCATACACTTATGCTAGTACAAACTTGAAGCCGGAAAAAGTTGTTACAACAGAGATTGGGTTTGAAGGATCTTTTTTCAATAATCGTTTAAGGACTGATATTTCAGGATATCATAAAGTAACGAGTGATCAAATTATGGATATGGAAGTATCTAAAGCATCAGGAGTAAATAGCACCAGAATAAACGCCGGTAAAATTTCTAACGATGGTTTGGAATTTCAATTATCAAGTGATATTATTAAAAATGATGATGGATTTAATTGGACAGCAACTATTAACTGGTCTAAGGATAAAAGTAAAGTAGAAGACCTATACACAGATCCAAACTCTGGACAAGAATTATCAACTTATACAATAGGAAATATATGGAGTACATATGTTTACGCGATTAAGGGACAATCTTGGGGAACACTAAAAGGCGCGGGATATACCTATAATAGCGATGGTAGCATACTAGTCTCTAACGGACTCCCTGTTTTATCAGCCAGCACAAAATTAGGAAATGTTACTCCTGACTGGTTGGCCAGCTTACAAAACGAATTTTCATATAAAGATTTCAGTGCAGGCTTCTTATTAGCATACAGAAAAGGTGGTGACTTCTTCAGTTCAACAGCTATGTTTGCTAGTTATACAGGACTTTTGGATTATACAGCTGCAGGTAATATTCGTGAAAACGGTTTGGTTGTAGGTCAGGATGTTTTATCTAACAAGAAATTTAAGAATGCAGATGGTTCCGCAAATACTACACGGGTAAAAGCTCAATCTTTCTACTACAGCTATTACAACAATAAACAACTTAGCGTGTATGATGGATCTTATTTGAAATTGCGTGAAGCACATATTACCTATAGTGTACCTAAAACGTTCTTGTTAAAGACAAAATTCATTAAGGCTGCAAATTTCTCTTTAGTCGGCAATAACTTGGCTATTTTGTGGTTATCAAAGTCGAATAAGGCCCACATAGATCCTGAATCATCCTTTGGTTCAGATAATGCCGGTGTAGGTTTGGAACAAAACTCATTTCCACCATCTCGTAGCTTCGGCTTCAAATTAGGTCTTACATTTTAATATTAAAAAGAGATGAAAATAAAATATTTATCAAAAATATCATTGCTGTTGCTATTCAGTATGATAATAGCAACGAGCTGCACGTCATCATTTGATGAAGTCAATACCGACCCAGACAGTCCAACTACTGTTGCCCCGACAAATGAACTTGCCAATGTCATTTATCAAAGTTCATCTGATTTCTTTGATGAATGGTTTGATTTAAACGAGTCATGCACATTTAGCGGGCAAATATGCAAATTGCAATACATTGATGAGTCTAGGTATGAATTTCGCGCCAGTACAAATAACAATGAATGGTATTATCTATATCGCACGCAAAACACAGTTGTAGATCTTATTAAAAATGCGCAAGCAGCAGGTAATACAAATCTATCAAACGTGGGTAAAATATGGAAAGCTCAACTTGCACAAATTACAACAGATAGATGGAGGGATGTACCATACTCTGATATGTGTAAAGCAAGTACGGGCACTTATTCTCCAAAATATGATACTCAAGAAACTATTTATCCGGCATTGCTTTCGCTTTTGAAAGAAGCAGCTGACAGCCTTGCATTGTCAAGTGCTACAGGTAGCCTTGGAACGGGTGATGTATTGTATAGTGGGGACCTTACCAAATGGAAAAAATATTGCAATTCTTTACGATTGCGTATTGCTATGAGAATTTCAGGTATAGATCCAACATTGGCAAAGAGTACCGTTGAGGAAATATTAAAGAACCCTGCCACTTATCCCATCATTACAAGTAATGACGACAATGCTTTTTACAAATGGACAGGCGTGAGTGAACCTTGGGCTGCTTATTATTTGACACGTCCGGATGAATATGGCGTTTCGGATGTCATGATTAATACTTTGAGTTCTTTAAAGGATCCGAGGTTACCTGTATATGCACTTCCTACGAAAGCTGACACTCTAGCTACTACATATAGAGGATATGTTATTGGTGATACAGCTGAAGCTGTTGTAAGCAAATACTCACATATAGGTACTAGATTTATGGCTCATGATGGTCTGACAGGCTTTACTCCATATTTCCGGGCTTGTGAAACGTATTTTACCATTTCAGAAGCAAATATGCTTGGATGGAATACAGGAAGCTATGGAACACAAGAAAGCGCTTATGATAAAGCTGTAACATTATCATTGACAGAAAACAGTGTATCAGATGCAGATATAGCAACATATCTTGCCGGTAAAGGTAAATATGACGGAACATCAAATCAGCTCTATCTACAAGAATGGATATCATTATTCAAACAAGGAATGGAGGCTTGGTCACTTTATCGTCGTACCGGTGTGCCGACAAGCAATTATATTGCTCCAGGATCTACTTATGCTCTAGCTAAAACACATAAAACACCACCTTTGCGCTATCCTTATCCGCAAACTGAGTTAGACTTAAATACAATCAATGTGAAGTCATCCAATGCAGATGTTGTTGATAACTATTGGGGGAAACCAATGTGGTGGGATCTCCGTAATGCTGACAAATAAATCCATTATTTATTTGATATAACCAACCTAAACTAAAGGTGGTACTGATTAAGCTCAATCGGTGCCACCTTTTTATATAGATATAATAGACATTTTTATTTTGCGCCTTCCCTTTTTTATTGTATATTGCAAAAGAATTCTTGATCTTTCGACCTCGTCATTCTATTTTTTCTTTCACATTCTACGGGGTTGACTACTTACAAGTGACTTTATATAAATCTATTTTTACATACCTTAATTCATCAATTAATATGAGAGTATTTATTATATCAAATAGACTTCCTGTGAAAATTGCTACAGAGAAATCAGGTGTATACAACTTTGTGAAAAGCGAGGGTGGTTTGGCCACAGGGTTAGCGTCATTAGATATGCCAAACATTGAGAAACATTGGATTGGATGGCCCGGAATGGAAGTTAGAAATGAAAAAGACAAAAAGGAAATTGTGAATTCACTGGACAAATACAATTATCATCCTGTCTTTTTGACTGAGAAACAAATCCATCAATATTACGAGGGATACTGCAATAGCACTTTATGGCCATTATTCCACTATTTCTATTCATTTATAGAATATGACAATAGGTATTGGGATGTGTATAAGGATGTGAACCGCTTGTTTTGCGAAATGGCTAAAAAACTCATACGTGAAGGGGATATTGTGTGGGTGCAGGATTACCACTTAATGCTGCTGCCACAAATGCTGCGCGAAGAGATTAAGGGGATAAGTATTGGATACTTCCACCATATACCATTTCCTTCGTATGAACTGTTTAGGGTGTTACCTGAACGAGCCGAGATACTGCAAGGTCTGCTGGGAGCTGACTTAATCGGCTTTCATACACATGACTACATGAGGCACTTTGCCAGTAGTATCGGACGGGTACTGCATTTGCCATTTAAGCTCGACTGTATTCGCATGGAACACCACAAGTCATATGTAAATGCTTTTCCTATGGGTATAAATTACGACTTATACCATGATGCTTACTTGAAACCCGAGATAAAGGAAAAGGCAAAAGAACTAAGGAAAAATTACGGGAAAGACAACAAATTGATCTTGTCGGTTGACCGGCTGGATTATAGCAAAGGTATCTTACACCGCATCAAAGGATTTGCTCTCTTCTTGAAAAATCACCCTGAATATAAGGGAAAGGTATCATTAGTAATGATCATAGTGCCGTCGCGCGATATGGTAGGCAGATATGCCAGACTGAAAAAAGACATAGACGAACGAATTGGTTCTATTAACGGAAAGTATTCAGATATTAACTGGACACCGGTATACTATTTCTATCATAGCTTTCAATTTGAAGATTTGGTATCCATGTATTACATCGCGGATATAGCTCTGATCACTCCCTTGAGAGATGGTATGAATCTTGTTGCAAAGGAGTATCTGGCAGCAAAGGGTGACTCTCCCGGAGTACTTATTCTGAGTGAGATGGCTGGCGCTGCCATTGAACTGAGAGATGCAATTATAATTAATCCGAATGACATAAAACAGATTGAACAGGCTATTTTGAAGGCTCTTGAGATGCCTGTGAATGAACAGATGAAACGCTTACGGAAGATGCAAAAAGTGCTGTCAATCCATACAGTGAAGAAATGGGCTGCAGACTTTGTGGATGAATTAGTGGAAGTATGCGAGAAGAACAAAACTCTAAATGATAAAGAAATTAATGAGGAAAAATGCAAGGAAATAAGTGTTGCTTACAAAGCTGCCTCACACCGCTTGCTAGTACTCGACTATGATGGCACGTTGACAGGATTTGTGGACAATCCTGATGAAGCGTATCCTAATGATGAACTATTGGAGATGTTGAAGCAATTATCTGCCGATCCGGCCAATCATGTGGTGATTAGCAGTGGCCGCGACAAAACGACCTTGGAAAAATGGTTCGGACATCTCAATATAGGCATGGCTGCTGAGCACGGGGCTGCCTACAAAGAGGATGGTAAGTGGCATGAATATATAAGACAAGGTGAATGGGATAGTGAGATACTGAACATATTAAAAACTTTTGTGGACAAAACTTTGGGATCACATCTTGAAAAAAAGGAAACAGCTCTGGTGTGGCACTACAGAGGTGTGGACGAATGGTTTGCCTCACTAAGAGAACAGCAGTTGATAAATGCACTGATTTCGCCTTGCAGCAGGCATCGATTACAGATTATGCGCGGCAATAAAATTGTGGAAATTAAATCGCCTCTCTACTCGAAAGGTTCGGAAATAAAACGATTATTGGCAAAGAGTGATTATGACTTTATATTGTCAATGGGTGATGATGTAACCGATGAGGAAATGTTCAGAGAACTGCCTGATAATGCTTACAGTGTGAAAGTAGGCAGTAGTTCAGACCTTGCAAAATATAATATCCCATTGCAAACAGATGTGATTTCTTTCTTAAGAAACGTCTGTTTGAATGAGATATAAATTATGTTTAACTATTTATGGGCGAATGAATTTTGAGAACGTCACTTCTTCTGAAAATAAGATAGCCGTATCAATCAGAGCTAAATGGGAATATGCCTGCGGGAAGTTTCCCATTTGTTCTTTGGTTGTGAAATCCAGATCTTCACTGAATAACCTCACATGATTTGAATAAGTAAGCAATCGTCTGAACAGCTCTTTGGCTTCTTTCTCACGACCGGTTACATACAATCCCCGAACCATCCAAAAAGTACAAATAGTAAATGCCGATTTGGGTTTGCCAAAATCGTCCGGATTATTGTATCTGAACATCAGTCCTTTGTAATACAGTTTCTCATAAATGGCATTTACGGTCTTTTTGTATCGCTCATCATCCGGCGAAATGAATCCATACTTCTCCATTAACAGCAGTGATGAATCAAGCTCTAAATTTGAATAGGTTTGTGTGAAGCTTTGAATATCGTCATTCCAACCATAAGCGAGAATATCTTTTTTAATTACATCTGCCCCCTCTCTATATCGTTCGGCATAACCATCTTTATGAAGCATTGCCGCTATTTTGGCTCCCCGATCAAGAGCCACCCAGCACATCACTTTTGAAAGTACGAAATGTTCTTTCTTATTGCGTATCTCCCATATACCGTTATCGGGATTGCGCCATTCATTCATCACAATACGACCGATATGCTTGACCACTTCAAACATATCCTCCACTTCATCAAGCGTCCCTTTGAAATAGAGATAATATTGATAAATAACGTTCATCAAATATCCATAGGAGTCGTTTTGCTTTTGATAGTAAGCAGCATTGCCAACACGAACCGGACGTGAATTTTTATAACCACACAAGTATGGAAGCTCTCTTTCATTAAGAGTACGCTCATACCTGATGCCATACATGATCTGGAAATTATCGGATTTTGATTGCAGAATGTTTTGAATAAATCCCATAAAACGTCTGGCTGCACCGCTATGCCCTACCTGAATAAGAGTTTCAATAGACATTGAAGCATCCCGCAGCCAACAATATCGATAATCCCAGTTTCGCATTTCGCCTACGGTTTCGGGTATACTGGTGGTGAGTGCCGCCAGCACAGCTCCTGTACGTTGGTATGACATCAATTTTAATACCAGCATACTTCTTTCAATATACTCATCAAAGTAAGTATATTTCTTTGAACGATTTGACCAATTCATCCAATAGAGTTTGGTACGCTCATATTCAAGATACACCCTCTCAATATCAATTTTAATGACTTTCTGATTGTAGGAGATGAGAATGAATTCATCTCTCACCAATTCTATCTCTTCGTTATTCAGTATATGATTGAAACTAATGCTTGAATACATGTAAATAGCATTCTGAAGATTATCTTTCATACAGGTCTTCACGTATTCGGGACCATCTTTATGAATCACTTCTCCATCAGCATAATTCAATTTAGGATCATAATTAATTGCAAATTTCGGGTTTCCTCGCCTGACACGAATCAAACGATACAACTCTGAGGGAATATAGTAATCCTGTTCTTCACCAGTTTTGTATCGTGGCATGAAGTCCATAACTTCGAAACACCCCTCTTTCGTAGAATCAAAAGTAGTTATCAAAACATTCGTATGCTCAATATACTGCTGTGTTATCGAATAGCTCGAAGACACTATAAAACCTAAACTTCCTCCTATCTCTTTATCAAGAATCTTCCCAAATATCGATGGTGAATCGAAATCCGGCAAACAAAACCAATCAACACTTCCCTTTTCTGAAACAAGAGCAGCTGTACGCCCATTACCTATAACACCGTAATTAAGATTTTCCATAATCAGAAGATTATTAGTTCTACAAATATTGCAAATATGCAATTCACAAATATAAAAATCTATATGCTATGATGCAAGTATATTCACCAAAACCATAGAGGATTTGTTTATTAATAACGATAGGAAAAACGCATTTAAAATTAGTAGTTATAACCTTCCTAAATAATAGCAAATCCATTCGACAACCAGCCTTTTTCCATTGATTGATCTTTGATCTATAGCATATTAGCAGTAGATGTGTTCCTCCTATCTAATAGTAATCGATGGCATGTAATGTTTCTATTCCTGCTTAGCTTTTTGCCGGTTCCTATAATGCATTCTTTGTGTTGGACGTTTGTATTTTCATTTTTTACGGCCGTAGAAAAGCATTTTTACAACCGTGGCACGACTGTTTTACAATTGTAGAAAAGCATTTCTACAGCTGTAGAAATAAGTTTTGAATGAAGAGAGATCATAAAATGCACGTTAGCATGTCGAGGAATGCCTATACGGTTTACAAGTTTATTGCTCTATCTTCCTTCACTTAGGCCATTTACGATCAAAGAAAGGACTCTTTGAAGATACACTGAGAAGTAGTGCAAGCACACAACCACAATCTTTCAATAGTTCCATCTTTTGCGCAGCACTTCCTACCGAGTACATTACGCGTGTATCAACTCGCAGATCAGTAGCCATCGCGCATGCCGATCCAATGGCAATGCCCACATCAAGCGAACTAAATGTGCAAGGCACATTCTCCGGCTTAGACGCACAATTCGGGAAACCGCAATAACCGCAATTGAGCGCCCGAGGTCTTTGAACATCACGTGTACCGATCAAGATCACGGCTTCGGCTTGACGAACATTGTCGGCGTCACGCAAGAAGAACTTCATCTTATTCTGTGATCCCATTTCTTCCATTCTCTGAGAGAGTTGTTCCTTCTCATCCCCTGTGACAAGAGCAATTTCAACAACGTCCATTCCCCTTGCTTTGGGTGCCGTGCGCGCAGCTGTCATTATTTGCCTGGCAACATGAAGTACATGTTCGCACCGGGCGTTTCTTTCATTCTCTATCATAATCACCTCTTCTTTTTTAATTCATTAATGTGCTTTACAAACACTTCCTTTATGCAAATATAATCAAAATACCACACTATGACTAGCAAATATAACATAGATATGGTAACAGAAACACATAAAAATGGGATATGTTTACAGCAAAATGAATGGTAAATTTGTAAGAATAGAAGTATAAGATACTAACAGTCGGATACGTCTATTAGATTATTGAAAATGATTGATAATATTTAATACGCACATTACATTGCTAAAATTTTTATTTATTGGTAGCCATACCTAGTTGTAATACATCTTCTCTATGGAAAAATCTTTTGTTGGTTGTTTAAACGAAAAAAATCTCAGCAAGGGAAACCTTACTGAGATTTTTATATGATAACTTATGAGGTTATTTGTTTGTATATCAGTCTTGCAATTTAGCTGTGATGAACTCACGGTTCAATTTAGCAATATTGATAATGGTTTCGCTCTTCGGGCACTCAGCTTCGCATGCGCGAGTGTTTGTGCAGTTACCGAAACCTAGTTCATCCATCTTGGCAACCATAGCTTTTGCACGACGTGCTGCTTCTACCTTTCCTTGTGGAAGCAGTGCCAACTGAGTAACTTTAGATGAAACGAACAACATGGCAGAACCATTCTTACATGCTGCTACACATGCGCCACAACCGATACATGAAGCTGCATCCATTGCTACGTCAGCTACCTCTTTAGAGATTAGGATGGCATTAGAGTCTTGTGGAGCTCCGGTGTTTACACTTACATAACCACCTGCTTGCATGATTTCGTCAAATGCTGAACGGTCAACCATCAAATCACGGATAACAGGGAATGCAGCCGAACGCCAAGGTTCAACAGTGATGGTGTCACCTTCGTTGAACTTACGCATAAATGACTGGCATGTTGTCACTCCACCTTCGGGGCCATGAGGATGTCCGTTTACATAGAGTGAACACATTCCACAAATTCCTTCACGACAATCATGGTCGAAGACAACTGGTTCCTTTCCTTCGCTTACAAGGTTTTCATTCAAGATATCGAGCATTTCGAGAAAAGAAGTATCTCCGGTAATATCTTCCATTTGGTAAGATTCAAAAGCACCTTGGGCTTTAGGACCTCTTTGACGCCAAACTTTTAGCGTGAAATTTATAACTTTTTCCATTGTTTACTTACTTTATTAAATTAAGATTTGTAGTTACGAGTTTGAACTTTAACAAATTCATAGTTCAATTCCTCTTTAATTAACTCAGGTTCTTTGTCCTCACCTGTGTAGTTCCAGCAAGCAACGTATGAATAGTTTTCATCATCACGTTTAGCTTCACCTTCTGCAGTCTGATATTCCTCGCGGAAATGACCTCCACAAGATTCGTTACGATTCAATGCATCGTAAGCGATGAGGTGACCCATCTCAATAAAGTCAGCAACACGAAGAGCTTTTTCAAGCTCGGTATTCTGATCATCTTTAGCTCCGGGAATACGAACATTTGTCCAGAACTCTTTCTTAACCTCAGCCAATTGCTTCAAACCTTCGGTCAAACCTTCTTTGGTACGTCCCATGCCTACAAAGTCCCACATGATGTTACCAAGTTTCTTGTGAATAGAATCGGTTGATTCAGTACCTTGAATTGACATCAACTTTTCGATCTTATCCTGTACTTCTTTCTCTGCCACTTCAAATTCAGGAAGATCGGTTGAGAAACGAGGAACGGTAATCTGATCTGATAAGTAGTTTTGAATGGTGAAAGGGATAACGAAATATCCATCAGCTAAACCTTGCATCAATGCCGAAGCTCCCAAACGGTTGGCTCCATGATCAGAGAAGTTACATTCACCAAGAGCGAACAAACCTTTGATTGATGTTTGCAATTCATAATCAACCCATAAACCACCCATTGTGTAGTGGATAGCCGGATAGATCATCATAGGTGTCTTATAAGGATTCTCGTTTGTGATTTCTTCATACATCTGGAACAAGTTACCATAACGTTGACGAACAACGTCTTCTCCTAAACGTGCAATTGGTTCAGAAAAATCAAGGAATACAGCCAAACCGGTTGGGTTTACACCAAATCCTTTATCGCAACGTTCTTTGGCTGCACGTGAAGCTACGTCACGAGGAACCAAGTTACCGAATGCTGGGTAACGACGCTCCAAATAGTAGTCACGATCTTCTTCCTTTATTTCATCGCCCTTCATCTTACCTTCTTGAATGGCTTTGGCATCTTCCAAATTCTTGGGAACCCAAATACGACCATCATTACGTAATGATTCAGACATCAATGTCAATTTAGATTGCTTATCACCATGAACAGGAATACATGTCGGGTGAATTTGAACATAAGAAGGGTTAGCAAAAAGAGCACCTTTCTTGTATGCAGAGATTGCAGCTGAACAGTTACACCCCATAGCATTGGTTGACAAGAAATAAGTGTTACCGTAACCGCCGGTTGCCAACACTACAGCATGAGCAGCAAAACGCTCAAGCTTACCTGTTACCAAGTTGCGTACGATAATACCACGAGTGCGTCCGTCAATAATAACAAGGTTCTCCATTTCATAACGAGTGTAAAGTTTCACACTACCTTTATGAATCTGGCGACTCAATGCTGAATATGCACCCAACAATAACTGTTGTCCGGTTTGTCCTTTAGCGTAGAATGTACGAGAAACCTGTGCACCACCGAATGAGCGGTTGTCAAGTGTGCCACCGTAATCTCTTGCAAAAGGAACACCTTGAGCAACGCATTGGTCGATAATACTATTTGAAACTTCAGCCAAACGATAAACATTAGCTTCGCGAGAACGGTAATCACCGCCTTTTATTGTATCGTAGAATAAACGATAGATCGAATCACCGTCATTCTGATAATTCTTTGCAGCATTTATACCACCTTGTGCAGCGATAGAGTGTGCACGGCGTGGAGAATCTTGAATGCAGAAATTTAGTACGTTAAATCCCATTTCGCCGAATGATGCAGCGGCAGACGCTCCTGCCAAGCCGGTACCAACAACGATAATATCAAGGCGGCGTTTATTTGAGGGATTAACAAGTTTCTGATGAGCTTTATAGTTACTCCATTTCTCAGCCAATTGGCCTTCAGGAATTTTTGAATCTATCTTAGTCATAATGATTAATCTTTTATCTGAAATATTTATGTTTCACTTTTATTAAGCTCCGCAGAGTCCATACTTAAAGAAGAAAATGATAGTAACCAATGCAAAAGCCAAGCAAACAACTGTAGCCCAAATTTTACCAATCATTTTCCAACGTTCAAACCAGATTTTATTATTCCAACCAATGGTTTGTAATGCACTCCAGAATCCATGTGTAAGGTGGAACCAAATAGCGCCGAACCATACCAAATAGATTACTACAAAAGCAGGATGAGAGAATGTCTCCTTAATAAGAGCGACGCCATCACTGGGATCTACTTCAGGTCTAACTTTTGCAATTTCATTAAATTGCATATTGTACCAGAATTGAGAAAAATGTAACAACAAGCCACACAAAACGATCAATCCCAGAACTAACATATTCTGAGAAGCCCATTCAACAGACTTGGGGCGATCTGTCACTGCATAGCTTTGATTACCTCTTGCTCTACGGTTCTGAGCTGTGAGGAAAAAGGCATAAACAATATGAACCGCGAAACCAAAAGCTAGTACCATTGTACCTACCAGGGCATACCAATTAGCTCCTAAAAATTCACAGACAGCATTATAGCCTTCTTCTGAAATGACGGCTACAGCGTTCATCGCCATGTGAAATGTAAGGAAAAGGATGAGAAAGAGTCCCGAAATACTCATGACCAGCTTTCTTCCGATTGAAGAATTACTTAACCACATAAATGATTGATTTTAAATTATTTATTTGATGAACTATTTTTTATGATTATTTGAACATCTCTAGGTTTGCAAAATTAGCTGAAATAGTGATATAATGCAAATAGATTAAGGAAAAAATTCTCTAATCTATTGGGCATTTTAATTATTAAACTTATTTTTGCCTGAAAATAGTTTATGAGAAACAAACTGATATTTATTGGGGTAATTTTTATTTGTTCTATACAACAAGTCAGCGGACAGAACTGGGATGTTAATTCTTTAAAATGGGCAAATAGAATGGATGGAAAATTTATTGTAAACTCTAGCAAGGGACTTGTAAATACGGAGCCGTTTATTATTGTAGGAATTCCCATTGCTATAGCATCTTATGGATATTTCCACAAAGATAAAACTTCGATAGAAAATGCAATATATATAGGTAGTAGCATGGTAGAAGTTGTAATGCTATCGACTTCCTTAAAAATGATAGTTGACCGCAAACGTCCTTATGAGAAATATCCTGATGAGATAACAGCACGCACTAAAGAATCAGGAAGTTCTTTCCCTTCAAATCATACCTCCGCAGCATTTGCTCTAGCGACTTCTTTAACCATGAAGTATCACAAATGGTATATAATCGTGCCAAGCTATGCATGGGCCTCTTCTATAGGATTCGCTCGAATGAATCAGGGAGTGCATTACACTTCAGATGTAGTGGCCGGTGCCGCTCTAGGTTCAGGATGTGCTATTTTGAACTTTTATTTGAACAAATGGCTATTGAATTCATATCATAAGAAAAGATCGAACTTAAAATAATGACATAAAAAAAAGAGTGCCTTTCAGCACTCTTTTTTATTATCTATTGTTCACTTATTCAACTTCACTGTAATCAAGAACATTCTTTTTGTTTGCAAGAATTCTATCATACTCTTCTTTTGAACCAACAATAATCTTGTCAAATTCACGCTGACCGGTTCCGGCAGGGATCAAGTGACCACAGATTACATTTTCTTTCATACCTTCAAGTTTATCAACCTTGCCTTTGATTGCGGCCTCGTTCAATACTTTAGTTGTTTCCTGGAAGGAAGCAGCTGACATAAAGCTCTTGGTCTGCAATGCGGCACGTGTGATACCTTGAAGTATCTGAGTAGATGTCGCTGGAACTGCATCACGAACTTGAACTAACTTCAAGTCATGACGTTTCAATACACTGTTTTCGTCTCTCAACTTACGAGCTGTAACAATCTGTCCGGGTTTCATTGTTTCAGAGTCACCTCCATCAACAACGACTTTCTTACCCCAAATATGATCGTTCTCTTCAGCAAAGTCCAATTTATCAATAATCTGTTGCTCCAAGAATATGGTATCACCAGAATCTACAATCTGAACTTTACGCATCATTTGACGTACAATGATCTCAAAATGTTTATCATTGATCTTAACACCCTGTAAACGATATACATCTTGAACTTCATTAACGATGTATTCTTGTACAGCTGTAGGTCCTTTGATGGCAAGAATGTCAGCAGGAGTCGTAGCGCCATCAGATAATGGTGTGCCGGCACGTACATAATCGTTTTCTTGTACTAATATCTGTTTTGACAGAGGTACAAGATACTTCTTGATATCACCTGTCTTAGAAGTTACAATGATTTCACGATTACCACGTTTAATCTTACCCATTGATATTTCACCATCAATTTCAGATACGACAGCAGGATTAGATGGGTTACGAGCCTCGAACAACTCTGTAACACGAGGAAGACCACCCGTAATATCACCGGCTTTACCGACAGCACGCGGGATCTTCACAATTACTTCTCCAGATTTCACGCTATCATTGTCTTCAACAACTACGTGACCTCCTACTGGGAAGTTATATGTACGAAGTGACTCACCTTTCTCATTTACGATCTGAGCAGATGGTACTTTCAGCTTATCTTTGGACTCAATAATAATGATTTCACGCAAACCTGTTGTTTCATCTGAATCAACTTTATAGGTAATATTCTCAATCATACTATCAAATACGATCTTACCAGTTACTTCAGTAATGATAACAGCATTAAACGGATCCCATTTACAAATGAGTTTTCCTTTTTCTACAAGCTCACCCTCACTACCATATAATGTAGATCCGTAAGGGATATTATGATTTGAAAGTACAATACCTGTATTGACATCAATAACACGCAACTCTGCCAAACGACCCACTACATTCTTCACAGTAGCACCGGTTTCATCAACAGAATCAACGGTTCTCAATTCTTCAAATTCCAAACGACCTGCATATTTTGCGATAATATTTGCATGAGCAGCAGCATTACCGGCAATACCACCGGCGTGGAATGTACGAAGTGTCAACTGTGTACCCGGTTCACCAATAGATTGAGCTGCAATTACACCCACAGCTTCACCTTTCTGAACCATTCTACTTGTTGCCAAGTTACGTCCATAACATTTAGCGCAAACACCATGTTTGGATTCACAAGTCAATACAGAACGGATTTCAACACTTTCTATAGGAGAGTCCTCAATCTCTTGAGCAATTGACTCAGTAATTTCATCTCCACCGGAAACAATCAGTTTTCCTGTAGTAGGATGAATAATATCATGAACAGATACACGTCCTAAAATTCTTTCAGACAAAGAAGCAATTACATCTTCATCGTTCTTTAATTCAGAACAAATTAAACCACGAAGAGTTCCGCAATCTTCCTCATTGATGATCACATCATGAGAAACATCAACTAAACGACGTGTCAAATATCCGGCATCAGCTGTTTTCAATGCAGTATCGGCCAAACCTTTACGAGCACCGTGGGTTGAAATAAAGTACTCCAACACAGACAAACCTTCTTTAAAGTTTGCCAAAATAGGGTTCTCGATAATTTGTGCGCCTTCAGCACCTGCCTTTTGGGGCTTAGCCATCAAACCACGCATACCTGACAACTGACGAATTTGTTCTTTAGAACCACGGGCACCTGAATCCAACATCATGTATACAGAATTGAAACCTTGATCATCTGTAGAAATAGTCTTCATCAAGATATTTGTCAATTCAGAGTTGACATGAGTCCATATATCAATTACTTGATTATATCTTTCATTATTGGTGATGAATCCCATATTATAGTTGTTCACCACTTGCTCAACTTCATCATAACCTCTTTTTACTAAAGTTACTTTCTCCTTTGGTATAATAATATCATCCAAGTTGAATGACAAACCACCCTTGAAAGCCATATAGTAACCAAGATTTTTGATTCCATCAAGGAATTCACAAGTTTCAGCAATACCACAAGCCTTAATTACATCACTAATAATCTCACGAAGAGACTTCTTTGATATAATTCTATTTATGTAGCCTACTTTATTAGGAACGATCTGGTTTACAATGATACGTCCTACTGATGTATCTTTCATCAAGACATCAACAATATTACCATTCTCATCCAAATCTTTAACAATCACACTAACAATAGCATGAATGTCAACAGCTCCTTCATTATAAGCAATAATTGCTTCTTCAGGACCATAGAAAATACGTCCTTCGCCTTTAGCACCTGTTCTTAACTTGGTAATATAATATAAACCAAGCACCATATCCTGTGAAGGTACGGTAATAGGAGCGCCATTGGCAGGATTCAAAATATTATGAGCTTCAAGCATCAACAATTGAGCCTCAAGAACGGCTTCATTACCCAAAGGTAAATGAACGGCCATCTGATCACCATCAAAATCGGCGTTAAATGCCGTACATGCTAGTGGGTGCAATTGAATAGCTTTACCTTCAATCATTTTAGGTTGGAATGCTTGAATACCTAAACGGTGTAATGTAGGGGCACGGTTCAATAATACCGGATGACCTTTCATTACATATTCAAGAATATCCCAAATAACTGGTTCTTTTCTGTCGACAATTTTCTTTGCTGATTTAACCGTCTTGACAATACCACGTTCAATCAGTTTACGGATAATAAACGGCTTAAACAATTCTGCAGCCATCAACTTAGGTATACCGCATTCGCCCATTTTCAATTCGGGACCAACGACAATTACTGAACGAGCAGAATAGTCAACACGTTTACCTAAAAGATTCTGACGGAAACGTCCTTGTTTACCTTTCAAACTATCAGAAAGAGACTTTAACGGTCTGTTTGAATCAGTTTTAACAGCACTGGATTTTCTAGAGTTGTCAAACAATGAATCAACAGCTTCCTGCAGCATACGTTTCTCATTTCTAAGAATCACTTCAGGAGCCTTTATTTCAATCAATCTCTTTAAACGATTGTTACGAATAATCACACGACGATAAAGGTCATTCAAATCAGAGGTAGCAAAACGCCCACCATCCAATGGAACCAAAGGTCTTAATTCTGGTGGAATAACCGGGATAATCTTCATAATCATCCACTCAGGTTTATTACGCCCACGAGATGAACGGAACGACTCTACAACTTGCAAACGCTTTAAAGCCTCGTTTTTGCGTTGTTGTGAAGAATCATTACCTGCTCTATGTCTTAATTCATAAGAGAGACCATCTAAATCTACCCGACAAAGTAAATCGTAAATGGCTTCTGCACCCATTTTAGCAATAAACTTATTGGGATCGGAATCATCTAAATATTGGTTGTCTTTGGGAAGTGCATCTATTATATTAAGATACTCTTCTTCAGAGAGCAAATCAAATACTTTGACATCATCAGCCTCTTTGATACCGGGTTGAATGACAACATAACGTTCATAATAAACAATCGAATCCAATTTCTTGGTCGGAAGTCCTAGTAAATAACCTATTTTATTAGGTAAAGAACGGAAATACCAGATATGAGCAACAGGAACAACCAATTGGATATGTCCCATTCTCTCACGTCTTACTTTTTTCTCAGTAACTTCAACGCCACATCTATCGCAGACAATACCCTTATAGCGAATTCTTTTATACTTGCCACAATGACATTCATAATCCTTTACAGGACCGAATATACGCTCGCAGAAAAGGCCATCACGTTCAGGTTTATACGTACGATAATTAATGGTTTCAGGTTTCAAAACCTCACCATAAGAATTCTCAAGGATTTCTTCCGGAGAAGCTAATCCTATTGAAATCTTCGTAAAGTTACTCTTTATCTTATTATCTTTTCTAAATGCCATATTATTAATATTGCAAAGAGTTATCTATTCTATTAAAATTACTCAAGATGTATGCTTAAACCAAGACCAGCCAGCTCGTGCAACAACACATTAAGAGATTCAGGAATGCCAGGTGTTGGCATCGGTTCACCCTTAACTATTGCCTCATAAGCCTTTGAACGCCCTGAAACATCATCCGATTTTATTGTCAAGATTTCCTGAAGAACATGAGCTGCACCGAATGCTTCAAGTGCCCAAACCTCCATTTCTCCAAATCGCTGTCCTCCAAACTGAGCCTTACCACCCAAAGGTTGTTGAGTAATCAATGAATACGGTCCAATTGAACGCGCATGCATCTTATCCTCAACCATATGGCCCAATTTCAACATATATGTAACACCAACAGTAGCAGGTTGGTCAAAACGATCACCTGTTCCACCATCATATAAATATGTTTTTCCATATCTAGGAAGGTCTGCCTTATCAGTCCATTCAGTAATGTTATCCAATGATGCACCATCAAAAATAGGAGTTGCAAATTTCAATCCCAATTTCTTACCGGCTGCACCCAAGACTGCTTCAAATACCTGCCCTAAGTTCATACGAGAAGGTACACCCAACGGATTCAATACAATATCAACTGGAGTTCCATCAGCAAGGAAAGGCATGTCTTCTTGACGTACAATTTTAGAAACAATACCCTTATTACCATGACGTCCGGCCATCTTATCACCAACACCGATTTTACGTTTTTTAGCAATATAAACCTTAGCCATTTGTAATATGCCAGAAGGAAGCTCATCACCTATAGTAATAGCAAACTTCTTACGCTTTTGTTCTGCATCAGATTCTTTGAACTTCTTCAAATAATTCATGATTACACAGTGGATCAGATCATTTTTGTGAGCGTCATTTGTCCATTTAGTAACCTGAATTGCATCATATGCCAAATTCGTAAGTACTCCAATAGTAAATTCAGAGCCCTTAGCAACGACTTCAGTACCCATATAATCCTTGACACCTTGTGAAGCTTTACCTTCCGTCAAAGCCATAAGTTTCTGAACAAGTTCCTTCTTCAGTTCTGTAGTACGCTCTTCAAAGCCTTCATCGATTTTTTGTAAAATAGCTTTGTCCGCCATTTTTGAACTACGAGTCTTTACTACACGTGAGAATAACTTCTTATCAATGACAACACCTCTCAATGAAGGAGACGCTTTCAATGATGCATCTTTAACATCACCGGCCTTATCACCAAATATAGCACGTAAAAGTTTTTCTTCAGGAGATGGATCAGACTCTCCTTTAGGAGTAATCTTACCAATCATGATATCACCTGGTTCTATTCTAGCTCCTATACGGACAATACCATTTTCATCTAAATCCTTAGTTGCTTCTTCACTAACATTTGGAATATCGGCTGTCAATTCTTCAACACCTCGTTTTGTCTCACGAACTTCCAACGAATACTCATCAACATGAATAGAAGTAAGTATATCTTCTCTTACAGCTCTTTCGTTCAAAACAATCGCATCCTCATAATTGTAACCTTTCCAAGGTATATATGCAACCAAAAGATTCTTACCTAAAGCTAATTCCCCATCTTCAGTTGAATAACCTTCAGTAAGTATATCACCCTTCTTTACTCTTTGACCTTTAGAACAGATTGGACGCAAATCAATGGTCATGCTTTGGTTAGTTTTACGGAACTTAGGAATATTATATTCTTTAAGTGCACTTTCAAAACTAACAAATTCATCATCTTCTGTTCTATCGTATCTTATCTTAATCACAGTTGCATCAACAAATTCTACGACACCGTCGCCTTCTGCAGTAACCTGTGTACGAGAATTGTATGCCAATTGTTTTTCAATACCTGTTCCTACAATAGGAGCCTCTGTTCTTAGCAAAGGAACTGCCTGACGCATCATGTTTGATCCCATCAAAGCACGGTTAGCATCATCATGTTCCAAGAACGGAATCATAGCTGCAGCAATTGAAGAAATCTGTTGAGGAGCAACGTCCATCAAATCTACTTCTAGCGGCTCAACGACAGGAAAATCTGCATCTTTTCTAGCTTTAATTCTACTCTTAATGAATTTTCCATCGTCATCAAGTTCACTATTACCTTGAGCTATAACCTTACCCTCTTCTTCCTCTGCCGTCAAATATAACAATCCTTCATCATCGTTTTCAACAACTCCACTATGAACTTTACGATACGGTGTTTCAATGAAACCTAAATCGTTGATCTTAGCGAAAATACATAACGAAGATATCAAACCAATATTTGGACCTTCAGGGGTTTCAATTGGGCACAAACGACCATAGTGGGTATAATGTACATCTCGAACCTCAAATCCAGCTCTATCACGTGTCAATCCACCAGGACCTAACGCAGACATACGACGCTTATGAGTAATCTCAGCTAATGGATTAGTTTGATCCATGAACTGCGATAATGCATTCGTACCAAAGAACGTGTTAATCACTGATGAAATCGTCTTTGCGTTTATCAAATCAATAGGAGTAAAGACTTCATTATCACGAACATTCATTCTTTCACGAATGGTTCTTGACATTCTTGCCAAACCTATTGCAAATTGGTTAGATAATTGTTCACCAACAGTTCTAACACGACGATTGCTCAAGTGATCAATATCATCAACATCTGCTTTAGAATTTATTAATTCTATAAGATATTTAATGATTTCTATAATATCTTCTTTAGTTAATACCTTAACATCCATACTTGTGCTAAGGCCTAACTTCTTATTAATTCTATACCTTCCGACTTCACCTAAATCATACCTTTTCTCAGAAAAGAATAGATTATTTATTACTTCACGTGCACTTGCATCATCAGCAGGGTCAGCATTACGTAATTGGCGATAAATATATAAAACAGCCTCTTTTTCCGAATTACTCGGATCTTTTTGCAGTGTATTATATATGATAGAATAGTCTGATTGATTTGGTTCATCTTTATGAACCAAAACGGTATCAACGCCTGAATCAAGAATCAAATCAACTTGTTCTTGCTCAACAACAGTTTCGCGATCAATAATGACTTCATTACGTTCAATAGTCACAACCTCACCGGTGTCCTCATCGACGAAATCTTCAGTCCAAGTTTTCAGGACTCTAGCTGCTAATTTACGCCCAATAAACTTCTTCAAATTTGTTTTATTAACCTTAACTTCTTCAGCCAAGTTAAAAATTTCAAGAATGTTTTTATCAGTTTCAAAACCGATAGCTCTCAACAGAGTCGTTACCGGTAATTTCTTTTTACGGTCAATGTATGCATACATGACATTATTAATGTCTGTAGCAAACTCAATCCACGATCCCTTAAACGGAATAATACGAGCTGAATATAGCTTTGTTCCGTTTGCGTGAACACTTTGGCCAAAAAATACGCCTGGAGATCTATGAAGTTGCGATACAATAACACGCTCAGCGCCATTTATAATAAATGTAGCTTGCTTCGTCATATATGGAATGGTACCCAAGAATACATCTTGGATAACAGTCGCAAAATCCTCATGATCAGGATCAGTGCAATAAAGTTTTAACTTAGCCTTTAGCGGAACACTATAAGTCAATCCTCTTTCAATACATTCATCTATTGAATAACGAGGCGGATCAATGTAATAATCAAGAAACTCTAACACAAAATTGTTTCTTGTATCAGCTATAGGGAAGTTTTCTGCAAATACTTTGTACAAACCCTCTTTAGTTCTTTTTTCAGGCGGAGTATCAATTTGTAGAAAGTCTTTGAATGACTTCAACTGCACTTCCAGGAAATCAGGAAAATCCATTGGGATTTTGGCGGAAGCAAAATTAATTCTTTGATTTTTTGTATTTGAAGACATCTGATAATGAATTTGGTGAACTTTGAAATAAATATAGACATAAAAAGGTTAAGAACCCTCTTCCTGAGGGTTCCTAACCGAATTACCTTATAATCAGGTTAATCTTATTTAACTTCAACTTCAGCTCCTGCTTCTTCTAATGCTGTTTTCAATGCTTCAGCATCATCTTTAGAAAGACCTTCTTTCAATGTTTTAGGAGCGCCATCAACGATATCTTTAGCCTCTTTCAAACCAAGACCGCAATGCTCTTTAACAGCTTTAACTACTTGAAGTTTTGCTACGCCAGCTGCTTTCAAAACTACATCAAATGTTGTTTTTTCTTCAGCAGCTGCACCAGCAGCAGGACCAGCAGCAACAGCGACAGCCGCAGCAGCAGGTTCAATACCATATTCTTCTTTTAGGATTGTTGCAAGTTCACTAACTTCTTTTACCGTTAAGTTAACTAATTGTTCTGCAATAGCTTTCAAATCTGCCATTTTTGTATGAATTTAATTTGTTATATACTAATAATTATTTTCTATCACCTAAAGTCTGTAAGACTCCGTGAATGGTGTTTCCACCTGATTGTAAAGCTGAAATGACATTTTTCGCCGGAGATTGCAACAATGCAACAACATCAGCAATAAGTTCATTTTTGCTCTTAAGATTACTTAAGGCTTCTAATTGATCGGCACCTATGTAGAAACTTTCTTCAACATAAGCAGCTTTCAAACTTGGGATGCCACCTTTAGCAACTTCTTTTAATAATTTTGCTGGAGTGTTTCCAACATTACTAAACATGATAGCTGTAGATCCTTTTAAAGAATCATATAATGGAGAAAAATCGCCATCATTATTTTGAAGCACCTTGTGAAGCAATGAATTTTTCACAACCATCAATTTGATTTGAGATTCGAAACATTTTCTTCTCAAATCACTAGTTGCGGTTGCATCCAACGCAGTAAGATCTACCAAATAGAAGTGAGCAAACTCTTTAGTTGCAGCTGCTATTTTCTCTATTACTGTACTTTTATCTTCCTTTCTCATTTTGTTCTTTAGCTTTAATTTTCCTCAATAGATTTCGGGTCAATTTTAACGCCACGACTCATTGTAGTAGAAAGATAAATACTTCTAATGTATGCACCTTTGGCTGCACTTGGTTTCAATTTAAGTAATGTTGATATGAATTCACGAGCATTCTCACGAATCTGATCTTCAGTAAATGAAATTTTACCAATAGATGTATGAATAATACCAGCCTTATCAACTTTAAAGTCAATCTTACCTTGTTTTACTTCAGTTACAGCTTTTGCAACATCCATAGTAACAGTGCCACTTTTAGGATTTGGCATTAATCCTCTAGGACCTAAAATACGTCCTAAAGCACCAATTTTTCCCATAACAGAAGGCATAGTAATGATGACATCAACATCAGTCCAACCTCCCTTTATCTTTTCGATATACTCGTCAAGACCTACATAGTCAGCTCCTGCTTCTTTGGCAGCAGCTTCGGCATCAGCTGTACATAGTACAAGAACCTTTACTTGTTTACCCGTTCCATGAGGAAGAGAAACAACGCCTCTAACCATTTGATTAGATTTGCGAGGATCAATACCTAAGCGTACGTCAATATCTAATGAAGCATCAAACTTTGTTGTAGTGATTTCCTTCACCAAAGCTGAGGCTTCCTTTAATGTATATGCTTTTCCTGCTTCAACTTTGGAGGCAGCCAACTTTTGATTTTTTGTCAGTTTTCCCATTACAATTGAAGTTTTTAATTATTACTTGGAAAATCACCTTTAACAGTGATACCCATACTCCTTGCCGTACCTGCGACTAGTTTCATTGCACTATCAAGAGTAAAGCAATTTAAATCTTGCATTTTGTCTTCAGCGATAGCTTTTATTTGATCCCAGGTTAATTCAGCAACCTTCTTACGATTCGGTTCTGCAGAACCACTCTTTAACTTAGCTGCCCCTAATAATTGGACTGCTACTGGAGGGGTTTTTACAACAAAATCGAAAGATTTATCAGTGTAATAAGTAATAACAACAGGTAAAATTTTACCTGCCTTGTCTTGGGTTCTGGCATTAAATTGCTTGCAAAATTCCATTATGTTGATACCCTTAGATCCCAATGCAGGGCCTACTGGTGGTGATGGATTTGCAGCGCCTCCTTTAATCTGTAATTTGATTAATCCAGCAACTTCTTTAGCCATTCTTTCTTAATTTTAATAGATAATTTCTAGTAATATTACGTAACTAATATTACTCTTTTTCAACTTGCATAAAGCCTAATTCAAGAGGAGTCTTACGACCGAAAATCTTAACCATAACCTTAAGCTTCTTCTTTTCCTTGTTCACTTCTTCTATAACGCCACTAAAACCTGAGAAAGGACCTTCATTCACTTTAACTGGCTCACCTACTACATAGGGAACAGCAAAATCAGTGTCTTCATTTTGGATCTCATCAGCATTACCTAGAATTCTGTTCACATCAGACTGCTTAACAGGTGTAGGATTCTTTTGTCCCCCCAAGAAGTTAATCACATTCGGAGCTGTAACAAGCTCCTGAATAACCTCTCCAACCAATTTAGCTTCAACAAGAACATAGCCTGGAAGATAATTTCTCTCTTTCAAGATTTTCTTGCCGTTGCGAACTTGATAAACCTTTTCTGTAGGAATCAAAATCTGAGCAACAAACTTGCTTAGCTGAGGATCATTCTTGATGCAAGCATCAAGATATTCTTTGACCTTAGCTTCTTTACCACTCACGGCACGAAGAACGTACCATTTTTTTTCTGTCTCAGACATTACTTACAAAATTAATGGGGATAAACAATATTTTCCATAAAAGTTTGGAAACATTTGTCCATAACAAACACGACTAACGCAATTAAAAGGGAAGCTTCTAATACAACAATTGCGCTGTTCGTTAGTTCTCTGCGTGTAGGCCAAGAAACCTTATGTAATAATTCATCACTAGATTCCTTGCAATACTTAACTACTCTTTTAATCATCTTTATTGCATTTTGCACGGAAGGAGAGGCTCGAACTCCCGACAACTGGTTTTGGAGACCAGGACTCTACCAACTGAGCTACTTCCGTATAAATCAGCTCTCCAAAGAGAACTGATTATATATTTTAATCAAAAATTTCTGTGATCTGACCAGCACCAACTGTACGTCCACCTTCACGAATTGCGAAACGTAAACCGATGTTCAATGCTACAGGATAGATCAATTCTACTTTCAAATCAACGTTATCACCAGGCATTACCATTTCTGTTCCTTCTGGAAGAGTAATTTCACCTGTGCAATCCATTGTACGAATATAGAATTGAGGGCGATATTTATCATGGAACGGAGTATGACGACCGCCTTCTTCTTTCTTCAAGATATAAACAGAGGCTCTAAATCCTTTATGAGGAGTTATCTGTCCTGGGTGACAAAGTACCATACCACGTTTGATATCAGCTTTATCAATACCACGAAGTAATAATCCTACATTATCACCTGCTTCACCTTCGTCAAGAATCTTACGGAACATTTCGACACCAGTTACAACTGATTTCTTATCTTCACCTAATCCGATAACTTGAATTTCATCACCAATCTTTACTTTACCTGTTTCGATACGTCCTGTTGCAACAGTACCGCGGCCTGTAATAGAGAAGACATCCTCTACTGGCATCAAGAAAGGTTTTTCAACATCACGAGGAGGCATTGGGATCCAAGTATCAACTGCATCCATCAATTCCATAACTTTATCTTCCCACTTTTCAACACCATTTAGTGCTCCAAGTGCTGAGCCACGGATAATAGGAGTATTGTCGCCATCATAATCATTCTTAGTCAGCAACTCACGAACTTCCATCTCAACCAACTCAAGCATCTCTTCATCATCGACCATATCACATTTATTCAAGAAAACGACCAATTTAGGAACGTTTACCTGATGAGCTAATAGTACATGTTCATTAGTTTGAGGCATAGGACCATCGGTTGCAGCAACCACTAGAATTGCACCGTCCATTTGAGCAGCACCAGTAACCATGTTTTTTACATAATCGGCGTGACCTGGACAATCAACGTGAGCATAGTGACGATTAGCCGTTTCATACTCTACATGTGCTGTATTGATAGTAATACCACGTTCTTTTTCCTCAGGGGCATTATCGATCTGATCAAAAGATTTTATTTCAGAAAGACCTTTCTTAGCTAGTACACTTGTAATAGCAGCAGTCAGAGTGGTCTTACCGTGGTCAACGTGACCGATTGTACCAATGTTAACATGCGGTTTGGTACGTGCAAATTTCTCTTTAGCCATAGCGTTACTTTTATTTATTTATTTAATTAATAATCAGCTTCAAAATTTTGAGCTGTTACCGGGACTTGAACCCGGGACCTCTTCCTTACCAAGGAAGTGCTCTACCACTGAGCTATAACAGCAAACGTATAGAGCGGAAGACGGGACTCAAACCCGCGACCCTCAGCTTGGAAGGCTAATGCTCTATCAACTGAGCTACTTCCGCGAAATTTGTGGGCAAAGATGGATTCGAACCACCGAAGGCGAAAGCCAGCAGATTTACAGTCTGCCCCATTTGGCCACTCTGGTATTTGCCCTTAAATTGAGCCTCTTGTCGGATTCGAACCAACGACCCCGAGATTACAAATCACGTGCTCTGGCCAGCTGAGCTAAAGAGGCATTCATAGCCGTTTCACCAACCAAGAAATCATCTTCCGTGGCGAAACGGCTGCAAATTTAGATAATTATTTTATAACTGCAAAGCTATTTCTTCTTTTTTTTATTTATTCCGTTGTTTTTCCTTGAATTTCTGCAATTGTATTTTTAAAGCTTCCACCGATTCAGCCGCAGCCTCTTCAAATGAATCCTTCACTTTTTCTGCGAAGAACTCACCATTAGGTATTGTAATCTTTATGCCAACTTCTTTATTTTCTGCAGTTTCAGGTTTTACAACCTTTAAAGACACCTCAACTTTCTTAATATCATCGTAATACTGTTCTAATTTTCCTACCTTTTTTTCAATAAACTGTTCCAATTGAGAGGAAACATTAAAATGAATAGATTGAATTCTTACTTGCATAATTACCTCCTTTTTTAGGCTCTTGGATGAGCTTGTTTATAATTTTTTCTTAATTCTTCAAATGTAGTATGAGTATAAATTTCCGTCGTGGACAATTTTTCATGACCTAAAAGATCCTTCACAGCGCTCAAGCTTGCATCATTATTTAGCATAGCCGTTGCAAAGGTATGCCTAAGGACATGCGGACTTTTCTTCTTTACAGATACCACCTTTGACAGGTGTAATTTTACAATTTTATATACCAAGACTCTGTATAAAGGCTCTCCGCTTTCTCTTAAAAATAAAGAGTCACATCGTGCTTCTACAGAACTATCTCGGATGTTAATATAAGAAATAATTTCGTCTTTTAGAGTTTTCCCAAAAGGAATGTATCTCTGTTTATCTCTTTTACCCGTAACTTTTATCTTCATTAATATCAGATCGACATCTTTATCAGTCAATCCTATTAATTCCGACAAACGCATGCCTGTTTCGTAAAACATATCAATGATCATTCTATCACGCACTCCAACAAATCCTTCTTCAAAGTTTTCCTTCAATAGGATTTGTTCCATATCTTCAATTTTTATAAAAACAGGCAATGATTTTTTTCTTTTAGGCCCAACAATTTTCTGCGTTGGATCTTTAATTATCATTCCTTTATATAAAAGATATTTATAAAAAGAGCGCAAACAGCTTAACTTACGGTTTACAGAAGTTTCCTTCAAATGACATTCCATCAAGCTTATCACCCAAGAACGAATATTTTCCTCATTCACCTCCATCATATCAAAAACAGAATTCTGATTGTTATGAAATTCAACGAATTCATATAGATCAGACTTATAGCTTTCAATAGTTTTATCTGAATAATTCTTTTCGAACTTCAGATAAATAAGAAATGAATCTATTAACTTCATATAGTCATTGCTTTAATCTTACAGCGACGAATATATAATAAAGAATTCAATTATTCAAGAAAAAGTCTATTTTTTTAATCCTCTTCTTCTTGAAGCTTTTGTACATAAACTGCACGTTCCTTCTTCAATCTGTTTACAACAGACGGTTTATCAAACTGTTGTCTGTTTCTCAACTCTTTTACAACACCGGTTTTTTCAAATTTTCTTTTAAATTTCTTCAGCGCTTTTTCAATATTTTCGCCTTCTTTTACTGGTACTACTATCATTCTTTTAATATTAAATAAGTTGTTATTAATGCTTAACGTTTTGTTAAGCGGGGCAAAATTAGATATAGTTTCTTGATTATCAAAACATTTTGAGAATATTTATAAGTTAATTAACAACTTCATTTTGAAATGACACTACGATTCGCTATTTTTGCATTAATACAAAAATATGATAGTATGAATGAAATTATTACTAAGCGCATTGCATTACTTCGAGAATGGATGGGCAAAAATGAGCTTTCAGCCTTTATCATTCCAAGTTCCGACCCACACTTAAGTGAATATGTTTCTGACTGCTGGAAATCACGCCAATGGATTTCTGGGTTTACAGGTTCAGCGGGAACAATAGTCATTACACTGAAAAGTGCTGGATTATGGACTGACTCAAGATATTTTTTGCAAGCTGAAAAAGAATTAAAAGAAACAGGAATTACATTATATAAAATGGGGCTAGCAGAAACTCCGTCTTTTGAAATTTGGCTTACCGAAGAACTAAACACAGGTGATAAAGTTGGTATTGATGGAAAAATGATATCTATTTTCGCCGTAGGAAATATTATAAATCATATTAAATCTAAAGGGCTTATTTTATCTTCTGATAAAGACCCATTTGAAGAAATTTGGGAAAATAGACCAGGCATACCATTGGATAAAGCATTCATCTATGATTCGAAATACTCAGGAGTATCTGCCCTGGAGAAAATAAACGAAACAAGGAAACATCTAGATGATCATCACGTAGAAGCTATAATTATTTCAGCGTTGGACGAAATAGCGTGGTTATTGAACATTCGTGGAAATGATGTAAAAGACACCCCTGTGGTCATCTCATATTTTATTCTTACACATTCAGATGCAGAACTATTTATTAATTCTCGGAAGATTTCTTCTGAAATAGACAATTATCTAAAATCACTTCATATAAATGTATGCGAATATGACGAGCTAGATAATTATCTTGCAAAAAAACATTTTTCATCAGTCTTGATAGACCCCCAAAAGACTAACTATCACATTTTGCAAAGTTTACCTATATCATGCAGAACCATAAAAGAGTCCTCCCATATTTCTTTGCTAAAAGCCATAAGAAATGCTACTGAGATATCAGGATTAAGAAACGCAATGATTAAAGATGGTGTTGCTTTGGTTCGATTTCAAATTTGGCTTGAAAAAAACGTATCTAGTGGGAATGAAACAGAAATAAGCATTGATGAACAATTACATGAACTTAGATCACAACAAGAGATGTTCGTTGGCGAAAGTTTTGATACCATTGCAGGATATAAAGAGCATGCAGCCATTGTACATTACTCAGCCACACCAGAAACAAATGTAAAACTAAAACCCGAAGGATCTATTCTTATTGATTCTGGAGCGCAATATTTAGATGGTACAACAGACATAACCCGCACAATATGCTTAGGTTCAATCTCTGAAGAAGAAAAAATAGATTATACTCTCGTCTTAAAAGGAAATATTAATTTGGCTATGGCTAAATTTCCTAAAGGAACAAGAGGAACCCAGCTTGATATATTAGCACGTGCTCCCATGTGGAGTAGAGGGATCAACTACCTTCATGGTACAGGGCATGGCATTGGTCATTTTCTAAGTGTACATGAAGGACCTCAAGCTGTTAGAATGAACGATGTACCAGTATGCCTTGTTCCTGGAATGACCTGTTCTGATGAACCAGGTATCTATAAAAAGAACAAGCATGGAGTAAGAATAGAAAACATGTTACTTGTTTGTACGGATATCAGCAGCGAAGAATTTGGAGAATTTTATCGATTCGAGACAATGACCCTATGTCCAATTGATACAGCTCCTATAATCAGGACTATGCTCAACCAAGAACAAATAAAATGGATTAATAATTACCACCAAACTGTCTATGAAAAGCTAAGTCCTCACCTAGCTCCTGATGAAGCTAGATGGTTACGCGAAAAGACTACATATATTTAACAGAATAAAAAAGGAAGGGCTAAACTCTTCCTTTTTATTCTCTATTTAATGTCAGTAGATTCAGTCTTCTAAATGAGAATCAACAGCATCCATGATTCTTTCTGTTGCCCCACAATTTCTACGAACATAATTACCTGCATTCTTCCCCATTTGACTCAAATTACATTTGTCTACAAGAAAGCTATCAACAGAGCGCTTAAACTCATCATAATTTTGTATTGAAATTCCGCCCTTGTCTTCAATTAATTCTTTTGCTTCTATAAAATGTTGAAACTTAGGACCAAATAGAACAGGGATACTATAAACCGCAGCCTCCAATGTATTATGGATACCAGCTCCAAAGCCTCCTCCAATATATGCAAAATCAGCATACCTATATATAGACGAAAGCAATCCGAAACAATCAATAATTAAACAATCAGCATGTTTCACATTTTCATCGGTAGCTCGAGAATATCTCACATACGGGCGTTTTAATTTACCTATGATTTCTACTAAATGATTTTCATCTATTACATGCGGTGCTATAATCAATTTTATCTCAGGGTGTTCATTGAAATAAGGAATAAATAGATCTTCATCTGGTTGCCAAGAGCTACCAGCCACCATAGTTATACGCTTGTCCTTAAATAGATCAACCAAAGGCAAATCTTTTGCCGCGTGCATAATCTGAACGACTCTATCAAAGCGAGTGTCACCAACTACCGTCACATTATGAACTCCAATTTTTGAAAGGAATCTCTTAGACGTTTCATTTTGCACAAATAACTGATCAAAATTTTGCAATACATTTCGGTATGCACCACCATACCATTTAAAGAAGATTTGATCCCTTCTAAATATAGATGAAACACTATATGTTGGAATATGTCTTTTATGTAACTCATCCAAATAATTCTTCCAAAATTCATATTTGATAAAGAATGCCATAGAAGGCTGAATGATATTCAGAAACTTATGAACATTCCTTGGTTTATCCATTGGTAAATAACAAATAATATCAGCACCTCGATAATTACGACGAACTTCATATCCCGAAGGAGAAAAGAACGTAAGCAAAATCTTATACTGAGGATATTTTTCACGGATTCGTTCTATTAAAGGTCGTCCTTGCTCAAATTCTCCCAATGATGCTGCATGAAACCAAATATATTTAGCACCATCTTCCTTCTGCTGACGTAAGAGTTCATAGACAATCAAATGTCCTTTGACCATCTTTCGAGGCTTCCTACTAAATGGGAAAAGTAGATGCACAAAAAAAGTATAAATATATATACCTATATTATATAAAAATGAAGAAATCATATTTTGATACTTTCGATAGCTCTTTCCATCCGGTTAATAGTCTCTTTTTTCCCTAGAAAGGCTGAAATATCAAACATATGTGGCCCCTTCCCTTCTCCAACCAACGTCAGACGAAATGCATTCATCACATCACCAGTATTATATTCCTTCTCTTCTATCCATTTCATCACAACAGCTTCTTGGTTCTCTATTGAAAAATCATCAAGATCATTTATCAAAACTTTCAGTTCTGTCATTTGTTTGGCAGAATAGTCCTTCCATCTTTTCTTTACGGTCTTTGCATCATATTCAATGGGAGCAACAAAAAAGAAACTACAAAGATCCCATAACTCCTTTACAAAATCAACCCGAGATTTCATCATCTCTACCACAGTCTCAATCCGATCAAAAGTTTCATTTACACCATGTTGAATCAATATCTGTTCAAAGTCACAAGCTATTTCCTTACTGCTCTTTAGCAATATATATTCATGATTAAACCATACACATTTTTTTATATCGAATCGAGCACCAGCTTTGCTGCAATGTGATAAATCAAATTTCTTTACCAATTCATCCATTGATAGAATTTCTTGATCATCTCCTGGGTTCCATCCTAATAAAGCCAAGAAATTAACTAGTGCATCGGGCAAATAGCCACTCTCTCTATATCCCATAGAAGTCTCACCTGTTTTCGGATCATGCCATTCCAATGGGAACACTGGAAATCCCAATCGATCGCCATCACGTTTACTTAACTTCCCTTTTCCTTCCGGCTTAAGCAACAATGGCAAATGCGCAAATTTTGGCATTGAATCCTCCCAACTGAACGCTCTATATAGCAACACGTGCAACGGAGCAGATGAAAGCCATTCTTCACCACGTATCACATGCGAAATTTCCATTAAATGGTCATCAACGATATTGGCTAAATGATAAGTAGGCAAATTATCTGCCGACTTATACAATACCTTATCATCTAATATACTAGAATTAATAGTCACATCCCCACGGATAATATCATGCACAACAATATCCTCATTAGGCTCAATTTTAAAACGAACAACAAATTTATTGCCCTGAGCTATCAACTCATCGGTTGCACCCTTTCCCAAGGTCAATGAATTTCTCATCTGCATGCGAGTCGTTGCATCATACTGGAAATTTGGAATTTCTTGACGCTTTGCTTCTAATTCTTCTGGAGTATCAAAAGCTATATATGCTTTATCTGTATCTAACAAGATTTTCACATACTTCTTATAGATATCCTTACGCTCTGATTGACGGTAAGGTCCAAAATTTCCTCCAAAACTCACTCCTTCATCAAAACCGATTCCCAGCCATTTAAACGACTCCAATATATAATCCTCCGCTCCCGGCACAAAACGATGCGAGTCAGTATCTTCTATACGAAACACCAAATCACCATTATGCTGACGAGCAAATAAATAATTATACAATGCTGTTCTTACACCTCCAATGTGCAAGGCACCTGTAGGGCTCGGAGCAAAACGAACTCTAACTCTTCTGTCTGCCATACCTTATTTAATAAAAATCGTTGCAAAAGTAAATTATTTTTTCCGAAATACATCTTTTTTTTGTACTTTTCGGCCAAATTGATTAAATATTATGATCAAATTAAAAACGAATCAAAAAGGCTCTTATAAAGATCTACTGTACAAATTGGCAATATTTGTAGCTACAGTTGGTGTCATGGCATACTTTATGCCAAGGGAAGGCAAATTTAACTATCAATATGACATCAACAAGCCATGGAGATATGGGTTATTAACAGCACCTTATGACTTCCCCATTTACAAGAATGAATCAGTGATCAAAAAAGAGCAAGATAGCCTGATGTCTTTCTACCAACCTTACTTTAATTATAACTCATCCATTGCAGATTCAGCTTTGCAGCGCCTAACGAATGACTATCATAAAAAATTATCATCACGTATTTCTCTATCATACTACTTGTATCTAAAGAATATATTGCAAAATGTATATAAAAGAGGTATAATATCTCCTGACGATTATTTACGCCTTACGGCAAATCACATAAAGGGGATAATGATTGCTCAAAAGCAATCAGCTAAATCCGTACCAATTACCTCTCCTTATACAATCAAAAATGCGTATGAATACATATTAGGTGCTGATACGATTCATTTTGATCAAGGCATACTGCAATCATGTAATTTAGACCAGTATATCATGCCTAACCTCAGTTACGACGAGCACAAGTCTGCAATGGCAAAGAAAGACCTAATTTCATCAGTGGCAATTGCAACCGGATTAGTTCAATCCGGGCAAAGAATTATTGATCGTGGTGAAATTATAAGCAAAGACAAATATAATATATTGGAATCAATGAAAAAAGAATCCGGTAAACGATCGGATTCACAAAACCAACTACAAACAATCTTTTGGGGACAAGTATTATTTGTTGGAATGCTTATTTTACTTTTCATGACATACTTGGAGTTATTCCGAAAAGACTACTTCAAGACTCGAAAGAATTTCCTGCTTCTATTTTCAATAATGATCCTATATGTTTTAATGGCAGAGTTAATGGTTAGATACAATTTCTTCAATGTCTATATTATTCCGTTTGCCATGCTGCCAATGGTTATCAGAATATTTTTAGATAGCCGTACAGCCTTTATTTCCCATGTGATAGTAATGATCATATGCTCTATCTTTCTAAGATATCCATACGAGTTTCTACTTTTGCAAATAACAGCAGGATTAGTAGGAATCTACAGTTTACGTGAATTGTCGCGCCGATCACAATTATTTCGTTCTGCATTTCTTATTACAGCATCTTATGCCACCATTAATTTCTCACTTGACTTAATGCATGAGAACGAGATATCAAAAATCAATCTCAACATGTATGTTAACTTCCTGATAAATGGAGGATTTCTGCTATTAACATACCCACTGCTTGCTTTGTTTGAAAAAGGATTTGGTTTCATTTCCAATGTCACTCTAGTCGAGCTATCAGACACGAACAATAAACTTTTACGACAACTCTCGGAAGAAGCTCCTGGAACGTTCCAACATTGCATCAATGTAGGGAACTTAGCGGCTGCTGCTGCTGATCAAATAGGAGCAAAGAATCAGCTTATAAGAACAGGTGCTTTGTACCACGACATCGGCAAAATGAAAAATGCAGTATTCTTCACAGAGAACCAAAATGGAGTGAACCCACACAAATCTTTAAGCTACGAGCAAAGCGCACAAATTGTTATTAGCCATGTCAATGACGGATTAAGGTTAGCCGAGAAGCATAACTTGCCTAAACAGATTAAAGATTTCATTTCGACACATCATGGAAAAGGGCAAGCTAAATATTTTCTAGTGTCATGGATGAATGAACACCCCAACGATAAACCTGATTTATCCAAATTCACTTATCCGGGGCCTAATCCTTTTACCAAAGAAACAGCATTGCTTATGATGGCTGATAGTGTGGAAGCCACATCAAGAAGCTTGAAGGAATATACCGAAGAAAACATTAATGATATTGTTGACAAAATCATTGATGGGCAAATGGCCGCAGGTTATTTTAAAGAATGCCCTATTACATTTAAAGATATCAGCACGGTAAAAGCTGTCTTTAAAGAGAAACTACGCACCATGTATCACACACGCATTAGTTATCCTCAGCTAAAACAACAATCTGATCAAGAGCAAGCATCAGAGTCTAATGATTCTAAAACAAAGTAAGGATCAAATCCAGAGCTCAACAGATACAACAGTAGTACTTTCCATGAAACAGACACACAAAATCGTATAACAAATGGGTACATTTGATATAGTGAAAAGCGGTATCGTCCACAAAGGATTCGATACCGCTTTTCAAGAAATTGCTCTTTATTCTTCTTTGTATTCACAAATATCACCGGGCTGACAATCAAGTACCCTACAAATGGATTCAAGTGTTGAGAAAACGAATTGCATTAGCCTTCCCGGTCTTTAAAATAGAGAGATTAGCATTCGTTACTCCAACCGTTTCTGAAAGTTCATTCAATGAAATCGTTCTTGTGATCATCGTGATATCCAGATTCACTATTAATGCACACAGCAATTAAAGTAATTGAAAGACACTGCCTGCCATAGAGCGAACCACCCCTTTCAATTCTAATTCAAAAAGAAGAGAACTTAATTTATTTACCGGAATATTTGATTTAACTACCAAAGTGTTTATCTGGCTCTTGCCATCTTTCCTAAGAAGTTCAACGACTATATTCTCTTCAGGGCTTAGATCAATAAATAATTCGCGCTGAATAGGGCAAACCTTTTCTCCATCTAAATTACTGGTCCATCCCATTAGTTTCACAAAGTCCTCAGCATTGGAAATGAGTGCAGCTTTATTATCACGAATTAAGTTGTTGCATCCACTACTATAGGGTGCATCTACCGGACCAGGGAAAGCAAAACAATCACGTCCATATCCTGTCGCAAGGTCTGCTGTAATCAATGAACCGCCCTTTGCTGCTGATTCCACAACAATCGTAGCATCACACATTCCTGCAACAATTCGATTACGCATCACAAAGTTCTGTCTATCCGGATTCGTACCTGAAGGAAACTCTGTAAGTAATCCACCGGTGCCACACATTTCAAAAGCAGTATCCCGATGCATACTCGGATAAATACGATCCAATCCATGAGCCAGAACTGCCACTGTAGGAATGCGATTAGACAAAGCTGCACGATGAGCATTGATATCAACACCATACGCCAGTCCGCTCACAATCATCAAATTCGGGAGAATAGAATGTAAATCGTTCAGAAACTTCAGACAAAGCGTTTTGCCATAATCAGTACAATGACGAGTACCTACCATACTCACCATATGCAGTTTATTTAAATCCGCATGCCCTTGGCAATAAAGTAAGATAGGTGCATCTTCACATTCTCTAAGACGTGAAGGATAATGTTCATCATTATAAGTGTAGCAATATAAATGGTTTTTCTTTACAAATTCATATTCTTTTGCTGCTTTACCATAGGCTTCGGCATCATCCAACAAATTAATAATCTTGTCGTTCAGATCAGGTATCAGATCTTTAAGGTCCTTTCTTTTCTCAAAAATACTTACTGCATCGCCTAGTTCCCTTATTAATCGCAGAGCCCAAGTAGAACCCAGACCGCGAATCTTTGTCAATGCAATAGACGCTATTATTTCTTCTTCATTCACACAAGTAAGGTTTAAATGTACGATCAAACAAGTCACTCTCACCTAAACGGCCATTGATCACACAAACAGCCTCAACAGTAGCTTTTATCACTACTTTATTATCTGATTTTCTAAAGATGTCCTGATAGAAAACATACTTTATTCCTTCTTTCTTGACATACAGTTTACTCATAAATGCGTCACCACTACGCAGGGGAGTTTTGAATGCCATACTTAAACGAGCTACAACAGGATCAACACCTTCATCATGCAATTTGGCAAAACTCAATCCTACTGAAGAAAGCCATTCATGGCGGGTATGCTCTATATAATGTTGATAATTTGCATTATTCACAATGCCCTGCAAGTCACATTCGTAATCACGAACTTTCATCTCCAATTCAAAAATATATTTATCTTTCATTATCGTTACTATTTGAGTTCTTCACCAATTTATAGAGCTTGTCGCTCGGACGGACCTTTTCATTGATTTTGATTGAAAAATGAACACCTTTCTCTACCTTATCAACAGGCTTCATATCTACACGAACTTCATCAAGAGTATAATACAATGCTCCGGTGGTAGGGCCTGTTATCAATAAACTATCACCTACTTCCAACGTTCCGGCTTCTGTGACAAACTCTGCCACATGTAGATTTGAAAAGTATTTAACAGCAGGACCGATATACATCTTCTTCTCTGTTGCATTGGATCCATAATGTTCGCTCCATTCACCTAACTTCTGACCTAGATAGTATCCATTCCAGAAACCACGATTAAAGACTGTTTTCAGACGTTCGTCCCATCCCTGTTTCTTCTCATCAGTAAATGTATTGTCCAACACACTTGATATAGCCTCTTTATAGCACTCCACCACTGTGCGAACATATTCAGGGCCACGAGCGCGTCCTTCAATTTTGAAAACTCGTACACCGGCTTCAATCATTTCGTCCATGAAATGAATAGTTTTCAAATCTTTAGGCGACATGATGTACTTATTGTCAATATCCAATTCCACATCGCTATCCTTATCCTTCACAGTATAAGCACGACGACAGATCTGTACGCAAGCTCCTCTGTTGGCACTTTTATTCTGTGCAGCCAAGCTTAAATAGCATTTACCCGAAACAGCCATACAGAGTGCTCCATGACAGAACATCTCAATGCGCAAAAGCTCTCCTTTGGGACCACAAATGTGATCCTCCACGATCTTATCATATATTTTACGCACTTGCATTAAGTTCAACTCACGAGCCAACACCACTACATCTGCAAAACGAGCATAAAAATGTAAGGCCTCTACATTGGATATATTCAACTGAGTAGAAAGATGCACCTCTTGATTGATACGATTCGCATATTCCATCACAGCCACATCACTTGCAATCACTGCAGATATACCCGCCTCTTTGGCAGCATCCACCGTCTTGCGCATCTGCTCTACATCCTCATCATAGATAATGGTATTCACCGTCAAATAGCTTTTCATGCCATGTTCGTCACAAATAGCAGCTATTTCATGCAAGTCATCAATAGTAAATGTATTGGCTGAATGAGCACGCATATTTAAGTATCCTATGCCGAAATAGATAGAATCGGCTCCTGCCTGAATAGCTGCAGCAAGTGATTCCCGCGAGCCGACAGGTGCCATTATTTCAAAATCTTTTAGTTGATGGTTCATCTTCTTTTTGCCATAAATTTGTGCAAATATACGGCTTTTATGGAGTTCAGTTATCATATCATCACTATTTTTTGTACTTTTGCGAACTCTTAAATAACAATATGCACGATGAAAATAGGTTCAATTGATTTCGACAAATACCCAGTATTCCTAGCTCCGATGGAAGATGTTACCGACCCTGCGTTCCGCCTTATGTGCAAACGTTTCGGAGCTGATATGGTATACACCGAATTTGTTTCTGCTGATGCTTTGATACGCGATATTCAAGCTACCACCCGCAAACTCTCTACGCATGAAGAAGAACGTCCGGTGGCTATTCAAATCTATGGCAAAGAAGTTGAACCTATGGTTGAAGCTGCCAAAATTGTGGAAGCTGCTCATCCCGATATATTGGACATTAATTTCGGTTGTCCGGTGAAGAAGGTTGCAAGCAAAGGTGCAGGAGCCGGCATGTTGCGAAACATTCCAAAGATGCTGGAGATTACTCGTGCTGTAGTAGATGCTGTTAAGATTCCCGTAACCGTGAAGACTCGCCTCGGCTGGGACGATAACAACAAAATCATTGTTGAGCTTGCCGAGCAGTTGCAGGATTGCGGTATTCAAGCACTTACTATACATGGAAGAACTCGTGCGCAAATGTATACGGGAGATGCTGATTGGACATTAATCGGTGCAGTCAAAGACAATCCGCGTATGCACATTCCTATCATCGGTAATGGTGACATCGCTTCTCCTGAAAAAGCCAAAGAATGTTTTGATAAATATGGTGTAGACGCTATTATGGTGGGCCGTGGAGCAATTGGTCATCCCTGGATTTTCAAAGAGATAAAACATTACTTGGAATGTGGAGAGATCATGCCTCCAATGCCATTCCACGATATGATGGATATCCTACGTCAACAGGTAAACGATAGCATTAGTTGGCTTGACGAACGCAGAGGCATTATTCATATTCGTCGTCAGATTGCTAAGACCACTGTATTCAAAGGTCTCCCCAATTTCAAAGATTTGCGTGTAGCAATGCTTCGGGCCGAAACAGCCGAGCATTTATTTAGTTTATTTGATGAAGTGGAACGTAATTATGGTGATTGTTGTCAACGAATAGTCCTCTCATCCGGAAATGGTGCTGAGTTGTAACGCGTAGACTCTACACTTACACTTAATGATACTGACGGACTGGGTTTGTATTGAAACATAGCTCCGAATTTATCCCCAAGATTTCCATAAGAAGAAATAGGGAACGGTAACCGAGGATTGGTAAGACTCTTCTGACCATAAACACTCAAGTTCATTTTATCATTTATGGTATATCCTAGTACGCCTGAAAGTCCTACATCATTGTAGTTATATGCGCCCCAACTCAAACGAGACATATAGCCTCCTATAGCCAATGAAAGCTTTTTGCTTAATGGTTTGGCATACATCATCGCAATATTCGTGGAGAAACCTACACCGGAATAAGAATGTTTACCAAAACTGCCCATAACACTCATATCAATCGTCGTATTCATTCCCGTATGCAAATCCCAATCATTGAACCCGCAGAAAGAATAACCGGGGTAACTCACCGGAGTTCCTGTTTGACTGTTTACCGGAGGTAAATCAAGTGAATCAGATTTATGAATCACACTTTCGTTTATCTGTTCACCACCTTTGTAGGACAAGGGGACTTTATAACCAACCCCCTTAACATCCTGTCCGTTTGCAAATGAAGCAAGCGCAAACAACATTATGAATAAAACAGATTTCAACATAACGATTACTTTTAGTGTATATTTCAACTGAGCCAAAGATACTACAAAATCAAGTTGCTTGCACCTACATTAATATTATTTGACATCAGTAACAATCAATTTATATCCTATGCCTCTAACGTTAATTATTCTAATTCGCTCATCCTTACTAAGTTTCCCACGCAACTTGGTGATGAAGACATGCAAACTACGACCATTAAAGAAGTCATCATCGCCCCATAAGTCAAGAAGCAAGCCTTTGGTCTCTGTCACTTGATCACGATTACTTATCAATCGCTTCAAGATCTCTGATTCTCGATGTGAAAGTTCCTCAGAATTATCACCATATCGGAGCTCTTGCGATACCGAATCAAAAGAATAGTTACCGATCTCAAACGCTGTCTCCTCTTCGCTCTTTTCCATAAAAGCCCGATGAAGCAATGACTTTATTCTCACAATCAACTCCTGCATACCGAAGGGTTTCTTCAAATAATCGTTAGCACCGATCTCAAATCCTTCAACTACATCCTTCACCGCCGACCGTGCCGTAAGCACCAATATTGGAGTTGTTTTATCCATCTCTCTCACACGGCGAACCAATTCAAAGCCATCCATCTTAGGCATCATCACATCCGTCACCAGCACATCAGGACGATTCTTTAAGAAGGTCTCTAATCCTTCTTCTCCATCTTTAGCCAGCACGATATTGAAGCCCTGATCTTCAAGAGTATCTTTTATGATCATTGCTAAAGTAGCCTCATCCTCCACTAACAAGAGGTTTATATTTTCATTCATATCAATCTTTATTCTTAGGTAATTTCAGGATAAAAGCAGAACCTTTGCCTTGCGCGCTTTTCACTGATATCGTGCCTCCATGCTTCTCCGCGATTGTTTTCACATAAAACAATCCGATACCGTATCCTCTTACAGTCTGCAAATTACCGGTCGGCACACGATAAAATTTATCAAAGATATGCTGTTGCTGTTCAGTCGTAATGCCAATACCATTGTCTGTCACTTTGATATACACAGAATCATCCTTGGAATATGCTGTGATTTCTATTCTTTTATCCTCTCCGGAATATTTCACCGCATTATCCACTAAATTACCAATTACATTACGGAGATGGGTGCGATCGGCATATACTGTCAAGTCGTCCGGAGCGACTTTCATTGATATCTTTATAGATTGATCTATGGAGTATTGTTCTACGATATGAGCAATCAGTTCCTTCAATGAAATATCTTCACATTGCAAAGTGAAAGTCTTTCGTCGCTCCATACTCATCGAGAGAATATGTTCAACCAATCCGCTCAGATTCTGCATCTGCTCTTTACTGATCGTCAAATATCTTTTCCGCTTATCCGCATCCATATCGGCACCGAAGTTCAGCAGAGCATCATTTGCCGCATAAGCCACAGCAATAGGAGTTTTCAGTTCATGCGTCATATTGTTGGTGAAGTCATCTTTCATCTCTTCCAATGTGCGTTGCTGCAAAATGACATGAATCAGATACCAGAATGCGATGCCCAATAGAATCATTATCAGCAATGTGGCTGCAAGTATGCCTGCCATTCGCCAAAGGACTATCTTCATCATCGGAGTGATGTACACGTCATAGCGATAATACCCGCTTTTATTGATGTACGTCACACGCTCTTTGCCTTTCAAACTTACTTTCTTGGATTGATAATGAATAGTGCGATGAGTTTTGAGATTCGTAAAGTCAACTGCATAAACATCTAATGCAATTCCTTTATTATGGCACTCTTTTACTAATTGGTTATTGTATATATGAATATCAACAGGGTATATCGAGTCGATGCCAACATGTATCGCTCCTTGCATATTCTTCATCATACGATCAAGCATAGCCAGATCAAAATGGAAATTCACACGCACTTTCTTGCTATTAGATGCTGATGATTCTTGCACAGAGATTGAACGATCCTTTCCACTCTTCTTTGAATCGGCTTCTACAATACTCATTCGATAGGACAACTCTTTACGATCCGCAGCCTCTAGCGCCACATTTATATTTGTATTCGTCTCTTGCTTGATGGAACTATAAAGCCCTATCAGCCAATAGATCTGCCAACTAAAAATAGCAACCAAAGCTATTATGATGGAGAACGTTACTACACGAAAGGATGATTTCATATATTATATTTTGATACACAAAAATAGGAATAATTATTGAATATCAGTCAGTAAAGTAAAAATAGTCCATGCGTCTCTTCTGATTCATTGATAACATTTTTATGTTTTACCTTTGTTAAACTTAAATTTAACCTTCGTAAAACTTAAGTTTATCAATGGTTAAACTTAAGTTTTACGAAGGTTAAAAGTTCTTTTGGTATAATTGTTTCAGAAAAATCTATACTACGATTCAGAAAAGTCATAAGGAGGTTTGCATGTTCTTGCTTAAGGGTTTCGTTAAGACTAAATAAGACTTCATAATCGAACGGTAACATAGTTTGCCGATGAAACAGTCTACTTTTGCTTCATCAATCAAATATAAACGAAGATGAAGAAGTTATTTCTATTAATGATTCTATTAGTTGGTACATCTAATACTTTCGCTCAAACTCAGGTGGCGGATTCAGACACAATCACATCTAAAATCACCGTGCATGAACTAGGAAACGTGAGTGTCAAAGGACATCGTCCGTTAGTTAAGGCAGACGGAAGCAAACTTATTTACGATATCCCTGCTTTAGCCAAGCAACATGCTTCAACCAATGCATACGAAGCTATGCTGCAAGTGCCGGGTGTGTACGAGCAGAATGGTACTTTAGTATTAGCCGGGGCTGGCAGTGTGAACCTCATTATAAATGGGAAGCCTACAACAATGAATGCAGAACAACTGCAAACGTTGCTAAAGAATATGCCTGCATCCAAGCTAAAGCAAGCAGAGGTGATGATGAGCACTCCGCCCCAATATCATCTACGTGGGGCATCAATCAACCTTGTATTAAACAATGGATTGAATGAAGAGACGCATGTGCAAGGAGAAACTCACGTATCATACTCACAAAAACATTATGCCGGCATGAAAGCCGGAGGTGACTTGCTGTTTGCATCACCCAAACTTTCGGTTGATTTGCTCTACAATGCCGACAATTCGCTTTCACGAAGCATCTTGGACATCCTCACGATTCACACCGTAAAAGATAAAACTTATAACATCGATCAAAATACAAGAAATAAATCGGACGTATTCACACACAATGTACGTGGCGAAGTGATCTATAAGTTTAATGATAAAGATCAATTAAGCGCTACATACACCGGACAATATTCGCCGCACCATACAGCAACGGAATGGTCAAAAGGTAATATATCCAATTCACAAAACCACAAATCTGAAACGAACTATCTACACAATTTCTCTATCTATTTCAATCATAGCGAGAATGTGAAACTGGGACTTGATTACACCAGCTATAAATCAGATAACACACAACTCTTCACCGATATTGATTCTGTAAACGCCACCACTAAATTCACTGCGCAATCAGGACAAAAGGTGAGCAGGCTGAATACATTTTTCGACTTCATGACTCCTTTATGCGAAAGCTCAAAACTTACTTATGGAGGCAAATTCTCGTATGCAACGGATGCCAATCACCAAATATACTCTAATCAACAAGGCAGCAATCTATCTGACAGTTATTCAAAAGTAAGAGAATATACCTACGATATGTATCTAGGTCTGAACCACTCATTCAGTGATAAAGTGAAAGCTGACTTATCCATTAATGGTGAATATTACAAAATAGGAAACTATGACACTTGGTCATTCTTCCCTACTGCCAACTTAAGCTATGTACCTTCCAGTTCGCATATCTTCCAATTTGCATTCTCAACGGATCGTACTTATCCCAGTTATTGGGAAATGCAAGAATCTGTAGATTATGTAGACGGATATACAGAAATATATGGTAACCCCAGCTTACGCCCTTCACGCGACTATTCAGCAGAGCTATCATACATCCTGCATCAGAAATATGTCTTTAGCATCGGCTATGATTACAATCCCGACTACTCCATGCAGCTAGCATACTTGTCGCCTGATAGATTAGCCCTTATTTATAAAACTCTTAATTGGGACTACCACAGCACGTTCTCGGTTTCATCAATCATTCCTATCAGCATAGGAAGCTTTTTGAACAGTAGGTTCACCGTGAACGCACAGTATGAAAGAGCCAAAGACAGTCATTACTACGATATGTCATTCGACCGCAGCAAATGGGAAGTCTACACTGGTCTGAACAATGCCATCAAACTATCGTCACAACCGAACTTACGGTTGAATATTGATGGGTATTATATATCATCGCCCATTCAAGGAATGTACGACTTAACGTCGCTATGGAGTGTTAGTAGCGGACTTAAATGGACATTTGCAAAAAGTAAAGCGGAACTTACACTAAAGGGTGATGATCTATTCAATACGGGTTATTGCAACGTGAAAATGAATGAAGGCAACCAAAGAATGAGAATGAACTTCACGCCCAACAACCGTTGCATAACAGTTTCATTCGTATACCGTTTCGGTGGATATAAAGAGAAGGATCACAAGCAACTGGATACCTCTCGATTCGGAAAGAAATAACAACTATTTTCTTTTTACATAACTCCAGCACCCGAGCAAGAAGTGAATTCATACTCGGGTGCTTTTTATTGTTTATTAAAGATCTATTCAGAATTAACGTTCTCTCCATTCACAACTTATTGGAGTAACAAACCATTTGCGATATGCCCATTGTGAAAGGAAAAACACGAAGAATGATGTAACGAACCCTACGATAGCATCCGTTAAATAATGAGCCTGTATATAAACAGTTGCCCCACATAACAATATATAAAACGGCAATAAGAAACAAACCAGATTACGATGAATCTTGCCTGCCAGGATCATCAAGATGGTACTTACCGCTACGTGTGAACTAGGGAATGCTGCTGTAGGGCGTTCACCAACCGTTTGACTGGCTACAACTAAATGATGAAAGAATCCATGCCCTAGTTCCGAACCGGGGAACAAAGTGCAATTGTAATCAAAATAACTTCCCAATGCCGGAAATATACCGGCAGCTACATCTTCGGCCCCTATGGCCGGATAATAAAACTGGGGACCGGCTACAGGTACAAATATGAATATAATATAGTAGACAAAGAATGACATAGATACGATAAACGACCATTTCTCAAACAAGTCAAAACGTTTAATGAAGAAAGCAATTCCAACAGTTATAATCATAGGGTAATAGGAGAAATATCCTAAGTTGAAGCATTCGCTCACCCATTTATTGGGAAACTTCAAACAGAACAATGCCGCTGGTTGACAACCAAAAAGATGTTGTTCTGTCCCTGCAAAGATATAATCAAGATTAGGGAAAAGACGATTAAACTCAAACGTATCGGGATACCAATAAGATAGTAATGCCATTTGCACGGCAATCCTTATAAGGGTGGTCATCTTGCATGGATAAACCCTATACAGCAGCATCATTCCGAACGTCATAAGGACAATTAGAAAACGATCAGCAAGCATTGAGCCCGGATGTCCCATTCGATCGAAAAGAATAAAAATTAAAATAGAAGTAAACAGGTTATACAACAAGTTTATCTTCTCCACTGCAAATAGCCCGCTGGGAGCTTCTATCTTTTTAAATAAATTCAAAGCCATTTATGCGTTTTGTACCAATCTATTGTTAGCTTTACACCTTTCTTCAAATCGTATTCAGGACTATATCCCAACTCTTTTTCAATTGGCGAAATGTCACACCGCCAATTACGTTGCTTCATTATTTTATACTTGTCTCCATTCAACGTACTTGCCCGTCCGGTCAACGTTGAAAGAAATTCGGCGCACAAAGATACAGATTTTAAAATAAATAACGGGCATTTTACATGTAATACACTTTTTACGCCCAATTCTGTCTGTATCAGATCAGAAAATGTACGGCTGGAATACACATTTCCATCACTTATAAAGTACTCACGGCATACTATTTCTTTTTCTATACTCAAGCGTACAGCCTGTACCACATCCTGCACATATATGAACGTGAGGTATTGGGGAGTGAACCCAACTGCAAAATCAATATGCTGCTTGATACTTTTTGCCATCATAAAATAATCCTTTTCAAGCGGACCATACACACCGGTAGGGCGTAAAATAACATAGGGGAAATCCTCCAATCCCTGTATATATTGCTCTGCTTTTAGTTTACTCCTACCATATTCCGTACTAGGCTGAGGCACATCATTCACAGAAATATTTTTGTCATTATCTTCATGAATGGCACCAAAGATGCTAAGCGAACTAAGGTAAATAAACTTTTCAGGCTTCATGCCCGCAGCAAGGATTACATCAATCAACCTGCGTGTATTGTCATAATTTACTTTTGTAAAATCAGACGGATTGACACACTTGGTCACTCCTGCTGCATGCACAATATAGTCCCACTTGCCATTAGCTTCATGGAACTTGCCTATTTCATCAGCTAGGCATGACTCTTTATCGCAAGAAAGTACAATAATCTTTGCACCCATCTTCTCTAAATCATCCACCTTACTGGTCGATCTGACACCTGCCCATGTATCATAGCCCTGATTAATCAATTCTTTAACCAATGCATGACCAATAAAACCGCTAGCCCCTGTAATCAACACTTTTTTGTTTATTCCCATATGCTTTACATTCAATATGCACATTCGATTCTTACATCAAAAGTGCAAATATAGTTGTTTCACAAATTCTTAGCCAACAAAATCCATAAAATCAAGCATTTTAAAACAACTTTCAAATAAAAGGTATCCAATAATGCATTTAATTTATTTACTTTGTAAAATGAATTCATAAAAACATTTAGATATGTCTAAAAACAAAAGAGAAAAAGAAGCTGGGAAAAAGCGATTGACCAAAACGGAACTCGCAGACCATATAATGCAGATCTTCCATGCAAAGAAGGATGAGATTCTGGGCTTGAAATATATATTTTCGTCATTACGACTGAATACTCACCCATTGAAAATGCTATGTATAGCCATATTGTCGGACTTGGTAAAAGACGACTACATCTGTGAAGTAGAAAAGAACAATTTCAAATCCGTAAACCATGGCGTGGAAGTAATTGGTACTTTCCAAAGAAAAAGCAATGGCAAGAACTCTTTCCTTCCTGAGGATGGAGGGGATCCGATCTTCGTTGCAGAACGAAACTCGGGACATGCCATGAATAAAGACAAAGTAAAAATAATGTTCTACGCGAAACGAGAAGGGCACACTGCCGAAGGTGAAGTTGTAGAAATATTGGAAAAAGCGAATGATACTTTTGTAGGAACGTTGGAAGTATCAAAACAATATTCTTTCTTGGTATCAGAGAACCGCACTTTGGCTAACGATATCTTCATTCCACGATCAAATTTAAAAGGCGGTAAAGATGGAGACAAGGCTTTGGTTAAAATTATCGAGTGGCCTGAAAAAGCAAAGAATCCTATAGGTCAAGTAATTGACATACTGGGAAGAGCTGGAGACAACACCACCGAAATGCATGCCATATTAGCTGAATATGGATTACCCTATAAATATCCTGAAGCTGTTGAAAAAGCGGCTGAAGCAATACCTGCAGAGATCACAAAGGAAGACATCAGTGAACGCGAAGATTTACGAAATGTCACCACATTTACCATAGATCCTGCTGATGCGAAAGATTTCGACGATGCTTTATCTATTAAGACAGTAGAAAAAGGACTCTACGAAATAGGTGTACACATTGCAGACGTCAGTCACTATGTAAAGGAAGGCAGTATTATTGATAAAGAAGCTGAGAAACGTGCTACATCCGTTTATCTAGTAGACCGTACAATCCCCATGTTGCCTGAACGCTTGTGCAACCTCATCTGTTCGCTAAGACCGAATGAAGAGAAACTAGCTTATTCCGTAATATTCACCATTAATGATAAAGCGGAAGTGAAAGACTTCCGTATCCGTCATACTGTAATCAAAAGTAACCGCCGATTCACCTACGAAGAAGCTCAAGAGAGACTGGAGACTCAAAAGGGTGATTACACGGATGAACTAACAACAATGGATCGCTTGGCAAAGATGCTACGTGAAAAAAGGTTCAAAGCAGGAGCTATCAATTTTGACAGATATGAAGTTCGTTTCAACTTGGACGAAAAAGGCAAACCACTTAGCGTTTATTTCAAAATGTCTAAAGATGCAAATAAACTTGTAGAAGAGTTTATGTTGCTGGCCAATCGTACTGTAGCTGAATTTGTAGGTAAAGTGCCTAAAGGTAAGACCGCAAAAGTTTTCCCTTACCGTATTCACGAACTACCGGATCCTGAAAAGCTTGAGAATCTATCGCAATTTATTGCCCGCTTTGGCTATAAGATACGCACATCAGGAACCAAACAAGATGTGTCTAAATCCATCAATCATTTGTTGGATGACATACAAGGGAAGAAAGAGGCGAACTTGGTTGAAACCGTTTCAATTAGATCCATGCAAAAGGCACGCTATAGCACAGAGAACATCGGTCACTATGGTCTTGCTTTTGAATATTATACTCATTTCACCTCTCCTATACGACGTTATCCTGATACAATGGTACACCGCTTGCTTAGCAAATACATAGATGGTGGAAGATCAGTAACTCAGGCCAAATATGAAGATCTATGCGAACATTGTTCTGAGATGGAACAAATTGCAGCTAGTGCCGAACGTTCATCTATCAAATACAAACAAGTAGAATTCATGAGCGAAAACATCGGTTTAATTTATGATGGTGTCATATCAGGAGTCACTGAATGGGGATTATATGTAGAAATCAATGAGAATAAATGTGAAGGAATGATTCCGATTCGCGATCTTGATGATGATTATTATGAGTTTGACGAAAAGAACTATTGCTTGCGCGGTCGTCGTCGCAACCGTTCCTATAACTTGGGTGACCCAATAACAATCAAAGTAGCAAGAGCCAACCTTGAAAAGAAACAACTTGATTTCACTTTGGTTAATGAGGACAAATGAATTAAAATCAATCCACTCGTTTAATACATATTAATATAATATTTGTAATCCTTCTAATAAATTGAATTAAATTTGCATCCGATTTTAAATGTTTTTTAGGTAAAGAAATGAATCAACAACACAAAGTATCCTTTGGTATAGTTGGCATATTCATGGCAATTGGAATTGTATACGGTGATATCGGTACCTCTCCTTTGTATGTGATGAAAGCCATCGTCAGCGGACTTCCCGGAAATTTATGTACTAATCCGGATTACATTATCGGAGCAATATCTTGTATTATATGGACACTGACCATACAGACCACCATTAAATATGTGATTGTTACACTGAGAGCAGACAACAACGGTGAAGGTGGTATCTTGTCACTTTTTGCATTGATTAGGAAGAAATATAGATGGGCGTATCTTATCGCCATCATAGGAGCCGCAACATTACTGGCAGATGGAGTCATCACTCCGGCTATTACTGTTGTTTCGGCCGTTGAAGGATTAAACCATTTGGTTCCTTCAATTCCGGTTGAATTAGTGGCTATCTTAATCATTGTAATGATCTTTTTGATACAACCGTTAGGAACGGCCAGATTAGGAAAGACTTTTGGTAGAGTCATGTTCTTATGGTTTACCATGTTAGGTATTCTGGGATTGCTATCCTTCTTTCATTACCCAATGATCATCAAGGCCTTCAATCCTGTGTATGCAATAAAGCTTTTAATTAATGCACCTAATGCCTTTATCATCATGGGTGCTGTATTTCTTTGTACTACCGGTGCAGAAGCTCTATACTCTGATTTAGGACATTGCGGATTACACAATATCCGGATATCTTGGATTTATGTGAAGTTGACTCTTATTTTAAACTACCTGGGTCAAGGTGCATGGATTATTACTCATCCGGTGCAAGTTGTAACTTCTACAAACCCTTTTTTCGGAATCATGCCGGAATGGTTCTCTTTTATCGGTATTGCAATGGCTACAATGGCAGCTATTATCGCCAGTCAAGCCCTCATCAGCGGATCATTTACTATCATCAGTGAAGCTATATCATTAGATCTATGGCCTAATATAAAAATAAAATATCCTACAAATATTAAAGGCCAAATGTTCATTCCACAAATCAATTATACATTAATGATTCTGTGTGTAATCATTGTAATGACATTTGGAACTTCATCAAATATGGAAGCAGCTTACGGACTGTCTATCACAATCACAATGTTGATGACGACACTGCTGCTATTCATTTATTTTCATTTCAAACATTATCCGATGTGGCTCTGCATACCATTAACTACGTTCTTTATAACAATTGAAAGTAGTTTCTTTATTGCAAATATGTTTAAATTTGCTCATGGAGGATGGGTGACCATATTAATAGCAGGATTCGTATTTGGTATTATGTATGTATGGTATAATGGCAGACGAATTAAAAATCACTACTCAAAATACGAACCTATCACACCTACCTTAGAGTGCTTAAAAGATATATGTGCTGATCAATCAATACCTAAATTCGCAACTAACTTGGTATACGTGACCCGTGCAAAATACCCGAATGACATTGAAAGCAAAATATCATATTCATTAATCAACAGACAACCTAAACGAGCTGATACTTATTGGTTCGTATACTTATATAGAAGTGATGAACCCTATTACTTCAAATATAGTGTAAAGACTTTTGTTCCAGGGAAAATGTTCAGAATAGACATTCATTCCGGCTTTAAACAAGGAGCACATCTTGATATGTTTGTACATCGTATTTGTAAAGAGTTGGAAGAAAAAGGAGAAGTAGACTTATTGAGTCGTTATCCTTCACTGCGGGAACGCAATATCGAAGGAGACTTCCGATTTGTTGTTGTTGAGAGAATCGCTAGAAATCTAGAGCTTCCACCGGTTACGAAAACAATATTGCTACTCTATTATTTGATAAAGAAATATTCTACTTCGGATACCCAGATCCTTGATTTGGATCCTTCCGTAGTCACCGTAGAATATGTTCCATTAAAAGCAGTACAATAACAATATAAAGCCCGAGTAATTTTGCTCGGGCCTTTCTTTTCTTATTGTGTTATCCAATCCACTCACATGAACGTTATTTGCGAGGATATTGACAGCACTTGGGAAGAGATTTGTAAGCTGCAGTTGTAGCTTTTACATTACCTGCATCATGCCCAACCTTGGCAATTGCTTGTTGAACCTTCAAAGGAGACGTAAGAGTAGGATCATATTGCAAATGAAGCACTTTCGTCTTTTGATCCCACATGGCCGATTCTACACCCTTCACTCCTTTAGCAGCATTCTCTATGCGAGATTTACATTGATCGCAAAGACCTTTCACAGGAAACATGGCATGAACCATTTTCTTACCTTGTCGCAGCTCAATATTATTCATATTGTTTGCATTGTTTGCACTAGCCTTCGTAGGCATAATAAACATGCCGGCCATCAACATTGCGATAAATCCGACTTTCAAAATTGTTGTTTTCATACTTTTCTTTATTAAAACGTTATTGATTAATCATACTTTTTTTTCCAGCTAATTGTGCACTCGCATCAATTGCAAATGCTCCATTAGTAACTATCTCATCACCCTCTTTTAATCCGCTCAATATAACATAAGCACTGGATAAAGATGGGCCTAATTCAACTTCTCGCATTACAAAATCCGGTTCTTTTGCTCCCTGTACCTTGAGATATACAACAGAACGTTGCCCTGTCCAAAGAACGGCAGACTGCGGTACTACTATCTTATTTTTGTACTGATTAAGTACGGCTGATACATTTCCGGTAACAAACATCTCCGGTTTGAATAAGCCACCACTATTAGACATCACAACTCTTACATTTGCAGTACGACTAGTCGCATTAACTACCGGATCTATAAACGAAATTCTACCATAAAATGTTCGTCCGGGAATAGCTTGAGATGTAAATGCAATAGTCTGTCCTTTTTTCAAAAAAGGCAAGTCTTCTTCATATGCTTGGAAACCTATCCAAACCTGCGATAGATTGGCAACCTGGAAAAGTACGGACCCCTGACTTACATAGTCACCTTGATTCACCAACTTAGCCATCACAGTACCGCTAGTATTTGCTTTCAAAACAACTAATGGTGAGGCTTTCTTTGTCCGTAAAATAGTTGCGATCTGCCCTGAAGTAAGATTCCATAGACGCAATTTCTCTTTTGCGGCACTTACTAAATAAAGACGCTGCTCAGGCTCTTTAAATTTTAAAGCCTCAACCAACTCTTGTTCGGCTGTATATAATTCAGGAGAATAGATCACAGCTAACGGTTGCCCTTTACTGACCCTGTCCCCCGCGGCATTTACGAATAAACGTTCGATGCGCCCACCCACATAAGCGGCTTGGGATTGTTGCAGACGTTCATCCGGTTGAACTTTACCGAAAAGACGAAGATTTTTATAAGGGCGCTTCATACTCACATAAGTTGTCTGTATATTTGCTAAAGCAACAGCTTCATCACTTAAAGAAATAGAATTGGGATCAGTTGCAGTGCTATCTCCACTCCCATCTTCCTTTACAGGAACCAAATCCATACCACAAATAGGGCATTTACCCGAATGATCCAAACGAATTTGAGGGTGCATGGAGCATGTCCACCATTGCTTTTTTACAGACTTAACCTCCTGCTTTACCTGACTATTATTAGGAGTATGAAAGAAAAGCCATCCAAGGAAAAGCCCGGCTACCAATATTATTATGTATCGAAACCAGTTTTTTGATTTCAAAAAAGATATATTTTTCATACTTAAATCATTTAATGTTCATAAAATCATTCTTAGACATTAACTTATCGTATTCAGCTGATACAATGTTGTAAGTTGATAACATCTCGAATTTTTTGAATTCATAATCAATCAATTCGCGTTCAAACTGCAAAATATCGGTTAAGCTTGCTCGTGAGGTTGCATATTCGCGTAACAATAGATGAAGCGTCGTATTAGATAAGCGAATTTGTTTCTCATAAAGAGCAATCTTGCGAGAAGCATCTTCAGCCCTTTGAATAATTGATAAATACTGAATCTGTAATTGATCCGTAGTATTACCATAATTTAAATCTGCTGATCGTTTCATTAACTTTGCCTCTTGCACAGTTGCTTTATATTTTCTCCGATAGATCGGCAATGAGAACTTTATCATTGGCATAACCATATTCATCCCGTTCATCTTATTCATTGAAGATGCAGTTGTAGTCATTCCATCAGAAGATGTAGTAGTTTCATCTTTCTTCTTATTGATCATATACTCCACCCCTACTCCGATCATTGGATAGCCCATTTTCCTGGACATTTCTTCCTTGGCAACATATGACTGCCCTTCAGCTTTCCACATAGCCAACATTGGATTCATAGCAACAACCGTCTTCCACGAATCAGCATCGGTAAACAATACTTTTTGAACTAGAGTATCTGGTACAACCACTTTGAATTTTACATCTCTATGAAGAAGAGAATTAAATGTGGCTTCACTCAATTTATATTGCGATTCAAGGCTTTCCACTTGTTCTTGCAAGCCAGCTTCTTCAATCTGTAAACGCAGCATATCACTCATATTACCTCCACCACTGTTCATTCCGCTAGACATTCCAGATGAAGGCATTGATGCCGCAGATGATGGCTGAGGTGCAAATTTATTACTCCCGGCACTACCCATTCCTGACATCCCCCCGCTAGATGGGGATGAACTTATATTATCCATCTTTGTTGAAGCAGATGTGTTTATTGAAGAGCCTGCTCCACTTAAAGAAGGTGATTTATACTTATATAGAACTACTTCTTCTAGTGACTTCAACAGCTCAATATTACGCTTCAAATATTTAATACGAGCACGAGCACTGGCAAGTTGATACCACTGAACTTGTACTTGATAGATTACGTCTAAACCACTTTCACGAAAATTTTGATAAGTAGCTTCAGCCATCCATGTCATCTCAGACTTAGCAGCTTTAAGAGTACCAAGCCATGGAAACATCTGCATCAAACTAACTGTTCCAACTTCTTTTCCATTTACTTGTTCCATCGGCTTTAAAAAAAAACCGATACTTAGCTCTGGATCATTCAACGTTCCAGCAGGAGCTATCCGTTGCAATGCAGCAAGATAAGCTGTATAATTTGCCAAAACGGTTTGATTATTACGAGCAGCCGCCATCATATAATTCTGCAAGCTGTCTTCTTGGGCATAAATGTTAGTATTCCCTATAAGGATTACCAATATGAACAACATTATATTATTCTTCATGATTTTTCTTTTTTGAAGATATCTGATCTGAATTGTCCTTAAAATGAGGCAATTTACGTATAGCACTCTCACGCCACCAACATTGTAAGACCGGTACAACAAACATTGTCATAGTCTGAATTAACATCCCACCAAATGTTGGAATAGCCATTGGCACCATAATATCGGCTCCTTTACCTGTGGATGTAAGCACTGGCAGTAATGCTATTAATGTAGCGGCTGTAGTCATTGATGCTGGGCGGACTCTCTTTAATCCTGCTTTTACAACAGCTTCACGAATAGCATCCCTCGTTTGAGGCTTTTCTTTTAAAAATACTTGATGAATATATGTGCCCATTAATACACCATCATCAGTAGCTATTCCAAACAAGGCAATGAAACCCACCCATACAGCAACACTCAAATTTATCGTATGCATCTGGAATAGATCACGAAGATTCTCACCTGCTACATTAAAGTTCAAGAACCAATCCTGTCCATAAAGCCATATCAAAATAAAGCCGCCCGCAAATGCCACAAATACTCCTGAAAAATGAATAAATGAAGCTGTTACAGAACGGAAATGGAAATACAAGACCAATAATATAACGAGCAAACTAATGGGAATAACTACTAATAATCTGCTGGTTGCACGAGCTTCTTGTTCATAGTTGCCTGCAAACTGATAGGTGACGCCCTTAGGCAAAACAATCTGTCCTGACTTTACCTTCTCATCCAGTGTTTTCTTTGCTTCATTCACCACATCCACTTCGGCCTTCGATCCTTCTTTATCGAAAATAACATATCCTACAAGAAATGTATTCTCGCTAGTAATCATTTGTGCGCCTTTTACATATTGAAGCTCAGCCAACTCACTAAGATGAACCTGTGTACCCGTAGATGTCGGTATCAAAATATTTGCAAGAGCATCCGGATTATCACGCAATTCACGTGCATATCTCAAACGAATAGGGAATCTTTCTCGCCCTTCAACGGAAGTACTCAATTGCATACCTCCTACAGCAGATGATGATATCTCTTGTAGATCTGCAACCTTTACTCCATATCGAGACATCTTTTCACGATCTAACTTTATCTCAATATAAGGCGCACCAACAGCACGATCATAAAAGACAGACGCAGGAAGTATTGACGGAACTCTCTTTAATTCTTTTTCCATAACGCTACCGGCTTTTTCTATCGATTCCAAATCCGGACCGTATATTTTTAATCCCATAGGTGCACGCATTCCTGTAGAAAGCATCACCATCCTGGTTGCAATAGGTTGCAATTTAGGAGCACTTGTCAATCCGGGAATATGGCTTACCTTCACAATTTCATTCCATATATCATTTTTATTCTTAATACTGGAGCGCCACTGGCGATAATATTCTCCATGTGAATCGACAATAAAACTATCTTTTGGTATGACACGAAAATCTTTTGATGGATCGTATATCTTTCCACCTTTTAGAATAAAACGATCGCTTTTATCTGTTTTAAATCTTTCTCTTTGACCTTCATCATTCAGCATATATTCCGAACGATAGTTTATGGTGGTCTCATACATCTGAATAGGCGCAGGATCTAATGCAGAATTAGCTCTTCCCCATTTACCAACAGCGGACTCTACTTCAGGAATGCTTTTCAAACGCTGGTCTAATATTTTTATATTATCCAGATTCTGTTCTACGCCAGAATGTGGCATGCTTGTAGGCATCAATAAATAAGAGCCCTCATCTAAACTAGGCATAAATTCTTTTCCAACACCAGGGAACTTATATGTAACACCTTTCCAAAAAGATGTTTGTCGAAAAGTGCTCCATCCCAATGTTTCAAAACTTTTCGGTATAAAACCTAATATTTTGTCTCCACCTTGCCAAATTACTAATCCAAAGAGCAATGTCATCAAAGGAATCATCATAAACTTTAGACGATGTCCCAAACACCACCGAAGAATTCGTTCATAATAAATGACTAATAACCACAATAATGAAAGGATTATTGCAATAATTCCCATCACAAATAATATATTTTTCATTATACCATTTTGCGGACCCAATGGCAACCATTCAGATGAGAGCAAATAAATAGCAGCCAATAAAGTAATACCTATATTTATATAACTCGTATAGGACACTTTATCTTTGGCCCATTTGGAAGCCAACAAATTATTTATTCCAACTAATGGTAAAGCGAGTGCAATTATCGAACCGTATTTCACGAGAAGATACACACCCACAAGTATTAAAACTGAATTCCCCACTTCTCTAACTTTCTTGAATGGTATTCTTAAAGAATATATCCAATAAGCTAATGTTGGAAGAATTATCAATCCTAATATAAAAGATGAAGCTAATGCAAACGTTTTTGTATAGGCTAACGGATGAAATAATTTACCTTCTTGAGCCTGCATCGCAAATACAGGAAGGAAACTAATGATTGTAGTAAGCATCGCTGTACTTATGGCACCGGAAACTTCAGATACAGATTCGTAAATTACTTTCTCCAGGAGTTTCCCCTTAACAATAGTCTGATCAGTATAAAAGGATAGCCGTCGTACTACGTTCTCCATAAACACCACACCTACATCGACCATCACACCTATAGCTATAGCAATACCTGATAAAGCGACGATATTTGCCTCGACTCCAGTTAATTTCATTACGATAAATGTACACAAAACAGCTAATGGCAACATCCCTGCAATCACAACCGATGCTCTAAGATTAAGAACCAGTACTATAACTACAATAATACAAATAAGCACTTCATGTGTCAGCGCACTCTCCAGCGTTCCTACCGTTTCTTTTATCAATTGGGTGCGATCATAAAATGGTACGACCGTCACTTTGGAAACAGTACCATCCGGTAAAACCTTTTGTGGTAATCCAGCTTGAATCTCTTTAATTTTATCTTTTACATTGTTTATAACATCCATAGGATTGGATCCGTATCTAGCTACAACAACTCCTCCTACAGCTTCCATTCCTTCTTTATCCAAACCACCTCGGCGATCTGCAGGACCAAAATTCACCTTTGCAACATCTTTTATCCGCACCGGCACGCCATTACGTGACGTAATAGCAGCATTTTCCAGATCTGCAATATTCTTTATATATCCGAGCCCTCGGATCAAATACTCTACTTTGTTCACTTCAATTGTTCCGGCTCCAATATCTATATTACTTTTCTTGACAGCATCCATTACATCCATCACAGACAATCCATATGAACGCAATGCTTCCGGATTTATATCAACTTGGTATTCCTTTACGAAGCCACCTACAGATGACACTTCCGAAACTCCATTAGCAGAATTCAATGAATATTTTACATAATAGTCCTGAAGCGTACGTAACTCTTGCGGATCCCATCCTCCAACGGGTTTACCGGTTTTAGGATTCCGACCTTCCAACGTATACCAGAAAATCTGTCCCAAAGCCGTAGCATCAGGACCTAACGATGGTTGAACTCCTTCCGGTAATGTCCCTGACTGCAGGGAACTTAACTTTTCGAGAATACGAGAACGACTCCAATAGAATTCTACATTATCTTGAAAAATGATATAAATAAACGACATACCAAACATAGATGTGCTTCGAATTGCTTTCACACCTGGTATACCTAATAAAGTAGTAGTCAAGGGATATGTGATTTGCTCTTGAATATCCTTAGGAGAACGACCCATCCATTCTGTAGCCACAATCTGTTGATTATCGCCAACATCAGGAATAGCATCAACGGCTACAGGATCACGAGGAAGAAGTCCCCAATGCCAATTAAATGGAGCTGTAGCCAACCCGCCCAACAATATTACAATTAGCAATATTGCTGTTATTATTCTGTTCGATAGAAAGAATTTGATTATTTTGTTTAGCATATTGTTTTTGCATAAAATAATACATCTATAAGCTATTGTGATAATATAAAATCACAAAGTCATAATACTACAACATGCACAGAGAAATAAGGATTATATCCCTATTAATCAAGCATTTGCAACAAAAACAGCAGCAAACGGAGGGGCACGGAATCCCCCAGAACTCACTAAATGATAATCGTGATGTGGAGAGTAATATGCTGTATCGCTATACTTTACAGCATCTGTAACATTAGGTACAAACAAACATGCATAAAGGCTTAATAAATCTTTAAACCCATCATACAGCAACACAGAGTGCAATTGAAAGGTTTGCCCTAGTAAAAAAGAAGATCGAACTTTGTAAGAATTAGAGTAAGTTTTGCATTGTTTACACCCCTTGTTCATCTTACAACAAGACGGCATATCATTCACATCACTTTGATGATAGAAATGACCCATTAAGGTTGTCCCCATAAAGCTTGGCCCACAATAATGTGTATCAATTGTTACTCCAGCCGTACTGACCAGAAGAACAATTATCATCAATATATGAACCAACTTTTTCATTTTCATTCAAATCTTTAGCGACAAAGATAGAAAAAAAAGAAATTAAACAAGAAAAGAAGAAATTTTTAACACAGTCGACATTATGCTAGAATGAAAAGTCTCCCATCCTTTAACAATAAAAAGGTCCCTGCAAAATTAATTACAGGGACCCTTATTTATATGATTCTTATATAAGTAACTACTTAGTCAAAGTACTATTCAATGAATCAGAAATAAAATTTGTATCTTGATAATCGAATGTACCACTAGATCCACTAACATCGGGCCAACCTTCTGTTTGAGTGAACCAAGAATCTTGATTCAACAGACTAGCAGTAAATCCCCACATATAATAGCGGGCTTTCCAATTAATAGTTACTTCCGTACTATTTACATTATCTAGTGGAGTATCCAAATTATCCAATTCGAAATAAGTAGAATAGAAGTTCGCTAATGATTGCAACTGACTATTGAATGGTGTAGTCTTAGAAGTTCCATATACATCTGCAAAAGCCGAATTACGTGTCTTTATTAATGGGTCAACAGTTTTTGTGCTAGCTGTTTTACACATCAAATAGCAACCTTTGCGATTCCTTCCATTAAGAGGTTGTACACCCAAGGCTGTACAAGTATTCGTTGCACTCAATGCCAAATCAGAACTTTGACCTCCATCATATAACAACCATCTCTTGATATCCCAGAAGCGTTTACCTTCATAAGCCAACTCAATACGACGCTCTTTCAAACAAGCTGCAATTGCCAAGTTTTTATCAGTAATATTTCCCAAACCATAATTATTATCAGATGGGATACCGACACGTGCTCTTACTTGTCCTATATATTTTAAACAGTTTGGAACATCACCTGTTGCTGCATAACACTCAGCCAAATTCAACAGAAGTTCAGCGTAACGATATTCCATAATATCAGTTCCTGAATAAGAGACATTACTCATTGTAGTGGTCTTATCAGTCATCTTACGAACAAAAACAGGACTGCTCAAACTTGTTAAATCTGTATAACTAGACAGAGTTTTTCCGCCAGATGTATATTTCCATCTATATGTCCAAATTGTATCATTACCTGCATTTGTAGGCCAGTTACAACCTGAAAATCCAAAAGTACGATAGAAACGAGGATCTCTATTCAAGAAAAACTTAAGTGAACCATTTGCCAGCTTTACACTATCTTTTGCATCTGTTCCATCTGCCATAGGAAATAAGTCAACCATTTCAAGAGGAGCGCTAATACCGCCGCTACCACCTTGAGCTTTCAAACGAATAGAATTCTCCCAACCATTATGTGTTGTTCCTGATGCAGAACTGCTACTCATCAATCTAATAATGATCGCTTCTTTATTAAATGTATTACTACTGGAACCTAACATATTTTCCCAATCATTTGCAGAACTACCATAAAGTCCATAACCGGCAGTAGACAATGAATCTACAGCCTTCTGGGTAACTTTCAATGCTAATTTCCATCTATTATTAGATGTATTATTCCAATCTTTATTATAAATCGGGCTAGCATAAGTCAATAATACACGACTTTCAAGAGCTAACGCAGCAGCACTTGTCAATCGTCCATAATTATTACTCGCATCATCCCAAACTGCGGGAAGATAACCTGCAGCTTCATTCAAATCTTTCAAAATCTGCTCTACGCATTCAGTCACAGAGGCACGAGGCAATTTTTCTACACTAGAAGAAGGATCATAGACCTTCGTAACCAATGGGACACCACCATACATTCTTACTAAATCAAAATATTGCATCGCACGCAAGACCAATACTTGACCTTTAATGCGATTTCTAAATGTTTGAGTAAGATTAGATCCGTATGTATCTATATTTAAATAAACATAGTTACAGTTACGTATACGAGTATAAGGTGATTCAACAATACTTGAAGTTAAAGGAGCACCTATATAAGCAGAACAATCAGCTGCACTTGACAGCGAGGAGTTAGGGTCCGTCAATTTAGAAATAGTTCCACCTCTCTCCTCAGTAAGATATGGATAACCCATATCCTGAGTATATTGACCAACTAAAGTACCTTCAGGGCTTGTATATGAGTTAAAAAACTCATAATATACATAAGCCAAATATTGATTAGTTTGAGTTTCGGTTGTAAAGATCTCTTCTGTAGCATTATTGTACATCTGTTTGTCTTTCAAAAACTGATCGCTACATCCCGAAGCCATGAAGCCTAATATCAATAAGATATAAAATATTTTATTTGCTTTCATTTCTATTCATTTTTTGTTTAAAAAGACACATTAACCCCTAATGACCATGTTCTCATTGTTGGATAAGCATATGAAGTATTATACATATTCCGATAATGATTTGGATATGGATTATAGAAATCCCACAAATTATTCCCTAATATGCTTAATCTGGCACTTTCTATACGTAGTGGTTGAGTCCATTTCTTAGGAAGAGTATAACCGATACTGATATTTTTAACGTAGCAACGGAAAGTACTGATTTGCCAGAAGTCAGAAGTAGCCGATACAGAATTGCCAATAACCTGTTCACATCCTAAATTAGGGTATTTACCTTTTGGATTAGTGGTTGCATCAAACATATCCTTGAAGTAATATTCAGGAGACCATATAGGATTAGATGTTTTAGTACCTTTAATATTAACAACGTCAATGGTATTCAAACCACCCCAAGATGTGGAGATTTGAGTATCGAAAGTCAATCCATTCCATTCAAATCCTAATTGAGTTGTAAAGCCATGAGTCTTATTACTTTTAGCCAACTTACCTAAATCTGCACCTGTATTGGTTATCTTTCCATCCGGTGCAGTCACTTTACCATTTACCATATCACCACCAAGATCTTGATATGCAAGCATACCCGGTTGAAGAGAACTTTCTGTTGTATTATTGAAGTAACTCGGAGTACCAGCACCTGCATTTTTTTGTAAATAGGCCCAATAGTTATCTATATCTGCCTGATTACGAAGAATACCATCACCCGTTGAAGTTCCTTTCCATACTTTATATCCCCATGCAGGCATATAGTCTGAAGTATGACCACCCACAACCATATTGTTGCTTGAAGGATAACTAGCAGCTAATGTAGGCCAATCTTTTACTTTATTGCCACTGAAGCCAAAATTAACTCCGACATGATATTTCACCTCGCCGATGTGATCTCTCCATGTTAGCGCAAATTCTGCTCCGTATGTATCAATACGCCCATTGTTCTCTTCACTATATCCACCGCCTATATAGAAAGGTATTCCAGTTGTACTGATAACTGCTGAATTCAATATATCAGAATTTATTTCGTAATACAAATCAACTGTTGCACTCAAACGGCTATTTAAGAAACGAGAATCAAATCCGAAGTCAAATTTATTACTGACATCCCAATGAACATTTCTATTAGGAGATTTATTTGGAGTATATCCGTACCCTAATACACCACCATTGGTACCAAATTGATAGCCTTTTCCACTGTTATATGTGAAAGTTTGTCTCCATTCCCAAGGAGCAATATTATCGCGACCGGTTTTACCCCATGATGCACGTAACTTCATATATTCAACCCACGGTAGATTCTTTTTCCAAAATTTTTCTTCTGAAATAACCCAACCGGCAGAAGCGCTTGGGAAGAATCCCCAATAGTTCTCAGGGGCAAACTTAGTAGAAGCATCAGAACGGAATAAAAATTGCAACATATAACGATCCATGTAACTATAATTTACTCTACCCAAATACGAAAGAGTACCCGATTCGTATTTGTTTACATATGAAGACGTATTTATAGTTCCCGCAGTAGAACTTGTTCCAGAATAGTTAGTAGGAGTATCATATGCTTGTCTTGCTGAAGTTGTGTAAGCATCAGAACGCTCCACACTCGCCATTGCATCAATATTGTGCTGACCAAACTTACGTTGATAGTTAATAAAGAAGTTCATTTGTCGATTTTCGTCATTCACATTATCGTATAATACAGATGAGCTTTTATCAATAGTCTTCACAACATAATCCGAAGCATTCCAAGCACTATATAAATGCTTGCCTTCCTGACTCATATTGTTCAAATAAGCTAATGTATATGGTAAGGATGCTTCCTCAGCGACAGATGCGCTTCTACTCATCGCATACATTCCCCTAAAAGATAGACCTTTAACAAAAGGGACAGAATATGTAAATGAGAAGTTGGCATTCCAGCTGTTAGATTTTGTAGTCGCCTTAGACCCACTGTTATTTAAAGCAAAATAGTTATAGGCTCCAAAATCTCCACGTGTATTAATTGCTCCATTCGAAGTTGTCATATTAGGACCACCGGAAGGAGATACATAATATTCTTGACCATTAATTTCAGTACTCCAAGGAATATATTTAGGCATATGAGCTAAGTACACATAGTCAGAATAGCCATTTGCCTTTGATCCATAACTACTATCTGATATTGTTGCAACTTTAGTATATGATGTAGTCACATCACTTTGATTAGCGGCAAGTGAAGCGCTAAATTTCAAATCAGAAGTCAAGCTAATATCAACACCTGTTCTAAAAGTATATTTATTATAGTCTTGGTTACCTAAATTGGCACCTTGATTATAATAAGATAAACCGGCAAAATAGGTAGCTTTTTCACTTCCACCACTAACGTTTACAGCATGGCTCTGAGTAAAAGCCGATTTCCAAGCTTCCTTTAACCAATCATTATTCAAACCTTTCATCGACTCTAATTCATCATCGCTGAAAAGTTTATCTGTTCTATTCGTATCAGTAGATTTTACTATTTGTGCCGATTGTAAAAAACTATTTGCAAAAGTACCATATTCATAAGCGCTCATCTCTTTGGAATGACTAACGGCATCGGTGACACCAAACTTACCGGAATAAGAGATTTTTGGAGCACCGCTATGTCCTCTCTTTGTTGTTACAATAATAGCGCCTTGAGCAGCACGAGAGCCATAGATTGCAGCACTTGCATCACGCAACACGGTAATACTTTCTATTTCCGAAGGATCAAGCAAATTAAATTGCGTCATATCAGACATTCCCGTAGAAGGATCTACTTGAACCACATCATCAATAACAATCAAAGGAGTAGATGTATTACCTTGTTTTGCATATCCCAACTCGCTACTTTGTCTTACAGATAAACTAGAAGTATCGCCTGGACGAGTTCCGCCACCACTAACTGTCAATCCAGGGATCTTACCAGAAAGAGCTTCTGCAATATTTGACACAGGGATATCTGCAATATCCTTTTCTGAAATCGTAGCCATAGAACCAGTCACATTCTTTAATTTCTGAGTTCCATAACCAACAACAACGACTTCATTCAAAGCCTTTGTATCATCTTGCAACACAATTTTCATGTCAGTTCCTTTAGGAACAACAGCAACAGAGACATAACCGATATAAGAAATAGAAAGTTTGTTCCCTTCAGGAACATACAAACTAAATTTACCATTTAAATCCGTCACTGAAATGACATTAGTTCCTTTCACCTTAATATTAGCACCAATAATCGGTTGACCGGCATCATCAACGACAATGCCTCGTACCTCTTTATACTGTTGCTGCTGCACATTTTGTTGTACATCATGTGCAGGCACTACGCCTGCTTTGGCTGAAGCAAACATTGCAGGGCTCATCACACAGAAAAACATACCAATTAATTTAGTTGATTTAAATAATTGGAATGCATTCCGGAATGTAACATAAACCTCTCTCATAGATTAAATTTTAAATAAATTACTATTAAATTCAAATCCTAACATATATAATTCTATTATGATTTTACTTTAAACAAAGGTTCGATTTTAACTTTCAACTGGCACTTTATCACCTATTGTATTAGAATTTCTGAAAAACAAAAACAGTTATTCAGGCTTATCTTACCCTTTCGAAATATTTTATCACATCTATAGACGATTCTCGAAAGAATGTGTAATCACTAAATTTAAAGAAAATAACAAAACACTATAATATTAATTATTGAAATAAGAACTAATAGACCTATCATCGAACAGAAATCCATTCATGTATTACCATTTTAGTAGTAGCTCATATCAAAAAAAGCCGCGCTGAATAACTTTCAACGCGGCTTTTATATAATCTTTATTGCTGATTATTCTTTCGAATAATTATCACGACGGGGTTCTCGCTGATTTCCACCTTCACGACGTTGATTAATATTTCTACGTTCAGGACGGTCAACATAACCTTCGGGTTTTGGCATTAATGCCTTATGTGAAAGTTTAAATTTACCGGTTTTTTGATCAACCTCAATTAATTTAACTTCTATCTCTTCACCTTCCTTTAAGCCTGACTCTTCTACAGTTTCAAGACGTTTCCAATCAATCTCAGAAATGTGTAACAAACCATCTTTTCCCGGTAGAAACTCTACAAAAGCGCCATAAGGCATAATGCTACGAATAGTTCCCTTGTATATTTCACCAACTTCAGGAATTGATACGATTCCCTTGATCTTATTCAAAGCAGAATCTATAGAATCTTTATTGTTAGCTGAAATTTGAATCTTACCTACTCCATCCGACTCTTCAATTGTAATTGTTGCTCCGGTTTCTTCCTGCATTGCCTGAATGATTTTTCCACCAGGACCAATAATAGCACCAATAAACTCTTTAGGTATAGTCAATGTTTGAATACGAGGAGCATGAGGTTTCAGCTCTGTACGAGGTTCAGGAATTGTATCTAATATTTTACCAAGAATATATGCGCGACCTTCTTTTGATTGATTCAACGCTTTTTCCAGAATATCAAAAGAGAGTCCGTCTACTTTAATATCCATTTGAGTGGCTGTAATTCCTTTTTCCGTACCTGTTACTTTAAAGTCCATATCACCAAGGTGATCTTCCTCACCCATAATATCACTTAATACAGCATATTTATCTTCACCAGAGTTTTTAATTAAGCCCATAGCAATACCGGAAACAGGGCGTGTCATCTTAACACCTGCATCCATCAGCGCCAATGTCCCTGCGCAAACGCTTGCCATAGATGAAGAACCGTTTGACTCAAGAATATCAGACACAACACGGATAGTATAAGGATAGCCTTGGGGAATCATGCCCTTTAATGCACGACAAGCCAAATTTCCATGTCCAATTTCACGGCGACCGACTCCACGCTGTGCTTTAGCCTCACCGGTACAAAATGGTGGGAAATTATAATGAAGTAAAAAACGTTCATGACCTTGATTTAAAACATCATCGATCATCTTCTCATCCAATTTTGAACCAAGCGTTACAGATGTAAGAGATTGTGTCTCTCCACGTGTAAAAATGGCTGATCCATGAGGACCAGGTAATGGACTAACTTCGCACCATATTGGACGAATCTCATTTGTTTTACGACCATCCATACGTCTACCTTCATCTAAGATACAACGACGCATAGCTTCTTTTTCAACCGCAGCGTAATAACGATTAATCATTTCGGCTTTTTCATCAGTTGAATCTTCCTCTGAAAGTTGAGCTTTAAAATCGTCTTTGATTGCTTGAAATTTTTCTTCACGTTCATGTTTACTAGTTAAGCCTGCAGCAGCAATATCGTATGCACGTTGGTAGCAAAACTCATGAACCTTTTTACGCAAATCTTCATCATTTACCTCATGACAATACTCGCGTTTGACAGTTTTACCAACAGCTTCAGCAAGTTCTTTTTGAACTTTACAATGAACTTTAATCGCCTCATGAGCCACTTTCATTGCTTCAATCAAGTCTGTTTCTGAGACTTCATCCATCTCACCTTCAACCATCATTATATTCTCGTACGTTGCAGCTACAGTTATATCCATATCTGCATTCTTCAACTGATCAAAAGTTGGATCAACCACATATTGATTATCAATACGAGCAACACGCACTTCCGAAATAGGGCCATTCCAAGGGATATCAGAAACCGAAAGAGCAGCCGATGCAGCTAAACCTGCCAAAGCATCAGGCATATCAACGCCATCGGCTGAAAACAAGATAATATTTACATAAACTTCTGCATGGAAATTATCCGGAAAAAGCGGACGAAGAGCACGGTCAACCAATCGACATGTTAGAATTTCATTATCTGAAGCACGTCCCTCTCTTTTTGTAAAACCTCCGGGGAAACGGCCTGCTGCGGCGTATTTCTCTTTATACTCAACCTGTAACGGCATGAAATCTGTTCCGGGAACTGCATCTTTAGCGGCACAAACAGTAGCTAGTAACATCGTGTTACCCATACGGACCATCACTGACCCGTCTGCCTGTTTTGCCAATTTTCCCGTCTCGAGTGTGATGGTTCTTCCATCAGGAAGCTCGATCGTCTTAACAATTGGGTTAATCATAAAATTATTGTTTTCTATATAATCTATTTCAAAAATATTCGCGCAAATATAGCGATTCTTTTTCTTAACTATGTCTATTTACAGAAAAAGTTACATAGTTTGGTATTGTTTTTTTGATAATGTAATTTAAGAATGTATATTTGCAAATAAAATTTAAAGAAACAATTATCATATGAAAAAGGTAGGATTTTTCCTGACAGTAATACTCATCGTACTGTCAGCTTGCAACAATAAAGAGAAATTTCATGTACAAGGCACTGTCACCAATGCCGATAACAAAGTGTTATATTTTGAAGCAGAAGGACTTGATAGTGTTTCAATCCTTGATTCAGTAAAGCTGGATAATAAAGGTAATTTTTCGTTCAAAGGGAATCGTCCTGAATGCCCTGAATTTTATAGGTTACGATTGGGGAACAACGTTATTCATTTTTCCGTAGACAGCACAGAAACAATCGACATTGCAGCCAATGCAACCAATTTCACGGCAGGATACTCAATTAAAGGTTCCGAAAGTTGCCAAAAGATAAAAGAGCTGACATTAAAACAGATACAACTTCAAGAGACAGTCAATAAGTTACAGAACAAAGTAAAGAGCGGTTCATTTGATGGAGCACTCGCAAATGATAGTGTAAATCACATGATCGATAAATACAAAAAAGATGTAATGATTAATTACATCTTTAAAGGTCCGAATAAACCATATGCCTATTTTGCACTTTTCCAAAACATTAACGGGTACTTACTTTTTGATTCAAACAATAAAAAAGATATTAAATGCTTCCAAGCTGTAGCAACAAGTTTAAACACATTTTATCCCAAATCATTAAGAAGCAGGAACCTATATAATGTGACCATCAAAGGGTTACAGACAACGTATAGCGGGCCACGAAAAATGATTAATATTCCTCAAAACAAAGTATCAAGTGCGGGATTGATTAATATTAGTCTACCGGATATGGACGGCAATATACATAAACTCACCGACCTAAAAGGAAAAGTCGTAATACTAGACTACGTTATGTTATCGGCAAAAGGTGCAGCCCAGCACAACTTTAAGTTACGCGGGATATACAATAAATACAAAAAATCAGGGTTAGAAATATATCAAATAGCATTAGATGCTGATGAGCATTATTGGAAAACAGCTGCAGACAATTTGCCTTGGATATGCGTAAGAGACGAAAATGGTGAACAATCAACAAATGTTACTCTGTATAACGTAACATCTGTACCTACAATGTTTATCATTAATAGATCAAATGAAGTAAAGGAACGTATAACTGATGCGAACAAATTGGATACAGCCATAAAAGCCGTCCTATGACATAATTATGTTAAATAGCATGACTTTTTATTTGATAAATGCTTTTTAATTTTGTATCTTTGCAATCAATAAATAATATAGAAGGGTTCCGGCATTTATTTGTCGGAATTCTTTTTTTGTAAATTAAAATTAAGGAGGATCATAACATGGCTTACATGTCAGAAGTCGGCTACAAGAAATTGGTAGCAGAGCTGAGGGAGTTGGAATCTGTGCAACGTCCTGATATTTCTCGTCAAATAGCTGAAGCGAGAGATAAAGGTGATTTGTCAGAAAATGCGGAATACGATGCAGCCAAAGAAGCTCAATCTTTTCTTGAATCAAAAATCAATAAGTTAAAACTACTGATTGGAGAGGCAAAAATCATTGATGAAAAGAAATTATCAACTGACGCTGTACAAATACTATCTAAAGTTACATTGAGAAATGTAAAAAACAATTTGAAGATGGTATACTCTATTGTACCTGAAAGCGAAGCGAATTTGAAAGAAGGTAAAATATCAGTTAATACTCCTATTGCCAAAGGATTACTTGGTAAAAAAGTGGGTGATGTTGCTGAAATTAAAGTTCCACAAGGAACTATTCAATTGGAAATTATCAATATCTCAATTGCATAAACATATGGATTCAATATTTACAAAAATTGTAAAGCGGGAAATTCCAAGCTACAAATGTGCAGAGAACGATCGTTTTTATGCTTTTCTCGATATTAATCCCTTAGTAAAGGGACATACCCTTGTCATTCCGAAAAGAGAAGTAGACTATATTTTTGATATGCAAAATGATGAATTAGCTTCATTCCATATTTTTGCAAAATCTGTAGCGGATTCAATCAAAAAGGTCTTTCCTTGTAAAAAAGTTGGTGTCGCAGTTTTAGGATTGGAAGTACCACATGCACATATACATTTGGTGCCACTGAATAAAGAAACAGATATGATCTTTTCTAACCCCAAACTAAAATTAAGCAATGAAGAATTTCAGGAAATTGCTAATAAGATATACACACAATGGGTAAAAGACAATGAATAAAAAACGCTTAGACAAAATAACTAATTTGTCTAAGCGTTTTTTTATTCTCTGAAATGTAATTAAATATATTCATCACCCAATTTCAGTTGAGCATCTGTCACAAATTTTCGTATTGATTTTTCTTCCTCTTTCTTGCAAATCAACAATACATTATTAGAATCAGCTATTAAATAGCCATTCATATCCTGCATAACAAGAAGTTTGTCTTTAGGCATTGCAATTATATTATCCTTACAATCATACAACATTGTTTCCCCTTCACGAATAACATTCTCATTATCATCTTTATCTGACAATTCATAAATAGAATTCCATGTTCCCAAATCACTCCATCCAAAATCTCCTAAAAGGACATAAACATTTTCAGCTTTCTCCATCACTCCAAAATCAATAGAAATATTTGGACAAGCAGGATAGTTTTCACCAATAAAACTATATTCTTTATCAGTTCCATAAACACTCATAGCCTCTTCTGTCCCTAATCGTGCTGTCAAATCCGGTATAGATTTCTGCAAAGCGTTCATAATACTATTAACATTCCAGATAAATATGCCAGAATTCCAATAAAACTCACCACTCTCAACAAAAACTTTAGCCAAATCTAATTCAGGCTTTTCCGTAAAAGTTTTTACTTTATAAAAGATGTCCGAGTGTTCTTCGTCAATTTGTATATATCCATATCCTGTTTCCGGACGATTTGGTTTTATTCCTAATGTAAGTAAATTATCAGTATGACCAGCAAATTTCAATGCAGACTCTATTAACTGAACAAAATTTCCTTCATTCATGATTAAATGATCAGAAGGTGTTACAACTATATTTGCATTTGGATTTATTGCATAAATATGATAGGTAGCCCACGCGATACAAGGGGCTGTATTTCTTCGCATTGGCTCAAGCAATATCCTACTGTCATCTATCCCAGGTATCTGAGCTTTAATAAGATTAGCGTAAGATTTGTTTGTCACAAAAAAAATATTTTCAGTTGGAATTATTTGATTAAAACGCTGAAAGGTCTGCTGCAAAAGAGAATAACCTGTTCCAAAAAAATCAAGAAACTGTTTTGGATAACTCTTACGGCTCAACGGCCAAAACCTACTACCTATACCGCCACACATAATGACGCAATAATTGTTATTGTTTATTGACATAACAAATTCTTTTATTGTTAGTATTATAAGCTAAGGTAAAAACTTATTTAGCAAAATCAATGAAGAAAGAAAAATATTTTCATCTATAAGACATATTTCTAATAAATAATTTGGAAATAAAGATTTTTGGCGTATCTTTGCACCCGCAATCGCCCAGATGGCGGAATCGGTAGACGCGCTGGTCTCAAACACCAGTGGGGCAACTCATCCCGGTTCGACCCCGGGTCTGGGTACAATATACGGCTGTTAATCAATTGATTTTCAGCCGTATATACTTTTCAAGGTGTAACATAGGTGTAACATTCCAACATAAACACAGATCAAAGTGTATAAATAAATTTTCTGCTCATTAGTTTACCCCCCAAGGAACAAATTTATTTTGTGAATAAATCAAGTAGGTAGTTGGGGTTTCAAATCGTTATAGGGGGTGAATAAAAAACGTGCCCCGGCTTCTACATCTTTGTTACTAAATCTGTAACAAAAAACGTCTTATATATAGAGAATGCTAATTTAGCGGTAAAACCTTGTCGTCTCTTTAACTTTCTTATCAAGTTCCTTTATATCTTCACTAGGTATGGATATACCTTCACTGATTTTGCAAGCATCGGCAACTGCCTGCCTCAAATCATAAGCCTGTTTTCTTTTTAGTATGCCTTTCTTTTGGGCTTCATTGATTTGGTCTATCATCTCCAACTGCCCGCCTGCTTTCTCTATCAATGAGAGTATCCCCATTTTATAAAGTTTCTGTTTTGTATCCATTGCTTCAAAATTTAGTGTTATATCGTTTATCTTTTTGATGAAAAAGTAAGTATTTTGCCATTGACCGAGCAACTTAATATAAAAAGCCTCATCATATAGCAATGCTCCAGTTACTTTTGATACACCTAATTGTGATGCAATCCTTTTCGTGTATCGTTGTTCATACCTTAATACATTTCTATCTTTATAAAGCTCTGGCACTGGCTCTCGGTTGTTCCTTTGCTCTTTTACTTTATCATAGAAACATAACCGTCCATTTTTCTGGATATAGTATAGCCCGTTGGGCTCCTGCAATCTGGTTGCATTCTTCATTAATCCTAAATGATTCATATAAACACTGGTTTTATACTTCATTATAAAGTTTTGGGCTATATCCAGCCTAGTAACAGTAGCGTCATCTATCGGCAAATGTAGAGTATCTGATAAATTTTCAATTGCCCGCTGTATGTCACCCCGTCCCATTGTTTGGAAATTATCACCTAAAAACCATTTACACAGACTGCCATTTTTTATATTTATCTGGTGTCTGCTTGCCGTGATTTTCAGTCTACCAATGTTTCCAGATAGCACTATTTCACCATTAAAATTATGTTCACCAGTTACATTGAAGTAACACGAGGTTTCTGAAAGCATATCAACACCACCCGCTTCATCCTGCCTTAATCTGAAATGTACTGTATCAATCATTAGCGTTACTAATTTGGTAACAAAAGACGTCTTAATATAGAGAAAGGGGCAAAAGCCCCTAATCTCTTTACTTTTTATCTGTTACTGATTTGGTAACTTTCTCCCTTAATGCTTCAATTTCTGCATCTAATTCACCATCTGCAAAAAGGTTAAATAATCCCTTCTCATTATTCTTGTAGCCTCTGGCAATAAATATTTCAAGTTGCCTGTAATCTGTACTAAAAAGGAATAACAAAGCATCATTAGTGCCCTTTGTATCTCCATAGCCTTGTAATTGATTTTCAAGGTCTGGAATAAACACGCTACTAATATTATCCCCGTTGGTTATTGCTCTGTCTGCTTTTCTTTTGGCATCCATAGAGAAAGTATCGGGTACTCCATTATAATAAAGGAAAAACCGTTTATCCCGTGCTCGTTGAGCTATTAATTCAAAAGGTAGATACTCCCTTGTTGAGGCTACACAGTCCAGCCGGTGAGATTTAAGAACCTTTATTTCTTGCATCATGTAATAATCGGTAAGTATCATCATAGTGCGCCCCCTTTCTGCATGCAATAACTTTGTGCCTTTTGGCTTATCTCACAACCTGTTGAAACACGGTTATTCTGTAGCCACTGTTCTAACTCCAAACGATTAAAATAAACCATCTTTCCCATTGGCTTATAAAATGGTATTTGTTGCCTCATAGTTAGCTTATATAGGTAACTTTTGCTAATACCCATATATTTTGCTGCTTCATCACTCGTTAATACTTCTTTTGTACAAAAGATAGTATTTGCTGTTATAAGGTTGGCAATCTTTTCTATATCCTCTTTCATTTTCTTTTATTTAATGAGGTTAATAAAAGAGGCTGTGCACCGCCTCACTTCCTGTTTGAAAGCAAGAGCAAAAGTATAATCAAAGAGAAATAATTAATAGTGTCCTAAAGTGCGCACCATAGTGACACTAAAAAAGGCAACCTTAATCGGCTGCCTTAAATAAAATATCTATTTTTTCATATCCATTTGGTTTTCCTTGCAGCTTTTTGTTATTCGCTAATTGTGATCTAGCTTTTCCTAATCTAGAAACATTAAATAAAGTGTTTAAAGCCGTTTCTGGATAATCTTTCCCATTATCAGCTCCATTTTCCTTACAGTATATTTGCTCTGTAAAATAAGCTAAAAGGGCTTTGCTACAATTCCAATGATAAAGGTCGGCTTTTTGTTCCATCAACTTCACTCCAATAGCTTTGACAAACATTGCTCTAGCCTCTGGAATATCTAATTCTTTAGGCAAATGCTCTTTTTGCTGAGGCTCCTTGCCTCTCATTAAATCAGCAAAAGGAAAGTATTTGCACCTAACTTGCCAACTTTTAATATAACTATTTGTATAGCTATAATTTATTCTTCTACATATGTAACAAATAACGGTTGATAATGTAGCGTCAAAAACTATCATGTTCTTTCTATGTTCATCCTCCCTACCCTTTGGGCATATTTTTTGCCTCTCCTGATAATAAGCGTTCAATAAATCATCTGTTACATTTTCTATTATATTTTGTTTAGCATTTATATTCTGTAGAAGAAACATGTTTAATCTTTCTACTTCATTTGTATAATATTGTTCATTCTCAATATTATTTATTAAATCATTAAAGAATATCATAACTTTATAATTTTAGTTCTGGTAAACTGTTTATAGCATCTTCTTTCAACTTATCAACAGCACGGGTGTACTTTTCTGTGTGCCTTAGTCCAGAGTGCCCTAAAAGGCTTGCAACCGTCTTAATATTTGCTCCATTGTTGAGAATATTTACAGCAAATGAATGTCTGGCACAATGCCATGAAATATGTTTTGTAATACCTGCACGTTTCACCCATCGCCCCAATGCTTTCAAGCAGCACTCATAAGAAGGTAAATCAAATATCAAAGTATCTTTATCGCTTCCCTTTGGTGGTGATGTTATCAAATCTAATAGTCCATCATTTAAAGGAATAATAACACCACTGCTCTTAGAGTGTCCTTTCGTCTTATTTTGTTCAAATTTCAGTAACTTATTTGAATAGTCTACATCAGCAAAGGTCAAATCTTTCACATCACAAAATCTCAAACCACAATAAAGGCAAAGAATAAATGCTCGTCTTATTTCCGGGTTCTCATTTAAGTAGTGGGTATTTATTAATGCTTGCTCTTCATCAATTGAAAGCACTTCTTTCCTTAAAAGCTCCTCGTCAACTTTGATTGTTACACCTTTGCACGGGTTTTTGACCACCACATCATGATCTATTGCATAATTAATAACCTTTTTAAAACGTTGGTATATACTCTTTGCACCCTCACCAATGCTTCTACTTTGTAGATATTCTGTAAAATCCACCATCATATCTTTTGTTATCTGTTCCGGCTTAATAGAATTTTGGTAAATATTATATTCTGGTGTATCTCTAAAAAAATCTTTAAACCTTTGAAAGGCTATCTGCATCATTCTAATATCTTTCTTTGTATAAACATCTATGTATGTTTGAAAATAATCTAGGAAGTTGATATTTTTTCTTTTCAATCTGTAGCCTTTGCCCTGCTCCAATAATTCTTGCTCTTTCTCTGCTCTTATCTTTCTTGCAAGTTCCATTGTCTCTTTATTCTGAGTTCTTTCTATCGGTGTGCGTGGATTGCTTAAAATAGTGAGTTTTAAAAATTCTCGCTTTCTTTGTACTTTGCTTTTTATCTCCCCTGTTTCTGCATCTTTTACGTTCACACGACCCAAATAATAATCCAAATACAGTGCAAAATTGTCATCTGAGAGTAACTTTTGCATCAATTTAGGATTATCGGTAACCTTTATATCATTCTTTGCCATATCTCCAAAGTGTTTATTTTCAGTTGTTTTCCTTTGGTTACAAATATAATAATTTCTTCTATTCCAGGTGTAACATAGGTGTAACAAATTAGCAAAACAAGGTCTTTTTTATGAACATAAGAGAAAATACTAAAATTTAAGTTGCTGATTTTCTTGCATTTGTATTCTTATACTTTCATTTTACTCATAGGTTCTGTATTGGGTCTGGGTACAGAGAAAGCTTCGTAATCAATTGATTATGAAGCTTTTTTATTTGTGTAAGGTGTACTAAAACAGACTGACAATATATAACGTCGGATGAACCATAAAAAGCAACTCGAATCTTATAGACCCGAGTTATCATTTATACAATATTTTGAACAGTATCAACTAAGTTCCCCTTAACCCAAAAGTATTATTTAGTTCCTTTAGGTTTAAGCTTAGGATTATTTCCTGGTGTATTCTTATTGTCATGTCGACGTTTATCTACTTCTCCCGTTGATTTAGCTACTGGTTTTGGACCCGGTTTCAAATTTCCCATAATATATTTATTTAAATGATTAATCTCAAAGCTAATTATTTTTTAAGAAAATCGCTATACAATAAGAAAATATTTCATTCTTTTAAAAGTCTATTTAAAAAGGACCTGACCTTTTCTTTGTCAAAAAATCAATCAATCACTTTATATCCTTTCCATCCATAATAAGCACAGAAAATAAAACAAACTAGCGGAACAATGTATGCAATTTGATATATTTGCTCGTTTCGATGCATGATGTATGCCGTTAACTGAGGTAAACAGGCATTGCCGACGATAGCCATTACTAAGAAAGCTGAACCACTTTTAGTATTGCTCCCCAAATCTTTCAATGCCAACGAAAATTGCGTGGGATACATAATAGACATAAAAAATGAGACCCCCAACATGGCATATAATCCCACCATACCACCAAATGTAATGATTACAATACATAACAAGACATTGACTACAGCATAAAGAACCAACATGTTTTGTGGTTTGAACTTAGCCATTAACATGGTACCGATCCATCTTCCCAGTAAGAAGCAGAGCATATAAAGTCCGAAAAACGTCGTTGCTTTATCTTCCGACATACCATAATATGTACAACAATAAACAAGAAATAAACTATTTATTGCCGTCTGCCCTCCATTATAAAAGAATTGAGCAATCACTCCCCATCGAAGATGTGAACGTCTCAACACACTGAAATTAATAAGCTTTTCTCCCTTCAAGCTTTCACCTTCTTCATGATCGCCATCTTTAATTTTCGGCAGTTTAGAAAAAATGAAGACAATCGCTATTACAATCAACGCTCCTGCCAAAATCAAATAAGGTAATTTCATTGCATCTGTCTCAAGTTGAATGTAACCATCCCAACCACCTGGATAACTAGTAGGAATAGTGGAACGAGTATATTCTTCCCCGTTAAGCACCAATTTGCTTAAGAACATAGCAGAAATAAAAGCACCTAATCCGTTGAATGATTGAGCCAAATTTAATCTACGAGAAGATGTTTTAGGATCACCCAATACCGTGACATAAGGATTGGCCGCCGTTTCAAGAAAGCACATTCCTGTCGCAATAATAAAGAAAATTGTAAGATAAGCCCAATACTGTTTAATGATAGAGGCCGGAAAAAACAACAGACCACCTAAAGCTGCCAATACCAAGCCAAAGATTATACCCTGTTTATAGCTATATCGTTTCAAGAACATCGCTATCGGTATTGGAAAAATGAAATATGCCAACCAATAAGCCGTTTCAGTAAATGAAGCCTGAAAGGTATTAAGTTCACACGTCTTCATAATTTGCCGAATCATCGTCGGCAATAAATTACTACTTATCGCCCAAATAAAAAATAGGCTGAATATAAAAGATAACGCAATGGTATATCTTTGATTTTTTATGTTTTCCATGTAAATATTTTTTACAATGTTACTCTGACATATTTTTGATATAAGGTAGCTTGATCAAATGATCAAATTGATAGAATGCTTCTGCATTTAAGCCAAGGAACTGTGCTTTCTCTTCTTCTTTCAATAAATTGGACTTTACAATAAAATCATAAGACATTCTATAAGTTATCGCCGTGATAGTACGAGGATAATCCGATCCCCACATAAGTTTGTCCATACCCACCAATGAAGCAGCTTCCTTGATAGCCCACACAGCCCCACGAAATGGATAGAATTCATCATTAAACAACCAAGTGATTCCACCTGATTCAATCATGACATTTTTATGACGTGCCAATTTTATTTGTTCTTGCCAATTTGCACGAGTCACTGTACCAAAATGCCCAATAGTAATGTGAAGATCTGGGAACTCAGATATTATCTCTTTCATTTCTTCCACTTGCTCGTCTCCACTATACAAATCAACAGCAAGAATAATATTATTCTTTTCCATAAGTTTATACATCCGCATCATCTCATCACAAGTCAAATAAACTCTTCTATCTGGCATAACCAATCTCTCTGCCGGAATTTTTATTGCTTTAAACCCATCGGCAATCAGCTTCTCGGCATGAGAGAAAAAGCCTTCTTTACGAGCATCTACCATGCCGCAACAAAAAAAACGATCAGGATAATTCTTTGCTACTTCCAACAAATAATCATTTTGCAAGCCGTCAATGTATTCTTGCGTAATGACTGAAGCCGAAACTTGTGCATAATTCATATTTGAAAGGAATATCTCAGCTGTATTCTTCCCATCAATTATAAATGGTGGGAGCATTTGCCGAATTTCACCCATGAAAAGAGATTTACCTCCTTCCATGGTTTTTATCTTTTGCCCATTCACTTCAGTATCCTGATTGAGCCAAAGATGAGCATGGGCATCAATAATCTTATATTCCATAAATCAAAACTTAATTAAGATTCTGAATACTTTCCCGGGATTAGCCACCCAATGCTTCATTGCCTCAGGTGCCTCTTCTGGCGCATAGATGCCACTGATAAGTTTTTCCATCACAGTACCACCACGTTTCATATATTCAATAACAGCCCGGAAATCTTCAGGCATGGCATTGCGCGAACCACGAATATCCAGCTCCTTCATTACAAAATATTTGGTTGTGAAAGAGATATCCGTTTTAGCATATCCTATACAGATGACCCTTCCCGTAAATGCAACTTCATTAATAGCTGTTTGGTAAGTGATAGGTGAACCGACAGCCTCAATAACTACATCCGGACCGTTGCCGTTTGTTATCTCCTGTAAACGTGCATGTACATCTTCAGTACGAGAATTAATGGTATTAGTTGCACCCAATGTTTTAGCCAGTTCAAGTTTTTCATCATCCACATCCACAGCAATTACACGTGCTCCACGCAATGAAGCACGAACGATGGCACCTACTCCAATCATGCCGCAACCAATTACCATCACAATGTCAAGATCAATGACCTTAGCACGTGACACTGCATGAAATCCCACACTCATAGGCTCAACCAACGCAAAGTTTCGTGGAGAAATGCCATTGTCCACAATCACTTTCTCCCAAGGTACAGCAATATACTCAGCCATTGCCCCATCTCTTTGCACCCCAAATGTTTGATTAAACTGACAAGCATTCGGACGACCATTTCGACATGAAGGACAATGCCCACAACTTGTATATGGATTCACCGTACAAGCCATTCCGGGCTTAATGCTTTCAGGCACCCCTTCACTCACAGCTGCCACTTCAGCACCAATTTCATGGCCAGGTACAACTGGAAGTTTTACCATCGGATTCCTGCCCAAATATGTATTCAAATCAGATCCACAGAAACCGACATATTTTATTTTCACTAATACCTCACCTTTTTTTATCTCAGGCTTTTCTCTTTCGATAAGGGCAATATTCTGTTCACCCAAAATTGCTATTGCTTTCATTTTATCTTTACATTTAAATGTTAACTATTCAACCATGTATCACGAAAACGAGGTTCCAATATTTGCTTCACCTCTGCCAACAATTTTTCATCAATCGGTTCATTCGCCCATTCAATGTTTTGGAGTACAGAACTTGAGCGGGTTGTACTGAATAATGTGGTTGCAATCCTCCGATTATGTGTAGAAAATTGAACTGCTAATTTTTCTATTTCCACTCCTTTGCTCTTGCAATATTCCGTTGCTTTCTTGCAAATATTCTGCAGTTGTTTAGAAGCCGGATGCCAATCCGGTGCACCTCTTTGGGTGAGCAATCCCATAGAAAAGGGAGAAGCATTGATCACACCTACATGGTGTTTCTCAAAATAATCAAGATAATCCGCCAACGCATCATCGTTCAAGCAATAATGACAGAAAGACAATACACTCTCAACTGTCCCGGCAGGAACATGATCAATAATATATTTGAAATGATGTAAAGTAAGATTGGTGATCCCGACATGTTTTACAATCCCTTTATTTCTTAATTCCACCAATGCCGGAAGTGTTTCTTTGCATACCATTTCAAGATCGGAAAACTCAATGTCATGTACATTAATAAGGTCAAGATAGTCAACATTCAGACGATCCATACTTTCATTCACACTATCAACAGCTCTCTTAGCTGAATAGTCCCACGAGTTATGTCCGTCTTGACCATATCGTCCAACCTTTGTAGATAGATAATAAAGGCTCCTGTCAATCTCTTTAAGTGCCTTACCCAATACCATTTCGGCCTTTAAATAACCATAGTACGGAGAGACATCTATGAAATTGATTCCATTTTCAACGGCAGTATGTACTGCTTTGATTCCATCTTCTTCTCTAAGTGAATGAAAAACTCCGCCAAGTGATGAGGCACCAAAAGCGATTTGGGAAACTTTCATTCCTGTTTCCCCTATTTCTGTGTATATCATAGTATAGAATTTTTCTCAAATATAGGAGATAACTGCGCAGATAAAACTTCTGATGGTATAAAATATTACGCAAAGCTTTGCGTAAAACAAGAAACTAGATTATATTTGCTTTTGCATTAACCTTATCAAAATAATACCAATGAACAAGAACAGACCGATTTCGTTAACGGATTTGGCAAAAGAGCTGGGCGTATCAGTTTCCACGGTATCAAGGGCACTAAAAAATAGTCCCCAAATCGGTAAAGAGATGTGTACGAAGATCAAAGCACTTGCCAAAGAAAAAAATTACAGGGCAAACCCATTTGCTCTGGCACTTTTAAACAATACTGTAAGGATTATTGGAATCATAGTCCCTGATATTGTCACTCACTTCTATTCATCCATCATCAGCGGAATAGATGATACGGCCCGTCATAACGGCTACTCCATCATCATAACTTCCTCATACGAGCAATATGAATTGGAAAAACAATGCCTGGAGGATCTAATAAATATTCGCGTAGAAGGTATCATCGCTTGCCTTTCACAAGAAACTACAGACTATTCTCATTTTGCTGATTTGCAAAATCGTAATATCCCTGTAGTATTCTTTGATAGAGTTTGTCTCACAGATAAGTTCTCTTCAGTCATTGCAAACAACATTGAATCGGCACAGCAAGCCACAGAACATTTATTTGCCTGTGGAGCAAAACGGATAGGTTTCCTTGGAGGAGCAAATCACCTGGAAATTGTACAACAACGCAAACATGGATATCTGCAAGCGTTACGTGAAAGGAAAATACCTATAGAAAAAGATCTCGTCTATTGTAAACACTTAAGCTTTGATGAAGGCTATAAAGGTACAGTCAAATTGCTTTCTCTCAAGGATCCACCTAATGCAATTTTGGCAATGAATGACAGCATGACATTCGGAGCGATGAAAGCCATAAAAGAACAGGGATTACACATTCCTGAAGATATCTCTCTAATCGGATATACAGACGAAGAGCACTCTAATTATGTGGAACCTACATTGACGGCAGTCACACACCAAACCTACCAAATAGGAAAAGAGTCCTGCTTATTACTTATTGACCAAATCAACGGATCCAAAATTGTAAAACAGAAAATAATACCAGCCAAGCTGGTAATAAGAAATTCCACAAAAAAGCTTTGCTGATCTTTTCCAAACCTTACAAACTCATTCCCTACAGACAACTATGTCTCATTAATAATAAATAGAGAAACATATATTCATTCAATCCATTATTGTAAGTAAAAAACTTCTTAGGAAAAGTATACATCTTCGTGATGCTGTATTGCGTTTTAGGAAGAAGGTTACACCTTTGCCTCAAAATTAAAAAGGCACAACAATGAATGCAGACTCATTATTTCCTCTTCTAATAAAAAGCGAGAATATCTGATACATTTATGTTTAAACTTTTGCCTTCATCCTTCATATTCCTTTATCCATCGTCGTTTCCGAATGAACGAATGAAGGCAGCGTTTCGTTTTATGCCTTCATTTGTATCGTCCTAAAAAAGGAAATATTCCAATAAAATCAATTAATACTTTTGATGAAATGAACTGTTTGAGTTTGCCAAAACAAACAGTTGAGATTATCAAATGAACAAGATGAAATTCAAAAAACTCCCATAAAATAAAGGAATATATGAAATGTTAAAATTGTGTTAAGCCTTCATCCGTTCATCTCGAGACGCCCATGAATAAAGAGAATGAAGGATGAAGGGTAAATTCATAATCTTGTTGATTTGATGAAATGTCATTTTGGAAAAGGTTATCTTTGCCTTCATATCATAGTTGATCTTAACTTGATGCACTGGCTAAAATTGTGAATTCCTTGAACCTTACAAATGAAGGCACAAAATAAAACGGTGCATTCATTCGTTCATTCGATAACATCGATGAATAAAGGGATGTGAAGGATGAAGGGTAAATTCACGAGATAAAATAGTATAGATTCTCGCATCTTAATACAACCATTCGTTCACCTCATAGTTATGAGGTGTTCACCCCGCTTAAGAGAGTTTGTCAACCCATAACTACGGGTTGAGTAACTCGCAGTTATGGGTCGGACGAAACGCTATAGCGAGTTTAGGGATTGTCATGTATAAAACAATGGCAACATCAAGTTAACTAGTTATATGTAAGAAATATTATGTCCACCAAGCCCAGATTATCAATCATTTGAAAAGACTAATGACTGCAGACATTGAAATGACTTACAACTCAGGTACAAAATTAAATCATGATCGTCTTCCAATAACTTAGTAGAGGAAGTCTAATATTAAAACCAAATTATTTATAAATGAAAAAGATTATTTTTTCAATTGCTTTATTGTTCGCATCGGCAGCAATGCAAACGATAAGAGCTCAGTATCCTCAAGTGCCTGACAGCGTAAAAAAAGCTTCAGACAAAATGCTTGATGATGAGCAGAAACGCTCTGACGAAGCATGGCAAAAAGCTTTGCCTACTATCGAAAAGGAAGCAAGACAAGGTAAACCATACATAAATTGGGCAGCACGTCCAACAGATTTACCTCAAGCTGATATTCCAGCGTTCCCAGGTGCTATGGGTGGCGGTGAATTTTCATTCGGTGGCCGTGGCGGAAAAGTGATAACTGTTACCAGCTTGGCTGATAGGGGACCCGGTACTTTCCGTGAAGCTTGTGAAACAGGTGGCGCACGTATTGTTGTATTCAACGTTGCTGGCATAATTCATCTGACAACTCCGGTCATCATTCGTGCTCCATACATTACCATAGCTGGACAAACAGCTCCGGGCGATGGTGTGTGTATTGCTGGAGAAACCGTATGGGCTAATACTCATGACGTAGTAGTACGTTTCATGAGGTTCCGTCGTGGTGCAACAGATGTGGGACGTAGAGATGATGCTTTTGGAGGAGATCCTATAGGAAACATCATGATCGACCACTGCTCTTGTTCATGGGGATTGGATGAAAATATTTCATTCTACAGACACATGTTTGACCCGATGAACGGCCGTCCACAAGATAAATTGGGGACAGTGAATGTAACTATTCAAAATACCATTTCTGCACAAGGATTGGACACATACAATCATGCATTCGGTAGTACTATCGGAGGTGAAAATTGTAGTTTCATGAGAAACTTATGGGCTGATAACACCGGCCGTAATCCATCAATCGGTTGGAATGGTATCTTCAACTTTGCAAATAATGTAATTTACAATTGGGCACATCGTTCTGTAGATGGTGGTGATTACACAGCTTTATATAACATTATCAACAACTACTACAAACCGGGACCTGTCACGCCTAAAGATGAATTGGTAGGACACCGTATCATTGAACCAGGATCAAACGGTCGTAGCAAACTTACTACAGCTCGTTTCGGAAGACTTTATGTTACCGGAAACATTGTGGAAGGAAATGAACAAGTTACCAAAGATAATTGGGACGGTGGTGTGCAATTGAGAACACTGAAGGGTAAAGAAATCCCTCAGGAAGAAGCAGAAAAGAATTATTTCCCATTCATGAAAGTAAACAAACCTTTCGTAATGGCTAAATTCCCTATAATGAGTGCTGAAGAGGCTTACAAATTTGTGCTGGATAACGCAGGTGCAACATTACCCAAACGTGATATTGTTGACCAACATATCATAACCCAAGTACGCACAGGTGAAGTTTATTATGACAAAAAAGCTGATTCAAAGAAGTACTACCAATTTAGATATCGCCGTTTACCTGCTGATTCTTACAAACAAGGTATTATCACCGACATCAGCCAAGTAGGAGGTTATCCTGAATATAAAGGTAAACCTTATAAAGATTCAGATGGTGACGGAATGCCGGACGATTGGGAAATTAAACATGGTCTTAATCCCAAAGATCCATCAGATGCCAATGGCGACTTAAATGGTGACGGCTATACAAATATCGAAAAATATATCAATGGAATTGACCCTTCACAAAAAATAGATTGGAAAAATCCTGAAAACAATCACGATACATTAGCTGGAAAGAAAAGTCTTAAATAATTTCAATAAAGGGTTTATTAAAAGTAATACCCCTTTCTCATACACAAAGTCCGAGCTGTTAAAAGTTCGGACTTTGTCATTTCTAAAGGAGTGTCTCTTTAAAGATATATGGTACAATACTCTATCTAACCGTAAACAATTGCACATTTATCTAATGCAAGGCAGCGCAAAGAGAGCCCTTACAAAGCAAAAAAAATACGAAGTATTTCCAGCATATTAATGAAAACATGACTCTGGATAATACTCCGATAAACTATAAAAACTTATGTGAAATCTACAAGAAAACCTGTCAACTCATCATAAGCAAACAGAAATAACCAAGTAGATACCTGCACCTAGTAATGCACTCACAGGAATAGTCAGCACCCAAGCTGTCATCAAATCCCGAGTAATTCCCCAACGCACGGCAGTGAGGCGTTTAGAGGCACCCACACCGATAATAGAACCGGCAATAGTGTGCGTAGTACTAACAGGAATTTGCAAATACTCTGTAAGATATAGGGTGAATGCACCAGCAGTTTCAGCTACCACACCTTCTAGTGGTGTCACTTTAGTGATCTTCGACCCCATCGTTTTCACAATCTTCCATCCACCAGACATGGTGCCAAGAGAGATAGCTGCAAAACAGGAAAAGGCAACCCAATCAGGAAGATCATCAATCGACTTAATACCCAATCCTCCACCAAGTGGATGAGCCGCAATCATTGCTGCAGCAATGATACCCATCACTTTTTGTGAATCATTCAAGCCGTGGCCTGTACTAAACAAAGCTGAAGAAACGAGTTGCAAACGCTTAAACCATACTTCAGCCCGTAAATGTGACACGTGACGGCAACTATAAAGAACAATCAACGTGAAAAAAAATGCAACTACCATACCAATTAACGGTGCCAAGAAAATGAATGCTGCAATCTTTAAGATAATACCCAACTGAATTGCATGAAATCCATTAGCCATAATGGCCGAACCGGCAAAACCACCGATTAGTGTATGTGATGATGAAGAGGGAATGCCACGCCACCATGTAAATAAGTTCCATGCGATGGCAGCAATGATGCCAGCTAAAATGATTGGCAACGTAATATACTGCGCGTAAACCGTCTTAGAAACGGTATTGGCCACACCAAACTCTCCAATAATGTATTTGGAAATAAAAAACGCTAGAAAGTTGAAGAACGTAGCCCAAACAACAGCTTGAAAAGGAGTCAGCACCTTAGTAGAAACGATCGTAGCAATAGAATTCGCCGCATCATGAAATCCGTTGATATAGTCGAAAATGAAACCTAGCAAAATAATAACAATCAGCAAAATCATAAAGCTATGAGATTAAGCGTATTTAACAATAATAGTTTTCAGACTCTTTCCAACGCGCTCGGCAGCGTCTGTGGCTTTCTCTAATTCACTGAGTATATCCTTAGCCTTAATGATTTCGATGCCATCCTTCTCTTCCTCAAAGAGTTGAGTAATAGCCATTTCGTACACATCATCAGCCTGATTTTCAAGATCGTGCAGCTCCTTACAATGAGCTTTGAGTCGGATAGCATTCTTCCGTAAAGATTCAAGTTCGTCCATTGCCTTCGCGATGCACTCAGCATCCTGTCGAACAATTTGTCCCAGTTCTTTACTTCCCTGAGTGTTCTTTTTTGGTTTGTAAATGGCAATACGTTTGGCGCAACTGTTTATACGATCAATCACATCGTCAAGAAAATCGGCCAATAAGTGAATGTCTTCACGATCAAAGGGGGTAATGAAAGAAGTACTCAACTCTTCGAATATCTTATGCGAAATCTGATCCCCATAGCGCTCCTGCTCCTTAATTTTCCGATAATAACTAACTCGCTCTTCTTGGTCAATACACTGAAGAGACTCTATCAATAAGTCTGATGCGGTGAGCAACACGTCAGAAAGCTGTTTCAACAAAGGGAAGAACTTTGGCTCCTTGGGAGTGAAACGGCTGAAAAAGGAATTGTTCATAAATATATGTTTTAAATTGTCATTGAAGAAATCCTTTTATTCCTCGCTGCAAAGATATAAAATAAAATAAATCTGAATGCAAATCGAATGCAAAAAATAGCATAAGACAAAGAACTAATGGGGATATGCTATTTGAGTAAATGATTTATGGTTCTGTTACAAGGATTCTATCTTCTTTTGCTTTCAATTGTTATCATAGTCTCCGGTTAAGTCTTGTCCTTTTTAGTTGCATCTACAAATGGATGTGAAACAAAAAGAAGATTAGCCTCATCATTAGTATCTATCTAAAATATCAAAAAATGAAGATCTCAGGTCGGTCAAACAAATATTAATGTATACTTTTGCTTGAAACAAGACATACAAAATGAATATCCCAGCAGATAATTACTTTAAAATAGTCCCTCTTATGGAATTCTATGATAAGAATCATCAGATTCTATCAAGTTCCAATCGGTTGGATTATTATATCATTCTCTGGATTAAAGCTGGGAGAATTTCTATAGACCTTGATTCTGTTCCCACATCAATAATGGAAGAAAGCATTATTTATATTGGTAGAAACAGACTATGGTCAATAAAAGAAATGAACACATGCGAAGGATATGCAATAACTTTTACTACTGACTTTTTTTGTAGAACAGCATCTGATTCTCGTTTTATCAATAGAAGCCTGGTTTTTGATTCTGTAACAGATCCTTTCATTAGAATTGCAAAGAATGTATCAGCAAAGAATATTCTTCAATACCTGCTCACTGAATATTTGGAGAATGAAGAATTCTGCAACGATATCATCCGGTTTCAGCTAAGTACACTCATACTCTTATCTGAAAGAGAAATAAATAAAAGAAACATCAATGCATATGCAAAACAGGAAGACTTCAAACTGACTAGAATTTTTAGACAATTGATTGGGCAGCAATATAAAGAGATTAAATCCATATCCAAATATGCAGATCTAATGGCTATATCTTCCAAGCGGTTGACAGAAGCCGTTAAAAATACAACAGGATTCACCCCTAAAAGACTTTTAAATGACAGGATCATACTTGAAGCCAAAAGGCTTTTAGTTTATTGCAGTTGGAACATAAAAGAAATCGGATTTCATCTCGGCTTCTCGGAAGAAACGAACTTTACAAAATTCTTTAAGCAACAAACAAAAATTACGCCCTTAGAATTTAGAAATAGCGACCATCCGTTTAAATAATCATCACAGACTACCTTTTAGATCATTCTTTTGCCTTTTTTTACCACGAATGCCTCATCAGATGCCACTAATTTTGCAAGAAATAAGTGATAAATGATAAACAACAAAACGAATTCCTCCATAATCATTATACTGGTTTCTACCGTATTCTTTATGGAGTATCTTGACTCAACAGCAGTAATTACCGCTTCTCCCTTAATGGCAAAAGCATTTCACACAACTAGTGAAAGCATGAGCATAGGGATATCAGCCTATATGCTTTCACTCGCTGTTTTCATACCCATCAGCGGATGGATCTCAAAACAATATGGGATTAAAAACATTTTTACATTTTCTATAGCTGCATTCTTGGTTACTTCAGTCCTATGTTCATTCTGTACCAACTTACAACAATTTGCATCTTGTCGATTTCTACAAGGTGCAGCAGGTGCAATGATGGTACCTGTCGGCAGGTTGGCTGTACTGAGCACATGTGGGAAGAAGAACTTGGTAAACGCCATTGCCTGGATTACGACTCCCGGACTAATCGCTCCAATTATCGGCCCACCTATAGGAGGCTTTTTAGCGACCTATTTATCATGGCATTGGATCTTTTTTATTAACATCCCGATCGGACTTATAATTTCCATACTCTCAATAAGATTTATGCCTAAACATCTGCTGAATGATCACAAAACAAAATTAGACATCAGAGGGTTTATCTTGAATGGATTATCATTTGCAGGAATAATGGTTGGAACTGAATTGTTAAGTAAAAAATCATTACTTCCCTTCTTTGGCTTAGCTACCATCTGTCTTTCAATCATCTTATTAATAATAAGCATATCATTCGCCAAGAAACGAAAAGATCCATTTATTGATTACTCTGTACTTAAAATAAGAACCTATTCAGTTCCGGTTTTCTATGGTACAATCTCAATCATGGTTATTGGAGCTACACCCTTTCTACTCCCATTGATGTATCAGGAAGGTATGCAACTAAACGCTTTTCAATCAGGGATAATGTTGCTCTCTTTAATGGCCGGTAATCTTTTAACAAAACCCGCAACCGTATGGATGATGCACCATTGTACATTTAAGAAAATTCTATTAGCTAATTCTCTTTTTCTTTCTCTATCAACAGGTCTATGCGCTTTGTTTGACAAACAGCTGCCGCTTACTTTGATGCTTGGTATTTTGTTTTTCATAGGGTGTTTTAGATCAATTCAACTAAGTACCATACACACGTTAGCATTCACAAACATTCCGCAAGATAAAATGAACGCTGCAAATACTTTTTTCAGTACAATACAGCAAATGGCGGCCGGATTAGGAATAGGACTCGGAGCATTGGCACTACAAAGTGCAAAATATTTAATAGGATCAAACAACGTATTGAAATACTACCAAATTTCATTTGAATTAATTGCCATCTTTGGGCTGATTGCTATAAAAGGTTATTTAGAACTCAGATCAGAAGACGGATCTATGTGCAACAACAAATGATTCTATAAAAAAACATTCGCTTCTTGAAACCGATTTCAAGAAACGAATGTCAATATTTTCTTTTTATTATTTATTACTTCAATAGCTCAGCAAGCTTAGCATCCAAATCCGCACCACGAAGATTACGTGCCACAATCTTTCCATTACCATCAATAATGATTGAAGCCGGAATTGAATTTATTCCATAGATCTCATGAGCAGCACAATTCCATCCCTTCAAATCGGACATTTGTGGCCATGTCATCTTCAACTGAGGTAAGACTTTTACCCATGCATCTTTTTGTTGATCAAATGACACACCAATAATCTCAAAGCCTTTATCATGATATTTTGCATAAGCAGCAACGACATTAGGCATTTCTCCTCTACAAGGACCACACCATGATGCCCAAAAATCAACCATCACATATTTGTTTTTTCCCACATAATCAGATAATTTCATTGTCTGTCCTTCTGGTGAAGCCATTACAAGATCAGAGTAAGTTGCACCAACCATTGAGCGTTTCTTAGCTGCTAATTGCTTTTCAACAGATGCAACAACCGGCTGATTCTTTACAGAAGAGCTCATTTTCGACAACAACGAATCCGTCTTTGAAGCTTCCCAATCATTCTGATGCATAAAAAGTAAATAGGCACCAAAACCTGTGCTCGTATATGTTGAAAGATTATCCATTACCACACTGCTTTCCTTTGAGGCTAGTTTATTCCATTCCATCTCAATTGAATCCTCTTTTGCTTTAGTCAATCTATTCTCTTTTTTTAATTTAGAGTATAGACTTTGGAGCAAATTATATCCTTTCTCAATGGCAGATCTATCTCCATCAAACTTAGCATATACATCATTCAGAGATGTTCCTGAAATTTTTGAATGCTCTCCGAAAGCCACATGAATAACCCCCTCTTCAGGGATCAACGGTTGTGCCCGAAGAGAAAAATTCAAACCTTTGCCGTTCATCAGCAAAAAATAAAGCTTATCACTACTTGAAGCCCCTTTAAAAGCAAAGGTTCCATTCTTTATAATAGCACTGTCTAACCGAGTAGAAGCATCTAATGCAGGAAATGATGATAAATAAATTTTTCTACCGTTTAGTTGGGCTGAAGCTGTTCCTTTAACTACAAAAACACCAGCAGCAGTCATCACAATTGTACTTAACAACAAAGAGATAAATAAGCAGAATCTTTTCATATTTGTATACCATTAAGTTTATTTGGCAACAAAGATATATATTAAAATGAACAAATATTCTATTTTTACATTATTATTGTAACCATGTATTACAAGCGAAGGGATATCCTTCACAAACAAATTACTTATGATAGAATTTAAAGAACTTACTGTTGACGATAAAGAGATTATTACGTCATTTACATTTCCAAATAATCGCATGAATTGCGACTTATCTTTCTCAAATTTACTTTCCTGGCGTTTTTTATATGAAACTAAGTATGCCATAGTGGACAACTTTTTAGTCTTACGATTCAGAGATAATGGAAAATTATCTTACATCATGCCTGTGGGCAAAGGTGACATGACTAGTACATTGAATAAAATTATTGATGACGCGCATTCACAAGGAGATCCATTCCGAATGATGGGCGTAAACGTACATATGGAAAACGAACTTGAGGCTGAAATGCAAAATCGCTTTGTTTTCAAATCAGATAGAAACTACTCCGATTATATCTACCTGCGCACTGATTTGGCTGAATTGAAAGGAAAGAAACTTCAATCAAAGCGAAACCATATAAACAAGTTTAAAAAGACCTATACGGATTGGGAATATAAAGAAGCTACACCTGCATTGATCCAAGATTGTTTGGAAATGGAACGCGAGTGGTGTATTGTGAACGGATGCGACGACAATGAGGCATTAGGCAATGAGCGACGTTCTCTTGTTTGGGCCATGCACCATGCTGAAGAATTAGGATTAATAGGAGGCATACTGTATGTTGATAAAAAAAATGTAGCTTTCACCTTTGGAGCACCAATAAATCATAATACCTTTGGTGTACATTTTGAGAAAGCTGATGCTAATATTGACGGTGCTTACACAATGATTAATCAGGAATTTGCCAAACATATACCCGAACAATATATATATGTCAATCGTGAAGAAGACTTGGGTATTCCGGGGTTGCGTAAAGCTAAACTCTCGTATAAGCCTTCCATATTGCTTGAGAAAGGTATCGCTACATTAAAAGATGAGACAATATGTTGACAATGAAAGATGAAGCTAAACGTTTATGGGATATTTGTTTCAACGATGATCAGGATTTCACTGATCTTTATTTTCGTGAAAGATATTCGGACAAAGTTACCATCGGCATAAACAAAGATGATAAAATGGTATCTGTCATGCAACTCCTTCCCTACCCAATGACATTTCACGGACAATCAATCAATACCAATTATATATCAGGAGCATGTACAGATCCTGATTATCGAGGAAAAGGGTACATGAACGAACTGATCGTAAAAGCAATGAAACGGATGAAGGAACAAGGTGTATGGCTGACAACACTTATACCGGCATCCGATTCTTTATTTGATTTCTACGAACGAACCAACTTTGTCACTGCATTTGATTACAACGAAGAAGAAATGTCTCCCAATCAACTCCCTGTAAAGCAAGAAGTGCATATAAGCCCCTATTCAAAAGGTCAAACGGATGTGTACCCTTATTTCAATAGAAAGATGAGCGAACGGAACTGCTGTCTGCAGCATTCACCGGAAGATTTCCGAGTTATCATGAAAGACATTGAGCTCTACCATGACACGCTGTGGGTTGCTCGTTTAGATGGAGAGGTTGTTGGCTTGGCATTTTGTTACGAAGATGACACCAAACTACTTGTCAAAGAAGTCTTTGCCGAATTTCCATTTGTTGAAGAATCTTTGATTGGAGCTGCCTCAAATAAAATGAATGCTGAAAAGATTACTGTTACTTCTCCACCTTGCAAATACACCAAAAATGAGAGTATGGGAATGGCACGAATCGTATCCGCTGAACCTTTAATCAAAATTTATGCGCAATCACACCCATTCTTACAAACATCATTTAAAGTAACGGATGAATGGATGAAAGACAATGAAGGTAATTATACTTTAAGTAACGGATCTGTACAAAAAGAGGCAAAGGGAGAGGCACCAATTGTAACTATCGAGCAACTGACTCAAGCTTTATTCGGATATCATCCTGAAAATCTACCGGAACCCTTAAGTAAGTTTGAAGCTTGCAACCCTTATATGAGTCTCATGCTGGAGTGATTATTTCATCAGCAAGCAACCGTTCGAGTTCTTCAGCAGACAAACGCAGCTTAAACTCTCCATGATCGGCTACAGAGATAGCTCCGGTCTCTTCACTCACAATCACGGCCAAAGCATCTGTCTCTTGCGAGATGCCCATCGCAGCACGATGGCGCAAGCCCAACTCTTTAGGGATGTTCAAGTTATGTGACACGGGTAAAGTACAACGCGCAGCTTTTATTCGACCATTACTAATAACCATCGCCCCATCATGCAGAGGTGAATTTTTAAAGAAAATACTTTGTATCAGCAATTGGTTTATTTTAGAATCAATCTTGTCTCCTGTATTCACTATATCATCCAACGGTATCTGTCTCTCAAGAACAATGAGTGCTCCTTCACGAAGTTCTCCCATGTTTTTGCATGCCAAAACAATAGGCATCACTTCACGCTGCTCTTGTGAAGACCCTGATCCCTTAAACAAATTAAATATTCTGGAAGCCTTGTATTGAGCCCCCAAAGAGTAAAAGAACCTTCGGATCTCATCTTGAAACAAAATGATTAATGCCAGCGTTCCAACACTTACCAACTTGTCTACAATTGATCCCAATAATCTCATTTCAAGAATCTGAGAGACCACAATCCACAATACAATAAAAATCAATACGCCAAAAAAGATATTCAGAGATCCACTGCTTCTCATTATTTTGTATATGTAATACAACATGAGAGCAACCAGGAAAATATCGATAAAATCTTTTAGTCCGAATTCTATAAACATGGCTATTATTCTATTGGTTATAGTATACTAAAGGCATTTGTCTTTTCAAAAATCTTCACAGCTTGCACAGCCTCTTTCACATCATGCACCCTCAGGATATCCGCTCCTTTTGTCAATGCAATCGTATCCACCACAGACGTTCCGTTCAAAGCCTCATCAGTGGTGATATTTAATAGTTTCGTAATCATTGACTTGCGGGATACACCTACTAAAATCGGCAATTGAAATAATTCAAAATCTTGCAGATGAGCCAACAGTTCATAATTATGATCGACAGTCTTGCCAAATCCAAATCCCGGATCAAGGATAATGTCTTTCACACCCATTTGATGTAATTTGTAAACCTTTTCAGCAAAATAGAGAAAAACTTCTTTCAACAAATCATCATAATGCGGCTGGCTTTGCATATCCTGCGGAGTACCTTTCATATGCATCATGATATACGGAACATTCAATCGGGCAACCGTATCGAACATGTTTGCATCCATCTCTCCACCGGATATATCATTGATTATAGCTACTCCATATTCTTCTACGCACACACTGGCCACTTTTGCCCGAAACGTGTCAACAGAAATGATTGCATCAGGATGCTCTTTGTTTATCAGTTCCAAAGCCGGACGCAAACGATCTATCTCCTCTTTTTCAGAGACATCTTCGGCATCAGGTCTTGATGAATAAGCACCTATATCAATAATTGACGCACCCTCACTTAATATCTGATTCGTACGTTCCGATATATCCACCTTACTATTCTTACGACTTTTCGAATAGAACGAGTCGGGGGTAATATTCAGAATGCCCATTACCTGAGGCGCAGAAAGATCCAAAAGCTTTCCTTTTACATTTATCAATTTAGAGTACTCTTTTTTCATTATTGATCATCATCATTTTTGACTTCTACTCGCAAAAATACATATTATTCAGAATTTAGAATCCCTTTCATTGATTTTTTATTTCTCATAGGCTTCATTATCTCTTGTTTACCTGTGCATTTATTTTTATTTATTCATGAATTGATGGATTTCGCTATACTATAACAGCGTTCACTCTCTTTTTTGTATCCAATCATAATTTGCTTATTAAGCATGTTATTATAAAGATGCTATAACATCTTTCATCATTATTTTCTATCTTTGCAGTGAAAATCTATAATTTTTTACATTATCATGAATATTACAAATCTATATAAAATATTTTTGGGATGCACAAGTGTTACTACAGACACCCGAAATTGTCCACAAGGATCACTGTTCTTTGCTCTAAAAGGAAGTAATTTCAATGGCAATCAATTCGCAGCAAAAGCTCTTGAAGCCGGTTCGCTTTACGCTGTAATAGACGAACAGGAATACAACGATCCCACGAACCCGCATCTCATTTTAGTAAACAATTGTTTGAAAACATTGCAACAATTGGCTTCTTATCATCGCGAGCAAATGGGGACTAAAGTGATCGGTATCACCGGAACAAACGGAAAGACTACAACAAAAGAGCTTATCGCTACCATTCTTAAAGAGGCTCATAGTGTACTGTATACACAAGGAAATTTAAACAATGCCATCGGTGTGCCGCTTACCTTGTTGCGTATCACAGCTTATCATGATTTAGCCGTAATTGAAATGGGTGCCAGCCATCCGGGAGATATAAAAGAACTTGTTGACATTGCTGATCCTGATTATGGAATCATTACGAACGTAGGGAAAGCTCACTTACAAGGTTTTGGAAGCTTCGAGGGAGTAATCAAGACGAAAGGTGAGTTGTATGATTATCTACGTAAAAAGGGAGATAGCACGATCTTTATCAACCATGATAATCCCTACTTGATGAAGATTCTAGGCAATTTAAATCCTATATATTACGGCAAAGAAGATGAATTGTATGTAAATGGCAAAATCATAGATTGTTCTCCTTTCCTCACATTCATGTGGAAGGCAGGGAAAGAAGGAGAAGAGCATATAGTACACACCAGACTTATCGGTGATTACAACTTTGACAACGCTTTGGCAGCCGTGACCATCGGACGTTTCTTCGGAGTAGACCCGCATCGTATAGATATCGCTCTTGAAGCATACACTCCCGACAACAGTCGGTCGCAAATGAAAGAAACGGAGCATAACGAACTGATTATTGATGCTTATAATGCCAACCCTACAAGTATGAATGCTTCTCTGAACAATTTCAAACAGATGAAGTTCCCTCACAAAATGGCAATTCTAGGCGATATGAAGGAGTTAGGCGAAACGAGTGTTGAGGAGCACCAAAGGATTGTTGACCAATTATGCGAATGCAATTGGGATCGTATCATCCTTGTAGGTGACGAATTTGCCAAGACCGATATCCCTGCAGAGAAAGATCATTTTGAGCGATATCAAACCGTTGACGAAGTAATCAATATCCTCAAAAAAGAGAATGTACAGAATGCTACCATATTGATTAAAGGTAGCAACTCCATGCATCTGAATAAAGTGGTGGATGTTCTTTAATATGAATCAAGAGAACCAACGTGGCTTAACAATATAGCGGGCGACAATGCTTGCCAAGATCACTCCTACCGAATTGGCCGCTACATCTTTTGGATCACCTGATCTGTAAGTAGTGGCATAAGCTTGAAGGAGTTCCATGCATACACTGAACAAGATTGGGACCAACATGGCTAAAAGAATCACTACATGGATTCGAAAATGCTCACCTTTGTGTGATCGCATATATTCAAGCCATATCATGCCTGACATTCCGAAGTACATGCAAATATGCACGACTTTATCAAAATTCGGGATCGTATCCAATTCTGTTTTAGGTGGACGAAACAGCGACAAGTAGGCAATGATGCCGGCCACGATTATAGATAAGATATATCTTCTTATTGTTCTCATATTTTGATCTTATATTTTGAGCAAAAGTAAAACAAAAAACATAAAAGTGTACTCATTAGTAAAAAATAATAGCACAGATCCTATCAGAGTGAAAAATAGACAAGTTAAACTAAAAGCAAATCATCCGTCAATCTTATGAAGTTCCCCTTTTGGAAAGAATTCTTTTATTACTCAAAGAAAGAACGGCGAGGCATCTATGTACTTGCCACTACAGCGGTCATATCTATATTGTCTGTAACGATCATACCTTATTTGAAAAGCTCTGAACAACTCATTAATCAGAAAGAGAAAGACGAGTATGACCAATTCATTTCATCCATATACAAGACAAAAAAGCAATGGGACTTGTATCAATATTACAACAATAAATATTTTCATGGTAAGCCGAAACCCATACTGGCCCCATTTGATCCCAATACGGCTGACTCCATTACATTCATACATCTTGGACTACCCGGATTCATTGCTAAAAACATACTTCACTACAGAGCCAAAGGTGGAAAGTTCAGGAAGCCTGAAGACTTTGCACGTGTCTACGGGATATATCCGTGGCAATATCAAATGCTCCGCCCATATATTGTGATTGGCGAAGCTTATCTGAAAAAGGCAAAAGATTCATTGCGGTTTAAACGATCAAAGGAAGATTCCATTAAGTTCTTTAAATACCCTGAAGGCACAGTCGTATCATTGAGCACAGCAGATACCACCGAGCTTGCCAAAATACCGGGTGTCGGATCAGGCATTGCCAAAAGTATAGTACATCTGCGTCAAAAACTTGGCGGGTTTTATAGCGTGAACCAATTGCAAGAACTCCCCTACTGTCCTGCTTCACTCAACAAATGGTTCAGGATCACCGAGCTACCGGAGCATACACTGAATCTGAACAAGCTTACGTTAGCAGGGCTAATGCGCCATCCTTACATCAATTTCTATCAGGCAAAGGTGATCATTGAACATCGAAAGAAATACGGAGCATTGAAGGGTATGCAACAATTAAAGCTGTATAATGAGTTCACTCCCGTTGATTTTGAGCGGCTTTCGCACTATGCATGTTTCTGATACAATAAGACATTTACCCTGAAACAAAGCAGCAAACTTTGTGAATATATCATGCATTTTAGCCGATCTTATAATGCATTCTTCCAGTTCGTCACTTGCATTTTCATTTTCTACGGCCGTAAAAAAGCACTTTTACAGTTGTGGCACGACAGTTTTACAATTGTAGAAAAGCATTTCTACGAATGTAAAAATAAGTTTTACTGCTTAGCAATTGATAAAGTGCAGGCATGTACTGGATGGTTTGCAGGCAGTATTCATAAACTCTTCAGCTTAAGTTGACATGCACTTGCCTTTAGCAACAGATTGGAAGAATTCGTTTATCAGAAGATTGGCTTAAGACGTTGCAAAAAAATAAGTAGGGCGCATCAAACAGACGCGCCCTACTCATTTTATATTATATAATAAGAGATTATTTCCCTTTAGCTTCTTTTCTCCTTGCTTGCCACTCTTGAATGTTGAAAGCAATAGGTGAAGAAACAAACAGTGATGATAATGTTCCGAACACAACACCTAGAATCATTGCGAATGAGAAACTACGAATAGTTTCGGCTCCGAGCAAGAATATGAATACTAATACAATCAAGGTACAAGCTGTAGTATTGATTGTACGACTCAAGGTAGAGTTCAATGAATCATTAAACAAGTGTTTGCGATCTTCGTCCTTATATAAGTGGAAATACTCACGTACACGGTCGAAGATTACCACCTTATCATTCATGGAGTAACCGATTACAGTAAGAATTGCCGCCATGAACGTTTGGTCCATTTCCAATGAGAAAGGAAGTACTCCCCAGAATGCGGAGAAAGCTCCAAACACAATGCAAGCATCTAATGCTAACGCAACCACAGAACCCACACTATATGAGATGTTCTTGAAACGTAACAATATATACAAACCAATGCCGACCATTGACAGCAATACGGCTATAATAGCTCTACGAGTAGTATCGCTTGCCACACTTGCTCCTACTTTGGTAGAACTGACAATACTGCCTCCTGCCTTAGAATCACGAGTAATGAATGACTTCAAAGACACTCCATTACCCAGCAACGGTTTAACGGATTCATATAATTTCGTTTCTATGTCCTGCTCAATTGTCGGTGTATTCTCATCGATACGGTAGTTTGTAGAAATACGTACCTGATTACCTTTTGTTCCGATAGATATTACAGATACAGAAGCATCTTTACCGAAATGGTTTGAAATAAGATCACGAACATGTTCAGGTGAAACACTCTTATCAAACTGAACTACATAGTTACGTCCACCGGTGAAGTCAATACCCATGCTCATGCCTCTCACACCAAATGAGATAAAACAAGCAATGATAAGAACAGCCGTTATAATATAGCCTTTACGTCTATTACCAATAATATCATAATGAGCGTTCTCGCACATATGACCTAATAGAGGAGGTGTAAAGTTCAATCCCAACCATTTGTCTTTGCTCATGAAATGTTCGAACACAAGATGAGTTAAGAATACGGCGGTAAAGAATGATATAACCAAACCTATTACGTAGGTTGTTGCGAATCCAAGGATAGGACCTGTACCGAAGAAGAACAAGATGATACCTGTAATCAATGCAGTCAAGTTTGAATCGAAGATTGCAGAGAAAGCATGTTTGTAACCGGCCGCTAAAGCGTCTCTTACATTCATACCCAGACGAAGCTCTTCCCTAGTTCGTTCATATATCAAGACATTGGCATCTACGGCAATACCTAACGTTAACACCATACCGGCAATACCACTTAACGTTAATGCCGCCTGGAATGATGCCAAAACACCTAGAGTAAAGAACAAGTTCAATATCAATGCTCCATTAGCAACCATACCCGGAATAAATCCGTAAAGCAGGCACATATATGTCATAAGAACAATAATAGCAAATACAAAGGATATAATACTTGAATTGATAGAGTCCTGACCCAATGACGGTCCGATCACATCTTCTTGAACAATGTGTGCAGGAGCAGGCATTTTACCGGACTTCAACACATTTGCCAAATCTTTTGCTTCTTCAGGAGTGAAATGTCCACTAATAGAAGAACGTCCACCGGTAATTTCACCATTTACTGTAGGAGCTGAATAAACATATCCATCAAGTACAATAGCAATACAGTGACCCACATTGTCTTTGGTTAATTGAGCCCACAAACGTGAACCTTCAGAATTCATTGTCATACCAACAACTTGTTGACCATTTTCATTGAATTCATCTTTAGCATCAGTGATAACATTACCTCCTAGAGGAGCCTTGCCGTCACGTTGAGATGCCTTGATTGCATATAATTCAAATACAGTACCTGTCTTATCGCCTTCAGCAGCTTTCACGCCCCATTTCAAACGGAGTTCAGAAGGAAGTTGACTTCTAATAGCAGGCATTGCAAAGTATTTGTTTACTGTTGCTGTATCTTTTGCACTAGCATAACCTACGATACAACCAGCACCTGATTGGTTCGGTTGCAGAATTGAAAGCAACGGATGCTCCTTGCGGGCAGCTTTTTCCTCAGCTGTCGCAGCTTGCTTAGCCACTTTGCTCTTTCCTTTGGTCAATATAGATGTCAAGCTATCTTTTGCCGTAGCATTGTCTGCGGCAGCAGTAGCTGCTGTATCAGCAGAAGCCTTTCCACCTCCAAGTATTTGTTTGATGGAAGCATCAACGTTTGACAAATAAGGAGCTATCTCCTTAGAATCATATGTTTCCCAGAATTCAAGATTGGCAGAACCTTGCAATAAGCGTTCCACACGACGTGGGTCCTTCACTCCAGGAAGTTCCACCATGATGCGTCCCATCTTATCTTGTAAGTTCTGAATATTTGGTTGAACAACACCGAAACGGTCGATACGTGCACTTAGTACATTGCGTGAGTTATCGATAGCTGCTTTAACCTCGGTTCTTAGCACTTTCTCTACTTCAGCATCAGATGAACTTTGTGTTACTTTATCTTTCATTTGTTGCGTAGCAAACAACTCGGCCAGTTTTGCTCCTGGTGCCAAAGCGTGATAATCACGAACAAACAGCGTTATAAAGTCTGACTGACCGCTACCCGATTCTTTGGCAGCTTGTGCAACTGCTCTATTAAAAGCTGGATTTGGATTGTTGCCGGCTAATGTTTTAACGACATCACCTACGGATACTTCCAAGATAACATCCATACCGCCTTTTAAATCCAAACCTAAACCGATTTCCATCTCACGACAATCTTTCAGCGTATAGTTGCCTAACCAGATCTTTTGGTGAGAAAGAGAATCGAGATATGCAGCTTCCAACGCAGGATCTCCTTTTGAATAATCAGCTGCTTTTTTTGTATAGTAGCCGGTTACAACGGAGAAAGAGAGATAGAAGATGCATACCAAAGTGAGCGCTAACGCTAAAAACTTTACAAATCCTTTGTTTTGCATTTTCTCTTAAGTTTATATTATTATTAATTAATTTTCAATAGGTTAATAATGCGTGCAAATATAGCTTTTTTTCGATTTTACACCTAATATATGTAAGGAATATTTTCAAAATGGTCCCATATAACTCCAAATCGGATAATGATCTGATTCTTTTATCTTGTCATCTACCTCACAATTATACGATTGCAAATTACGACTTAGCATAATATTGTCAATGCGGAAATAGAAATGATTCTGATTATATGATATTCCTAGCCCGAAGCCGGACTCTGTATATGCATCTTTTATATTTTTAACGATCTTATAATGAGCATAGGATATAGGCGAATCGTTAAAATCGCCACATACGATTATGTATTTATTACGACTTATTGCTATACGCCTCGCAACAGAGTCTGCTTGTGCAGCTCTTATTTTAGCAGCATCAGCTAATTTGCCTAACAAAAGCTGTGTTCCAAATGATACTGCACCGACATTAGGTTTCTTTATCATGTCAGTGTACACATCCTTATCAAACTTTGTCAATTTATTTGACTCCAGATGATTATTAATGAGTGTTACAATCTTTCCATGAATATTCAATTCGTATACAATAGATCCATTGTAATCACTTTTATAGTGAATAGGCTTTGCCGTAAGAATCTGAAACTTTGAGAAGAGAGCTAATTTATTGCCTGTCACACCGGTTCCATTCACATTGTATCTGTGATAATACGGATACTTTTTCATAACCTTCCGGATGTCCTTTTCAGATAGATGTTTCTTATCCTCTGATTTTACAAAAGAGTACTCCTGCAAACACACGATATCGGCACGTTGGTGTTTAATGTAGTCCAATATAGGATTTAGGTTTTCTGTCGAGTCCTTTTTCTGTCCATCAAATCCCATTACATTATAAGACAACACTTTGATACAATTCAACGGTACATATTTAGTTCGGAAATGAAAAGGGAAAATATCTCGTATAGGATTGCAGCATAGCAATAGAGCCAATATTGAGAATATGGCATATTTCCAATAAAACACGATCCAGAAAGCAACAAAAGCAACATTGATAAATAAAAGGACTGAGAAAAATAGCCCCGAGGTTGATAGAACCGGATGAACGCGAGGATCTATTAATAAAGGCGAATATGCTGAGAACAACATGATCAATGATGCAATCAGATTTACAAGAAGGATTAATACAGCCAATATTTTACCGAAGTGCTTCATCCACGTTTACTTTCATCAAACAATTTCTTTTTCTCTTCTGTCGTCAAGCTTTCATAGCCTGATTGTTTCAACTTCTCCAAAATTCGGTCTATTTCATTGTTCTGATTCTTCTTACGAACATTATACTCCCAATCTTTTGGATCCTTTTCTGAATGTATTTTCATCTTAGCCTTTCGAGAAGACTTGCTAGCTCTCCATTTTCGTGGAGAAATCCAGTTGAAAAGATCTAAAATAGAATTGATCCATGCCACTATATCATGCCCGTGATTTAATTGGCGTGTAAAGAGCCATCCCACTAAAGCGCCGCCTAAATGAGCAAACTCTCCTCCTGAATTGCTTCCGGAAACAGAAACAACGGAGATCAATACCATTGCACCGGCAATATATTTCATTCTGATTTCACCAATAAGGAAAAGGTTCACAGGATAATTAGGCAATTTAAAAGCGACGGCTACCGTTATTGCCATAATTGCAGCGGAGGCACCAACTAACGTAGCTCCGGACAACTGACTTTGCAACACGGGTAAGAAATTGCACGCAAGAATAAAAAAGACTCCTCCTACCAATCCTCCTAATATATACAGTCCTCGCAAATGCCTGGCTGAAAAGGATCCAAGGAAAAGTTCACCAAACCAGTATAAACAGAGCATATTAAAAAATAAATGCCATATACCTTGATGCATGAACATATATGTTATTAAGCTCCACGGCTGAGTCATTAACTGATTGAGGGACGAAGGCAAAGAGACGTATGATTCAATCAATGAAGTGAATGAAGATCCCCACAAGAATCCAAAGACCCCAAGCAAAGCAAAAACAACAAAAACAGCTACATTTATATATATGAGCTGTATATGGATATTACCTTGTTTGAACCGATTAAGCAAATCAGTAATAATATGTCCCATTTTTTTTGTCTTTATTCTTCCAATACATTACTAATATGAATCCAAAAAGCATTCCGCCTAAATGAGCAAAATGCGCCACATTATCACCTGAACCATTAGCCAAACCTTCAAAAAGTTCGATGACGGCATATCCTATCACAAAATATTTTGCTTTAATGGGAAAAGGAATAGGTATGATGAATAGAGGTATATTCGGAAACAACATACCAAATGCCAGCAAGATACCATAAACAGCCCCACTTGCTCCCACAGTCGTCATCATGTTCATATATGCCTGCATGGGAATTATTCCATTGCCGGTATCTACCGTAGAGAAATGTGAAAGAGTGGTTGCATATTCAATATATTGCACACCTTCTTGTATCAATCCGGCTCCTATTCCACATACCAGATAATAAAGCAGAAATCGTTTAGATCCCCAAACACCTTTTTGCTCAAGTGTCCTACCAAACATCCACAAAGCAAACATATTGAAGAAAATATGGGTGAAGCCTTCATGTAAGAACATGTATGACACTAATTGAATCGGATTAAAATTGCCGGCTAAGAAAAAATGAAGCCCGAACATTTCGTTTAAATCAACGCCGTACTTCTTGGCAACAATATTTCCAAAGAAGCAAAGGACGTTAACAATCATCAGATTTTTTGTAACAGGAGGTAAATTATTCATTGACTTAGTATATCTGTTATTACACATAAAAAACGATGCAAATGTACGATTTTTTTCGTAATCCCCTATAAAATAGCATTTTCTATTCATTTTTTTAGCAAATTGAGTGAATTTAAGGGGAAAAAAGTTTGATATATTGATTTGTAGTTATATATTTGCCACATGATTTCCTAAAAATTTATAAACTTATATTTCTAATTTAAATTAATACCTATCATGAATAAGACAGAACTTATCAATGCGGTAGCAGCAGAGTCAGGTTTAAGCAAAGCTGATTCTAAAAAAGCAGTTGAAGCTTTTGCTTCTAGTATAGCAAGTACCCTTAAAAAGGGAGACAAAGTTGCCTTAGTAGGCTTCGGTACATTTTCAGTGAGCGACAGAGCTGAAAGAAAAGGAATCAATCCGGCAACAAAAGAGGCCATCACTATTCCTGCAAAGAAGGTTGTTAAATTCAAGGCCGGTGCAGAATTATCTGACGGAATCAAATAAGAAATAGGATAAGATTTTTTATAAAAAAGGAGATGCAAGTTTTGCATCTCCTTTTTTATTTACTCAACTGAATGTGTTATCTTTGCAGACCAATCCAACATGCTAGTAAATAACCAAAATATGAACATCGAAAACAAAATTGCAGATTCAGTCGTAGAAGCAATTAAAGCTCTCTACAATCAAGATGTACCCAAGAATCAGGTACAACTGCAAAAAACGAAAAAAGAATTCGAAGGGCATTTGACCCTCGTTGTATTCCCTTTTCTAAAAATATCACATAAAAAGCCTGAGGATACAGCAAGTGAGATAGGAGAATATTTAAAAAAGAAGGATTCGGCTGTCAGCAACTTTAATGTGATTAAAGGGTTTCTTAATCTCACTATTGATTCAAGTTGTTGGATTGAACTACTTAACAGTATTTACTCGCAAGCTCAATATGGCTTTGTACCTGTTGCCGAAGACTCTCCTCTCGTTATGATAGAATATTCTTCTCCAAATACAAACAAGCCTCTTCACTTAGGGCATGTGCGTAATAACTTATTGGGAAACGCCTTGGCAAATATAATGAAAGCCAACGGGAACAAGGTGATTAAAACAAATATCGTCAATGACCGTGGAATACATATTTGCAAATCTATGTTAGCATGGGAAAAATATGGAAAAGGGGAAACTCCTGAGACTTCTGGCAAAAAAGGAGATCATTTAGTAGGAGACTACTATGTAGCCTTTGACAAGCATTACAAAGCCGAAGTGAAACAATTGATGGAAGAACAAGGGCTCACACAAGAAGAGGCCGAAGCAAAATCTACATTAATGGCTGAAGCTCGCCAAATGCTAATAAAATGGGAAGCTGAAGATCCTGAAGTTAGAGCATTATGGGAAAAAATGAACAACTGGGTTTATGCTGGATTTGATGAAACTTACAAACGACTTGGAGTGAGCTTCGACAAGATCTATTACGAATCAAAGACCTACCTAGTTGGTAAAAATAAAGTTGAAGAAGGACTTTCTAAAGGTTTATTCTTTAAAAAAGAGGATGGGTCTGTTTGGGCAGATCTCACAGATAAAGGATTAGATCAAAAGTTATTACTCAGATCAGACGGTACATCTGTCTACATGACTCAAGACATAGGAACAGCAGAACTTCGTTTTTCTGACTTCCCTATAAATAAAATGATCTATGTAGTAGGTAACGAACAAAACTATCATTTTCAAGTGTTGTCAATAGTACTTGACCGACTGGGATTTACGTGGGGTAAGGATTTGGTTCACTTCTCATATGGAATGGTTGAACTGCCAGAGGGTAAAATGAAATCACGTGAAGGGACAGTAGTTGATGCAGATGACTTAATGAAAAGTATGATTGATACAGCAAAAGAGACTTCTGCAGAACTCGGTAAACTGGATAAATGCTCGGAAGAAGAAGCTAACGAAATCTCACGCATAATAGGATTAGGTGCATTAAAATATTTCATTCTCAAGGTGGATGCTCGTAAAAATATGCTATTCAATCCAAAAGAATCTATTGATTTTAATGGAAATACAGGCCCCTTCATTCAATACACCCATGCACGTATACAATCCGTATTGCGTAAGGCGAAAAGTGAAGGAATCGACATACCGGAAGCTTTGCCATTGAATATTTCCTTAAATGAAAAGGAAGAAGGACTGATTCAACTATTGTCTGACTTTGCTTCGGTTATAAAACAATCCGGAAAGGATTATAACCCATCAGCAATTGCCAACTATATCTATGACCTTGTTAAAGAGTTTAACCAATTCTATCATGATTATAGTATTTTACATGAAGAAAATGTTGAGGTAAAAATATTCCGCTTGGCTTTATCTTCAGCCGTCGGCAAAATAATAAAATCAGGCATGGGATTACTTGGAATAGAAGTTCCAGACAGAATGTAATAACAAAAATTATATATAAAAAGAGGATATGCTTTTGGAACATACCCTCTTTTTTTATTATTAAGCTTTCTTTGTTACAATTTCTTGGCGGCAGCTTTCTTAGCAGCAGCTTTTTTGGCAGCAGCACCATTCTTAGCAGATTTCCTCACAGTATGTGCTTTGGCAGCCTCTGTAGCTTTATCTCTTTTCTTTTGAGTTTTTCTTACCTTTTCAGGTTTCTCTCCCTGTGTTTTGATTAACTCATAACAAAGTTCCAACGTCAGATCTTCTGGTTTTTGAGTCGCAGGGATTTTGTAATTGTTACCTTTATATGATATATATGGTCCATAACGCCCATTCAATACTTGCAATTCAGGTTCGTCATCAAACGATTTTATATACTTCTTTCTTTCAACTTCACGCTTTGCTAAAATCAGCGCCTGAGCCTGTTCCATATCTATATCCATAGGATCATACCCCTTAGGTATAGAAATAAACAGCGAGCCATGATGGACATACGGTCCAAAACGCCCTATATTCACTACAACAGGCAAACTTTCGAAAATACCTATCGTGCGTGGCAACTTAAATAGCTCTAAAACCTCTTCAATAGTTATCGTTTCTATAGATTGATTCTTTCGTAATGAAGAGAATTTAGGCTTTTCGTCCTCCTCTGCTTTCCCGATTTGAGCAATAGGACCAAAACGTCCAATTTTTACAGACACTTGCCTCCCACTTACCGGATCTTTTCCAAGAATGCGTTCTCCAACTTTATGCTCAAATTTTATTTCTGTGGTAGAAACTACCTCAGGATGAAATTTCGAATAAAAATCTTGTAATATGGACGTCCACTTCTTGTCTCCCTCAGCAATTTCATCAAACTCTTTCTCTACGGTTGCCGTAAAGTTATAATCCATAATGTCAGGGAAATATTGGGTAAGAAAATCATTCACTACAATACCCACATCTGTTGGGATTAGTTTTAATTTCTCTGCACCGACCATTTCTTTTTTTAATTCTTTGGTAATTTCCCCATTAGTCAAATGAAAGATGCTAAATTCATTTTCTTTGCCTTCTCTACTTTCTTTTTCAATATACTGACGTTGCTGGATAGTAGAAATCGTTGGCGCATATGTAGAAGGGCGCCCGATGCCAAGCTCTTCAAGTTTATGTACCAAGCTGGCTTCAGAATATCGAGGAGGATGTTGAGTATATCGTTCCGCTGCTTGAATTTTTTTATATTGCAAGACCTGACCTTTCTCCATTGGCGGAAGTAATCCTACTTCGTCCTCTTGATCCACTGCATCATCATCAAATGATTCTTTGTACAAGCGCAAGAAACCATCAAACACAATAACTTCTCCTGCAGCTATAAAATGGTTCTCTCGATCGTTTTCTATATTAATATTAACAATTGTTCTGTCCACACTAGCCTCAGTCATTTGTGAAGCGACAGTACGTTTCCAGATTAGATCATACAGTCTTCTAAAATCAGAATCTCCAGTAGTTTCATGAACATTCAGATTGGTTGGGCGAATCGCCTCATGTGCCTCTTGAGCTCCCTTTGACGTTGTATTATACTGACGCGAATGAGAGTATTTTTCTCCCATCGTCTTAATAATTTCATCTTTGCTGCTATCTAATGCAAATTGAGAAAGATTGACAGAGTCAGTTCTCATATAGGTAATTTGCCCCAACTCATAAAGTTGTTGCGCAACCAGCATTGTTTTTGAAACCGAAAAGCCTAGTTTCCTGGCAGCTTCTTGTTGCAACGTAGATGTTGTGAAAGGAGGAGCCGGATACCTCTTTACAGGTTTCTTGGTAATAGACGAAATATAGAACTTCGCATTCTTACATTCCTCAAGAAACGCTTGTGCTTCATCAGGTGTATCAAAACGATGATTCAAATCAGCCTTTATTTCTGATTGTTGACCTTTTAGATCAGACAATGTGAATGTAGCATAGACACGATAAAATGTCTGTGGCTTAAAATTAATAACCTCTCTCTCACGCTCCACAATTAATCGTACACAAACAGATTGTACTCGACCAGCAGAAAGTGATGGTTTCACTTTCCTCCACAACACAGGTGAAAGTTCAAATCCCACAATACGGTCTAAAATCCTACGAGCTTGTTGCGCATTCACCAAATTGATGTCAATCTGACGAGGATGCTGAATAGCATTTAATATTGCACTCTTTGTGATCTCATGAAATACTATACGTTTTGAATTCTCAGGTGTCAAGCCAAGAACTTCATAAAGGTGCCAAGATATAGCCTCTCCTTCACGATCCTCATCAGACGCAAGCCATACCATGTCTGAATCTTTCGCTTCTTTTTTCAACTCATTAACTACCGAACGTTTATCCGTAGGAACTTCGTAAGTAGGCTGAAAATCATGTTCATAGTCAATACTGATACTTTTCTTCTTCAAATCACGTATATGACCATAGCTTGAAAGGACTTTATAATCCTCTCCCAGAAATTTACCTATTGTTTTTGCCTTAGCCGGAGACTCAACAATTACAAGGTTTTTTTGCATATTACCTTTTTATTATTACTTATAATGCCGCAAAAGTAGAAAAACTTATCATCCTACACCTTATTATAAAGAAAGAATTTTAAGATTTTTTGAAAAAATAATGATTTAATGTATTCGTAAAGAGTTCAAAATCGAAAGGAGACACCTACCAAAAAATTAAGTTTTTGAGCAGGATAGCCATAAAAATCTTGATATCTCCTATTGAATAGGTTGCTTATATGAGCATTTACGCTCAAATAATTTAACAATTTGTAATCCATACCTACACCTAAACTATTAACTGCAGGCATACGATACATGCCGGAAGTTAAGACAGCCGACTGATATATGATTATATTATAATCTGCGTTCACTGATAACTTCCGATTGAAATTATATTCACCGCCAAGTTTCCATTCAAATCTTTTCTTTTGCAAGAGAGAATTCAACGAAGTATTGGTCCAATGATTATACAGACCTGAAGCATAAACTTCAAACAACTCTTCAAAATCGTATTTTAAATCAAAACCTAAATACCCATGTTCCGTATCTGCATTTCCTAATGAAAGATACAAATTATTATTACTATTGAGTAGACCTCTCACAATAAGATCATTTTTCTTCCATTCATATCCTCCATACAGATTCATCCACAATCCACTCACCAAACATCCATTTAATCCAAGTCGAATATTACTTTTCACATAACTATCTTTTATTTCTAAAGAATCTTTGCCCCAATATGGAGAAAAAGAATTTAAAGAGTAAAAGTCATTTATCTCTCTCCCACCTGTAATAGTAGAATAAGCCACCAACTTATCCAATATATTTATTTTAAACTGTAAATCAGGACTGAGTTGCAATCTCGTTCCTTTATTTGCAAAATCAGCATGAAGTCCTAATCTTATACTATATTTATCGCTAGATATAAGTTTGAGATATGGATTGGTTTGAAAAGAAATCTCATTACTCCAATTGTTAGAAGAATAAGAAAAATGATCCATTCTAAACTTTAATCCAAATGTGTTATTGGTGGTATCTGCAGAAAAAGGAGTCCAGAAATCACCCATTAACCTTATATCGGTTTCATGCAATTGGGTAGGGTGATTATATCCCATTATTGCAGCTTCTGCATTAAACTGAATGGGCAACGAGTTGGAATTTGAATGAAATAATGATCTTATCGAAAAGTCCGAGCTCTTATCCGTTTTCGCCTCAGCAGCTTTCTCATTAATATAGTTATTTCCTTGATAGCCCAAATGGCCAATCACGCTTAAATTCCATGTTTTAAACAGATGTTGATAACTTTCATTTATTGACGACCTAAAATATTTTGATGTCCAATTAAAAGACGAGTCTAACGGAACACGCAATATTGCATTAAAACCACTGACCGAGAGATCCGTCATCCATTTATCCTTCTCAGAGGATTTAAAGAGATACCCTGCTTTTAAATCAAAATTTCCATTATTACCGTATCCGACACCTAAATATCCTTTGTTAAATGGAAGCTTTGCCAAATTCAGTGTAAAGGGTTCTATCGTATGATTCTTTATTTTGTAATCTGCAATGGGATTCATCTCATATTTCACAGGCAACTTAGTTGCTTCCATTTGTTTAGTAGTGGGAAGCACATTAACCTTTGTTACACTCATTAAATCAGGTATATACTCATTTTCGACTGTAATAGTTCGATTCAAAGCAGAATCAGCCTTCACCTTCTTTTGAGCAAATACTCCCAATGAGATATTCGCAAATACCACTAATACCAATATATTTTTGAAACTTACTTTCATCGTCTCTTCATTTAAGTTTATTTAATCTGCTATTGATCATCTCTTGAATGTCATCTTTTTTAGTGTAATTCTGCTGCAAGCTTAATAAATATTGCTTAGCATCTATCTTACGATTCATTGACACATAAACATCACTCAATAAAACAAAACTGCGAGCCAACCAATAAAGATGAGGAGTACTCTCATCAATGTACTGCAAGATCACTTTTTCAGCTTTCGCATTTTCTTTTTGATCATAATAAATCTGAGCTACTTGATATTTTGCTTCCGCGCCATATATATTACGCGTATCCTTTGATAAGAGTAAATAATCTGCAAGTGATTTATCCGTCATTTTCAACTTCATGTAAGCTTTGGCCCTGCAATAATAAATTTCATTCATCAAGTCAGGCTCTATCTTTTTATTTTTCAACAATACATCAGCAGCATCTATCACACCTTGTGCATCTCCTGATTGATTAGCACTTTTCAACCACCCTTCTCTTGAATTCTCTAAATCAACACCATCTGTAGTTATCTGTACTAAATCCTTATATGCAACATCCGCTTTTGAATATTCTTTTAACGACATTAATAATTGCGCATACAATAATTTTGTTTCATGAGTATACTGATTATTCGGTTTGCCTAATACGGCTTCAGCATGTTTCAGAGCTTCTTCATTGCTTTGCTCACCAGCCAACATTGTAGATAAATAATAATGGGCATCCAAACTATATCCGCCCTCAGGGTATTTCTTTAAATAACTCTGAAGTTCAGATTTTGCACTCGCTGTATTCCCATTCTGGTATATTTTTTCAGCAGCAGCAAACGTAAGAGAATCTTGTTCATTGATATCCATTGAAACTCCACCTCGAACATTTTTTACAAAATCAACATATTCATCAACTTTGTTCATATCTACATACACAGAACGAAGGTCATGCATCGCTTGATTTGCCTCATCACTTCCATGATATTTCTTGATTACATCCTTATATGCATTTATAGCCTCTTGATTTCTATTATCTTGGTAATAAAGCAATGCCATTTCATTCTCTACAGTCTTAGCTTGATTACTTTTTGGATATTTCTCAAGAAAACCTTTGTAAGTATCAATAGCCAGCTCATTTTTTCCCATCATCACATAAGCCCGTCCTTTTTCATATAGGGCCTCATCCATATAGTCTGATTTCGGGTAAGTTGCAATCAACTTATCAAGCAATTCCACTTTCTCCTGATACTTTTTTTCCAGCCCTGCAGCAAAAGCGGTTTGGTACAAAGCATAATCTGCTGTAGATGGATCCACTTGTATGGCACGATTATAGTACGAATTAGCTTCAGCAAAGCTTCTAGCCACAAAGTTACAATCTCCTAAGCGATTATAAACATCGGCCAAAACTGTCTGATTTTGGTCTTTCCGATATTTTAAATAAAGTCCAAACAAGTCCTTAGCCTTGCTATATTGCTTCTGATTAAACAAAATGTATCCTAAGTTATAATAAGACAATGCATACATTTCATCACCTTTATTTTGAGTCAAAGATTGGTATTGCAAATACTCCTTTTCAGCATCCTCCGTATTTTTTCTGCGATATTGAACTTCTCCTAACCAATAATAAGTATCGGCCATTATTTGTTTATTGTAACTTCCTAACAATAATGATTCCTCAAAATATTCCTTTGATGTTACAAGATCGCCATTAGCAAATGATTCCGTCCCTAATTGAAAAAGTATATTCTGTTTGGCTTTATAGATCAATGTACTAGGCTTCTTAATATGACTTATTGACTTTAATGCAGCTTGATAGCTTTTTGTATTCATATAAGTTTCTATCAATTGTGCACTTACATTCTCCGCATATTTAGAATTAGGAAATTCATTAAGAAAACGTTCATCAGCTGAAATGGATTCACCAAAAGCCGAATAAGAAGTTTCCTTCAAAGCTAAGACATAATTATAGAAGGCTTCTTCCTTTATGGCATTGTCAAAATTCATATCAGCAGATTGCTCAAATGCCATTCGTGCATTATTTCTATCAGACATCTGCAAATAAGTCAATCCCAAATGATAATATGCCGATTGTGTCAAACCATCTTTTTGAGAAGTTACCCTATCAAATGCTATTAAAGCTTTTGAATAAACATCACTGCGATAATAAGCTATTCCCAATTCAAGCAACACATTACGATCCGGAGAAGGAGTCTCATCTGCATAATTTTGTAAAAGCTCTAAAGCATCTTTATAACGTTCTTGCCGGTAATAGGCTTCACCAAGAACCCGTTTCATCTCATATACTTGGGGAGAATGCGGATAATTAATAAAGAATTGTTTCGCTTCTTGTTCAACCGTCCCATATTGTTTTTGCCTTAAATTGCAGTCAGCAATATAATATGAGGAAAGCTCAGCATATTTACTTCCGGAATCCAATATCACAAATCCTTTCAGTGCATCTTCATAATGTCCATTAATATAGTCAATATAAGAGAGGTAATAGATTGCATCCTGCATATATTCTCCATCCATCTCTTTCAATATATTCATATAATCCCGAGCCTGTTCATAATTATTTTCTTTCAGCTCTGCAACACCGGCCTGATACAAAGCGTCTTCCATATCTTTACGATCAAGCTTTTTCATTTTTACTTTTGAAAAGGCTGAGATTGATAAACGATAATTTTTATTGTAGAAATAGAATGAACCTATCAACACCTTTATTCTATCAACATGTATAGATTCGGGGTATTTTGAAATAAATTCATTCAGTATATATAATGTCAATGGTTCACTTTGTTCATACGCGCAGCAAGCAAGAAGATACTCTTTCTCTTCCTGCAAGCTCAAATCCATTCCAGCATCAAATCTTATCAAGGAAGACTCTGCCATCGCATAATTCTTTTGTTGGAAATAATGGATTCCGTCTTCATAAGCTTTCCTATCAGTATAGAATTTCCCGTTTTTTGCTGATAAAGTGGATACCGAAAACACACTTATACAAAGAAGAAACGCCATTATTATTTTTCTCTTAACCATATCTCTATATTATTATTGAAATATTATTTGCCAAGTACAATTAGCTTCACCATCTCAAAAAAAGTAGCAGTAAAACAATCTTTTTCGCTACAAATATAATTAAAGCGGATTTATATTCCTATTTTTGTGGCATCTTTCACTGAAAATATAAAAACAATGGTACTTAATTATATCTGGATTGCTTTCTTTTTCATAGCATTGATAGTTGCTTTTATTCGACTCATTTTTATGGGTGATGTGCAAGTTTTCACAAACATGATAAATGGAACTTTCAGTTCATCTAAAACGGCATTTGAGATTTCATTGGGATTAACCGGTGTATTATCTCTTTGGTTAGGAATGATGAAAATAGGAGAAAAAAGTGGATTGATCAATGCTTTATCTCGTTGGTTGAGCCCTGTATTTTCAAAGTTATTCCCAGACATTCCTAAAGGTCATCCTGCTGCCGGAGCAATATTTATGAATATTGCTGCTAATATGCTAGGACTAGACAACGCAGCAACCCCACTAGGGCTAAAGGCTATGGAAGAATTACAATCTATAAATCCTAAAAAAGACTCCGCTAGTAATCCGATGATCATGTTCCTTGTACTAAATACATCCGGACTAGTTATCATCCCCATTAGCATTATGGTTTATCGGGCACAACAAGGAGCGGCCCAACCTACTGACGTATTCATACCAATACTAATCACAACCATCGTTGCCACTTTAGTTGGTATTATTGCTGTCAGCATCTATCAACACATCAACTTGCTCAACCGCACCATGCTTCTTTTCTTAGGTGGTATCATTCTTTTTGTGACGGCAATTACTACCTTATTTTCGCTAATAAATAAAGCATCAGTTAATACATATTCCACTTTAACAGCTAATATCTTCTTATTCTTAGTAATCGTTGGATTTATACTAAATGGATTCAGAAAAAAAATAAATGTATATGATGCCTTTATTGAAGGAGCCAAAGAAGGATTCGGCACAGCTGTCAGAATTATCCCCTATTTGGTAGCAATACTAGTAGCTGTAGGTATTTTCAGAGCATCAGGCGCAATGGATTTACTGATAAAGGGAATAACGGTCACGCTGCAAGCAATGCACATAAACACTGATTTTGTAGGTGCATTACCTACTGCACTGATGAAACCCTTAAGCGGAAGCGGATCTAGAGGCTTAATGGTAGATGCAATGAGAACATACGGAGCTGATAGTTTTGTAGGGCGATTAGCTTGTATGATGCAAGGTTCTACAGACACTACCTTTTATATTTTAGCAGTTTATTTTGGTAGCGTAGGAATCCGCAAAACACGCCACGCAGTAACTTGTGGTTTAATAGCAGATTTCTCAGGGACTATCACTGCCATACTTTTATGTTATTTGTTTTTCGGATAAAAATCACAACCCATGTCAATTATATACCAAGCTGAAGACATACAAATGCCCTCAATAAAAAAAAGAGAAATAACCTCCTGGATAAAGGAAGTGGCGGAAAGCTACGGAAAAAAAGCCGGTGATATTGCTTATATCTTTTGTAGTGATGCAAAAATACTTGAAGTAAACAAGCAATATTTGAAGCATGACTATTATACTGACATCATCACTTTCGATTATGATAACAACAACATTATTTCAGGTGATCTTTTTATTAGCTTAGACACAGTAAAAAGCAATGCGGATATGTTCAATACCACCTATGAGAAAGAATTGCATCGAGTGATCATTCATGGGATATTGCATCTTGTAGGAATCAATGACAAAGGACCAGGTGAAAGAGAAATAATGGAAGCAGCAGAAAACAAAGCTTTAAGCTTAATAAAACTATAGTCCAAACTTATTGTCGCAAACGATTAAACCATCCGCTAGTACATCCATTCCTCATTTAGATCTTTTAATGAAGTTCTACTGTCACATTACCTATCTTTATTAAAAGAAAAAAAGGAATAAGATACTTCTTTTTTGTAACTTTGTAGCGTCAACTGCTTGAATATGGAAGATTTTAATATACGCGATAACTCGCTAACAAATACAGAAAAAGAATTTGAGAACGTACTACGCCCCCTCAGATTTGAAGATTTTCACGGCCAAGAAAAGGTTGTGGAGAATTTACGTATTTTTGTAAAAGCGGCCAAATTGCGAGGAGAAGCTTTAGACCATGTGCTTTTGCATGGCCCTCCGGGATTGGGAAAGACCACCCTATCCAATATTATTGCAAATGAATTGGGAGTAGGATTTAAAATCACATCCGGTCCGGTGCTTGATAAACCTGGGGACTTAGCAGGAGTACTTACTAGTCTCGAAAATAATGATGTACTCTTTATTGATGAAATACATCGGTTATCTCCTGTAGTCGAAGAATATCTGTACAGTGCGATGGAAGATTACCGAATAGACATTATGATTGATAAGGGACCATCAGCTCGCAGTATTCAAATAGATCTTAATCCGTTCACATTAATTGGAGCAACAACTCGTAGCGGATTACTGACAGCACCATTAAGGGCACGATTCGGTATCAACTTACATCTTGAATATTACGATGACAATATCCTAAAGCAAATTGTCATTCGTTCAGCAAGAATACTTTCCGTCCCAATAGAAGACGACGCTGCTGCCGAAATTTCTCGTCGCAGTAGAGGCACCCCACGTATTGCAAATGCATTATTAAGAAGAGTGCGTGACTTTGCACAAGTGAAAGGTTCCGGTACAATTGATATGGACATAGCCCGCTTCTCCCTTGAGTCACTAAACATCGATAAATACGGTTTAGATGAAGTAGATAATAAAATATTATGTACTATTATTGATAAATTTGGAGGAGGTCCCGTAGGGCTTACAACAATAGCAACAGCTTTAGGAGAAGATGCTGGAACAGTCGAAGAAGTTTATGAACCATTCCTGATAAAAGAAGGATTTCTAAAAAGAACCCCTCGAGGACGTGAAGTGACCGAGTTGGCATACAAACATTTAGGAAGAACTTCTTTCAGTTCACAAGCTGACTTATTTGATTAATTAAACACAGTAATATTTTAATAAAATGAACGAACTTTTTAGTGTAAAGGAAAAAGTGGTTATCATTACTGGCGGATATGGTATTTTAGGACGCAGTGTCACTAAATACCTTGCAAGCCAAGGAGCTCAAATGATAATTCTGGGACGACGTCCCGAAAAAGGTAATGCATTAGTAGATGAACTAAAAAAGGAAGGCTATATGGCTTACTTTATGCAAGCAGATGCTACCGATGAAGTAAGTTTAAAGAAATGCCGTGAAGATATTGTCAATAAATTTGGCAGAATTGATGTTCTGATTAACGCAGCTGGAGGCAATAAACCTGGTGCTGTAATTCAGCCCAGCCAATATACGTTTGATCTTAATTTGGATGATCTGAAAGACGTAGTTGATCTGAATCTCTATGGCACAGTAATACCTACTATGATCTTCGGAGAAGAAATGGCTAAGGTTAAAAAAGGAGTTATCCTCAACTTTTCATCTATGGCATCATTCCGCCCCATGACTCGCGTTGTCGGCTATAGTGCAGCTAAAGCTGCCATAAATAGCTTCACAGAATTCATGGCTGGTGAATTAGCTATCAAATTTGGAGAAGGTCTGCGTGTTAACGCTATCGCTCCGGGATTTTTCTTAACAGAACAAAATAAAAATCTTATGACTAATCCTGATGGAAGCTGGTCAGACAGAGCTCAAGCAGTAATGGCACATACACCATTTCACCGTTTAGGGAAAGCAGAAGAAATTAATGGAACAATTCAATACCTTATCAGCGATGCTTCAAGTTTCGTAACTGGAACAGTTGTAGCAGTTGATGGTGGATTCAACGCATTTGCCATTTAATTTAATTGAGTATATATATGAAAAAACCCAGTCTTCCATAAGGCTGGGTTATATTTTTGTTAATATCTTACCAAACATCTTCAATATCTTGTCTTCCATTAAATAAAAAAGGTTTGTCATCACGACAAACCAATCTTTTTATTAACCTTAAATCTAATACTATGAAAAACACAGTGCAAATATAATCCTTTTATCTATATCACCATTGATTATTGTAAAAAAAAGGATGTTTTATAACATGGTTTAATGATTGCGCCTCATACTTAACAGATACTCACAAAAAGGAAGTCTTTTGAAACGTCTTTTCACCATCGAGACATACAAATAATACTGAAAACTATTATTCACTAAATGTAACCGAGAAATGTACCACTTAAACAATGTTTTCAACAGAGAATTCTCAAAAGGAATGTTATAAAACATACTTTAACCTATTATTTTGGAACACATATATACTTGGAAATGCATATTACGTTCATGAGACACTTACATTATATCATATAATACATAACAATTATATCAAACTGACACATTAATCATTTATTAAATTTTAGAGTGTTGCGCATTCATAGGATATTACATACCTTTGCATACAAATAGTAAGGTCATTCACTTTGCTTTTACTATATGAAGAATGAAGGTCAACAGCAAATATTTTTGAAAGAAAATAATTTGTTCTACTAATGCGAAAGCATACAGCTGAAATAGTTTAATATTTAATTCAAAGTTTATGAAAAGAAAATTAATGATGCTAATGGCCTGTTTCTCAATATGTGCTGCGTCTTTTGCTGCGCAAGGATCAAATGTAACAGGTGTCGTTACTTCCAGTGAGGATGGTCAACCTTTAGCAGGAGCTTACATCACTGTCAAAGGGACTAACATAAAAGCAATAACAGATACTGACGGAGAATTCACTCTTCCTGAACTTCCTTCATCTGCAAAATCAATTGTAATTGTATTTATCGGGATGAAACCTCAAGAAGTGAACATAAATTCCGATATGCATGTCGTGCTTAAATCAATTGCAGAAATAGCAGCCAATTCAGACAGTAACACTATTGATCAAGAAGTAGCAGTTTCTGACAATAAATACTTACCACAAGGGAATAAGTAACTTTTTATTTCATATAGGTCTACTGGATAAATGATGTTGAGCCATAGTGCTTCAGCATCTTTTTTTATACGCCCTTCACTAAAAAATATCCATTAAGCTAATTCTTTATACCTGAAAACAAGCTTCAAATCTTATCGGAGTACTTCCATCTTCATTAGACATAGAAGAGTCATTGCATATAAAAGACCTCAATCTCATGACTTCGATTCTATTCGCTCATTTGTAAAATAAAAAAGGGTTAAATCTCAAAGACTGAAATTATCCGGATCATTCTCTGAAATATTCATGCCGGGATATACATCTCGCCATATGAATACATCTCTGTAACGTTTGTAGCACTTGCTAGAAAATACTTGAAGCATATTCTGTATAAGATTTATATACCTCTAGAGAATATTTTGACAAAAAAAAGGCTAAGTAGCAAATTCATTCACTACTTAGCCTTATATAATTATCTTATTTATAAATTATTTTCCAGCTTTACCGGTACCACCAGCCCACCAGAGACAATTTGTATAAACATATTGACCATTACCAAATGCACTTACAATATTAGCATTTGCTGTTACTGCACTCGATCCATAAGGTAACTCCCATGGATAACTAACCTTCGTATTGCCAAAATCGAAATAATCTTCATTTGCAGCCTTATGCCTACGGATATCTGCATACTCTTCTACAGCTTCTCCATTCGGACCAAACATACCTAAATATTTTTGAGAGATTATTTCTTTTAAAGGATTTGCATTAAACAATGGGGCTACGTTATTATCAAAATAGTCCTCTGCATTAGCAGTTGTGATCGCGGGTGTAGTCATCGAGATTGTACCCCAATCATTCCCTAATTCATCTGCACTGTTTACTACATTAGTAATATTTGCTTCCGTATTGGCAATAGCCGCAACAACAGCTGTTTTTAATGCAGCTTTAGCATTGTCATTATCTCCTAAACGTTCATATGCTTCTGCTTCCAAGAACTTCAATTCATGATAACTCATGTAAAACGTAGGAGCCGATGCCGCACATGAATAAATCGAAATATTATAAGTTCCTGTATTATCCGATGTACCACCATCAATAGGAGCAAGTCCCGATTCATAAGTAGTATCTGTCAACTGAGCCATATCCAAATATTGGTCAATGAAAGCAGCAGAAACACGATTCAAACGGGGATCATTACGTTCTTTCAATTTACTCATGTAAGTTGGACTGATCGCAAAATAATTACGGCTAATAAAGAAATCATAATAAGGATTCCAATTACTAGTACCGTATACATTATATGCACCTTGTTCAGAAGCAGATGTAAATGAATTTGCAATATCTGACAAAACCTCTTGCATTTTCGAGGTCTTCTCTGCTGTAGAATAAGTATTGTACAGACGCATGATATAACGTGCTTTTAAACCATATGCTAATTTCATCCACTTGCCTGTATCACCGCCATAAACATAATCGTAACTGCCAGGACCTGTACCTGAGCCAGTATTGAAATCTTTAATAGCTGTATCCAAATAGTTCATTATACTGTCATACACAGACGCTTGAGTATCTAATTTTGGATTCGTATATTTTGGCACACCACCTACTAAATAAGACAATGCTGCTTGGCTGAATGGAATATCACCAAAGTTATCGGTAAGAACGGCAGAATTAATAGCCGCCATTACCTCTCCTATACCTTTAGTTTTGGAATCACCAGCAGCTGTACTCTTAGCAATAACGATATGGGCGTCTCTCAAAGCAGCATAAGATTCATTCCATGCATCACCAAACGTAGTTGAGGAAGATGTCGATATACGTTTTTGAGCTTGCCACAACTGATTACCGACTCCGACTTCATATTCGTTATAACCAGAAATATAAGTATCCATATCACCACCTACAGTGTGCACAGCTGTTGACGTCAACACATCCGGCAATAAAAATTTTGCAGGAGCATCTGTCGTATTATCAGCATTTTCATTTATCTTGTCCATGTAACTATCCGAGCATCCGCCTGTTACAACAGAAAGAGCTAAAGCAGACAGACCTACAAGAGATATATTTAATATTGATTTCATGTTGCTTATTCTTTAAAATTTTAATGATAAACCAAAACCATAGCTTGATGTTCCCGGTAAAGAGAAACGTTCAAATGCACCCGACATATTGTTGTTGCCTTGAGAGGCTTCAGGGTCAAGTCCCTTTACTTGTCTATAAAGAATAATATTTCGCGCAAATGCACTTAAGGAAACATTAAATCCCGAAGATGCGAATACTGGATAACTTAAAGCCACCTCTCTCAATTTTACATAAGAGTTTTTGTGCATACTATACTCAGAAATGCTGTTCACCGTTGAAAAATAAGTTTGAGCATCAGAACCTTTTATCTGAATATCATTAGGCACATAACTTTTCCCATCATCTGCGACTTTAACAGCTGGTTTCTCGAACAAGAAAGAATCTTTCTCCCGATATTCTTGGCTCTTCTTCGATACACCATAAGAATCGAGTGCTCCGAGAGTGCCACAATACATCCAACCACCTTGTTTCCAATCAAGTACCGCAGATATTTTAAACTTATAAAGTGTAAGATTTGTGCTAAAACCTAAACGGAAATCAGGCTCAGCAGAACCGAATACACGCTCAGCACCTGCTTGAGGAAGACCTTTAGCATCAACCACAATTTGTCCTGCATCATTTCTTAGATAGCCAATACCATACAATGTAGGAAATTTATATCCAATACTGGCACGTACCTGAGGATCCGTAAATCCACCTAAATAAATACTGTTCACACCATCTGCCAACTTATCAACGTAATTATCAATCTTTGTAAAGTTGAAAGCAAAATCCCAATTGACATTTTTCTCTCTAACAGGATTGATAGTCAAAGTCGCCTCATGTGCATTCGTATGAATAGCACCGCCATTCTTTACCATGTATTGATAACCTGTTGATCCGTCAATAGGTATATCAAATATTTGGTTCTTTACATTCTGACGAGAATAAGTATAATTCAAACTAATCAAACCATTCCAAAATGATAAATCAGTACCAATTTCGTAAGAGCGAGTATTTTGAGGTTTCAAATTCGGATCATAAAGCTTATAATACGGAGTATAAGAATTAATCCCACTAATAGGATATTTAGTAGGTATGCCTGTTGAAAATCCACCACCATAAACCGGTACAGTGTAATATGATTTATAATAGTCACCAGCCTGACCAACTTCGGCGAAAGATGCACGAATCTTACCATAAGTAAGTACATCGTTTTTTAAAACGTCTAACTGAGTAAATATAAATCCCACTGATACAGACGGATAAGTAAATGTACGATTACCGGCAGGCATTGAAGATACTTGATCGGTACGTACGGTAGCATTAAGATAAAGCATATCATGGAATGCAGCAGATAAGTTAACAAAACTTCCAACTGTTAAGTGTTTTCTGTTTGAATACCCACTGAATGTATCACCACCATCAGTAACCACCGTCGCATTATTCATATTATTCCATCCCGAAAAACTGTAATTGCTTCCAGTCACATCATTCACAGTAGTTTTATTATAAACAGTCTCATTACCAACCAAAGCTGTCAAATCCCATAAAGGAGTAACCTTCCAATCAAAATTAGCAGTCAACAAAGAGTTAAGCTCCGTGTTAGTAAAATCGGCCAATTCTATCTGCCCAGTTGTGTGAGCAGCATCACCATATCCAAAAGAATTAATATAATTAGTGGTATAAGAATCTGTTCCTAATTGATATTTTACATCCAATTTCATATCTTTACGATTGAAATCATTTGAATATTGAGCGTAAGCATTACCGAAGAAACGATGAGTACGTTCCTCAAATTTATTATTTTCTGTTGCCCAAATTGGATTATTAAACGTTAAACTGCGAAAACTTAGTTGCGTATATGGATCTCCTTCAACATGACTTGGAATTCCATTTAAATCATAACTTGGAGGAGCAGAGTATACTGATTGTACCATACTATTATTGGCACCTGTTTGTTTCCTTACTTTGGTATACACAAAATTACCCGTAAAACCTGTTGACCAATTCTTATCAAGTTTAAGATCTGCAGCCATTTTAGCATTATAGCGATCCATTCCTGTATTAGATATGATGCCATCAGTACGTGTGTTACCTAATGAAAAAGAGTAATTGCCCTTATTTATACCTTGCGATAAATTAAAGCTATTTCCCCAGGTGGTTCCGGTGTTAAAAAAATTCTTTGCATTATCATAAGCCTCAGGTGCAACCCAAGGATCCAATCCTGCAGAAGAACGTTGTTGAACATAATATTGTCCAGGGTGTGTAGCACCACTAGCCTTTGCCTTTGTACCTGATGAGCCATAAGTCGGATCGTTTACAAGATCCTCTATTCGGGGACCCCAAGAGTTTGAATTTACAGGCTTATATACTCCTCCAGTACCTTGTGCATAAGTCTTTTGGAATTCAGGCAAAGCTGATACCACATTAAATGACATATTTGAATTGAACGAGATTTGAGGTTTCCCTTTGGCTAGACCTGCTCCTCTTTTAGTTGTAATAATAATAACACCATTTGATGCTCGCATACCGTAAAGTGCAGAAGCAGCCTGGCCTTTCAACACGTTGATACTCTGAATATCATTAGGGTCCAAATCAATAGAACGGTCAGCATAATCAGAACCTGTCACAGACTGACCTGTATCAGCATCATTTGATGAAGAAATAGGCATTCCATCAACAACATATAACGGAGTATTTTCTCCAGTAAATGATCTTGAACCACGAATTGTTATTTTTGATGACGCCCCTGGCATACCAGAACTTGGAGTAATGTCAATACCAGAAAGCTTACCCTGCATCGCAGAACTTAAATCAGTAGCTCCTGCCACTGCAATTTTGTCAGATTTAAGTTCTTGTACATCATAACCAAGTGCCTTTTTCTCTTTACTAATGCCCATAGCTGTTACAACAACTTCGTTCAGCATTTTAGAGTTTGCCTCAAGAACAATCCGCATATTCGGCTGTACCGACACTTCTTTGGATTTCATTCCAATAAATGATACCACTAAGGTCTTTGCATCAGCCGGCAAATTGCTAAATGTGAAATCTCCATCCATACCGGTAATAGCACCGACTTTGGTACCTTTCACGGTTATTGAAGCTCCAATAACCGGTTGCCCGTCATCCGCTGAAACAACAACACCCGCAACCTTGGAGGTTTGGGCTGTCGCAGATCCTAAAAATGCGAATAAACAAGCTAACAACAATAATAATTTACTTTTCATAACTCCTAAAATTTAACTAAATACTAATCTCCATTAAATATTTCGAATAATCTATATTTTAACAATGTGCTTTCTCTTTCAAGCTCAAGTCACATTCGTTTACTAACAGACAGCATCATTTTACACAAATTAACCTATTTTTATATACCAAGCATTTTCTAAAGTAACACTCAAATCCTTATTTTTATACACTTTTCTTGTATAAACATTACAATCTTTTTATAATTCTGTTTGCAAAAGTAGTGTAAAAAGATGGATTATGCAATATGTTGCAGATTAGAAAAAAGATTTTATAGCAATATGAGAAGGAATATATCCATATAACGAACAAATGACATATTCACCCCCTTATAATGGTAGTGAATATTTTTCTTATCATTCCATTATGATACGTTAAACATATATATTTAACAAAGTTAAATAACAAGTATATCTAGAAAGTATGAAATAAGATGCTTCTTTATGATAGAAATATGTATTTAAAGAAAAATACAGGGTGGAATTCATACAGTAAATGTGCAATAATAGCATGTAAAAGAAAAGAAACTGTTTAGTTTATGTAATTTTGAATAAGCGCAATTTTATTCTAAAATTATTCTTTGTGAAGTTATTCCCTCTACTTTTCCTAAGAAGGTAGCAGCTGCTTCTGAAAATTTTGCCTCGCTTTCAGTAGTTAAAAACTCTACGTCTCCATGCTTACTACATCTTGTATCCATTTCAGGATGTCTAATGAGATAATTTTGAAGGCTCTGAGCCACATAATCACCTTGTGGCACTACACTAATGCTATCTGGCAAATATTGGCGGATTTTATCAACAAGTAAAGGGTAATGAGTACATCCCAGAATAATTGAATCAATTTGTGGATCTTTCTCCATCAATTGCTTTAAATACTTTTCTACAAAGTAATCTGCACCTGGAGCATTGTATTCATTGTTCTCAATAATAGGTACCCACAAAGGACAAGCTTGTCCGGTAACTTTAATATCCGGCCACAATTTATGTATCTCCAATGGATAACTTTCACTTAGAATCGTTCCTTGAGTAGCAACGACACCTACATGCCTTGTTTTAGTGACATTACCAATGATCTCAATTGTTGGTCGGATCACTCCCAAAACTCTGCGTGACGGATCAAGAAAGGGCAAATCATGCTGCTGTATACTTCTCAATGCCTTGGCAGATGCTGTATTACAAGCAAGAACCACTAAAGGACATCCCATGGAAAACAATTTCTTTACCGCCTGCAATGTAAATTCATAAACAATCTCGAATGAGCGTGATCCATAGGGCGCACGTGCATTGTCACCAAGATAAATATAATCATATTCGGGCATTAAGGCATGCACCTTATCAAAAATTGTAAGGCCGCCATAACCTGAATCAAATATTCCTATCGGAGTTTTCATATGCTTTAATCAAACAAGAAACCCGCAGGCAATGGCCCCCGGGTTTCATATATATTATATCAATTTTACTTATTTAATGCCCAACTTTGCCTTAACCATGTTTGTAACGTCAGTACTTGCCGGACCAACATAAGGGACATTCACACTACTTAGATCAAATATATAGGTATAACCACCAGTAGCTCCTACAGCATTGATGGCATCCTCTAATTTCTTTGTAATAGGTTCCATCAATTGTTTTTGCAACTTAGTCATTTCTGTTTGAGCTGTTTGTTCGTATTCCTGACCACGTTGATACATTTCTTGCAATTCTTTCTGACGACGGTCTGCTATATTTTGCGGAAGGCTGTCTTTTGATTCATTGAATGTTTGAAGCTTTTTGTTCAGCTCATCGCTTGTACGCTTCATTTCATCCTCGTATTGTTTTTGGCTCTTTTGTAATTGGGCTGTAGCCGCTTTATATTCCGGCATAGCTGTAATAATGTCAGCCGTTTTGAAATGACCGAACTTTAAAGTTTGCGCCATCGCACTGATAGGCAGCACGAATAAAGCAATTAAAGCAATTTTTTTTAGCATGATTTTTACTATTTATTTAATTGTTACTTGAATATCCTAATTTAGCAATAATTTCATCACTGATATCTATATTTGGTGATGCAAATATAATATTTTGTGCCGAAGCACGATCTATCACCATACTATATCCTTGTGATTCTGAAATTGCTTTTACTGCATTATATATCTGATTTTGAATCGGTTTCATTAAGCTTTCTCGCTTTTTATAAAGTTCTCCATCAGAACCAAAATATTTCATTTTCAATTCATTCGCTTCATTCTCTTTTGCGATGATCTCATTTTCTTTCTTCTTCTTTTGATCAGCCCCTAAGGAAGCACCACTATTTTGATAACTTTCATACAAAGATTTTGCTTCACTTCTAGCATTATCAACTTCAGCCTGCCATTGTTTTGAGGTCTGGTCCAATTGCTCATTTGCACGTTCATATGCAGGGATTTTCTTAAGAATATATTCCATATCAATCAGCGCATATTTTTGTGCATTGGCTGCTATGCTACCTAATAGCATGAGCATGGTCATCAAAAATACCTTTTTCATAATGCAATGATTTATTTTAAACATTAAAATTCTTGTCCCAATATAAAGTGGAAGTTACTACCACCATATTGTTTACTGCCAAAGACTTTATCAAATCCATATCCCCAATCGATACCCATCATACCAACCATCGGCAAGAAGATGCGTACACCTACACCTGCTGAACGTTTTAAATCAAATGGCGAGAAATCTTTAATTTGTTGCCATGCATTACCGGCCTCCATAAAGCCTAACATATAAATACTCGTACTATTCTCAAGCATAAGAGGATATCGTAATTCCATACCTAAACGACTATATGCATAACCTTCATAACCAGTTGGTGTCAATGAACTATTCTCATATCCACGCAAAGCTATACTTTCTGTCGCATAAGCTGAATACCCTGTCATACCATCACCACCCATATCAAAGGTCTCGAAAGGTGACTTTTTATATTTGTTATAACTACCAACAAAACCGAAATCAGCTCTTGTCATAAGTACCGGACATTTAGTGCCACCGGTTAACGCTGTATATGTTTTCGAATTGAACTTCCATTTATGGTACTCTATCCATTTATTCATTCGATTCACGTCAGTTTGATTTGATTTATCATATTTACGATAATTAATCCCATCAAATAATGAATAAGGAGGAGTCGCTTTCAAACTTAAACTGATAGTTGAACCGCTGCGTGGATAGATTGGATTATCTGTAGAATTACGAGCCAAAGTAATCCCAATCGATATACTATTACAATTTCCATTCGTTACAGGAAAATATCTCCAGTTATTAAGCACATATTTTTGTAATGTCAAATCACCACTTAGTTGGAAATAACTATCCGGCCAGTTCAAACGTTTTCCCCAACCAACCGTTATACCAAAGATTTGTACACTCTTACTCTTATCATACACTTTTGAATAATCAGTGCTTCCATAGTAGTTATTATACAAACTGTTATATGAACTATTAGCATAGCTGTTAGTCGTGTAACTGCTGCTAACATCCGTCTGTTTAGAATAAAAAGCAGAGAGAGAGAGACTATTCGGCCGCTTGCCTCCAAACCAAGGATCGGTAAAACCTATACTATAACTTTGATAATATGAACCGTTTGTTTGCCCACTAATTGTGAAAGTTTGTCCATCACCTTGTGGCAAAATTCCACGATAATTTTGTCCGGGATGCAATAAGTTGGCCATTGAGAAGTTCGTGAATTTCAAAGAGACCTTACCGATAATACCGGTTTGTCCCCATCCAGCAGAAAGTTCCACCTGATCATTTGCTTTTGATTCCAGTCCCCAATTGACATCTACTGTTCCGCTTTGTTCATCCGGTTGCACATCAGGCTTAATATTTTCGGGATTGAAATGTCCCATCTGAGCTATTTCACGATATGAACGTTGTAAAAGATCCTTACTGAACAATTGTCCGGGTTTCACATACAACTCACGACGTATTACATTTTCGTACACACGATCATTTCCGTTGATTCGAATATGGTCAATGGTTGCCTGTTTACCTTCAAACATTCTCATTTCCAAATCCACAGAATCTTTTTCTACATTAGTCTCTACAGGATCAATATGGAAGAATACATAACCATTATTATAATAAAGGTTACCGACCGCATCATCATCTGAATTCAAACGCTGATCCAGCAATTTTTGGTTATAAACATCACCGGTATTCATTCGCAGCATATTGTTAAGAAAATCCGTCGGATAAATCGTATTACCCATCCAGCTTATTTTGCGAATATGATATTTATGTCCTTCACTAATTTTGATATAGATATCAACTAATTTGTCGTTATACTTGCTAACAGAGTCTTTCACAATTTTTGCATCACGATATCCCAGCTCATTATATTTATCAATGATTTTTTGTTTATCCTCGCTATACTTTTCATCAACAAACTTCTTTGTACGGAATAAGTTGCGAAGTTTGCCTTTTTCATTGGTTTTTTTCATCACTTTCTTCAGCTTGTTGACACTAATGTCTTGATTGCCTTCAATAGTAATTTTATGAATCTTGACTTTCTCTTTTTTATTAATGTTAATGTCAACAATCACCTCGTTGTTATTGCTGGCATCATCACGCTGCACTATTTCAACAGTTGCATTTTTAAAGCCTTTTTCATCAAAGTGTTTCTTTATTAGAGTTTTTGCGCGGTCCACTAAGTTGGGAGTAATCTGGTTTCCCTTGATCAATCCGAGCTTAGCTTCAAGGTCTTCCCTATCACTTTTCTTAATTCCATAATAATTAATTTGTGAAATACGGGGCCTTTGCTTCAGCGCAATATTCAAAAAAATCTTATTACCTACTATTTTAGTCACCTCGATTCGTACATCGGAAAAGAGTCCGTGCTTCCAATATCTATGCACAGCCTGAGAGATCTCATCACCCGGCATAGAAATAGTTTGTCCAACAGCTAATCCGGAAATCCCGATTAACAAATAATCATCTTGATTTTTAATGCCACTCACAGTAATCCCACCAATTTCATATTGTTTAGGCTGAGCATAATTAACCACAGGATTAGTCTGCACATTCGTAGTATCCTGCGCAACTACTGTAGAGGCAATACTTATTGCAATAAGTAATATAGAAAAAAACTTTTTCATTCTTTTATATAATTCGCTGGTTCGTTCTTAATCAATTTGTCTTGCACTTGTTCGCTTGTTTTGCCAAACCTTCTTTCGCGACTTTGATAAGTCGCAATAGCTTTACAGAATTCTTCTTCGCCGAAATCCGGCCAAAAGGTTTCACAAAAATACAGTTCGGAATAGGCACATTGCCACAGCAGATAATTGCTGAGTCGATATTCCCCCCCCGTACGTATCAACAAGTCTGGATCAGGCATGAAATTAGATTCCAAATGCTGAGCCATATATTCTTCTGTAATCTTATCTGAACTGATTTTTCCTGATTCACACTCTTTTGCTATGGAACGTGCAGCCTCAGTAATCTCCCACCGTGAGGAATAACTTAGAGCCAACGTCATACACATACCGGAATTTGAGGCAGTACGCTGAATGCAATGCTGCAGACTTTTTACGAAATCAGAATCAAGACTGCCGGTGTCTCCAATGACATCAAACCGAATGTTGTTTTTCATAAAAATGCTCTCTTCCAACTGTTCTGAGAGCAAATGCATAATTGCCTTTACCTCTTGAATCGGTCTATTCCAGTTTTCAGTTGAAAATGTATATAGAGTCAGGTACTTGATGCCTAAACGAGCCGCAGTTTCAGCTATAGTATGAGCTGTTGCCGCACCGGCCTTATGCCCTTCTGTGCGTTCAAGTCCATGACTTTTAGCCCATCGCCCGTTTCCATCCATGATTATTGCCACATGCCCGGGCAATTTATCTAAATTTATCAGTTCCTTATCTGGCATCAGTATATTTTATTAGCTGTATCTACTTTTATACCGCAAACAAGATGTCCACCCTTTATCGACTTAAGCGAATCAAAGATGTATCTAGCGATTACCCCATCTAAGGGACATATATTTTTGTATGATGAGGAGTTTTTCGCATTGTCCAAATAAGAACAAGCCTTCGCTATTCCTCCCATTTCCATTTTATATTCATTCGGTTGAGCATATACATTGCAACATATCCATGAATAAACGATACGGGTCACTCTTTCATTAATCATTATTGAAGGATCTTTTTCATTTACACATAGTTGTTAGTCAACAAGATGCAAAAATAGAAACATTTTTCATTGTATACATAGTAGCCTCGAAAGTTTTATATAAAATTATAGATAAATAGGTGCATTTAGGCGATTAAATGTGTATATAATGTGAGATATTAATTCCAAAGACCTGTTCTATTTTAAGAGAACCTTGAATTTGCGGTTCCCGCACACCTGTTTTCAGAGCAATATTACTCTTTTCCACAAATGCCTCATCCCAGATGTCATTGTCAATAAAAGATTGCAATAATTGCGTCCCTCCCTCCACTAATACCGATCTAATACTTCTCGTCGAAAGGTCTGCAAGAATCTGCGGCAGAAGATCTTTTTCTGGTTCAAGACTCACGTAATGCAACTTTGATTCATCATCGCGATATTCTTCTGTGTATACAAGTGTTTCCACCTGTTTGTCAAAAAGGGACAAGTTTTTTGGCAAAGAAAGTTTTCGATCTATAACAATTCTAAGAGGGTTCGGACCATACCAATTTCTAACAGTGAGCGAAGGATCATCAAGTAAAGCTGTACGTGTACCAACAAAGATTGCATCATTCTCCGACCGCATTTTATGAATGGGCATATTCATATGTTGAGAAGAAAATACGACGGGTTTACCGCCTTCACGCTCTTGATCAATAAAACCGTCAGATGATGCTGCCCATTTTAATGTAATGTAGGGTCTTTGTTTTGATTGCGAAGTGATGAACTTTTTGTTCAAATCTTTACACTCATTTTCAAGTACTCCGACCGTTACATCAATTCCCGCATTTTTGAGCCTAAGAATACCTTGTCCGTGAACTTTTGCAAAAGGATCAACACATCCTATAACAACTCTCGGAATTTGTTGTTCTATTATTAGTTTTGAGCAAGGAGGAGTTTTGCCATAATGAGAGCAGGGTTCCAGACTTACATATATGGTAGATTCTTTCAAAAAAGACTTTTCTTTTACCGAATTAATGGCGTTTACCTCTGCATGACCTTCACCACTACGTATATGGTAACCTTCACCTATAATATGCCCTTTATAAACAATGATTGCACCGACCATAGGATTTGGTGATGTCGTTCGCGGAGCATTCATAGCAAGCTGTATACAACGTCTCATACATAATTCATCAAAAGCATTTAACTCCGTTACTTCACTAATTTTACTCATCTTATCAACTAATTTATTATCTTTGCAGCTCAATATTAAAGCTGTTTATGCATCCAATTTTATCAAATATCACAAAAGAACTTTGTTCTATTTACTCGGAGAAAGAATCTCTAAGTATCGCAAAAATAGTTTTGACCGATGCTCTAGGAATTGACTTATTGTCTCTTATGACTGACAAAGATATAAAATTATCAGATAGCCAAACAAAGATTCTCCTTGAAATTGTAGAACGGTTAAAAAACGATGAACCTTTGCAATACGTTCTAGGTATATCAACATTTGCCGGACTCCAATTTAAAATCGGTCCGGGAGTTTTGATACCACGCCAAGAGACCGAAGAATTGGTTTCACTGATAATACGCGAGAACAAGAACAATTCTTCCTTAAAAATAGTAGATATCGGTACAGGAAGCGGATGCATAGCCATATCACTAAGTCATCATCTTCCTAACGCGGAAGTGGAAGCCTGGGATATCTCCGAAGATGCTATAGATCAAGCTATCAGCAATAATGAGCGATTGCACACAGATGTAACGTTTCACAAAAAAGACGTGCTGGGATTAACCATTGGTGACGTAAAAAAAGAATCCTTCAGTTTAGTGGTAAGCAACCCTCCATACATCACAAATAAAGAAAAAATAAATATGGATGCCAATGTCCTTGATTGGGAACCATCATTAGCACTGTTTGTTCCGGATGACGATCCCATGCTTTTTTATAGTCATATCGGATTACTTGCCTACAAGATGCTGCAACATCAAGGACTTCTGTATTTTGAAATAAATCAGGAATACGGGAAAGAAGTAAAAGATACATTGCAATATTTAAAGTACAAAGACATCGAGATCATTAAAGATGTATTTGGTCGTGACCGATTTGTAAAAGCGAAGAAATGAAGACACTATCAGAAGAGCAAGCTCTTAGTAAAGCTGCTGCACTATGCTCCAGATCAGAATACTGCATTGAAGACATTCGATCTAAAATGGAAAACTGGTTAGTTTTGCCGGAAGTACAAGAACGTATTTTGAAACGTCTCACCAGTGAGAAGTATATTGACGAGGCAAGGTTTTGCCACTCTTATATAAATGACAAGTTGCATTTTAACAAATGGGGAAAACGAAAGATACATCAAATGCTGCAACTAAAGAAAATACCACGAGATGTGATCAACAAAAACCTGAGTACCATTGATGAAAAAGACTATGAAAACATATTGAAGAGTTTGATGGACAGTAAAAGTAAAACAATAAATGCCCATTCCGAATACGAAAAGAATATGAAATTGATGAGATTTGCCATTGGGCGAGGCTTTGAATATGACTTAATCCGTAAATTTCTGTCAGATGACCTTGAAAAAGTGGATTGATTCCGTTCTTTGCTTATTTTTTCCACAAACGTGTATAGTATGTGGTGGTCGTTTGGCCGAAAGCGAACAGCACATTTGTGTAGAGTGCAACATGAAAATGCCACGTACTCATGATCACCTCGATCCGGAGAATGTAATGACGCGTATGCTGTGGCAACATCTCGAGATTAATCGTGCATGTGCTTTTTTTCTATACTCTAAAGAAAGCAACTATAAACACATCTTGCACCAATTAAAATACCACGGATCAAAAGACATAGGAGAATACTTCGGGCGATTGATGGCAACTGAAATAGTCGGTTCTCATTTCTTTGAAGGGATTGACTATCTTATTCCCGTTCCTTTACACCCCAAACGCTATAGAAGCAGAGGATATAACCAAAGCGAATGTATCGCCAATGGAATCTCATCTGTTACGGGAATACCGATTGACATCTCATCGGTCATTCGTGTCGTAAATACTCATACTCAAACAAGCAAAAATGCAGAACAAAGAAGTGAGAACATGAAAGATGTCTTCACATGCATAAACCCTGAAATATTTCGGAATAAACACATCCTTATTATTGACGATGTTTTCACAACAGGAGCCACAACCATCTCGTGCGCACAATCCATACAAGAGACTATACCTCTGACAGTAAGTATTCTCACAATGGCACGTGCCCAACGAGGCTAGAAATTAATATCTTTGTAATATCTATTCCATCGGCAACATAAAAGACAGAACACCCAAAATTGATTTTACTGTTTCTAAGAGAATAAAATATATAAAAAATTCTCTTTTTTACACAATTTCTCATCTTCTTTCTGTACATTTGCCCTTGTATTATATAGTATATTAAGTTATGAAGACTTTAGAGAGATTATTTGCAGAGAAACTATTGAAAATTAAGGCAATTAAACTTCAGCCTGCAAACCCATTCACTTGGGCATCAGGATGGAAATCGCCTTTTTATTGCGATAACCGGAAGACCTTATCTTATCCATCTCTACGTAATTTTGTGAAAATCGAAATTGCCAGATTGGTACTAGAACGCTTCGGATCGGTTGATGCAATTGCAGGAGTAGCTACTGGAGCCATTCCTCAAGGAGCCTTGGTTGCTGATGAATTGAATTTACCTTTTGTATATGTTCGTTCAAAGCCCAAAGACCACGGACTCGAAAACTTGATAGAAGGAGAACTTCGCCCGGGTATGAAAGTGGTTGTCGTTGAAGACTTAGTGTCAACCGGAGGCAGCAGTTTAAAAGCTGTGGAAGCTATTCGCCGTGACGGATGCGATGTGATAGGCATGATTGCTTCATTCACTTACGGATTTGATGTGGCAGTAGAAGCTTTCAAGGAAGCTAAAGTACCGTTGATAACATTGACTACTTATGAAGCCGTTCTTGAAGAAGCGTTACACATTGAATATATCACGGAAGAGGATGTTGAAATTTTAAAGACATGGAGAAGCGATCCTTCACATTGGGATCTATCCAAGTCACCAATTTGATTTAAAACAAAATATGGAAAGTATTGAAAGTAGCGTAAAGTTCATCCCTTATACGCAAGAAGCTGTATACACTAAACTCTCAGACCTTACTAATTTAAAGAACTTATTGGAGGCTTTACCTCAAGGTGAACTACAAGAAAAAGGTATGGATATCGATTTAAGTAAAGCCACTGTAAGTACCGATTTTATCACTATACCCATACTCAATATGAGTCTTTCACTGAGAATTGTGGAACGAGAACCTCTGAAAATTATAAAATTCGAATTAGCAGGGATACCGGTCGATGCCAGCTTATGGATACAACTATTGCCAGAAGGCAGCATGGAATCAAAAATGAAAGTAACAGTACATTACGATATACCTTTTTATTTAAAGCCGATGCTTAACGGCAAATTAAAAGATCTGCCAGGTGGAATTGACCGACTGGCTGATATGTTATCTAAAATTCCATATTAAATAGATATAGTTGATGGGACAGAAATTGTGGGAAAAGAAAACTCAGGTGAATGCTGAGATTGATCGTTTTACAGTAGGCCATGATCGTGAGCTTGACTTGTATTTGGCAAAATATGATGTTTTGGGATCAATGGCTCATATAACGATGCTGGAAAGTATAGATCTCCTTTCTGCTGAAGAATTGGAAACATTATTGGCCGCGTTAAAGGAAATATACATCACAGCAGAGGAAGAGGATTTCATTATAGAAGATGGGATTGAAGACGTTCACTCGCAAGTAGAATTAATGCTAACACGACGTTTAGGTGATGTAGGAAAAAAGATTCACAGTGGACGTTCAAGAAATGATCAAGTGTTACTTGATCTGAAATTGTTTACTCGTTCTGAATTAAAACTAATCGTTGAGAAAACAACCACTCTGTTCAATGAACTAATCAAACAAAGCAAACAGTTCAAGAATGTACTGATGCCGGGATACACACATTTGCAGATTGCCATGCCCAGTTCATTCGGCTTATGGTTCGGTGCATATGCTGAAAGTTTAACGGATGATATGCTTTTCTTACAAGCTGCATATAAGATGTGTAATCGCAATCCTCTTGGTTCGGCAGCAGGCTATGGCTCGTCTTTCCCATTAAACAGAACCATGACCACGGAACTATTAGGATTTGATTCGATGGACTACAACGTGGTGTATGCTCAGATGGGACGCGGAAAGATGGAACGTAATGTTTCTTTTGCCTTAGCAACTCTGGCAGGAACCATATCAAAATTAGCATATGATGCCTGTCTTTTCAATTCACAGAACTTCGGGTTTGTAAAACTCCCCGATGAATGCACCACAGGATCCAGTATAATGCCACATAAAAAGAACCCTGATGTATTCGAACTGATTCGTGCAAAATGCAATAAGATACAATCTCTTCCACAGCAAATTATGATGATAATGAATAATTTGCCTTGTGGATATTTTCGCGATCTACAGATAATCAAAGAAGTATTTCTTCCAGCATTTTCCGAATTGAAAGATTGCATTGATATGGCAACATATATCATTGAACGTATCAAAGTAAATGAGCACATATTGGATGACCCTAAATATAATGTGATCTTTAGTGTGGAAGAAGTCAATAAATTGGCTGCAGCCGGCATGCCTTTCAGAGATGCATATAAAAAAGTAGGATTGGAAATTGAAGAAGGTAACTTCACACCAGATAAAAATATACATCATACTCACGAAGGCAGTATTGGCAACTTGTGCAATGATAAAATTGAAGCTTTGATGAACCAGATTATTAACGGATTTAATTTTGAACGTGTTCACACAGCAGAAACGAAACTATTAGGAAGAACATTATAAACATAATATCAAATAACCATGGAAAACTACAAACCGGCAGAAGATCGCTACAATGATAAGATGTCCTATACATTCTGTGGCAATAGTGGACTACTTTTACCACGTATCTCATTAGGATTATGGCACAATTTTGGAGATGTAGATGACCAAGCAACAGCAAAAGAGATGCTTGCATATGCATTTGACCATGGCATTACTCATTTTGATTTAGCAAATAACTACGGACCGGAACCGGGAAGTGCCGAGCGTAATTTCGGAAAGATCTTTCGTGACATTTTTGCCGAGCACCGAGATGAATTAATCATCTCATCCAAAGCCGGGCATAGCATGTGGTCGGGTCCTTATGGCGACGGCTCTTCACGCAAAAGCATAATGGCCAGCATAGACCAAAGCTTAAAACGTACAGGGCTTGACTATTTTGACATATTCTATTCACATCGCTATGATGGCGTCACCCCCATTGAAGAAACAATGCAAGCTCTTGTTGATATCGTCAAACAAGGCAAAGCCTTATATATAGGAATTTCAAAATATCCGGTTGAGAAGCAAGCCGTGGCATATAACTATCTTACTGCTCATGGAGTACCTTGTCTCATTAGTCAATACCGTTACAGTATGTTTGATCGCAAAGTAGAACAAGGCAACCTGGCTGTTGCAGCACAATATGGTTCAGGATTCATTGCTTTTTCTCCATTGGCACAAGGATTATTGACTGATAAATACCTAAAAGGCATACCTGAAAACTCCCGTGCCGCTCGTCCTACAGGATTCTTGCAACGCTCTGCTGTAACACCTGAAATCATATCCAAAGTTTCAAGACTTAATGATATTGCCAAACGTCGCGGACAAACTTTAGCTGAGATGTCATTAGCATGGATACTTAAAGATAATAGAGTGACATCTATAATCGTAGGAAGCAGTTCTGTGAAGCAATTGTCAGACAATTTAAAGGCAATAGAAAATTTACATTTCAATGAAGATGAGTTACAGGATATTGAACAGATCTTGAACGAAAAGATATAACACTTCCCATTCTTTGTGATTCATTTATACTGTAGTTGTTGATAAAAAAATATAGAAAAGTTTTGTTAGTATCGAAAAAACGACTTATCTTTGCATCGCAATTGCGGAAATAGCTCAGTTGGTAGAGCACGACCTTGCCAAGGTCGGGGTCGCGAGTTCGAGTCTCGTTTTCCGCTCCATGTTGCTCGGATGGTGGAATTGGTAGACACGAGGGACTTAAAATCCCTTGACTATTGCAGTTGTGTGGGTTCAAGTCCCACTCCGAGTACAAAGCGTTAACGATCATATCGTTAACGCTTTTTTTTATTACTATCCTTTTGTGATGAATTGAGACTCAGTTTATCTTCTTGGGAATTTAACATATAATTAGGCATATAGTTTAGCAACTCTAAACAAGAAGAACTTCATATCAGTTACCCCTCTGAAGTCAGCTCTGAAAGCTTTTAACTTAGCATTGAATAATTCTGCTAAGGCATTCAATGACCGACTCTCAAAGTCATTTATATTTGTGTCGGAATAACATAGAAATGGATTCCCAAGAATCGGTATATTAATTTCTACTTTCCACATAATTCCTTTTCTTAATTTTATCCTTCATCCTTCATATCCCTTTATTCATCGGCATTTCGAGATGAACGTATGAAGGCACCGTTTCGTTTTATGCCTTCATTTGTATCGTCCTAAATCAAAAGATATACCCGAATCCTACATTCAAATAAACAGGATACAAATTAAATGTGATCGTCTTGAAACTCTTTTTAAATATATGATCGAATCCATAAGCCAAGTCAGCATTCAACTTGAAACGATTGAATGCTTTCCATGAAACTCCGATTTCAGGTCCCCATTCAAAACGACGTAAATCACTATCAAAATCATACGTTGCAGTTTTTCCGTCTTTAAACTCCAGTTTCTCACCCACAGGAGTACCTTGTCTCAAATAGCCGTTACTGACATCTCCTGAAAAGTTACCTTCCAACATATACGAAACATATACACCCGCATTTATTATCCAACGTTTATTAAAACGATAATCCACTAAAAACGGAAGAGTTAAAAATGTACCGCTATACTTCGTATTCACATCACCTGTCCAATATCCTGCAACACGATTACCATCAGTAATAATTTCAGTACTGTAGTTCTTTACCGTCGCACTTGCATGCATCCCTTTCGCTTCTATGCGAAGGCCTGTTGAGGCACCCCATTTCTTATCCTTAAAGAACCAATGAGTGACAACTCCCTCAAATGAACCGTTCAATCGGGGACTATAACTGTTAATTGAACGAATTTCCTGTGGCATGCCAAGGGGTATTATTCCGCCGATATTACACCCGGCTTTCACTTCATATTCCCATCCAGCTTTCTCTAAGTTGATTAATACACTATCTCGATCTTGTTGTGCAAAAGCAAGTATCGAATTGAAAAACATGAGGGGGATTGCTATAATCAATATTCTATTTTTCATCTTATTCCGTTTCATTCATAAAACAATTGCATTTCATCTACGTAAAGGGTACTACCGACTGCTCCATTAAAATTAGCTCCATCAATACTTGATGACATAATAATCGCTAAATTATACTTCCCGCTTTTAAGTTTATTCTGATCTATACTCTTCCCGTTGTTCATTTGAAAAGGTATAGCAAATCTAGTCCATTGATTCGTCTCCATCTTATCCGTTAATCGGGCGATCGAAACAATATTGCTGCTCGTCAATGAATTGGTTCCATCAAGGTATTGAACATCATCCGTTACTTCATAAAACACAGCATAAATATCGAAATTATCTTTTTTACCTGTGACAACATTCATCTTTGAATCGGTAAATACAGAGCCTGCCTTATATTTGTAATATCCGACCAACTCTTTGGGCGTAGAATAAAATGGGACTCCGAAATGTGTCGATTTTGCCGTATTGGTTAAATTAATTTCAAATGTTCCTATAAACAAATTTCCGGCAGCTATCGGAGCATTGAACATAGCGCCTAAGGATCCTGTACTGCGAGTGGTTAACTTTGCACATTTACCCACATAGCCGCTATCCGACTGGCAAGTAGGATAATCTGTAGCTGCAGCATCGCTATTTATTATCATAAAGCCGGAATTTCCGTCCCCCCACTCCATTTCATTACCTTGCAATGTATCGCAAAATATCTGAAAGAAATCTTTCGTCTTACCCGTATCATAATCGATATCGTTATACATTTTAACGTTCTCGAAATGGTAAACGGTAAGCATTTCATTAAAGACGTATTCTACCTGATACGACTTCTTCCACTTTCCATCTTGTGATGTAACCGTATAAGTCTGCGGAGAAGAGAAATCACGCGTTGTGCCACTTGCCGGCAATATGGAAGCTCCCTCAGTCAAAGTAAATTCAGGAGCTTGTTTTGTAATATCAACGGAATCATTCACATACAATATTACTTTATCATTCGTTATAACCGGATCCCGAATAAGAGCTTTTGAGGGAATTTTACACGAAGTGATATCAGCCTCCGCATTTGGAGCTTCGTCTTTAATACATGAAGCCATCATAATGCATATACAGAAACTGATCAAACCTAGTCTTAATAATTTCATTACATATATTTTTATAAAACCAATTTCGCAAGATACACTTTTTAACTATAAAGTAACTCTATCATTAACATAAAATGGAGTTTGTTCCGAAAAGATTACTTTTGGCACAGCATCATCTTCTGGACAATTTATTCCTTCAAACAGTTCCGCTAACTTACAGTCAAGTTCACCACGCAAATTACGAGCAATAATCTTGAAGTTCAATTTACATTTTCATTTTTTACAATTGTAGAAAATGTTTTCCACCAAGGTAAGAAACGTTTTTTACCTTGGTGAAAAACAATTCTCACCTAGGTAAAACAATAAAATCAATGAATAAAAATGATAAAATGCCAGTATCAATGGGCATATTCCATAGCATAAACCACGCGACCTTTTATATAAAAAATATCTGAACAAAAAAGGAGTCTATTTCATTATCTAAATCGTTCTTGACGGATTAATGGATTTGTTCTTTCTATTACTCATATGACTTGCTGAGAATTTGATTTATATCAGCCCCAAAACAAACAAACGATCTATCAAATTTTACGACCTGACAGACAAGGAATGTCCTTAGAGTATTTTATTTCAACAACATATAACCGAGGGTTAGCCATCAAACGGGCCTCGATTTAGGAGATACAAATGAAGGCACAAGACGAAACGGAGCCTTCATACGTTCATCTCGGGATGCCCATCAATAAAGGGATATGAAGGATGAAGGATATTTTCAAATATGCAGTGTTTCATGATTTCATGGAAAAATTGGATTTTGAAATTCAGCAAATATCTTCCATTCATCGATCACCTCTTTATAAGAAAAAACAGGAACACATCATTGATGCATCCCTGTTTTAATATACGTTGAATAAAAACTTTTATTGAAGAACATCTACGTCTTTCAGATATTTAGCAATTTCCTCATCCGTCAATGTGTAATTTTGCAAATCACCGGAAAGGTACATATCATAAGCCGTCATATCAATAAGCCCATGTCCTGAAAGATTGAAAAGAATGACTTTCGATTTTCCTTCAGCTTTGCATTTTAATGCTTCACGAATAGTGGCAGCAATAGCATGACTGGATTCAGGAGCCGGAATGATACCTTCGGCCTGTGCAAAAAGAGTTGCTGCTTGAAAAGATTCTAACTGTGGTATATCTGCAGCTTCCATCAAACCATCTTTCAATAACTGTGAAACAATGGTTCCGGCACCATGATAGCGCAAGCCACCGGCATGTATATTCGCAGGCTTAAAATTATGCCCCAAAGTGTACATCGGCATTAAAGGAGTATATCCACTTTCATCACCAAAATCATATTCAAACTTCCCGTGAGTCAGTTTGGGACATGACGAAGGTTCTGCCGCAATAAAACGAGTATCTGTATGAGTTCCATCAATTTTATGACGAAGAAAAGGGAAAGAAACACCACCGAAATTTGAGCCACCACCAAAACATGCGATAACCATATCCGGATATTCTCCCGCCATAGCCATCTGCTTCTCAGCTTCAAGTCCGATCACAGTCTGATGCAATGAGACATGGCTCAACACCGAACCAAGTACATATTTGCAATGAGGAGTAGCCTGAGCTAATTCTATGGCTTCAGAAATTGCGCAGCCTAAAGAACCTGAACAATTAGGATCCGCAGTTAAGATGTCTTTTCCTGCACGAGTTGACATAGAGGGAGAAGCTGTGACTTGGGCTCCAAAAGTCTGCATAATACTTCGACGATAAGGCTTTTGCTGATAACTCACTTTCACCATATATACAGCCAGATCAAGTCCGAAAACCTTTGCCGCATAAGACATCGCTGCACCCCATTGACCGGCACCCGTTTCAGTGGTTACATTCGTGATTCCCTCTTGTTTGCAATAATATGCTTGGGCTATAGCCGAATTCAATTTATGAGAACCCACTGGGCTCACACTTTCATTCTTAAAATAAATATGTGCGGGAGTATCAAGAGCTTTTTCCAAACCATAAGCGCGAACAAGGGGTGTAGAACGATAATATTTGTACATATCCCTCACTTCTTCAGGAATAGGTATCCACGCATCTGTTTGATTCAGTTCCTGATCAGAACACGCCTCATTGAAAATAGGATAAAGATCTTCTGCCTTTAACGGTTTGTGTGTTGCCGGATGAAGAAGTGGCATTGGCTTATTAACCATCTCTGCTTGAATATTATACCACTGTTCGGGGATTTCATCCTCCGGTAAGATAAATCTCTTTGTTTTGCTGCTCATTATTATTATATTTTTATGTAATAAATTCATGGTTGTTAACGCCAAAAATACATATAATTTTCAATAAAGCATGTCATATGGACAAAAATTCTGTAATTTTGTATACGTTGGAAAGGAAAATCATACATATAGATATGGATGCATTCTTTGCTTCTGTTGAGCAAAGAGACAATCCGGAACTGCAAGGCAAACCCATCGCAGTTGGTCGTGGTGAAGAGCGTGGCGTAGTTTCCACTGCAAGCTATGAAGCTCGCAAATTTGGTATTCATTCTGCCATGTCCTCCATGATGGCTAAGCGTCTTTGCCCACAACTTATTTTTGTGCCCGGAAGGATGTCTATATATAAAGAGGTGTCGGCACAGATTCATGAAATCTTCCATGAGTATACAGATGCAATAGAATCAATCTCATTGGATGAAGCTTTTTTGGATGTGACAGAAAATAAGCCACAAATTGAATTAGCTGTTGAAATAGCCAAACAAATAAAATCTGAAATAAGAAGCAAGCTAAACTTAGTGGCCTCAGCCGGAATATCATACAACAAGTTCTTGGCCAAAATAGCTTCCGATTATCGCAAGCCTGATGGGATCTGCACCATTCACCCGAATCAAGCTCTCAATTTCATATCAAAGTTACCTATTGAGCTATTTTGGGGAATAGGCAAGATGACCGCACAAAAGATGCACCGCATGGGAATATATACAGGTATTCAGTTGCGTGCTTGCAGTAAAGAACAATTAGTGAATGCTTTCGGCAAGGCAGGCATCATGTATTATGATTTTGCAAGAGGAATTGACAATCGTCCTGTAGCATCATCAAGAATCAGGAAATCCATCGGTTGTGAACGTACGCTCGAAAAAGACATCTCTACGGACTCAGCGGTCATTATAGAATTGTATCATGTGACTCTTGAATTGATAGAACGCCTCGCTAAATATCAATTTCAGGGTACGACGCTTACACTAAAAATAAAGTTTCATGATTTTACACAAATAACTAGAAGTATCACTGTAGAAAAGAACCTCATTAATAAAGTACAAATACTAACATTAGCTAAACAATTACTAAAAGAAGTGGAATATTCAAGCCACGCTATCAGGCTGATTGGGCTGTCCGTTACAAACCACAAAGCCGAAGAATCACTAAAAGGCTGGAAACAACTTAGCATTGATTTTAAATAGATTTTATCTTCTATATCTCTTATCGGCATTCTTTTACAATAATCTAGGTATATGTACAATATTCCATTATTTCCTCTAGGAAAAGCAATATTTTCGCATCCACTGTTAAGTAAATTAGCTTTAAATAAAATATTGATAATATGAGGAACAAGTTTTTCCTGCTCTATGCCATAGACTTCCATAATTTATGGCTTTTCTCAAAAGAAAGGAAGACACATCAAAAGTCTTCGTTGACTTTAATAGAGTCTACAGAGTTCGTGTCCAACACACAAGGTCATTCTGCTTCGTTAAATATAAAAAAAGAATAATCTATGCATTTCTACTATGTCAGCTTATTTCTCCAGATAAATCTGCGAGATATCGTCTATGTCTGGAGGTCTGGGTAAAATTCATACATAGGTACAATCTTATCATTTTTCAGATAAAAAAACAAATCTAATGCACATATATATATGAGATTTAATGTAATCAAGAAAAAAAAATTTAATGGAATATCGATATTCCCTACTTTTCTGCTGTGCTGTGGGATCTTTTTAACATTCACGGTAGAAACACGGGCTACGTCGGTAACGAGTAATGTAAGTCAGCAGCAAAATACTGTAACCGGAACTGTAGTGGATGCTCAAGGGCAACCTATTATTGGAGTAAATATTAAGGTTGCAGGAAAAGGTGAAACAAAAGCCATAACTGATATTGATGGTAATTTCAAGGTAAATGTGCCATCGGGTACAAAATTGGAATTCTCTTTTATAGGTTATGAAAACAAAGTGGTTGCTGCCGGCAAAGACAACTTAAGAATTGTGTTGACTGATAACAATTTTGAGTTGAAAGGCGTAGAAGTCGTAGCCTATGGAACTCAAAAGAAAGTGACAGTGACTGGGGCTCTTTCTAGCGTAAGAGGCGAAGACTTGATTCGTACTCCTGTTAGTTCTGTAAATAATGTCTTGGCCGGTCAATTGTCGGGTGTTACAACAATTCAGTATTCCGGTGAACCAGGATCTGATGCTGCATCTATATTTGTACGTGGTCAAGCAACGTGGACCGATTCTTCACCTCTAATTCAGGTAGATGGGGTTGAACGAAGTATGAGCGATATTGATCCGAACGAAATTGAGAGCATTACTGTGTTGAAAGACGCATCTGCAACTGCTGTTTTTGGTGTTAGAGGTGCGAACGGTGTTGTTTTAATAACGACAAAACGAGGCAAGGATGAACAAAAGGCAAAAATATCTTTAACGACATCTTTCAGCATTCTTACTCCGACCAAAATGGTTGAGCAGGCAAATAGTTATGAATATGCCACTTTTTACAATCAAATGCGTGCTAACGATGGCCTTTCAGCAATGTTCTCAGATGCAGTGTTAGCTAAATTCAAAGATCATTCTGATCCTATCCGTTTCCCTGATACAAAGTGGGATGAATATATAATGAAGAATTCAACACTCCAAACTCAGCACAACCTAAATATAACAGGTGGTTCTAAGGGAGTACGTTACTTTATTTCTATTGGTGCTTTTACTCAAGGTGGTCTTTTTAAGCAATTCGGTCAGGATTATAATTTCGGTTATCAATATAACCGCTACAATTATCGTTCAAACCTGGATATAGATGTTACTAAGACAACAACATTATCATTTAATATTGCAGGAAATGTAAGTACTGCCAATAAACCTTATACAGGTCAAGGTAGTTCTGGAATGATCAAAGCAATGTATCAGGCTACTCCATTCTCTAGTCCTGGTATTATTGATGGAAAGTATATTAGTACTGCAACGGATTATGATGATGTTCAGTTGCCATTTGTAGGTGGAAGTGGAATAACATACTTCGGTAACGCTTCTACAACAGGAGGTTTTATGCAAACTAATTATAATAAATTACAGTTCGATTTGCAATTAGATCAAAAATTGGATATGCTGACAAAGGGACTTTCATTTAAGGTGAAAGGCTCTTATAATAGTGATTTCTATGTATATAAGAATGGAGCAGTTTCTAAAGCTACATATTATCCTGTTCTTCAGAGTAACGGAAAGATTCTATATAAGAAATCAGGAGAAAATAGTGCTGTGACATATTCAGAAACAACTGGCAAGGGACGTGACTGGTATTTTGAGTCGTCAATGAACTATAACCGTTCTTTCGGGCTGAACACCATAACAGCTTTGTTACTTTACAACCAAAGTAAGGAATATTATTATAGTACAACAGATTATCCTGATATACCTCGTGGTTATGTAGGATTAGTTGGACGTGTCACTTACGATTGGAATAATCGTTATATGGCCGAATTGAATGTCGGCTATAATGGATCTGAAAATTTTGCTCCAAACAAGCGTTTTGGCACTTTTCCTGCAGGGTCAATCGGATGGCTCGCCAGTGAAGAAAATTTCTTTAAGCCATTAAAAAAAATTGTAAGTTTTATGAAGCTAAGAGCTTCTTGGGGTCTTGTAGGTAACGATAAAATAGGTGGTTCTAGATTTATGTACTTGGCTGACCCTTATGGAGTAAATAGCTCTAACTATGCTTCAAGAAGCGGTTATGCGTATAACTTTGGTATTGAAAACTCTACAGCATATAAAGGAGCTTATGAGGACTCTAAGAACAATCCTGATGTAACATGGGAAAAAGCCTTCAAACAGGATTATGGTGCTGATATAAACTTCTTGGACGATCGATTACACACTACATTTGATTATTATCGTGAACATCGTACAAATATTCTCTTGACAGACTATACCGCTCCTTCGATACTTGGCTTTACGGTACCTTATACAAATCAGGGTATTGTTAATAGTTGGGGCTGGGAATTATCAGCAAAATGGCAGGATAAAATTGGCAAAAACTTCCGTTATTGGGCTGGTGTAAATCTCTCTTATAACCAGAACAAGATTGTGGAAGAAAAAGAAGCTCCTTTGAATAATAACTATCAGTATGCTAAAGGTCATCGTATAGGTGCACGCTCAATGTATCAATTTGCGAATTTCTATTATACTGGCTGCGAGGCTGACTATAAAAGTAAATATGGTACAGATTTCCCCACACAGTTGGTTTCAAATATTGCGCCAGGTGATGCCGTTTATGTTGACCTTGACAAAAATGGTAAGATTGACGAGAATGATAAAACTCGTAGTAATGGATACACAGATGATCCGCAGTATTTAATCGGATTGAACTTCGGATTCAAATGGAAAAATCTTGAGGTAAGTTCACAGTGGACAGGTGCATGGAATGTCTCTCGTATGATATCAGACGTATTCCGTCAGCCATTCTTAAACGCATCAGGTTCTACAGAAGGTGGTTTGCTTAAATATAGCTTGGAGCATACATGGACTACTGATAATCCATCACAGAGTTCTTATTATCCACGTGCTACATGGGCTAATGCTGCACAGAATTACGTTGAGTCAAATTTATATGAAAAAGATGCTAAGTATTTACGCCTGAAAACTCTCCAGATAGCTTATGATTTGAATTTTCCATTTATGAAAAAAGCTGGATTAAGTCAGATGCAATTAGCATTAAGTGGATACAACTTGTTAACTTTTACTTCATACATCTGGGGCGATCCCGAAACTAGGGCAAGTAGCTCACCTTCTTATCCACTACAGAGAACTTATACTCTGAGTTTGAAACTTGGATTTTAATTAAAGCGATATTAAAATGAAACTACATAAAAAAATATTTTTCGGAGTTGTTGTGGCTACAATTATAGCCATAGGCGCAGGCTCTTGTACTGATGACATAGCTGTAGGGAATTCATTCCTTGATAAAGCTGCCGGAGCATCTGTAACTGAAGATACCGTTTTTAATAACCCAGAATATACACGTCAGTTTTTGGCTGCAATTTATTCACTGCAATATTATGGATTGCCATATTGTAGTAGCTCGAGTGCGCCATTGACTGCCAGTTATTGGACAGGTAAATTTGATGCTTTATCGGATTGTTATCAATTGCATTTCCCAAATTCAACAATTTATAAGCAATACTATTCAGGTACATTCAATGCAAATACAGGAGGAGGTATTTATGGCTACTTGACAGAAAATGTTTGGGTTCTTGTACGTCGCTCATATTTGCTACTTGAGAATATTGACAGAGTTCCGAATATGGAAGATACAGAAAAAGCTCGTCTATGTGATGAGGCAAGATGCCTTATTGCTTCCAGCTATTTCAATCTGTTCCGCAACTACGGAGGACTTCCTATTATCACTAAGACTTTTACCGGTACAGAATCTTCGTATAATGTGCCCCGTGCATCAGTGGAAAAAACTGTAAATTTTATGGTGGGTCTTCTCGATAAAGTGATAAAAGATGGAAATTTACCTTGGGGGTACACTGGAACAGACGCACAAACAAATACAGGCCATTGGACTAAAGCAGGGGCAATGGCTTTGAAGTGTAAAATACTTCAATTTGCAGCATCTCCTTTGTTTAATAATACTAAAGGTTACTATGGGGGAACAAGCAAAGCGGAAATAGATAGTCTTGTATGGTATGGCGGTTATAAGGCCGAACTGTGGACTCAGTGTAGACAAGCTTGTGCTGATTTCTTTACACAACTGAATGCTAATGGCATATATTCACTGACTCAGCCAACAGCTAAAACGCAAGAAGCATATCGCTATGCATATCGTTTCGGATATATAAATGAAGCAAGTACAGAAATATTACATTCAGTGCGTGTTTCTACAAGTACTCGTGATTCAAAATATCAATGGGCATATTTGAACTATGGAAAAAATGAGCGTTTTTCATATACTCCGACGCAAGAATATGTCGAAATGTTTCCCTGGAAAGATGGTTCTCCATTTGATTGGAATGCAACTCAAAAAGCAGGCAAGCTAGATCAAATGTTCATCAAGGGTGATACTGCTGTAGGTAATCAGGACTTGCAGAACAGAGTTTTGACTCGCGACCCTCGTCTTTACGAAACAATTCGTATTAATGGTGTTCCCCAGGCAATTGACTGGAATTCAGGAAAAGTCTCTGGAAATATCTATGAAAACTGGGTTGGTGGTTCTGACGCTGGAACTCAGCCTAGTACTGAAAGTGGTTATTTTGCTACAGGATATGCAAATAATAAGTATTATGCAGGAGATATCTTCTATACCACTGCGAATTATCCTCAGTGGGATGCAATTCGTCTTTCCGATATATATTTGACATATGCGGAAGCATTGTTACAGGCTGATAATGATTTCACTGATGCTTTAAAATATGTTGATGTAATTAGAGCCCGTGTAGGACTTGGTGGACTTGCAGCCTGCAACCCTGATAAGAACCTTACATCCAATAAGGATAATTTGCTTGAAGAGATTCTTCGTGAACGTGCCTGTGAGCTAGGATTTGAAGATTCACGTTATTTTGACCTGGTACGTTATAAACGTTCTGATCGCTTTGAAACTAATACCCATGGTTTACGTATTTATCGTCTAAAGAAAGATGCTAATGGCAATTGGGTTCATGCTGCAGATAAGTGGTGGAATGGTGATAAAAAAACAGACAAATCAAATAAAGCAGCTGCAGGATTCTATGAACCAACTCATTTTGATTTCGAAAAATTCGAATTAACGAGTGGCGTTCGTGTACAATGGAGCGAATTTGACGCAAAATGGTATCTGCAACCGTTTCCACAGTCTGAAATCAATAAAAATTATGGGTTGATACAGAATCCAGGATGGTAATTGGATAAATATTGAAATTGAAATTTTGAAATATTATGAAACGAAATAAAATATTAGTGCTGTCATTATTGATGTGTCTAACTATTCCGGCCGTGGCACAACAAGATGATAAAACACAAACTGGCGGTAAATATACTGATCAGACAATTGATGTGGGAGCAGACAAGGTTTTAACACGTGGAGAGTCAACCGCTTCTGTATCTGTTATAACTGTCAATTCTACAGATAAACGTAGTGCTAGAAATATAGGTAACTCAATTATCGGCCAAGGGTCCGGCCTTATTTCTTTACAGAATGCCGGTAATTATGCTGCTGCAAATCCAACATTTTACGTACGCGGCCTTCAGAGCCTTTCCGGAAGCACTCCGTTAATACTTGTTGACGGTATAGAACGGGATATAAATAATATTACTCCGGAAGAAGTTGAGTCTGTTTCTATACTTAAGGATGCTGCTGCTGTTGCCTTATATGGTTACAAAGGTGCTAACGGAGCAATATTGGTAACAACAAAACGTGGTAAGTACAATACTAAATCCATAAAAATAACTTTTGATCATGTCTTTAATTTTATGACGAATAAACCGAAGTTTGTAGATGCTGCAACTTATGGAAGCGCTGTAAATGAAGCTCGTGCTAACGATGGACTCAGTGCACGATATTCTGATAATGAAATTGCAGCGTTCAAGTCTGGGCAATATCCATATCTTTATCCTAATGTAAATTGGGTAAATGAGACTTTTCGTGATAATGCAGTTACAGACAAATGTAATATTGAGTTCACAGGTGGAGGTTCTAATTTCCGCTATTACACGATGATCGACTTGATTTCAGATAAAGGTTTTATAGCAAATCCTAATGAAAATGATACATACTCTACACAGAATAAGTATGTAAAAGCAAATTTACGTAGTAATTTGGATATAGATCTTACTCCAACCACTAAACTTAAAGTAAATCTGCTTGGTGTGTTGAATGAGGTTAGTCGCCCTGGTGATTCTGCAGATCTTTGGGATTTAGTTTATTCACTTCCATCTGCTGCCTATCCTATCAAAGATGCAAGTGGAAATTGGGGTGGTAATGCCACTTGGGACGGAACAAAAAACCCTGTAGCACAGTCTATAGGCGCTGCATATACTAAAAATAATACACGCAGTTTATTTTCTGACATAACTATTAATCAAAATCTTTCAAGTATTTTAGACGGACTTAGCGGACAAATCCGCGTATCTTATGATAACACTTCAAATATAAAAGAGAATCATAGTAAAACTTATGTTTATGGAAGTGCAACTCCTGGTGCATGGGCAGACGGAGCTCCTACTGTTGCAAGTAATTATACTGGTGGTTCTGATTCATCAATGGGTACCGATGCTTCAACAGATTCTTTTTCTCGTCGTTTTCATTTTGATGGAGGCTTCGATTACCAGCATGCATTTGGTAAACATTCGGTTTATTCTCAGTTAAAATGGGATTATGAGTTCCAAGATCAAGATGCTGTAAATAGCACAATCTATCGTCAGAACTTCTCATGGTGGACACATTATGGCTATAAAAATCGTTACTATGCCGATTTAGCTTTGGTTGAGTCTTGTTCTAATCGCTTAGCTCCGGGATCAAAATGGGCTTTTTCTCCGACTCTTTCTGCTGCATGGGTAATCTCCAAAGAGAACTTTATGAAAGATGTTAAATGGGTAGATTTCTTAAAATTGCGTGCTTCTGCAGGTATTATAAATGCTGATAACCTTCCAAATGATAGTTGGACTTATTATATTCAACAATATACAATATCTGGAACTAGCTATCCTTTTAATTCAGGTTATGGTTCTTCGTTCGGAATGACAAATCTTAGCAACTTAGCAACCGAAAATTACACACATGAAAAAGCTTACAAATATAATGTAGGTATTGATGCTACTTTGTTTTCAGGTCTTAATGTAACATTAGAAAGCTATTATCAACATCGTAAGAATATTTGGGTTGATGCAAGTGGCAAGTACACTGATGTTATAGGTATAGATGCTCCTTATGAAAATGCAGGTGTTGTCAATAGCTGGGGCTTTGAAGCTAGCCTAGATTATAATAAGAAGTTTGGAAATGTAACTTTCAATCTGGGAGGTGAATTCAACTTAAACCGTAATAAGATTAAAGAACAGTTAGAGGAACCACGTCTTTACAAGAATCTTGTTCAGACAGGTCATTCATTAAACCAGATTTATGGTCTTAAAGCTATCGGCTTCTTCAAGGATCAAAATGAGATTGATAATAGTCCTACACAGACATTCTCAACAGTTAAACCTGGTGATATAAAATATAAAGATGTAAATGGTGATGGTACGATTGATGCTAACGATAAGACAGCCATTGGCTACAGCACAGCAGCTCCTCAACTTTATTATTCTTTTCATCTTGGTGCAGAATGGAAAGGTCTAGGAATCGATGCTATGTTCCAGGGTGTTGGAAGGTACTCTGCTGTACTTAATACTAAAAGCATGTACTGGCCACTTATCAATAATACAACAATATCACAATATTATTACGATAACCGTTGGACAGCTAATAATATGGATGCCAAATTCCCACGTTTGAGTTCAACAAGTAATGCAAATAACTATCAGACAAACACAACATGGCTTGCTGATCGTTCGTTCCTTAAACTACGTAACCTTGAAGTTTATTACAATTTTCCTGAGAAATTGTTGAAAAGCACAAATGTGGTGAATGCTGCTAAAGTTTATGTGAGAGGTATTGACCTCTTTAGTTTTGACCATTTAGCTGTTTCTGATCCTGAGTCTTATGGCGCTACTAATCCTTTGAACAGAAGTATTGTTGCAGGACTCTCAGTAACTTTCTAATAATGAATAATGAAATCTGAAAAAATGAAATTTATGAGACTAAATAAATTAATCATGGCAGCTCTTGGAACACTAGCACTTGCTTCGTGTCAAGACAAGATGGACTACAATGAATATAACGTTTACGATAAAGATTATGTTACCAAGAACTTCACATACGTGGGTAACTTAATGACAGCTATATATCGTCAGGTAGACTATGACTTTGGCAACTATTATTCAGGAGCTATTTTAGGTTCAGCATCTGATGAATCTGAGTATGCCATCAGCGGTAATTCTATTGAGGGTTTCTATAATGGTTCATGGAGCCCAACAAATGCAAAGAGTACTATTTGGTCAAATAGCTATACAGGAATTGCAGAATGCAATCTTTTTCTGAAAGAATTCCAGGGACTCACTTTTGATGAACTTGTGTTGAATAGTGATTATGACCAACAGATGTACCGCTATCATAACTACACGTATGAATCTCGCTTTTGGCGTGCATATTTCTATTTTAATCTTGTCCGTCAATATGGTGCTGTACCATTGATAACTGAGAATATGACTACTGATGAGAAGAACACAGCTTCCAGAACATCGGCAGATAGTATATTTAGTTACATCTTTTCGGAGTGTGATGATATAAAAGATTCTATAATTAAGGATTATAGTGATTTAGGTTCTATGGCCTTAAGTGAACAGGAGACTGGTAGAGCTAATAATTTGGCAGTACTTGCACTCAAGGCACGAGCTGCTCTTTATTGGGCAAGCCCTTTATTCAACACAAATAATGATAAGGAACGTTGGTATAAGGCAGCCCTCTATAATAAGCAGCTTATTGACGCTTGTGAAGCACGAGGAATGAAACTTGCAGCTTCTTATGAAACATTATGGGCAACAGACAATTGGAGCAATGCAAATATAACATGTGAGATCATTTATGGTCGTCGTGTTGGTTCAATTAATACATTTGAAGGCTACAACTATCCTATTGGTATTGAAGGAGGAAATGGTGGAAACTGTCCTACACAAACGCTCGTAGATGCTTATGAAATGAAAAATACCGGTCTTGGTATAAAAGAGGCAGGTAGTGGCTATAATGAAAACGATCCTTATACAGGACGTGACCCTCGTTTTGCTGCTACCATTGCAAAGAATGGAGATACAAAGTGGCCATCAAGCAATACTACGGCATTACAGACATATTATGGTGGTTTAAATGCCGAACCGTTGGCAGGAGGTACCACTACTGGTTATTATCTTAAGAAATATTGTCATTCTGCTATTAATTTAGCATCTAGCAGTAAATATTCGGCAGATAACCATACATGGATTACATTCCGTCTTGGTGAGTTCTATTTGAATTATGCAGAGGCTGTATATAAATATTTAGGCAGTCCTTCTTTAACAAGTGGGGATTTTCCACTATCTGCTGTAAGTGCTGTCAACAAGCTTCGTGCTCGTGCCGGTATGCCTAATTTCCCAGCAACACTTTCAAATGACGCATTCTGGACTAAGTATAAAAACGAACGCATGGTTGAGTTAGCGTTTGAAGGTCATCGCTTTTGGGATGTACGCCGTTGGAAAGAAGCTGGTACATACTTTAAGAGTATTCAAGAAATGAAGCTGACAAAAAATGCTGATGGTACGATTACTTATACCCGTAATACAGTCAATCGTCAATGGGATGATAAAATGTATTTGTTCCCTATACCTCAGACTGAAATAATGAAAAACAAAAATCTGACGCAAAATCCAGGTTGGTAAAGATCATAATATTAAAGTTAGCAAGAATGGAGTGGAGTTTCTATCATAGAGGCTCCACTCTTTTCTTATTGAAGATATGATGTTATCTTTACATTTATAGAGTTATCCGCTCTCATCCTTATACGATTGTATATTTTGATTATATTTGTTGCTGTGATAGGACCGGATATCTGGTAAAATTTATATTTTTCCCATGTCTTTAAGGATTTTTAGTCGAAACTAATATAGACAATTAGGGCTGAATTTTTTGATGAATTCAGCCCTTTATTTTCTTGTTCTTAAAAAGTTTTATACTATAACTTTACTCCAAAAACGAGATGTTATATCATTTAATTCTCCTCCCGTTATTTTATATAACCTTTGATTGGTTTGCCTGGATTTCAGTCCACCAAGATTCTCCACATAGGGTCCTGTCTTAATATACTGAAACTCATTTAAGTTTAATTCAGCAGGTAGCACTGATCGACCGGAATACCAAGCAACTTTCACATGAACGGCATTTTGTTTATGCAAAAACGTTGCCAGATTCTGTACTTCGGTTGGATCATTATCCCCTCCCATAAAACAAACACACGTAATAGCAGTTCCATATTTCTCAAGCAATGATATTAGCACTTCTTCAGACAATACCTCTCCTTTGTCCTCCCATAACCATGGGCTATGACAAGATTTACAATGATTAGGACAATTGGAGATATTAATAGCCAATGTAACCTCATCAGGGATTTCTTGAAAAACAATATCGTAATTAATCAGCCTTAACATAATATCTCTTAGATGCCTCCTTTTGTCTTGCTTGTGAAAAATTACTTATACGCTTCATGTAACCAATTACACGGGTCAAATAATCAACATTTTTACTGTGACATTTCGGGCATTCATGCAAATAGCGTTTATCAATATGCCCACATTCATTACAGATTGTATTAGGAATATTGTAAGTGAAATAGTTGCATCCCTCTTTCGCTGAAACTTTCAATAACTGACGATATTGCTCTTTGCTGAGATGTTCCTCAAGATTCATATGCAATGCAGAACCACCTGTAAGATGCTCTATATACTTATGTCCATGCAAGCGAAATTTATCAATCACATTCAAAGATTTGTCCTCAACTACATAAAAATAACTATTATAACAGTCACGTGGTACGAAATATCCATCTTCCTTATCCCATTTGGCATGTTTGACCCCAACATTTTCAGCAGGAATCATTTCACAATTGAACAGAACATCTTTAGCTTTATATTTCTTATTATATTTCTCAATCAACCCCAAAATACCTTGCACAAATGCTACATACTCCGGGTTATCATTTATTTTTATTCCCATATATTCGGCAGCTTCGACCAAACCATTTACTCCAATTGTCAAATATTGTCTACTCATATTGATGTACCCTGCATCAAAAAGAGGCAGCATTCCCTTACTTTGCAAATATTTCAAATTTTCATTATAAGCCAATTGCACTTTATGAACCAAATCTACTACATTTTCAAGATACTTAAGATAAGGTTCTCCTTGCTTTGACGCTTCTTGTACACATCTGTTCAGATTGATAGTCAGCACGCTTTTAGATCCAGTAGACACACCGCCTGCACCTAATGTATAACTGAAACCATTATCTTGGATCTCATTACGTAAACGGCAACAACTACTTAATGAATCAGCGCTATCACTCATATACGTGAAAAATGAATGACCTTCTGCATACATCTCTGCTGTAAAATCACCATATTCCTTATCTTTAGCATCACCATTTTCGGTTAATAATGCCATGGTTTCAACTGGGAAAGTAAGCACCGTTCTAGTACGTTCTTTGTTAAACCATTTCATAAACCTCTTTTGCAACCAATTTAATGAATTCCAATCCGGCTGTGAACCATCTGGGAAGTAGAAGTTACCAAACAGACTCTCAAAATAATACTGGTCATAGTATGAAATATTCCAAAATACTGCCTGGAAGTTACGTGCTCCAGTAGGTTGGTTTATTGAATAAACAACTTGTTCAAAACAATCCGTTATCATTTTATCAATAGTCCGTTTTTTTACAGACAAATCAACTACATCATCGGCGTGTTTATAATAATCCTTTCCATATTCCAGGCCAACAAAATAATTCATATACATTAAGAATTCAGGGGTTGCACATGCACCACTCAGCATGCTCGAAACCATAAACACCATATTGATAAAGCCTCCACAAAATGATTTCAGATTTGTTGGTACAGTTGAGTTTCCCCCTATAGACAAAGTCCCTCCAACTAACCATGGATACATGGTAATACTTGCACAATAGTTGGCCATACTTGTTTCATCATTTTTATAGATAAAATGGCGATTCAATAAATCCAAATACTTATCGGCAATTTCCTTACCATACATATCCTTTAACCTATCTGTTAATAAACGACGGTTCAGACGAATAAAGTTTGATTTAGGCAATTCGCCGATCAAAGTAGCAATATTCTTATTTTCCACATTGGCATTTGCGTCATATTTACTACCTGTTGCCGGATTACGAGCATCACAATAGCTAATTAAGAAATCAAGTTTTCTTAGCACTTCGCGATCTTCTTGATGTTGATGACGATATAACATATATGATTTAGCCACATTATAATAATGCTCTGTCATCAATGCAAATTCCACTTGGTTCTGGATCTCTTCCACATTCATTCCATCTGATATACTCAAATGACTTAAGATGTTTACCAAAACTTCTTGGGTTGCAAAACTTCCAACAGACAGGAACGCTTTCGCTACGGCATTTTTTATTTTATCTACCGAGAATGCTTCACGTTTGCCCTCTCTTTTTACAATACGAATCTCCGAACTACTCATACAACTTTGTTATTAAGTTAAACAATAAATATATTGAGAAGAAGAAAAGAGATAAAAGAGGGACTTGCAGGCACACAGATGTCTACCTTCCTCATTTATTCTTATACCCTTCACCCGAAAGCTTGGAACAATAAAAAACGGCAGGTCTTCTGGCTTGTTTTATCTCAGCGCCTTCCCAATCATTTGTTGATCAGTGGCAATTAAAGATGCTGAGTAAGAATGCTTTACATATAGCACAAAACTTACAGCTACGGGGATAGTCACTGATTTTCACAGCGTTCCCTTTTAATTTTGCTCCACAAGAAGAGATGGAGCAAAAACCGTCTTCGTTTGCAAAGATATATATTAAATTGAATTTCAGGTGGCAAATAATGAAAAAAATCGTGTCTAAATAAGACAACTATTTGATTAAAACATTAGAAGAAGTTATCTAAAATAGTTTAGCTCAACCATTTATAAGAACAAACGTTTGACACATTTCCATAGATTTTGTAACTACGTTTCTACATAGCAGAAAAGACGAAAGGCACTCAAAATAGAGTGCCTCACTTAATCTCTTATTAATATGACTTAATACTCATCCTCATCAAAAAAGAAATCGTCATTACTAGTTGGATAATCGGGCCATATATCTTCAATGCTTTCGTATACGTCACCTTCATCTTCAATCTCTTGTAGATTTTCGATTACTTCAAGAGGCGCTCCCGAACGCATGGCATAGTCTATAAGCTCATCCTTAGTAGCCGGCCAAGGGGCATCTTCAAGTTTTGATGCTAATTCTAAAGTCCAATACATAATAACTTGTGGTTTTTAATTTTCGGCAAAAATAGAATAAATAATCATATCATCAACCTTTTTGCCAATTTATTTCTTCTTTTTTTTGCTCATTATTAAACTTTCTTGACAACACAAATAAATAGTCCGATAACCGGTTCATAAAACACAATACATTCTTTGATATTTCGACCTCAGATTGTAGCGATAAAATGCGTCGTTCTGCACGTCTGCATACGGTACGGCAAATGTGGCAATACGCTCCTTCACGTGACCCACCAGGTAGCACGAAAGAATGCAATGCTGGAAGTAGATTATCAATCTTATCTATTTCTGCTTCAAGTTCTGCTAATACAGCATCCTTTATGACACTCACATCATTCAGAGGCACAACGCGAGTATCCGTGGCTAAATAAGACCCTACAGAAAAAAGGTTATGCTGTAACATATGAATGAATGCAATGTCACCATACCCTTCAGGTAAAATTGAAGTCAAATACCCTAGATGAGAGTTCAATTCATCTACAGTTCCATAAGCTTCAATACGAGGGTTCAACTTTGATACGCGAATTCCACCAACTAATGAGGTGTTACCGCTATCGCCTGTTTTAGTATAAAGATTGCTTTTTTTCATAAGAACACAGGATTAAAAGTTTATTAGATAATTTTGTTTGGCATATGAATGATCAAAGTACATTACACCTAATTCATACAAATCAAACGTAACGCTTATCTTATCTGATTTAATATAGTCTTTCCACAATCTATTTAATGCTTTACTGGCATGTATCCCTGTCATTACTATGATACTCTGTGAATTCGTGACTTTAATAAGTTTCTTAAAGATTTGCATTGCAACTTCTACTTCGAAAAGTTCCAGTCTAAAAAGAATAAATAGTCTTTCTTCTTTTTCTACACGCAACAAGGCTTCATCCAAGCAATTCACAACCTCTTCTTCATGAAGCTCCACATTCGGAGCATGCTGTTTCAACATCAAGCTTGTAAAATCCGACAGATTTTGGTCACGTTTGACATCAATGGAAATTACAGGAACCTTCTTACATGGAGCAGCCAAATAGGCTGTAGTTAATCCTATCACCCTCCCCACTTCAATAATAGATGTAGGCTGAGCGTTATTAACTAATCGAAAGAGCAATTTATAAAGCCTCAAATGTTCTACATATTTATCAAAATGCTCACGCGCTTTACGAACAACTATCATCAAACGCTCATAATCATAATAAGCTGCTTTCTCAAAGAAGACAAATCGAATCAGATAAAATGCTGCAGGAGAATGCACACCATACCCTTTACGCTTCCTGAAACGTTTTAACCAAACAGCTAAATAATTCAAAGTATTCCTCTGACACATGACATGAGCATTCATAGATATATTTTTCGCATTTACAACAAAGGTAATTAGAATTAACAAATTTAGAAAAATATTTTTACTCTCTCTCCAAAAATAATTCAAATTAATTGTAATGACTCGCTATTTCCCTATTTTCTTAACAATGTGACTGAAAATTATGTAAATACCTGAGAACGGCAAATCATCTGCCGACAAAAGACATATCAATTATATTACGATTACAAATATCTTCATAACTTTGTCACCAATAAAAGAGATATCAAATGAAAAAAAGAGTCATAATCTATCTATTATTAAGTATAGTAACAAGCCAATTATATTCAAAGAATCCATTCCGCTTCTATAATGGTGACTTAATCTTTCAGAATGTGCATTGCGGTCCAATGTGCGATGCAATTAACGAAGTGACTAAAGGATACAAAGGACGTTCCTTCTCGCATGTAGGGATTGTGTGGGTAAAGAGGGATTCTATCTTCGTGATTGAAGCCATATCTAAGGGAGTATCAGTAACACCAATTAATGACTTTCTTAAACGCAGCCATGAGGCCGCCATAGGACGTCTTAAACGCTCAAGTCCAGCATTCCTTAATAATGTCATCAAGGAATCATTAAAGTGTGTAGGAAAGCCTTATGATGATGATTTCGATATTAATAACGATGCATATTATTGTTCTGAATTAGTATATTTCGCTTTTAAACATGCCAATCACAACATCCCTTTTTTCGAACTTCATCCTATGACCTATAAATCGCCTAAAACCAAAAAGTTTTTCCCAGTATGGGTGGATTATTTTAAAGCATTGAATATACCAATACCTGAAGGTAAACCAGGAATCAATCCGGGCGGGATATCAAGATCGGAAAAATTGGAAATGCATTTAGATATGCTGTCCGGTAAAACTTTTTAAGAACAAGAAATCGAGTAGGAGAAAAACAAAGTAGATATCTTCCTCCTTTCAGCTATCACAATAAAGTCTGCACTCCCACAGATCCTTCGGATCCCCCTATCGCTCTGTAGACTGTTATCACTCAATGTTGATATTTTCTGCATTCTTCCCCTCAATCAGGTAACATTCATTGACCACTCGTTTAAATAAAGTTTTGATCTTCCCCAAATATCATTTGTTTCGGGTATTATGTCGTATGGGGACTTCTCACAACAAGTTTTACTCCGTGCTTCTGGAAAAAACATCTGCACGTCTGTAAAACCTCACCTGTTCACTATTAGGGCGTGTAAAGGACTTGAACCCATTAGAATATACCCATGATGGCGAACAATAAAAAAGAGGTGCAGCAATAGCCACACCTCTTACATTTCAGTATTTTTCTATTTGAAGAAATCAATTATCAATTACCAATTACTAATCAGATTTTTATTAGCTTTTAAATCATTTGCTGGGAATTCCCACACGAACTTCTTATTTGAAGAATTTATTGTTAAATTTGTATAACCATCTCCAGATAACAATATAGAAGAATCCTGTGTATCATGACGAATAAATCCATCATGCCATCTCTTTAAGTCATTCAAACGTTGTCCTTCACCAATAAATTCTCTAATCCATTCATTCTTTATTTCAGCAAACAATGCATCTCCACTCAAACCAGAAACAACATCTGCCTTACGAGCCGTCTTTAAATTATTTAAATAGATTAATGCACTAGGAGCATCACCAGCCTTATAAGATGCTTCTGCAGCAATAAGATACGCTTCTGCAGCCCTAAATGGTTTTTCCATATTATAATACTGATAAGAGGCTGTCTGCAAAGCAGGATTTCCAGGATACTTGTTTAACATATAAACATCAGAAACTGTGGTTTCCTGGCTTGTCAATTTATCCTTCAAGAAATATACAGATTTACGGATGTCATTACTTCCATAAAGATCTACCACCCACTTTGTAGGAACAAAATCAGGCTGAAATGAACTTGTACCTGTACTATAATTTAAATAATTGGGGTAATCATTTTTTTGCTCAGAAGAAGATTGAAATACACTAAAAAGTATCTCATTGCTAGCATCATTAGTCCACATAGTAGTTAAAGCTGTTACATTCGTATCCAAAGGATATTTGGCAATCACTTCACTAGCAAGATTTACAGCATCAGTATATTTATGTTCATATAAATCCACACGAGCTTGAAAAGCATCTATCACATCTTTAGTAAGATAATGAGAATTAGCAGCACCTTCAGTTGATAAATACTTACGAGCACTTGCTATATCACTCTGAATTTGATCATAAGTAGCTTGCAATGTACTTCTAGCTGGTTTTGCAGAAGGGTCATAAGTTAATATCAAAGGAAGCCCTAAATCAGTGGATGCAGTAGATGGCTCATAATCTTTAGCGAATCTTAATACTAATGAATGTAAGCACATGGCTCTCATTAGATACGCTTCTCCCTTATAATTGCTTAGAGTTGCTTTGTCTGCATCAGTTGTAGTTGCAATATTATCAATATTATCAAGCAGCTCATCACATTGATTTATACAATAATAATTGTATTCATAAATATCCTTTATATCAGTCTGAGATGAAGTAAAATTCCATGTATATATATCTCCACCACGATTACCGAACCCGCTGGTTGCATTTAATATATCGGTCTGATAATCTGAAGTATAAGTGTACTTACCGCCATTTACATTTTTAAAACTAGCATATATACCAGTCCGAAAATTACCTGCATCACTTACCGTTTTCCACGCTGTACTTGTAACCAATGCATCATTTGGAGTTTCGTCTAAATTACAGGAAGACAAAAACAAAGCTCCAAATGCTAATATAATTGTTGAAATTTTTATTCTTTTATTCATAATAAACCTGTTTTGATAATTAAAATTCTATCTCCGCACCAATTGAATATTGGCGAGAATTCGGATAAGCGCCATAAGTTAGATTAGAATCAATTTCAGGATCTGCACCTTTATACTTAGTAATAGTGAATAAATTACGCGCAGAAGCAGTAATCTTTACTCCATTAATAACTTTCGTATATCCTAACCAAGATTTAGGGAGTTGATAAGAGATTGCCAAATTCTTCAAGCGCAAGAATGATGCATTTTCGAGTAAGTGTGTATCAAATTGCATTTGATTACCATATGCCGGAAAAGATCCATTAGGATTAGAAGCAGACCATTCATCTAAGACAGCTGTAGACTGATTAAATCCAGCAAATGCAGCAGGATTTTCAGTGAAATATCGGTCATTATTAACTAAATATTTCCCTTCAACCCATGAGAAATCAGAACCCAAAGAAAGATTTTTATATGTAACAGTTAAACCAAATCCACCTGCATGAGGTCATATCTAGGTTTGCCTGTATCTTGATTTAAGTTATCCACAAAATCTTTTGTAACCTCGCCATTTGTGCCAGGAACAGACCAAGTAGGAGCACCATCCTTCTTATCTACTCCTGCATAAATAGGCATATAGTAATTAACAGGCTTGCCAACAATGTAAGCTACTAAATTATTAGGCATCGGCCATTCTTGGTAGCCATAGAATAACTTAGTAATTTTGTTCTTATTATATGAATAGTTAGCTGTAAATCCAACATACCAGTCCTTATTCTTATACAAGTCCAAATTGACAACCAATTCAATACCTGTATTACTCATTGATCCGACATTTTGAGTTGATGTTTCAAAACTAGAAGTGTAAGGTAATGGTACGTCCATCAACATATTATTGGTAGTCCTCTTGTACCAAGAAAAATCCAAATGGTACTTATTTAACAGAGAAAGCTCAATTCCCGTATTTATTAATGTTTGCTTCTCCCAACCAAGATTCTCATTACCAGCAGTAGAAAGAGTCCATCCGGTAGCACCATTATAAGTAGTTGTACCAACTTGAGCCAAATGATCATAATTGCCGATATCCGAGTTTCCTGTGGTACCAATGCTAGCTTTTAGATTTAATCCTGAAATAATGCTTACATCTTTCAAGAAATCTTCTTTCTTAACATTCCACATAGCACCTGCCGAATAGAAGGTTGCTGTACGATTGTTCTTGCCGAACCTTGAAGAACCATCACTACGAATAGAGAAATCTGCAAAATATTTATCATTCCATGAATAATCCAAACGACCAAAGAAAGATAAAAACTTATAAGTATATAAATCATTGTAATCACGAGACGTCTCACCGTCCTCTGCACTGTAAAGTTGATTAACAGGAACCATTGCTGTTCCATTTGTCAGCATTGTCAAACGATCATCCGTTACTCCAGTAGCACGTACATAATATTTTTGGAAATCATTTCTAATTCCTTCTTGACCAGCCAATAAAGTAAATGAATGCTTATCGATATTAAACTTATACTCTGCAGTATTTGTGATTGTCAGATTCACATCACGAATAAATCCTTCTGTTGTTGTCCCCGAAAGACTCTTTGTTGGATATGAAGGCAAATATTTACTTGTTGTACGGTAATCATAAGCGTCTAATCCTACCTGAGAACGTATCGTCAGTCCTTCAATCGGAGTTAATTGAACAAAAGCATTACCATTTGCACGAGCAGTATTTGATCCTGAAGGTGCTTTATCTGTTAGGTAATGATAGTTCCACCTATTTAGACCTGAAATATAATCTGTGCTATTTCCATTAGCATCATATGGTGTATAATATGGAGCAAACAATTGTGAGCCAAAAACACCACCATTTAAACTATTAGATGCCTGATAAGTAAAATTAGAACGTTGGATATCATCATAGCTACCTCCTATATTTGCACCAAAGCGGAGCCAGTCTCTTACTTGAGACTCAACATTAGAGCGGAATGTATATCTTTTATAGTTTGAATGATATACAATGCCTTCTTGGTTTAGATAAGAACCAGAGACATAATACATAGTATTTTTTGTACCTCCCTGAACAGACACATTTCCATTATATGTAGGAGCATCGCCCTTAAAAAAATATTTTTGCCAATCAGTATCTGTTCCAGTGGCAGTATATGTATCATATTTCTTTTGAGAAATTATACCTTTTGCTAGTTGATAATCCAATAATTGAGAAGCATTCATTGGAGTTCCAATTCTACGTGCCAAGCTAGATGAACTGTAAGAATATGATGCGCGCACTACAGCTTTCTCACCAACAGCTCCACGCTTAGTAGTAATATAGATAACGCCATTTGCAGCACGTGATCCATAGATAGAAGTTGCGGAAGCATCTTTCAACACAGTAACACTTTCTATATCACTCGGATTAATTGTTGTCATAATAGAAGGATCTACTGGAGAACCATCCAAAATATACAATGGATCATTACCTGCAGTTAAAGAGCCAACGCCTCTTATATACGAGCTTGTTGTACGAGAAGCCGTAGAGTTTGCAATGGTTCCAGCACCAGGCTCTCCAGAACTTTGGAAAACAGAAAGTCCAGCTACTTGACCTTGTAAAGCATCCAACGTATTAGCAACAGGTCTGTCATTAATCTTTTCCGAATTCACTTTAGAAATAGACCCAACAATAGTACCAATCTTCTTTGCCGTACCATAACCTAACACGACTACCTCATTTAGTTGCTTATCATTTGATTTAAGCAAAACTCTAATATTAGACTTTACTGCAACTTCTTGAGTTTCCATACCAATATAAGAAACAGATAATTTAACATTATTCGGTACATTAGAGATGGAAAATTTTCCATCTAGATCTGTAACAGAACCAAGCTTTGTACCCTTCACAGATATTGAAGCTCCAATAATCGGCTGACCATCATCTTCTGAAATTACAACACCTGTAACTTTAGAATTTTGAGCCGATACTAATCCTATCCCAATGATTAGGAAGGATAAAAACAGCATTAATTTTCTCTTCATAAATAAATTAATTTAACTTAAAAACTTAATTCTCTCAATATTTTCCAAGTATAGTCTTCTTGAGGAAAACAAATATTACTCATTTACAATAAGTTAACAACTTTTGTCCTGATTAAAAAGAACTTTCACAGTTCTAAAAAATAGAAAGCATCATAAACGGTTACAAAAGTATGAAAAATAGATTAAATTAGCAACATTAATTTACAAGAAATATTCAAATAAAACAAATAATTCACTTAATAATGTGAATATGATTGATAATAATCAAATTACACTTTAAAATATGCATATTTTATCATAATTATTAATCAAAATGATACGTTAAATATATCATCTAATAGTAAAATACACGATAAATACAAATTAAATATACGATAAAAGTTATATTTTTTATCCTTTGAACTGGTAAAATCTACGAATTCTTTAAGTAAAGTGCCAAAATCTATCATCAAAAGGTAATTATTTTGGTATTTTAATCAATGTAAATAACAAAAGAATAGATACATTTGTTTACTTCTTTTTCATCTTTTATAAAGTAATAATCAAAGAAATTACGGAGGAGAAGACAAAAAAAAGAGGTGTGATATAACATCAACACCTCTTTTGCATTACTGTGCGGCTGATAGGACTCGAACCTACACGTCTCACAACACTAGATCCTAAGTCTAGCGCGGCTACCAATTACGCCACAGCCGCAGGACGATTTCTTATTGCGGCACAAAGATATATCTTATTTTTTTCTCTGCAAAATAATTTACAACATTTTTACCTTTTCTCATCTTACCATCTTGTTCATTATTTGCTAAAAATGGATGCAAAAGAGAGAGTATCTCTATAAAATGTTTTATCTTTGTCTCGAAGTTATTATTAAATAAACATATCTTATGTATACAGAATTATTCTCTGAACTGCCCTACAAAGTGGCAGACATTACTCTTGCTGAATTTGGACGCAAGGAAATCGAAATGGCAGAACATGAAATGCCTGGCCTTATGGCTCTTCGCGAAAAGTATGGAGAGGAACAACCCCTAAAGGGTGCACGCATAATGGGATCATTACATATGACCATCCAAACTGCGGTTTTAATTAAGACTTTAGTGGCTTTAGGTGCAGACGTACGCTGGTGCTCTTGTAATATTTATTCGACACAAGACCACGCTGCAGCAGCAATTGCAGATATGGGAGTTAACGTGTTTGCATGGAAGGGTGAAACCTTAGCTGATTATTGGTGGTGCACATTACAAGCTCTTAATTTCCCTAGAGGAAAAGGACCTAATGTGATTGTTGATGATGGAGGTGATGCCACCTTAATGATCCACCATGGATTTGATGCCGAAAGCAATTCATCTATCCTTGATGAAAAAGTGGAGGCAGAAGACGAAAAAGAATTAAATATAATATTAAAAAGGATATTAGCTGCTGATAAAAACCGTTGGCATAATGTGGCTAAAGAGATTAAAGGTGTTTCTGAAGAAACAACAACTGGTGTTCACCGTCTTTATCAAATGGCAGAACAAGGAAAACTTTTATTCCCAGCCTTCAATGTGAATGATTCTGTAACAAAATCTAAATTCGACAACTTATATGGATGTCGCGAATCACTAGCAGATGGCATCAAACGCGCAACAGATGTAATGATTGCAGGAAAAGTAGTTGTAGTAGCCGGTTATGGTGATGTAGGCAAGGGTTGTTCTCAATCAATGCGTAGCTACGGTGCTCGCGTATTAGTCACAGAAGTTGACCCAATATGTGCTTTACAAGCTGCTATGGAAGGATTCCAAGTCGTTACTATGGATGAAGCGTGCAGCCAAGGCGATATATTTGTTACTACTACAGGAAACATTGATATTATTCGCATTGAACACATTGAAAAGATGAAAGATCAAGCTATCGTGTGCAACATCGGTCATTTCGACAATGAAATACAAGTGGATAAATTAATTCATTACCCTGGCATCAAGGCTATTAATATTAAACCACAGGTTGATAGATACTATTTCCCTGACGGACATTCTATAATTCTTTTAGCAGGAGGACGCTTAGTAAACTTAGGCTGTGCAACAGGGCATGCTTCATTTGTAATGAGTAATTCATTTACCAACCAGACTATTGCACAAATAGAACTTTTCACTAAGAATTATGCCACAGGGGTATATATGTTACCCAAAGCACTTGATGAAGAAGTTGCACGTTTACATTTGGAAAAATTGGGCGTACACCTAACCACTCTTACGCAGGCACAAGCTGATTATATCGGAGTTAAAGTTGATGGTCCTTACAAAGCTGAGTATTATCGTTATTAATTGATACAAACAAAATAATAACCCGATGAAAAATATATTGAAGAAAGCCCTGCCTGATATCATAGCGATATTAGCTTTTGTCGTTATTTCTTTTGCGTATTTTTATCCTGCAGACATTGATGGAAGGGTCTTAACCGGAAGTGACAATGTGGGAGGTATTGGAGCCGGTGTTGAGTCTACTCAATATAAAGAGCAAACTGGCCATACTACAAGGTGGACAAATTCACTTTTTAGTGGTATGCCGACCTACCAGATATCACCAAGCTATGGATCAACCGATCTATTAAACGATGCAAGTACTATTTACAAACTAGGATTACCCCAGTATGTAAACCTAGTATTTATAATGTTAGTTGGATTTTACATCTTACTAAGAGCATTCGATTTTAAACCGTGGATGGCCGTGCTAGGAGCTGTAATCTGGGCTTTCTCAACATATTTTATCATTATTATCGGTGCAGGACACATTTGGAAATTTGTAACGCTGGCATACATTCCACCTACTATAGCCGGAATGATTTTAGCTTACAAAGGTAAATATTTATGTGGTGGAATTGTAGCAGCATTATTCGCATCATTACAAATTATGTCTAACCATGTGCAAATGACTTATTATTTTTTATTCGTCATTCTATTCATGATAATAGCCTATTTTATTGATGCATACAAAAAACATGAACTTCCACGTTTTACTAAAGCCACCGGAGTTTTAGCTATGGCCGCGATTGTTTCAGTAATGATTAATAGTTCCAATTTATATCATACGTATGAATATAGCAAAGATACCATGCGTGGTAAAAGTGAGCTTGTTAAACCAAGTACTGAAAACCAAACCAGTAGTGGATTGGAACGCGACTATATTACACAGTGGAGCTATGGAATCGGTGAAACATGGTCATTACTAATTCCCAATATAAAAGGTGGATCATCTTCCACTCCATTGTCTTCAAATGAAGGCGCAATGGAGAAAGCTGATAGCAACTATATGCAAATCTATCAGCAATTGCCATCATATTGGGGTGAACAACCTGGAACTGCAGGGCCGGTATATGTCGGAGCCTTTGTGCTAATGCTTGCCATATTAGGATGTTTTATCCTAAAAGGACCGATGAAATGGGCTTTGTTAGCCTCAACAATTCTTTCTATTGTATTATCCTGGGGAAAGAATTTTATGGGACCCACAAACTTCTTTATCGACTATTTCCCCATGTACGCAAAGTTCAGAGCCGTTTCTTCTATTCTTGTTATTGCCGAATTTACAATACCGCTATTGGCATTACTGGCTTTAAAAAAGATTATAGAGCAGCCGAACATCATCAAAGAAAAACAAAAACAGTTCTATATTAGTCTAGGGTTAACCGGAGGCGTTTCTCTACTATTTGCATTAATGCCCGGAGTCTTCTTTTCTTCGTTTATTTCATCGAATGAAATGCAAGCTTTGCAACAAGGAATTCCGTCAGCACAATTAGGACAAGTTCTTGCAAATCTAACTGCAGTTCGACAAAGCATTATGACATCTGATGCCTGGAGAAGTTTTATTATTGTTGCATTAGGAGGTGCTTTCATATGGTTATATAGCCGTAATAAGCTAAAAAGTTCTTTATTTATAGGACTGGTTTCCATACTATGCTTCATTGACTTATGGTCAATAAACAAGCGCTATTTAAAAGATGATGATTTTGTTGATCCAAGCCAAAGAATGGCGGCAGTGCAAAAGAGCCCAACAGATGAGAAGATTCTACAAGATAAATCACTTGATTATCGCGTATTAAATTTTGCTACAAGTACATTCAACGAGAACAACACTTCATATTGGCATAAAAGCATTGGTGGATATCATGCGGCAAAGCTAAGAAGATACCAAGAAATGATTGAGTATCATATTTCTCCCGAAATGAAATATGTTATGAATGCAGCAGCTAAAAACAATGGAGATATGACCAAATTAATTGCCGACTCTATGAAAGTAATTAATATGTTGAACGGCAAATACTTTATTCTTCCGTTACAAGGCAACAAGACAATGCCAATTAATAACCCATATGCTTACGGAAATGCTTGGTTTGTACAGAACATCAAATATGTAAATACTGCCAACGAAGAGATTGAAACTTTATATAAAGTATCTCCACGCAATGTAGCTATTGTTGGAAATAAATTTAAAGAAACACTGAGTGGCGCTACAAATATTAAATGTGATTCCACAGATCATATCAACTTGATTAGTTATACTCCAAACGATTTGACTTATCAAACAAATGCCAAAAGTGATCAGATTGCAGTGTTTTCTGAAATCTATTATCCAGGATGGCAAGCATATATCGACGGGAAAAGCGTTGATCACGGACGTGCGGACTACATTCTTCGTGTAATGAAAGTTCCAGCAGGAAATCATAAGATTGAATTTAAGTTTGATCCTTCATCCATACACACTACCGAAACAGTTGCTTATATAGGCTTAGGTATTCTTATAATAGGTGCGATAGGACTAGGTGTAAAAGACATAAGAAAAAAGAAAGATTAAATCAACACACAATAATAGAAAAAGGCGATGAATAAAAACTCATCGCCTTTTTTTATTGTTGAAATAAATCATTTAAGAATCTTTTCAAGTGCTTTCTGTAGATTATCGCCCATTAAATCACGAGCCACAATTATACCTTCAGGATTAATTAAGACGTTTGTAGGAATGGCACGTACGCCATATTGAACAGCTGTTTGACTCTTCCAAAACTGCAAGTTGGAAAGCTGTGTCCAACTCAAGCCCTGTTTCTGTATACCATTCAACCAAGCCTCTTTACTACGATCAAGAGAAACACCGATAATCGTAAAATTCTTATCTCTAAACTTATTATAAGCAGCCACAACATTCGGATTCTCAGCGCGACAATCAGGGCACCAAGAAGCCCAAAAATCAACTAGTACATATTTACCATGGAAATCAGAAAGAGATACTTCCTTTCCATTCGAATCAGGAAGAGTAAAATTAGGTGCTTTTTGACCAACCTGCACTGTTTCTAACTTCTTGATAAGTTCATCAAGATCTGTTAAATAAGGACTATTCTGTTGTGTAAATTTAGCCCTTAATGATTTAAGTTGTGCTAAAGGCAAACGCCAAGAAAAACTTCTCAAAAGAAAGTAAGCTGCAACATTTGAAGATGGATGTGATTTAACCAACGAAGCAATATCGTATTTATCATCATCAACCAATGATTGATTACTCATAAACAATGTATTTTCAGCTGATCCTGAAGTTGCTATTTGAGTACGCTTCCCATTTTCTATACTTACTGTAAATGGTTTATTCTCAATAAAAACCATAACAGGACGAGCTGTGCGTTCCAAAGCTAATCCATAAAGCAATGGTTGAGAGACCTTACCTTTAAAAACAAACTTCCCGTTTCTCAATTCAGTAGAATCAACAATTTTAAAATCTTTCGTCACATTTGTGTATTCTTCTAGGTATATTTTCCCGGAAGAAACATTCGTAACTTGACCTGTAAGGACAAAACCTTTCGTAGGGGTTTTTGCACTTATTCCCATTGAAATCAGCAATAATAATCCTAAAAACTTTTTCATATCTATTCTCTTTAATTTAATTTACTTGTTATCCGAATAGTTCCTTCTTTCACTCCTTTTGCACTTGCTTTGATTACAATATCACCCGACTCAGTCTTTGATCGAACAATCGCTGTAAGCATTCCGCTAAAAGCATGCATTTTTGATCCTTGGAATGACTCAATGCAAGTAGGATCTCCGTTAGCAACAGCACAGAATGTACCTTTTCCTTCCACCTTAAAATTAATCAATCTATCATCTGAAGGACATAAAATACCATTCTTATCAACTACAGAAACTGTTACATATATGAGATCTTCACCATCTGCCTTAATCGTCTTTTTGTCCGTGGTAAGTAATAAATGATCAGGTTTTCCTGCTGTTGAAATTATAGTTGAATCTACAGGTTGTTTATCTTTATTATATGCAACGACTTTTATTTGTCCCGGTTTATAAACCGTTTCATTCCACATCAAACGATAACGGTTAAATACTGTGGAATCATTCTTATAACGAATGCCTTGACTTTTACCATTGATAAATAACTCTGCCGACGGATAATCCGTATAGACAAAGACTGGAGTTATTTTACCCTCACGTCCAGGCCAAGTCCAATGTGGCAAGACATGCAAAGTATGCGACTCTTTGTTCCACTGGCTACGGTAGAGATAGAATCTATCTTTCGGCAATTCGGCTAAATCAATAATACCGAACAACGAGCTATGGCTGGGCCACGCATCCGTATCGTACGGTGAAGGTTCACCCAAATAATCAAATCCGGTCCATACAAACTGCCCTACTGCCCATGGATGATCTTCCTGCATGGCAAAGTCATAATCAGGTAAGTTAGACCATGAGCAAGATTCCATATCATAACTTGATGATTGATGGTCCGAGTATTGAGCATCAGCCTTCTTCTCTACAGGAAACTTATAAACGCCTCGCGAGCTCACAGTAGAAACTGTTTCCGAACCCAAAATCATATTCTGAGGTAGTTTGTTATATCCTTCTATATAACGCCCTACTCTATAATTAAATCCGGGAACATCCAATAAAGCAGCAAATCCATTATTCAATACGCTTGAAACTTGATCCATTCCGCATGTAACAGGACGTGTAGGATCCTCACGATGACATATATTCTGTAAATATTCAGCTACTTTAAATCCAGCTTTGCTACTTTGAGTAGGCACTTCATTACCAATACTCCACATAATCACACTTGGATCATTGCGATAATGTCGTATCATATTTATCATATCCTTTTCAGCCCAATCATTAAAATAACGGTGGTAACCATTTTCGCATTTCGCTTTGTCCCATTCATCAAACGGTTCAATCATCAGCATAATACCCATTTCATCACAGAGTTCAACCAATTCCGGTGCCGGCATATTATGAGAAGTACGCAACGCATTACATCCCATATCTTTCAACATAGATAATCGGTGGCGTAGTGCCTCTTTATTAACAGCAGCTCCTAAAGCTCCTAAGTCGTGATGCATGCATACTCCTTTGATTTGACAGGAATGTCCATTAAGATAAAATCCATTATCCGGGATAAATTCAATGCTGCGTATACCAAAACGTGTGGTGTACTTATCAACCAAAGAATCTTTTATAAAGATTTTTGAAACAGCTTGATACAAAGATGGACTCTCAGGTGACCACAATTCAGGATTCAATACAGTGAAATGTTGAGTAAAATCAGTTTGATTTATCATTGCTGAAACATTTTCTTTTACCGCTACCACTTTCCCCGAAGGTGCAAGAATCTCTGTAATCACCTTTACATCTCCCTGAGGTAGGTTCTCTATTCGTGTTTTCAAACAAACTGAAGCTAAAGATGCTGATACATGGGGTGTCGTTACGTAAGTTCCCCACACCGATACATGCACCTTCTCCGTTGTTATCAAATGAACGTTTCGAAATAAGCCTGCTCCTGAATACCATCTTGAAGATTGTGGCTTGTTTTCCAATCTAACAGCTAATATGTTCTTTTCTCCCTTTCGAAGAGATTTCGTTATATCAACAAAGAATGAATTGTAACCATAAGGCCAAAACATTACTTTTTCACCATTCACATAAATCTCAGCTTCACTCATCGCACCATCAAAAAGCAACGTCACACTCTGTCTGTCCAAATCAATATCCGACACATCTATTGCATGTCTATACCATCCGACACCTACATAAGGCAAGCCACCGGTACGTCCGGTTTTAGCGGAAGCTTTCTTCTCAAGATTTTGAGTAACTATCACCGTTTGCAAATCATTGTTACGATTAAACGGACCATAGATAGCCCAATCATGAGGAACAGATACTGATTGCCACTTATTGTCGTTAAAATTAACGGCAGATGCTTCTTTTGTATCTCCTTTAGCAAATTTCCATTCGTTCTTAATGTAAATATCTTTACGTTGAGCAGATACAGAAACGATACTTAAAAGAAATGACAGAAAAAGAAGACAAGTAAATCTTTTCATTGCATTCATATTAATGTAAACATCTTATTTGCAGCAAAAATAAATTTTCTATTTGAGACTAGTACTATAGTCATCAACTATTTGACATTTATTTTTGATTAAATGAACATTGCCGGCTTAAAATGATATACTTATTCTATCTTCCCTATTATTTTCTCTTGCCCACCACAATACTTTTTTACTTGTTCTACTAATTCTGCAACAGCTTCCTCTATATAAGCTAAAGGAGTATCGGCATTACCTTGTACAACAAAGAAAACGGAGTTTGTATCTAAATCAACAGCAGTTTTCTTTACTTGCCTGACGTCCAAATAACATATAATCTCATTATTGTCATCAATATAGGAGTATTCACCGGCTTTTATAGGTTTATGCGTTGAATCACCTATCGGTTCGAACTTCTCTGTGCCATCTGTAAACTTAAGGTGGATATTACCATCAATCTTACTTAGATCATGAGCTCCAAGTGCCAATTTATACTTTATGGAAATAGTATTATAGATATCAACAAGTAAATTGATATTCGGCAATACACCCTCGTTTCTGATCAAGAGTTTATACAGATTTTCCGGAGCAGAAAGATTCTTGCGATTAGGGGCTCCCACTGCGTCATGCAAACTTCTAAAGCCTTTCAGAATAGGGTCCTCTTTGAGATCAAGCTGAGATGCATCTTCATATGCTTTCTTCAACACAGACTTTTGGTAGCTTTGAAAAACCGAATCATTTTCTTTATTAACAATATTCTCCACGATCAAATAAATACCTCTCAACCCTATTGTGGATATTTCCGGATGAACGATAAATTGCTTATTGCTTTCTGACATTTCCTATACCTTTATAAATAACACCAACAAAGATAATGCACAAAACGGATCTATGTCATCCCTCGTTTATGGTATTATTATACCTTAATAAAGGTATCTTTTGCGCCAACTATTTCCAAAAATATCCTTTCAATATATAATATATCAAGGATGTTCTCTATTTTTGCATGGTCAATAGCTAAAAATAAATGATGAAGAAATATCTACTTTATATCATATTGGGTACACTGCTGATGAGCTGCCAAATTAAACAAAAGACATATCAATTGCCTCACATTCCTGAAGAAATAAAACAACCATCGGAACGTGCCCAGTATCTGGCAAAACATTATTGGGATTTATACAACTTATCAAGCATAGACTCCATTGCTAATCATGACACAGAAAAGGCATGGGTAAACTATTGCTATGTGTTAAACAAAATTCCATTAGCAGAAGGAAGAGTCTTAGTCAAAGAGTTCTTTGATACAAAAAATATGTCACAAAAGAATTACTTGTATCTTGTTGGGCTTGCCGAGAAATACTTATATTATCAGGATTCACCAACACACAATGAAGAACTATATATATCTACGCTTGAATCTGTTGTTAATAATCCATCACTTAAAGAGATAGAAAAAGTCCGCTACAAATACCTATTAGAAAATGCAAAAAGGAATCGTGTAGGTACCAAAGCGATAAACTTTCAATACACCACCGAATCAAGCAAGACAGGTAATTTATATGACATTAAAGCAAAATACACACTACTCTTCTTCAACAATCCGGGATGTCAAGAGTGTCAGAGACTGGCATTATCCATAAAATCATCAACAATCATCAATGACTTAAAAAGCCAGAATGAATTAATCATTCTGGCCTTTCATCCTGATAACGATATTGAGGAATGGAAAATGCACTTAAAGGAATTTCCTTCACAATGGCTTGTCGGGTATGATGCGAAACAAACCCTGTTACGGAATGAAGTGTATGATTTAAGTTTTGTACCTACGCTCTATTTGTTGGATGAAAACAAAGAAGTCATACTCAAGAATGTATCCCTCAATGAGATTGAACAATGGCTTAATGCACATAGCAAATAACAACTTATTGTAACTTCTTCAGTTTGGCTATAGCATGTTCCAACGATTCGGTCGGTTCTATTATATTATAATTTCCCCAAAAGTTAGAATCGTAGAAGTTCTTAACCTCATCAGATAGAATACCATTATCTCTAAACGATTCTTTGCCCGATATCTTTTCTTCCGGATTGTCTTTTCTATCAGTCATGACCATTTCAGAAACTACACCATAATTGGTATGAAATAATTTTTTCTTCCAATCACATTTAAACTTCACCTCTGCACGCACATAATTTAAATATGAAAGATCACCCATACGGCGATAATTCACCAGATATGAAACGCTGATAGGATTAAAATGCAATCCAAATGGTTTCTTCTGCAAAATAGCATCTGTCACTTTCTCTTTATTAGCCATTTCCATACTAAACTCTATGCGTGTAATAGTCAATGTCTCCTTGTCAATATAAATAAGACCTTCATAAAGAGGATCACTTACCGTTACCCTGGGAGTAAATGATATAATATATTGCAATCGATTTTCAATAGAGGCATAATTCACAAATTCATAATGATAGTATCCCAGGCAATCATTACTTAAAAGCAAGCCCGGATTTTTTACCATATCCAAGAAGATTGCGCTATTAGGACCTCCTTGTAAAGCAACACTTAAAGTATCTTTCGGATTTGGACTTACGAGTTTCCTTCCTTTTGAAACTCGTATTCTATCCCTGCCATTGTTTTGAGAATAAGGTGTTTTGTAAACATTAATTACAGCCTCTGCAATGTTTATGTATTTTTTCTTCTTTTGTACGGTCTCTCTATAAAAGCCTGTATACATGGCAGGTGCATTGCTGTAATTAGCAGAAATCTTTGAGATAGCCTGAGCCACTAACTCACTTGGATTTACGGGTGAAACCGTTACATTTCCTAGAACAACCTCTTTTGAAGATAGATAGAAGACAGTCTCTTTCTCATTTTGATCAATATTACCAACTACAATTTTACTTGTTTGATATCCGATGTGTGATACTTCTATCACTGCTGTTTTCTTATCAACCGGACACTTCAAAACAAAAATACCATCAGAGTTTGTAACTGTACCGACATTTGTACCTAAAACTGTAACTGTAGCATATGAGAGCAGACGTTTAGTACGAAAATCTTTAACCACGCCATTTATAGTAAACAGCGAAACATCATCTTGTGCCATAGCTGATACAACACAAAGAAACAATAATACGCAGAATAATAAAGAACGATTGATTGATTTCATAATATAAAGATTTAAATATACTTATATTAAACAAATAACAAAACATATCGTTTTTTGTTTAAAAGAAAGACTTGTTAATTAACAAAAGCACTATTATTTACCAGACAAATATTAAATCATGTTATTAAACATATTTTTTATGCCGAAACATTTGTCAGGTAATAAAAAGTAGATATCTTTGCAGAGTGTTTTTCATAGTATTAGATTTAAGGTTAACAAAGGTTGGAGTACGGCGGTACTCCTTTTTTTATGCCTAAAAATGAACTCATAATAACAAAGGCAATAGGTTATTTTAATCCTTTGTTCATGGCTGCATTTGTTTTTTTGACTAGCTTTGTATCAAAATATAAGTATTTCGATATGAAGAATCTTTTAAAAACAATGATTATGTCTGCTACATTTGCTTTAGGCGTAACGAATATTCAAGCTCAATCGCCAGACTCGTTCAACCATATGATTTCGGCTGCAATCAAAGCTCCATCGGGGCATAATACGCAACCATGGAAGTTTAAATTAGGTAATGATTGCATTGATGTAATGCCTGATTTCACCAAATCCTTATCTGCAGTTGATGGCACCAATCGTGAACTTTATATATCATTAGGCACCGCAACTGAAAACTTATGCATTGCGGCTTCACATGAGGGATATACTGCAAAGACCGAGATTATGCAGAATAATGAGAAAGCATATTATGTACACGTTTCTTTTGCTAAATCAAGTACAGCTAATACAAGCCCATTATATGATGCTATTTATAAAAGACAAACCAATAGGAGCGTTTACAACAAAAGCATAATCGGTCCCGATACGATCACTTTATTAAAACAAATAGTGCCCGAACAAGGAACTCATATCTATATGTTCCCAAAAGGATCCACCACTTTCAATGATCTTGCCACTAAAGTATATAAAGGCAATGAGTTGCAAATGAATGATCCTCTGTTTAAGAAAGAATTGCTGGAATGGATACGCTTTAACAAGAGCCAGGCAAAGAAAGAGGGCAACGGCTTGACTTCTGCAACAATGGGTGCACCCAATGTACCTGAATTCATTGGTAAACCGATTGTCAAAGCTTTCCTAAACCCGAAAGCTCAAAACAAGGGAGATATGAAGAAAATAGAATCGTCCTCACATCTTGTCTTGATCACATCCACAGAACAGGATCCGAAAGCATGGATATCCGTAGGCCGTACATTGGAGCGCTTTATTCTCAACACTACTAATTTGGGTATTGCCAACGCATACATGAATCAGCCCTGCGAAATAAAAGAACTCTCCAACAAGATTAAAAACGAATTGCCGGCTATTAATCAAGAGTATCCCAACTTGCTATTGAGAGTGGGTTATAGCAAGCCGATGCCCTACTCTCCCAGACAAAACATAGATAGTTTTATCATTAAGTAAAGTCGACGTTATCGTAACGTTATTTATTGGTTAAAGAACTCATAACAATGCCTCATAAATTTTATTTGTGGGACATTGTTGTATATACATTTCTATGAAAAAACGCTATTCTTTTCCCTGCCCAAAGCCTCATCATCGATTCTCTAAGTGAATGACCTTTCTACAAGAATCCATGCGACTGGTTGTTTGCAACCTTGTTGCACTAGATAGCTCGTAACTTTGTCACCGGAAATAATAAAAACAAAATATATGGGACAATGTTGTAATAGTTGTGCTCACCAAGCACAAGACATTCACGAACAAGAGGATTCGTCGGGATTCATAAATGAATATGGTCGCATTCTCTTCTCATTTCTGATGTTGGTTACGGGAATTATATTGAGTAAATTACAAATAACAGGGACCGACAATCAATATGTATCACTGACTTGGTATGCCATCGCTTATCTTCCCGTGGGATTGCCGGTAATGAAAGAAGCCTATGAAAGTATACGGAATAAGAACTTCTTTAATGAGTTCTCACTCATGACAATTGCAAGTCTCGGTGCATTTTGCATTAAGGAATATCCTGAAGGGGTAGCTGTGATGCTGTTTTATTCCATCGGTGAATCCTTTCAAGATAAAGCAATTGATCGCGCCAGACGTAATATAAGCAAGTTGCTTGATATTCGTCCCGAACTAACAATGGTACTTAGAGGTGATAAACTGATAAGTGAGAACCCGCGTAATATAAAAGTAGGAGAAACGATAGAGATTAAAGCCGGTGAACGTGTACCATTGGATGGAATGATGCTGAGCGAGAAGGCTCTTTTCAATACCTCTGCTCTTACCGGAGAAAGCGTTCCAAGAGTCATTCAAAAGGGGAACGATGTATTAGCCGGAATGATTGTAACGGACAAGGTCATGCGGATGAAGATTACCAAGCCCTATGATGAAAGCACATTGGCACGAATACTTAATATGGTTCAAAATGCATCGGAACGGAAAGCTCCTACCGAACTTTTTATACAAAAGTTTGCTCGGATATATACTCCTGTTGTGATTGCACTTGCTATCTCTATCGTAGTCTTCCCGTACATCTATTCATTATGTAATACCTCTTTCGGCTTCCTATTTTCCGAATGGTTGTATCGTGCACTTGTTTTTCTTGTTGTATCTTGCCCTTGCGCATTGGTCATTAGCATTCCTTTGGGTTACTTCGGAGGCATTGGGGCTGCTTCACGTTCAGGTATATTATTTAAAGGAGGCAATTATCTGGATGCTATTAGAAAGATAAACACGGTGGTTTTCGATAAGACAGGCACTTTAACCAAAGGAACTTTCAGCATTCAATCCTCTAAATGTGCTGAAGGATACACCATTGATAAACTTCTTAGTCATATAGCCTCGGTAGAGGTCGGCAGCACTCATCCCATCGCTCGTGCCATTGAAGAATATGCACATAATCACAACGTAGAGATTCCTGCAGCGAAAAACGTAACGGAATTAAGCGGATATGGATTATCAGCAGAAGTTGAAGGGAATGAGGTATTAGTTGGGAACTCAAAGTTACTGGCGAAGCATCACATTGATCATCCTGAGGAATTTCTAGCAACAGAAGGTACACCTGTGTTGTGTGCAGTGGCTGGTAAATATGTCGGTTACATTTTGCTTGCCGACAAACTAAAAGACGATGCAATAGACACCGTAAAAGGTCTGAAAGAGTTAAACATTAAGAATATCCAGATTCTATCTGGTGACAGACAATCAATTGTTAGTAACTTTGCTGAAAAGCTAGGTATACATCATGCATACGGTAATCTGCTCCCGGCAAATAAGGTGGAGCATATCGAAGAGTTGAAACGAAAGAGCAATACCCGCATTGCTTTCGTGGGAGATGGTATGAATGATGCACCTGTCTTAGCACTAAGTGACGTAGGTATCGCCATGGGAGGCTTAGGAAGTGATGCTGCCATTGAGACGGCTGATGTGGTCATTCAGAATGATCAGCCTTCAAAAGTGATTACAGCCATAAACATCGGCAAACACACTCACAACATTGTGATAGAAAACATCACACTCGCATTTTTGGTGAAGTTTGTGGTTCTTGTACTAGGCGCATGTGGAATAGCCACATTATGGGAAGCTGTTTTTGCGGATGTGGGCGTTGCGTTGCTAGCCGTTATGAACGCAGTAAGAATACAAAGAATGATATAAAACAAAGTCATGGACGAGAAAGAGTTAGTATGTAAATTAGAAAAAAGAGAGATTAGGCCGACGGCTTTACGGTTGTTGATCCTAAGAACTATGCTGAATGAAAAGCGAACCGTATCTATGACCGACTTGGAGGATTTGTTGTTGACTGTTGACAAGTCCACTATCTTCCGAACAATTACATCCTTTCTGTCTAATCATCTCATTCATTGCATTGATGACGGCACAGGATCACTTAAATATGGAGTATGCGAAGACTCATGCAACTGTTGCATCAATGAATTGCATCCACACTTTTATTGCGAACATTGCCATCGCACATTCTGCCTTAAGAACGACCACATTCCTGTAGTGTCAGTGCCCGAAAACTTTAGTGTAAACAGTGCGAACTATGTATTGAAGGGACTTTGCTCTGAGTGTTCGAAACGCAAAAGAAGGAAGTGATCTGAGTCTTTCATCATAGGGTTTATATATAAAGCCTACTACGATATTTCACGTTCATTTAATTCATTTTCCGCAGTCATAAGGAACATTTCATCTTTTTACATAGGTTAAACTTAAGTTTTACCTTCGTTAAATTTAAGTTTAACAAAGGTAAAACTTGCGTGCCACGGTTGTAGAAAATGAAAATGCAAACGGGCATTCGCAAAAAAGTCCCTTAGCATTACACATTATCTATGCTTGTTATCAGACAATTATATACAGCTCGACCACAAGAAAGCCCCATGAAATATGGGGCTTTCTTGTATCTTCTATCCGCTTACAAAGATCAGAGCAAGATGATCGCCTGTTTTATTGTTTCATCTTGCCTTTATTTCTCGCCCTTCAAATGCGAAAGCCGCGCTGAGAATATATGGCAGAAACTGAAAAGGAATTGGTCTAATTCTGTTTTCTGTTCACGATGCTCCACCTTGTTTGCTAAAAGGCGGTATGCTGATAATCTATGCGGATCAATGTCGCGAAGAGCCAATTCATTACCAAAACGTAACTTATAGAAGTCTACGATAAAATCAAATCCGGTCCATTTCATTTCTTCAGTCGACTGCAAACCTACATAGGCAAATAAGTCTTTGCCTGTCATTAAGGCAAACTGATCACGAGCTATTGGTTTGAAGTCAAGGGGAAGATAACGCAAACGAACCAACTCACGCAAATGCCATTCGCAAAACTGATGATAGTCTTTTGAAGTAAGTATAGAATCATTCCACAACGGTTGCTTTCCTACTCTCAACAACGAATCATGTTCCGATTGATAACGAGGGAAGAAACTCTTGAATCCGGATACCGTATCCAAAGGAATAGTCGCAATAGAGATTGCTCCGCCGGGCTTTATAGTCAAGATCTTATAGGCAGGTGCATAACCGGCTGTACTTGGAACCAGCACATTGTGCAATGTGTTTCCTTTCTTCGACACAAACAGTTCATCATCATTCATATGAATATGTCCGCCCAAATGCAATGTCACTCCTGCATCAGCAAGCAATTCACTTACTGAAGGATCAGGGAAACGATGCACATCAAAACGTCCGGGAGCCGCAATGCCCGACACATAGGATGCAGCTCCGCTATTGTAATCCGCCATAGGGAAATGACTGAACGCAATCAATGTCTTACCGTATTTACGAGCATCCTCCGCCACTTTGGTTATCCACGGAAGTAAATATCTTTTTATTTGCAACGTTTTATTATATCCACTTAGTGCTCCGTCAAAAGCTACAATACTATCCCCTTTTACGGTCAAAGGATCATAGATCGCGGCATCAATCGCCAATAGCCAAACTCCCTTCACCGGCTCCACCACATAACTGCCATCTTGAATAGCAGGCCTCAACAGAGACATGCCTTGTGGATAATTATATACACGCTTGCTCCAAGATGCTTGTTGCGTTGCCTTCTCATAGCTATAATCCTTATAAGAATAAGTGGAAAAGGGAGTTGCCCAATACAAATATTCTTTGCGGGGAGAGAAACCAAAAGCCGACCACTCATCATGTATCTCTTTATATCCCCATGTCGTGCCCGAAACCGAATCAGTGACTGTAAACGGTCGTGATGGATCATGATTACCTGTCATCACAAAAAACTGCATGCCGTACGTCTTTGTATAACGTTGAAGCACCTTTCGTACTAACCGCACATTCACCGGTTGACCGTTATCAGTAAGATCTCCCGAAAGCAGCACTTTGTGAATATGCCGTTTGGCAATATCATCCAAAACAGCCAAAAAAGCAAAATAGTTTTCATTGAACAATCGTGTTGAATACAATTGAGCATTCATCGAACGCACTACTGATGTATCTTGAATGTGTACATCCGACACAACTGCAATACGCAGATTCTCCTTTGTAATGGATTGGATATGCCTTCCATTACTTGAAACATTCAGATTAAAGAATAGTATAGATAATAAAAACAGGAGGCTTTTCTTCATAGTTATTTCAAATTAGATGTAACCAAACTATCTACATTTTCACTACTATAGATGGTTCCTCCAAAATGATCAACAGGAGTAGCACCTTCGCGTACAGAAGAATTACGAATGGTCACATTGGTGGCTTTGTCTAAATAGAAACCGTATGTTTTACCTTTCACAAAATCCTCTCCATTGCATGGACGCTTGTCATAAACGCCCCCTGCAAATTGTGTGCGCTTGCCTATCGTCATATCCACCTGATCAAAATAAAGGTTCTGTATGCAATCCTTTGTGTCAGCACCTACAAATGCACCATTCTCACTATTGCACTTGATGTTATTGAAGTAAATATCCGAAACGGTTCCCACCTTGTAACTGGTCACACCTTTAGGGAAACGCCAGCCGGCATCTTTTTGATTACCTGTTTTGCGAGTGTAGGCAGTGACATAAATCGGTTCGGCCTTACCCCACCACACATCTGAAAACAATTTACAATCAACCAGGATATTAGAGAACATCACATGATCTACTGTGCCTTCATCACGATTCTGAATGCCTATACCTCTATTACTATTTTTTATTATACAATTATCAACGACCACATTACTTATTCTATCCATACTTTCAGAACCTATCTTGAATGCGCATGAGCGGGAAGTCATCACGCAATTGGTTACTGTAATGTTTTCACAAGGTCCCAGTTCCTGATATTCGCGACGGTTCTTCAAGCAAATGCAATCATCGCCCGACTTGATGAAGCAATCACTGATGCGTACATTCTTGGAATGATCCAGATCAATGCCGTCGCAATTACGTATCTTCAAATTGTTCAGAATGTTGACACCACTTATAACTACATCATTGCAACCTATCAGATGCAACGTCCAATAAGCCGAATTGCCAAAGCTAACATCCCGTATACGAATATTGTTTCCTTTGACAAGAGTCAATAAATGTGGGCGAGGATCAAAAGCATTTACAGGTTTCAAGTCATAAGAATCATCCAATTCCTTGCCCATAAAAGACGCGCCGTTACCATCAATCATACCCTTTCCGGTGATTGAAAACTGCTCTACGTTTTCACCGTTTATCCACATCATACCTTCGCCCCGATTCTCCCTAAAGGCACTCTTTGTATATACTTTCTCATCAGGGTTAGCCAACAGTTTGGCATTTGCAGCCAAATGTAAGTCCACATAAGAAGCTACCGTGAATGGGCCGGTCATATACACACCATTGCCCGGAACAACTACACGTCCGCCTCCCGCCTTGTGGCAAGCATCAATCGCTTTCTGAATAGCAAGAGCGTTATCAGTTGTACTATCCCCTTTCGCGCCAAAATCACGAATATCAAAATCTGTTCCTTTATAACTGTGGCAAGCTGTCAAGAGGAGTATACCTAAAGCCGCCAAGCAATTCTTTATTTTCATTGTTTTCCTTTTTTATTTTCTCTGTATTAATTCCTTCTTTTATTCCGACATTGACGGAGGACAGCTCCTCACACTTGAAGCCCAACTCTTATTGGGTGTATCCCCCATAATGAAGTCAAGCACTCCACCGTCCATTATCTGCTGATGTGTCAAATAGCTTTTATCAAATGGCTTTCCGTTCAACTTAGCTGATTGAATATAGATATTTTTATTAGTCACTTGATGGGCTTTAATGATGAACTTCTTTCCGTTCTCCAATTGAATCGTTGTACTTTCAAAAGCCGGAGAACCAATCACATAATAAGGATTGCCTGGACATACAGGATAAAAGCCTATGGCTGAAAATACATACCATGCCGACATTTGCCCTGCATCATCATTACCGGACAGTCCTCCCGGAGCATTCAGATACTCGGTGTTTCGGATGTATGCAACTTGCTTCTGAGTTTTCCACGGTTCTCCTGCATAGTTGAACAAATAAGCCACTTGATGACAAGGCTCATTGCCATGCCAATACCGATTCTCACTGAACATTGAATCCAACTTTGCAATAAACTTCTCCTTACCGCCCATCAATTTCATCAGTCCTTTCATATCTTGCGGAACATACCAAGTATAATGGCAGGGAGCTCCCTCTGTAACAAAAGAAGCGAAACTGAAAGCATTGTTCTGTGTCAAGAATGTACCATCCGCATGACGGCCTTGAGCATAACCGGTGCGAGGATCAATAACATTCTGATAATTCTTTGCTCGATGGATCAATAATTTATAATCCGCTGTCTTACCCATCTTCTTTGCAACCTGAGCCAACACATAATCATCATAAGCATATTCCAACGTACGAGAGACCTGCTCATTCTGATGGAAAGCTTCCTTCACCGAATCTTCCAACGGTATATATCCATATTTCAAATAAGATTTCAAAGCACGACGCCCCATACCATTCTTATAATCTTCAACCGAAGATGGTGTTTGAAAGGCATTCTTACGCATAGCTTCGTAAGCCGTCAACATATCAATACCCTTGATACCTTTCATGTATGCATCTCCTATTACAGAGATACAATGATCACCTATCATTGCCGCAGTGTAACTGTTCCAACAAGGGAATATCGGCAACCATCCGCCTTGTTTGTACTTTTCAACCAACGATTGCACCATTTCACCTTCACGTTTCGCGTCGATAATCGTCAACAAAGGATGAAGAGCACGGTAGGTATCCCACATGCTGTAATCTTCATAATAGTCGCCATTGATTGATTTGCGAATGGGAGTTCCTTTGGAAAAAGAGGGATAGGCTCCATCCGCGTCATTAAACACACGTGGCAAAAAGGACGTACGATAGAATGCTCCATAAAACTTTTCTTTTTGATTCCTATCGCCTACCACTTTCAATTTAGACAGTTGATCCTCCCAACATTTATTTAATTGGCAATGAACTTTATCAAAGTCCCAATGCGGAATTTCTTTCGCCATATTCTTTATTGCTCCTTGAATACTTGTAAAGGATGAAGCCGCTTTCACCAATATTCGTTCGTGTGCACGAACCTTGAATCCGACAAAAGCTCCTATATGAAGCTGCTTGCCGATCGACGTCTTTCCCCAATACGCTACACTATCCTTGAATACACCAAAAGTGACAGGTGTCTTCTCGAACTTCACTACAAAGTATCCACTAAATCCTGCCGACTCGCCCCATCCTTGATAGATACGATGTACCGGATTATAGCCCCTAATCTCTTTCCTCACCGTATCCACTTCAATATATCCTTCCCCTTGATCACTGTTCGGATTCACTACTAAATAAGCCGTTCCGTCCTTATCATAAGTAAAGCGAAACAATGCCGATCTGGATTGAGCAGTTAACTCGGCACAAGTACTATAATCGTCCAAATAAACCGAATAATAAGAAGGTGTAGCTATTTCACTGCTATGAGAGAATGAACTAGCCCGCTCTTCAGGAGTCGTTTTCAATGTCCCAAATACGCTCATCAAGGTCATTGAGCCATAATCTTGTGTGCATCCACCTACAATCCAATGTGAATTACGAAACCCTTGAAGTTTTGAATCTCTATAATAATAAGGTGCAATACACTTCAGTTCGGTATCCTGAGTTTGAGGTGTCCAGAAATTCATGCCATGAGGTACCAATACAGCCGGTAACGTTTGCCCATATTCTTCAGTATGCCGACCAAACACTCCGGCAGTCTGAGTAGTACTGGCTGCTGTACCGACACGCGTATCAACATATTGTTGCAAGGTTTCCTGCGATGCCACGCCTTCAAATACAGCGCACATGCAAGCAAGAAATAAATACTTTATCTTCATGGTAATAATGGTGAAACTAGATACAAAGTTAAAAAAAGAAGGGGAGAAAGCTAACTCTTTTTGCTATTTCATAGCAACAGATGCCTCTCCCCATATAAATTAACTTGAGATTATACCCATCAATATCCGGTGTTCTGTGTCCAACTTGTATTCAGTTTCATTACACTTAAAGGCACAGGAAATATTCTACGGTATTTATCCGCATTGCTCATGTTATAAGTAGCACTCTTAAATCCCCAGTCATCTTCGAAGTGTCCGAAACGAATCAAATCATTACGACGCCAGCATTCATCAGAGAATTCACGGGCACGCTCATCCAGCAGTCCATCCAAATCAATAGAAGTAACAGCAGGTGCACCGGCACATTTCCTTATCTGATTTACTAATGATACAGCACTCTCACCATTAGTTGCCGTTGCACCGCGAAGAATAGCCTCAGCCTTCATCAACAACACATCCGCATATCGGAATATAGGCATATCATTACTCTGGAAGTTGTTTGTGCTGGAAGCCGATGGATAGAACTTCACATTGCGATAACCCATAGCCAATCCCAACTCATCTCCACCAAGATCCAAAATACTTAAATTGGTGTTGTATTCGTTTGTATTCTTTCCGCGAATAGTCAATTCTTTAGACAGTTCATAATTCCAATTGATTGTTGAATCCGCATCGCTACCCGAATAGTACTTATTCAATGTGCTCTTGGCTATCTTAACAGTATATGGAGTTTTTGTCCCTTCGTAGTATTGTACACCTCCACGCCAGATATTGTTACGCTCATCACCGGTCAGACTATACTTATCAACAAACTCCGGTAGCGCACGCATTGGACCACTGGGCTTTTTGCTCAAGCCCATAGTATATTGCATAAACTTATGGCACCAGAATCTGGAATGTGTAAGTCCTCCACCCAAGTCTGTTTCATCCGTAGTCCAATCATAAGAAAAAGCATAAATAAAATCTTTAATCTTATAGCCATTCGAATCTTTAAACTTGGTGATCCAATCATCACTCAGGTCATAGTTGCCTGATTGAATAACACTATCACACATGGCAACAGCATCATTCAAATGTGTATTGGTTGTGGATGAGGTATAATTAGCTACATCATCCGTAGTATACACAGCCCAATTCAAATACAACTTAGCCAACAAAGTCTCTGCCATATATTTTGTAGGCTTGCCATAGGTAGTGGAACCTACCGTAGTCGGCAAAATATCCATACATGCTTTCAACTCCGACTCAATGAATTCTGCCACCTCTTTTCGTGTTGAACGCTGAGGAGTATCTTCTCCAAATGTTGTAATAATAGGAAGAGCTCCATAATTATCCATCGCCCAGAAATAATAAAGGGCACGCATTGTACGAATTTGTGCTAAAGATTTTGTTTTAGATTCGGTATCAGGTGCATCATCCAATATGGATTTAATCTGATTGCAATTAGATATAGCACTGAATAGACCATTCCACACCTCATATACAATATCATTATCTGTAGTCCAAGTATGAAGATCCATTTGCAGATATTTACCATTGTCATACCAACCGCCATTATTAACCGCCATCATGCCTTCGTCTGTGCTACATGTTTCCATAAGCCAAGTCCAGCGACCGTATGTTGATTTATAGGCTGTATAAGCCGGTCCGCAAACAGCTTCCATATCTGCATCCGTTGATGGAAAGTTCGCATCGGTATATTCCGATTTCACATCCACATTCAAGTCTGTACAACCCGCCACAGCAAGAAGTGCAAAAGCAGATAGCACGAGTTTTATATTCTTTAGTTTCATAATAATCATCTCCTACAAATTAAAATGTAATATTTGCGCCGAACATAATTGTACGTGTTTTAGGATAAAAATCTTTATTGTCAATGCCAGGGGTCAATCCGCCCAAGTTCACTTCCGGATCCAATCCTTTATAGCGGGTAAGGACAAACACATTGCTACAAGAAGCATATAACCTCAAACTCTGTATATAGTCACTGAACTTATTAAAGCTGTACGATATAGACAAGTTTGACAAGCGCAAATAATCTCCTTTCTCAAGATATCGATCGGATAAATAATGTGAGTTAATATCAGATGTTTTCTCCGTTTTAGCAGCACTTTTCAACACATTGCGCTCAACGACATTACTCATGCGACTCAAACGTGCACGTGTCGCATCCAATATCTTATTTCCGGTAACACCTGTGAAGAACATGGTCATCGACCATTTCTTATAGTTTAATGTATTGTTCCAACCGAATGTCAACTTCGGCTGTGCACTACCGGTATAAAAACGGTCACCATCTGTGGGAGTAGTTGTGGTTTTACCATCAGCTGTATAAAAAAGAGAAATACCGCTATCATTATATCCTGCCCACTTCCATGTATAGAAAGAACCTAAAGGCTTACCGGCAAGAATTCGTTGCTGACGAGCACCGGATTGTCCGGGAGCATTCAATTCTGCTTCATCAAAATAATCTACAGAAAATTTATCATTTGAAATGCTTTCCACTATATTCTTGTTATGAGACACATTAAAGGAAGTACTCCAAGTGAAATTTCTTGTCTTTACAGGGATTGCATTAATAGTGAACTCAATACCTTTATTGCTTATCTTACCGACATTGGCTGTCAAATAGTTTACTAAATATTTAGTAGTCGACACGGTATAGTCCGCAATCAAATCTGAGGTCTTTTTATCATAATACTCAATCGTACCCGTTAAACGATTCTTAAAGAAACCGAAATCCAATCCGACATTGAACATAGATGTACGCTCCCATTTCAGATCAGGGTTTGCATTCCTGGTTGCACCAATCGCACTTACTGTTTCACCTTGTGAGTTAACGAATGTACCGGACTTACCATAAAGAACTGTAGCAATCAATGGGTCAAACCCAAGAGAGTTACCACTCACACCATATCCTACACGAAATTTAAGGTCATCAAATACATTCAGATCCTTAATAAATTTCTCCTCATTCATTCTCCAAGCCAAAGATGCTGATGGGAAATATCCCCAACGGTGGTTCTTACCAAAAGCAGAAGATCCATCTCTACGCATGGTTGCCTGAAGCATATATTTGCTGTTATAGGAATAATTCAAACGACCAAAGAACGAGATCATTCTTAATGTGGTATAATAAATACTTCCATAGTTCGGACGGTCGCTTGAGCTTCCAAGTCCCATATTGTAATATCCCAACGCATCGGAAGTAAATCCTTTCGAAGAAGTTTGAAAGCCATCATTATCATCATGCTCTTCCCAAGAATAACCAACCATAGCACCCACTTTATGCACATCATTAAATGTCTTATTGTAGTTAGCATACATCTCTAGACTTTTGTGAATGTTTTCCAAAGTGGAACGTTGAGCATATCCATTACTACCAATGGATGCTTTAGAATCAATATCATAATAAATACTGTTATTCTCTGTTTCCGACTGGTATGAGAAGTTCGTATCAAATGTAAGTTCAGGCAAGATATGCAAAGTCGCTTTAGCTATACCCTGTAAACGTTTTGTACGAGTATCGTTCTGATTCTGTTTGATCAAAGCAACCGGATTATAATATTGAGTATGATCCAAGTTCTCGAAAAACGTTCCATCTGTATTATAGACTGGTGATTCAGGCAAAAAATAAGTCATGCCTTCCAGCACATTCAGTCCGTCATCTTCTGATAACACAGTCTTATTGTTAGTAATACTTGCATTAAGACCTAAGTTTATATCCAAATGATCCTTCAATGTTGATGTGTTAACCATTGAACGGGCAATTAATCGATCTAACTGCGTTCCACGGATAATCCCCTCATTCTTCATATAGTTCACACTGGCTGAATATGATGTTTTATTTGCTCCACCTGTTATTGACACATTGTGATTTTGAGAAAATCCAGTACGCTGTACCTTTTTCTGCCAATCCGTATTCGTAGTGTTGTTACCAATGTAATCAGTGGAGCCCAACACTAAGCCGTTTGCCTTGAGAAACGCACGATGCTCATCACCTGTCAACATTTCCAATCGCTTAGAGACCAGATCTACTGCTGCATATCCGTCATAAGTGACACTGGTAGCACCTGATTTACCCTTTTTAGTGGTAATAATGATAACTCCATTAGCTGCTTTAGAACCATATATAGCTGTAGCCGATGCATCACGCAATACATCTATTGATTCAATATCATCCGGAGAGATCAACGTAATAGAAGCACCGGGAATGCCATCTATCACGTAATACGGTTCCTGGGCTTCGCCTGTACGAAATGTGGAAGCTCCACGAAGTGTAACAGAAGGAGAGCTGCTCGGGTCACTACTTGTTGTAATAGTCAAGCCCGGCACTTTGCCTTGTAACAATTGTCCGGGAGACGAATAAACTCCTCCTTTATTCAAATCGTCCGATGTTATAGTTGTAATAGAACTTGTCAAGTCCTTACGGGCCATCTTTCCATATCCTACAACCACAACTTCATTTAAAAGTTTATTTTCTTCTTTTAAAGTAATATCAATTACTTTTTGATTTGCTACCGCCACTTGTTGCTCTACATATCCTATATAGGTGAATAGAATAGTACTTTTAGCAGGAACAGAAATAGAGAACTTACCGTCAAGATCCGTAATGGCTCCTAAAGTAGTTCCCTTAACCACAACACTAACGCCCATTAATGGCTCTCCGTTAGTATCTACGACTTTTCCGGTGATGCTATTTTGAGCGAATACCGAAATACTGCTAATAAGCAGAATGAGAAAACACAGAATTTGTTTTTTACGCATAATTATAAAAGTTGATACATTTAAAAAATGACATAGAATGCTTATTTCTATCAAATATAGTTTATTTTCACATATCCCAAAAAGAAAAAAGAAATATAACGGATGAAAGAAGACGAAATGCCCGATTTCCTTACCCATATATAACACAACTAATGCAAAAATATTGCAAAAATGGAAACTATCCACAAATTGAGACAAATACTATTATCTATCAAAAAATAAAAAAAGGTGGGAGATTCCCACCTAGCAAAATAGTTATATCTTTGAATAAAAACATGTTTATTCACTTACCAATGCTCATAATGTATAATGTCCTTCAACTCTTTTCTTGAACGAGCTTTAGGAGCCTCATCCGGATACCCTACAGTAATCACCCCAACCACATACTTATCTTCAGGTATACCTAATACCGATCTGATTTCGTCTTGCGTAAACTCTGCCACCCAACATACTCCCAAATCCAGATTGGTTGCCTGTAAAAGCATATATCCTGTTGATATTGCTGTATCTCTAATGATTCTTTTTACTTCATCTTCAGGACTGCAATCATTAATTACAATATCTTCTTTGATTCTGCACTTCACATCTGCAACACTTACAATGAAGACCGGAGCTGACAACATCCATGCTTGATGTCCCGAAGCCTCCATTACCTTCTGCCTCGCTTCCTGTGACTTTATTACAATATAACGCCAAGGTTGTGTATTGTTGCCTGATGGAGCGAGCCTTGCACTTTCCAATAGTTCGGTGATTTTGTCATCTTCTACAGGTCTATCCGTATACTTTCTTATACTTCTTCGGTTTACTATTTCTTTAATCATATTATGCTTCTCCCTTCAACACTCTCTGAAATAAATAGGTGGAAACCCAAGAGATCCCACCTATTTATTATTTTATCAAAAGTCAAAAATTACTCTTCATACATCTTATTAATCTCATCCGCATAATGCTCGTTCAATACATTACGTTTGATCTTTAAAGTATTAGTCAATTCTCCTTTTTCTACACTAAAAGAATGAGGCAATAAGGTGAAACGCTTTATCTGTTCATAATGAGAGAACTGTTGTTGCAAAGTATCGATACGTGCTTTAAACAAAGCACAAACCTTTTCATTTTTCAAAAGTTCTTCTCTACCGTTATATTTCAATCCTTTCTCTTTGGCATACTCTTCAACTAATTTATAATTGGGAACAATCAATGCCGACACAAACTTTCTTTGATTAGCAATAATGGAAATTTGGTCAATATAGCGGTCTACAACCAATTTTGTTTCAAGGATTTGTGGAGCTACATATTTACCATTACTTGTTTTAAACAAATCTTTTATTCGATCGGTTAAGAACAGTTCACCATTCTTCATGTAACCGGCATCTCCTGTGCGAAACCAACCATCTTCAGTGAAAGCCTTCTTATTTTCTTCGGCTTTCCTGTAGTATCCCTTTGTAATAGTTTTACCTCGCAACAGAATCTCATCATTTTCACCAAACTTAATCTCAACACCTGGCATCAGACGACCAACTGAACTAATTGAATAATTAGTTCTATCAGCGCAACTAACGGTTGCTGTTGATTCCGTCAAACCATAACCTGCAATCATATTTATTCCAACAGAATGAATAAATACACTTACGGCTTCAGGTATTGCTGCACCAGCTGTAGGGAAGAAATGTCCTCGTTCAATTCCTACAGTCTTCTTCAACAATGAATATACGGTCTTATCGTATAATTTATATTTTAATCGAAGAGCCAAAGGAGGCGTTTTTCCAAAACGTAGATAATCAATATTATACTTTTTACCTACCTTAATCGCATCTAACATCAACATATGCTTTACACCGGATGTTCCGTCAATTAATTCTTGAACACCTTGGTAGACTTTCTCCCAGAAACGAGGAACAGCACACATACAAGTCGGATGGACCTCTTTTATTGTTTTCTGAATATCCTGAGGAACCAAGTTTATAGCAACCTGCATACCGACTCCCAAACAAATAAATGTCCAGCCACGTTCAAATACATGAGTCAAAGGCAAGAAATCCATTGAGATATCTTTGTCGGTCAACTCAGGGAATCGCTCAACATGAGTTCGTATTTGTTCCACATAGGCTCCATGATAAAGGCATACACCTTTAGGTTCTCCTGTTGTACCGGATGTATACAAGATGTTGGCAATATCATCTTCTGATGCTTTTGAAGTACGTTCATCGACCGTTTTTTGATGTTGAAAAGTTTTTCCAAGTTCCATGAACTCGTCAAAATAAATAGATGTAGTATCATTACGTAAACGTTTCACCTTTCGGTCAAATATGATCAATCGCTCTAGAGTAGGACATACTTGAAAAACACCTATTGCTATATCATATTGGAATTGCTCTCCTATAAATAAATAACGAATAGAAGCATCGTTGACAATATATTGAATCTGTGAAGCCGAGCTGGTTGCATACATCGGAATGGTAATCGCTCTGTTTGCAAAAGCAGCGAAATCCGTATACAAACATTCGGGCATATTCTGAGAAAACACTCCAATGTTCTCTTCTTCATGTATATTAATTTCAACCATTGAATTGGAAACCACCTTTACAGCTTGAGAGAACTGGTTCCATGTAATTGGCAGCCAATGCGAAGTCTCGTAATTCCTATAGGTTAACGCTACTTTATCGCCATATTTTTGGGCTTGACGATGCACCAAAACAGCTAAATGAGGATAATTCATTTCTTTTTATGTTGATTTAATCTCGCAAAGGTATTGCTAAATTATTAATTATTCAAGCTTTACAAGTAACTTATATTCTCTATGTTGAAATAAAACAAATTGTAATAAAAAAATGTCAAACAACAAATACTTACTATTTCTCCTAAAAAAAGAAAAGTATTTATTACTTTTGCCTATCAACAAGAAATAAATTCTCACTTCATTTGTCTTACATTATAAAGAGTAATTCATTCTATGGATACAAGCAATATGTTCGGTCAAGCAGAGATTCTCTTACATGAATTGATTCGGATACCATCTATCAGCAGAGACGAGAAAACGGCATCCGACTATCTTCAAAACTATATAGAATCAACGGGTATCAGTACCTTTCGAATAGGCAATAATGTCTATTGCATTTGCCCTAATTATGACGAGTCTCGCCCTACACTGCTGCTCAATGCACATATTGATACAGTGAAGCCTGTTTCTGCATGGACCAAGAATCCTTATGAACCAATCGTTGAGAACGGTAAATTATTCGGTTTGGGAAGTAATGATGATGGCGGTAGTTTGGTTTCACTTTTCAGCGTATTCCGAATGTTGATAAATACCAAACAAAGCTATAATCTTATCTTCCTTGCATCGTGTGAGGAAGAAGTTTCAGGGAAAAATGGAATAGAACTTGCGCTTAAAGAGCTACCTCACATAGACGTGGCACTTGTTGGTGAGCCTACGGAAATGCAACCTGCCATTGCTGAGAAAGGATTGATGGTTCTGGATGTTGTTGCTCATGGAAAGTCGGGGCATGCTGCACGTAACGAAGGCATTAATGCTATTTACGAAGCGATGAATGACATTGAATGGTTCAGAAACTATCAATTTACCAAAGTATCCCCCCTCTTAGGACCTGTGAAAATGACAGTTACTCAAATAAATGCAGGCACTCAACACAACGTTATACCCGATCTCTGTAACTTCGTTGTAGATGTGAGAAGTAATGAATGCTATAAAAATGAAGAACTACTTAATGAAATAGCCCAGCACATACAGGGTAAAGCGCAAGCCCGTTCTTTTCGTTTAAACTCCTCACTCATTTATATACACCACCCATTGGTAGAACAAGCGAAATCACAAGGTAAAATTCCTTTTGGAAGTCCTACGCTTTCAGATCAATCGCTAATGTCATTCCCATCATTGAAGATGGGACCTGGAAATTCATCACGCTCACATACCGCTGACGAGTATATAATGATAAGCGAAATAGAAGATGCGATCCAGACATATTATAAGCTACTAAATGGCTTGATATTATAAAAGATATTACCCGTTCTTTACCTTCCCAACCAAGCCTCTGGATTCAGTTTAGCTGTTTCGTGTCGTAATTGGAAATGCAACACAGTTCTGTTCCCATCAGAGGGATCCGAATATACTCTTCCTAATGATTGACGACTGTGAACATGTTGACCACGTCCCACTGATACAGACGATAAATTGCAATAAACAGATAAGTATGCTCCATGTCGTACAATGATATTCGATAGCCCGTTCATTTGGAAAACAAACACAACTTCACCGTCATAAATAGCACGAGCCATTGCACCGGCCTGACCTTGTATATCAATACCTTTATTATCTAGCTGTACATTGTGCAGCCCTCTCACAGAATAATGACCATAATGATTAATGACCATATACGTTCCTGTGATAGGCATAGGTAAACGTCCTCTGCTACTTTCAAAACTGTTTGAAGCAGCTCTATCATAAGAATCAAGTTCGTATTTTTCTGCAGGAACATTCGTTGCCTCTTCATGCTCTTTAGTAGCAACTTCAGTCGCTTTTTTCTCAACAGCCTTTGTTTCCTTCACGTGTTCCTCTGCCTCACGAGCAGCTTCAGCTTGTTCCTTTGCAGCCTTCTCCGCAGAGGCTCTTTCTGTCGCGTTCCTTGCAGCTAAGGCCTTTTCTCTCGCTGCTTTCGCAGCAATCGTCCTTTCAGCTGCAGCCTTTTCAGCAGCAACCCTTGCTATAGCAGCTCTCTCGGCAGCTGCTTTGGATGCAGCAGCCCTCGCTGCAGCACGTTTTGCAGCAATAGCTCTTGCAGCAGCAACCTGTGTAGCCTTACGGTGTGCTTCTACCTCAGCACGTTTACGTGTTGCTTCTACCTCAATAGCGATCAATTGATCGATTTGAGAATTCATTTGTTGTGCTTTCTTTTTCTTGCTACCTATTTCAACCTGCAAGTCTTTCTGTTTTGACTGCAAACTACCAATCAACGTTCTCTTATCCTGTTCTTGAGTTTCTAGTTGCTGCTTTTGTTGTATGCCTTCATTCAGCAAATTAGTCTTTTCTCTCCGAACTTCTTCCAATTCATTCCTTTTCTTTATTATCCGCTGTTGCTGACTGATAATACCATAAGCCAACTTCTTTTGATAATCGCCATACTGTTTCACATATCTCAGTCTTCGATAAGCTTGGGAAAGTGAGTTGGCAGAAAAAACAAACATTAATTTATCCTCAACAGTCTTATGTCTAGAAATATATCTTAATGACTTTGCATACTGCCGCTTTTTATTGTTAAGTTCATTTTGCAAATCACTCAACTGATTTTTCAGGTTTTCTGTTTCACCGGCAATTGTTCTCACATCACTGCCAATGATATAAATATATTTCTTCCTCTCGTCAATTTGTCCATTCAACGTGTTCAAACTCTGCAGTTGATGAGATACATCTTGCTTCGTTGAACGTAAGATCCGTTCGCGTTGAACGATTTCACGTTGAATGATTCGTCTACGATTCTGAAGAGACTTTATCTTTCTGTTAGTTTGTGCAGACGCTGCGCAAACTATACATAAACCTAACAAAATGAATAAAAAACGTTTCATTAATCTTTATATCTTATTATAAGTTTGATATCATTTTCATCACATCATCAAGTGATATTTGCTTGTACTTTCCTGATACGTTGGTATATGTATCCCAATCGGAATCATCACTGATTTTAGAAATCTCTATATCCATTTCCACCGGCGTTTTCCCACCTACAAACTGTACAGCCATCTTCCTGGGGAAGTTCCTATTCTCAAATTTCTTGAATGATTTATAATCCCATATCAGTTTATATTTGCTATTGCTAGTCAGTACTTGACTTTGTGACAGATCGCCACTGGTTATAAGAGAAAACACATATTTCAATTGTTTGTCACTAAGTGTAAGTGTCGTAGATTGATCTGCAACCACACTATTCAAATCAAACTTCTTTAGAGTTTTACGAGAAACATCCTTTACTCCTGGCAAAAAGATCTGGTTGGTAAAAAGGGCTTGCAGATCATAAAAATCTAAATTAGTTTTTGCTCTTGCCGTCAACTCGCTTATGGGAGCCTTTACATATTGCTTATGATATCGATCTATTACTAATATGTAATCGGGAGTAATCTCTAACTTTCCCATTTCTATTCCTATAATAGGAGCCTGAAAAGACAATTGAATGACTTCGTCTTTTTTAATTTTCAAAGATCCATTCAGTGATATAAGTTTCTCACCGACCTTTGCATCCACCTTTATCTTTGCAGAAAATACAGGTATAGCAGAGTTTGACTTATCATACAAATCAACCACAGCCTCTTCTTTTGCATGAGTAACGACTTCTGCTTTTTTCAGTTCCACCTTTGGAGAAGAAGTAGCAGCAGATGCTGTCTTAGTTGTTCTGCATGATGAAATAGAGAACATCAATACCAATAGACATGCAATTATCGTAGTATGCTTCAATAAACAATAATATCTTTTCATTTTGCAATATATTTTTTTTCTTCAATTTTCTTCTTAAGTACTTCAGATTGATTACCCATTTCTTGGGCTTTAATCCAATACTTCAAAGCTTCTTCCTTTAATCCGTTCATATAATAAACATCACCACAATGCTCCGTTTCAATATTACTTTTATTACCTCCATTGCTCATCGCATTGTCAATCCATATCTTAGCTTCGCTATACTTCTTTTTTTGAAAAAGAATCCAAGCATATGTATCCAGGTAAGTATCATTATTAGGCTCAGCTTTAATCGTCTTATAACTCATTTCCTCAGCTTTATCCAAATTAGAGTTTCCCTCAGACAAATAATAAGCATAATTGTTCAGGGTTCCAACATTGTCAGGTTTATAAACCAATGAAGAGTCATACGCTGCATAAGCCTCATTATACATGTTTTTTGAATGATAAACATCTGCTATAATACTATAGAAGTTGCTTATTACAGATTTATCAGTCTGATCATTGACCTTAGTCAATCCTTTTATGCACACATCCTGCGCTTTCTGTTGATCTCCTGATTGAACATATGCAATAGCTAAATAGTAATAAAACTCAACAATGTCAGGCGTAGCCTGCAAAGCAGGTTCACATATTGCAATCGCTCTTTTATAATCATCATCCTTTATAGCATAACTAAGTAATTGCAAACGAGATGGTACATTCGTAGGGTCAATTCCAATAATCTTTTCTAATACCGGAACCACTTTCTTATCCATGCTCTTAGCTATTAAATATTGGGAATATAGCATAGGCATTTGCGTATCAGTAGTATCCATTTTCATTAGCTTCTCAAACATTGACACTACTTTGATACTATCGGCTCCATTTTGTTCATTATTTGTTATGAATTGACGCATCACGTCCATTCTTGTATCTACGCTTACTTCATTATCAAGTAAAAGCGTATTCATCTGTTGTTCAAAAAGAACTTTTTGCCCTGTAGTCGAGTAGTAATTCATCATGGACATCAAGGTTTGCTCGTTATGAGGATCACCTATCAATATCTTTTGATAAATATCATAAGCTTCCTTCTTTTTCCCGGTACTTAGATAAACATCACCCAATAAACATTTATACCTGGAGTCATCCGGATATTCATTCGCCAAGCCTTCAATTTCACTGTATGCATTTTTATTATCATTGAGTAAAAGATACATTTGCAGTTTACCTTGACTGATTTCCTCCGATTTCCCTTCACGCTTTTCCAGTTGATTCAACATGTCTACCACATTCCGATAATCTTTATTTTGAAGGTAGATATCTCGCAAAGCCATCAACGGCTCTTCATTATCAGGGAACTGAACTAACATTTTCTTTAATAAAGCAATAGCCTTGTCATTTTTATTATGCTGCTGATATACACCCGCCAAATTCTGGCAATACCAATAGTTGTCAGGTTCATATCCCACGGCTTTCTCCATATAAGCGACCCCTAAAGAATCGTTCTTTAAATAGAAATTAAACTGCGCCAAAGCCGACAGAGCCTCCGCAGAAGTGGGATTTATCTCAAGACAATGTTGATAAAGTTCAAACGCATCATCCACATCGCCTTTGAGCTTTAGACGCTCGGCTTCCAAATAAAAGTAGTTGAACTTTTGTTGCTGCTTCGGACTTAGGCTTTCTTTTTCGACCACAGGACGAATCGATTGAGCCGATTTACTTTGTTTAGAGGCAACACATGAAGATAATCCTCCGATCAGCAGAAAAATCCATCCATATTTTAATATTGCTTTCATTCTCGTTTTTTAAAATTACGACTTTCCTGTGTGCCCAAAGCCACCCGCACCGCGATCCGTTTCATCCAACATTTCGACTTCCTCAAATGAAGCCTGCTCACAGGATGCAATCACAAGTTGCGCTATGCGTTCACCATCATTTATTATAAATTCTTCCTGAGAAAGATTTATCAGAATAATCTTCAATTCTCCTCTATAATCAGCATCAATCGTACCCGGAGAATTCAGCACCGTGATACCATGTTTTAAAGCCAATCCACTGCGTGGCCGTACTTGTGCTTCATAATTAGGAGGCAAAGCCATGTATATTCCAGTAGGTACTAAGACTCTCTCCAAAGGTTTTAATTCAATGGGTTCATCTAGGTTTGCATGTAAATCCATCCCTGCCGATAATTCAGTAGCATAAGCCGGTAGGGCATGCTTTGACTTGTTAACAACTTGTATCTTTATTTTCATATCTATATACTTCTTCTTTTTTTAATATGCGAAAATAGACATTTTAAGGCAATTAATTATCCAATATGAGAGCTTTTTATATATATTTGCAAATAAATGTGTGAAATGATAATGAATTGGAAGGATTTGATTTCAGCCAAGCGCTTTGGCATGGAAGAGTATCACCAGCAGAGGCCTGATAATCGTTCGGAATTTCAAAGAGATTACGATCGAATCATTTTCTCTGCTCCCTTTAGGCGTTTACAAAACAAAACTCAAGTGTTCCCTTTGCCGGGAAGCGTCTTTGTTCATAACCGATTGACTCACAGCTTAGAAGTTTCGAGCGTAGGACGTTCATTAGGATCAAATGTCTCCAACGAACTATTAACGCGCCATCCTGATTTAGCAAATAATTCATATATTAGCGAATTAGGAGCCATTGTTTCTGCTGCGTGTCTGGCACATGACATGGGCAATCCTCCATTCGGACATTCCGGTGAAAAAGCTATTTCCACTTTCTTTTCGGAAGGTCAAGGAATATACTTGCGCGACAAAATGAGTGAAGCGGAATGGGAAGATGTCATACATTTTGAAGGAAACGCAAATGCTCTTCGACTATTGTCACACCAATTCATAGGCCGCAGAAAAGGTGGCTTTGCCTTGACATACACAACGCTTGCTAGTGTCGTGAAATATCCTTTCTCTTCCAAACTGGCAGGGGACAAACTTAAATTTGGATTCTTTGTCAGCGAAGAGTCTGATTACCGACGCATTGCCGAGGAATTGGGAATCCTCAAGATGCAAGAATCACCGTTACGTTATGCACGCCATCCTCTAGTTTATTTGGTTGAGGCAGCTGATGACATCTGTTATGAATTGATGGATATTGAAGACGCTCACAAATTGCATATCCTGTCGACAGATGAGACAATAGCATTATTCATGAACTACTTCAGTGATGAAAAGAAGGAGCATGTCAACAAAACACTTAAAATCGTAAGCGATATCAATGAGCAGATAGCTTATTTAAGAGCTTCTGTGATTGGTAACCTGATAAAAGAATGTACTCGTGTATTTGTAGATCATGAAGAAGAATTCTTGTCGGGAACTTTCAACAAATCGTTGATTGACAACATGTCGCCGTTACTTCACGATGCTTACCAGAAATCCGTAAAGCTGTCTTATAGCCGCATCTATAAGAATAATTCAGTAGTGGATATAGAACTTGCCGGTTTCAAGATTATCGGTACATTACTCGATTTACTGACGGAGGCAGTGATGAATCCTGAAAAGAAATACTCACAATTACTTATTAATCGCATCAGCGACCAATACGACGTAAGCGCATCATCCACTTATGGCAAGATACAAGCTGTTATCGACTATATTTCGGGAATGACCGACGTATATGCAGTAGACTTATATCGCAAGATAAATGGAAATAAGTTGCCGGCTGTTTAAATAAACCAACAACCGTGTCATTAGTTATTTCTTGGGATTACAGCCTGAGATGATCTCGCTATATCCTCCGGGATGTTCTTTAATGAATGACTCGATGTGTCGAATTCTCTTTTCTTCCAAGATTTCATTTACAGCAATCAGAATACCGGTTTCTTCCACATCTCCGAACTCATCGTTTATAGCCGTACCAAACATCCTCATCGTTGGAGACAATCCCATATATGCATTCACCAATGGTGGAATATTGTAACCCATTTTACGAACGTCGGTATTCAACATTTTGTAATCGTCTTTGAAACTCTCTCCATTAAACAATTCACGTAAATCTGCCTCAGGAGTTTCTGTTTTAAGTGGATTCATGGGACATATCAATTCATCTTTGTCAGAGAAATACTTTTTAAGGAAATACAGAATCATATCACGACCCCGTCTTACATAACTGGGATACATAGTGAACTTTCCAAAGAAGTACTTCACTTCGGGCATGATCACTGTTAGAGCTCCCAAACCATCCCAAAGATTATCCAAAGCAAACAATCCTTTGCTACCGGCACGAGTAGATTGATACTCAAGCGTAACAAATGATCGGCCTAACTCTATCGTTGTAGGCATATATTCTTTAATGAATTTCTCTGAGAAGTGAAACAAATGCGAAGTCGCTAATAGCGGTTGTCCTTCAGTATTATAACGAACCTTAGAACCTAGTAAATAGCGATATCCACCTAAGATTTCCTCTGCATCAGGATTCCATACGATCAATTGTCTGTATGGATCATCCATCGTGTCAAAGTCATCAATATCCACGGACTTACCCGTTCCACCTCCGGCTGCTCTGAAAGCTATTTCACGAAGGCGACCGATCTCTTGCATTACTTGTGGAGAATTTTGAGCAGTAATGATATAGATCTGATTATTGCTCTTATTGGTCATACGCAGACGTTTATCTTCTGTAAGCTCCGACTTAAGTATATTTTTATCTATGGGTCTAATTATCTCTTCCATATCTCTATTTTCTGTTTGTTGTTTTATCTCAATTTATAAACAAGATCGCGTACATAGGCACTCCATTCCAATGGTTGTTTTTGGCTATCGAATGTTTGCCATGGAATCGGTTTGCCAATCGTCAAACGGAATGTCTTATGTTTGTTTTTGAACATCTCATCTGCCAGATAAAGCATCTCAATATTAAACTTTATCCCCAACAACTGTCGGATACGTGATAAATTATAAAAGAAATTTGAGTTATGACCCTCAAAGTACATAGGCACTACATCACGTTTTGTCTCCACACTCTTTGTAATAAAGGCTTTTCCCCACTCTCTATCTTTTATTTCACCGTTTACACGACGCGAACAAAGTCCGGCAGGAAACAGGATAAGATTCTCATCCGATTGAAAACCCTTTTCAATAATCTCAGGCAAACGGCGCGATTGATTCCCCGTTTTATTTACCGGGATACAAAGCGGAGCCAAATTATGAAGATTCATCAAAAGGTCGTTTACAATATATTTGATTCGTCCGTTGTAATGGCGACCTAACACCCATCCAAGAGATATGCCGTCAAGGCCTCCCAGTGGGTGATTACATACAAAGGTTGACGGACCGCCTTCTGGTAGATTCTCTATGCCTTTAATATCGACTTTCGTATCAAAGAGCTTCAGGGTTGCCTCTAAAAAATCAACTCCCACCTTATCCGTATTCTCACCCAAGAACTTATTCAGTTCATCCTGATGCACAATACGTTTAATGTATGAGACAAGGAACCGAGGGATATATTTATAATTTTTAGGTGCTTTTCCGCGAATCACTTTGTCAATATCAAACAAAAATACAGAATTATCTGCCATATTTCTTTTATTATTACTATGCAAAAGTAATTTATCTTTTGAAATTATGGTAACCTTTTCAGAAAAAAGCACCTATAAAAACAGAAAATGCAATTATTTAATTAAATAATTCTTTATTTTTCTCTACTTTTGTCTGCAAATATAATAAATTCAATTATGGAACACCAACTAAGCATTTACAATACGTTGAAGAGGAAGAAAGAGCTCTTTGTTCCTATTAATTCTCCTCATGTCGGTATGTATGTCTGTGGTCCTACAGTATACGGAGACCCACATTTGGGACATGCACGGCCTGCTATTACATTTGATATATTGTTTCGTTATCTCACTTTTCTAGGATATAAAGTGCGTTATGTCAGAAACATTACAGATGTAGGCCATTTGGAACACGATGCAGACGAAGGCGAAGACAAGATTGAAAAGAAAGCACGCCTTGAGGAGTTGGAACCAATGGAGATTGTGCAATATTATACATTGAGGTATCATGCTGCCATGAACGCGCTGAATGTACTTCCACCAAGCATTGAACCTCATGCTTCAGGTCATATCATTGAACAAGAGAACTTCGTCAAGAAGATTCTTGCCAACGGATTTGCTTATGAAAGCAACGGATCAGTCTATTTCGATATTGAGGCTTATAGCAAAAAACATAATTACGGAGAACTTTCAGGACGTAATGTAGAGGACATGCTCAGCACGACTCGCGATCTTGACGGACAAACAGAGAAGCACCATTCGGCTGATTTCGCTTTATGGAAAAAAGCTTCACCTGAACATATCATGCACTGGCCGTCACCATGGAGCGAAGGTTTCCCGGGATGGCATCTTGAATGTTCTGCTATGGGTACAAAGTATCTTGGTGAAGAGTTTGATATCCACGGCGGTGGCTTGGATTTGTTGTTTCCACATCACGAGTGTGAGATAGCACAATCAGTAGCAGCACTGGGACATGAAACGGTTCATTACTGGATGCACAATAATATGATTACGATCAACGGTACTAAGATGGGTAAAAGTTTGGGCAACTTCATCACTCTTGAAGAATTCTTCAAAGGGTCGAATAAGGCGCTTACTCAGGCTTACGCACCAATGACTATACGTTTCTTTATTCTGCAAGCTCAATACCGCAACACGGTTGATTTCAGTAACGAGGCTTTACAGGCATCGGAAAAAGCATTAGCCCGATTGACTGAAGCAGTAAAGAATATAGAACGCATCACTCCTGCTGAGAAGACTACGGTTGAGATCAGTGATCTCCGAGCTAAATGTTCAGAAGCGATGAATGATGATTTGAATACTCCGATTGTAATATCACACTTGTTTGATGCCACAAAAAGTATCAACAGTATACTTGCAGGCAAGGATTCAATTACGCAAGGAGATCTTGATGAATTGAAATCAGTATTCCACACATTCATGTTTGAGATCTTAGGATTGAAAGAAGAAGAAACGGCTACTGCCAACAATGCAGAAACATTCGACAAAGTAGTTGACTTGCTGTTGGATCTTCGCAAAGATGCTAAAACCAATAAAGATTGGGGCACTGCCGACAAAATCAGAAACTCAATGTCCGAAATGGGATTTGAGGTGAAAGATGGTAAAGACGGCACCGAATGGAAGCTCAACAAGTGAAATAATAAAACTTACAAAGAGCCTTCATCCTTCAAAGTCACTTATATATAATAAGTTACGCATGAACGGATGAAGGCTCTTTCTTTTTTAGTCCGTCCATTGCATTGCATGAGTTTTGGTTGATGCAGTTCTTTTTCTCCTTAACTTCAGCAACAAAGTCAATGCAAAGTAACAGATCAACAAATAAGCTACAACCATCGGAATAAAAGCCCAACCGGCTATTTCCGTAAGATTCCCTTGAGCCGAATTACCGATAAATCCAATTGCACTGAGATATCCGTTATGTAGAAATATACCTGTGTTCTGAGGATATATGCACTTCAAAACAATGAGCAATGAAGATACAGCCAGCAACAGGTAAAGAATAAAGAAGGCAACATATACTATTCCGTTAGAGACATTCAAGGCCAATGCTTTTATCAAATGAACAGGATTAAAAGTATGCAATGCCTGATTCATTTTCTTGTCTGCAACCAGTTGCGCAAGAGTCTTTTCAGGAGCACCTAAACGAGTGATCACATCCACAAGCTTATTTAGTTCCGTCTCCTTTGAGTTATCTTGAAGTACGGCTTCATATATGTGACTGTTCAGTTCCATCAAGATTTCGTTTTGATCTTCCTTAGGCAAAATCTTTGTCATTCGTTCTACACGCACCATATAATCAGTATATATGGACATTGCTCTCTCATCCGTAAATTCTATTCTTTTCATTCTATTCTAATTTAGAGATTGCTAAACTAAGTTCATTCCAATTCTTCTCCATAGCCAATAGTGTACTGCTGCCTTGCTCGGTCAATGAATAATACTTTCTAGGTATTCCAGAGCCTTGTTCTACCCATTTAGAGGATATCAAATCATCATCCTTGAGTCTGTTCAAAAGCGGGTACAAGGTGCCTTCAGCTATATCAATAGATACTTTCATCGAGACTTGCTCTATCAGTTCATATCCATACATTTCCTTTTTGCGCAATAAACGTAAAAGGATGAAACCTAATGTCCCCTTCTTGACTTGCGACTTCCATTTATTTAAAAACTCCTCATTCATGATTCAAATATACATAATACATTGTAATACTATGTAATATGGTTATACATATTAGTATCATTAACTCTTATTAATCAATAAGAAGCATACATAGAGTTCACCATTTCTTATGCTGCAATTCTCCAACTCGTAAGCAGTATTCTTCGATCTTGCTTCGAGCATTTTTTATTTCTACGGTTGTAGAAAATGTTTCTTACCCGGGTGGAAAACGTTTCTTACCTAGGTGGAAAATGATTTTCACCAAGGTAAGACAAGATTTTGCTGCTTACCGATTCACGGAAACCCTTATAGTAATCAGCAACTTACAGGCATTTAGCAAGAAGACATGATACGTGCAGATACAATGAAAGCCCTTTACAGGGCTTCCATATGCTTGTTTAATGCCGAAAAACGTTCTTATTGTTAAGCTCGATTCCGGCTATATTATGGAAAGTAAGGTCTCTTTAAAATTTATACTCTGAAACGAATGGAGAAACAACTCCCCTTGCCCAATTCGCTCTCTATTGTTAACGTGCCGTTATGCGCTTCCACAAAGTCCTTTGAAATAGACAGTCCTAATCCACTTCCCTGCACTTTGGTGCCCGGCACTCTGAAATAACGTTCAAAGATACTATCATGGTAACGAGGATCGATTCCCTTTCCAAAATCACGCACATAAAGTTCCACCACGTCTTCCTCTTGCTTTGCACCAATGATTACTCTTCCGTTTTCTTTTGAATAATGAATGGCATTGCTCAGCAAGTTGGTCAATACCCAGGCGATCTTCTCACTATCCACAAACAGTTTATGAATCTTTTCACTTGGATACTCCAACTCAATGTGTATGCTGAACTTCTCGGCCTGTACTTGATTTGCTCTAATTGCATAATCAATAAGCTCGATAGGTTTTGTTATTTTGGGCTTCAACTGTAGCTTTCCCGACTCTACTTGAGTCATGTTTAGCAGCTCTCCGGTTATCTCAAGCAAGCGATCGCTACTGTCTTTTATACTCTTCGACAGTTGACTTTGCTCATCATTCAACGAACCGACTCTTGTGTCCTGTAGTAGTTTCAGACTCATCATAATCGCTGAAATAGGAGTTTTCAATTCATGCGAGATAGTGGAAATAAATGTGGTCTTAGCTGAATCAAGCTCTTGAAACTCAGTAATATTCTTCAGCATGATTACATCCCCTCTCTTCTCCATAGTCACTCCGTCTGCTCCGGGTTGACTAATAGTCATATATTTTACCTGAAAGTAGCTTTCTTTATTATCAGCATAGATCTTCAATGGTTCATTTTTCTTTATAGCAACGTCTTCTTTGTGTTCCATCATTCCACGTATCAATCTACGTAATAGATCATTACGTAGAGATATTTCTTGAGCCGATTTCTGAAAGACGTCCCCTCTTCCCAAGTTCAAAACATTCAATGCTTCATTGTTGATGAACAGAATATCCAACTCATTATTCAATCCGATAATGGGCTCACTGATACTATTGATAATGGTGTCCATGTACTTCTTCGAAGCCATTAGATCAGACAAAGTACTACTGTGATAATCATTCAAGCGAGCCGCCATACGGTTGAAGTTCTTTCCCACTTCAGCCAATTCTTTCGAATAGCACAGATTCAAGCGGGTATTGTAATTATGGTTCGCTATTTCTTGTATGCCATTAGTGATTTCTTGTATAGGTTTGTAGATAGATGAAGGCAGTTTCACCAGAATGCCAATACCGATCATTATGCAAATTATCCCTACGGCAACCACCCATATCAATGCACGAGACAATGCCGGTGCAGCGGCAGGACTGTTAGGATCAGTAGCCGTCAATACTTGCAAATTAATTACTGACAATGCTAAAAGTAGCACAATCATCGACACCAGCACACCTATAGCCAGAGTCAGTTTCATTTTTATAGTCATTGCTTTCATCATAACGTTTGTGCAATTATAATCAAATCGATGTGCATTTCCGATAAAGCCTCGATAAATTTTCTATATTTTGATATTTCAAATAAAACACGAGGCATCTTAAATGCCGGCTGCCCCATGCAGATGGTTGTTATCTGCTTTTCTTTACATACATTGATAATAGCTTCCGTCACATTGGAAGAAGCCACTTGTACAATCTCTCCCCCTAACTGGGTCACCATCTCAAAATGATTCAACAAATGACGTTGAGATGCCAAACTGATACGATCACCATCTTCTCTTGGTGTACGCACATACAATGCTACAAAATTGGTACTATACCGGCTGGATAGTCTGTAAGCTTTACGTATAATATGGCGAGGCGTACGTTCATTGCTGGTTATACATGCCAGAATCTTTTCATGATGGGCATTTTGCCGTCCTTGCGTTGCAGGCGTCACTTCGGTTTCCACCTTTCTCTCTACCCGAAAGGCTACTTCCTTCAGAGCAAGCTCGCGCAACTGTAATATATTATCGGTCTTAAAAAAGTTCTCTAAAGCCATTGGAACCTTTTCACGCTTATAGATCTTCCCGGCTTTCAATCTGGAGATTAACTCTTCAGCCGTAAGGTCAATATTAACAACCTCATCAGCCTCTTGCAGCACACTATCAGGTATCCGTTCCTTTACTTCAATCCCGGTAATGCCCTTCACATCCTCATTCAGGCTCTCAATGTGCTGAATATTTACCGCAGAGATCACACTTATACCGGCATCAAGCAATTCCATCACATCCTGCCAACGCTTTTCATTGCGACTTCCTTCTACATTGGTATGAGCCAGTTCATCTACAATAACGACCTCAGGATGCATTTGCAGAATAGCATCCACATCCATCTCCTCCAGCTCTTTCCCTTTGTAGAATATGATCTTACGCGCAATGACAGGCAGACCCTTTAACGCCTCCTCTGTACCTGCACGTCCATGTGTTTCGATATAACCGATTTGAATGTCTATTCCGTTGTCCAGCAAATCATGAGCTTCTTGCAACATACGATAACTCTTACCTACACCAGCTATCATACCGATATAGATCTTAAAGTTTCCTCGCCTTGATCGCTTGATCAAGTTCAAAAAATGCTGTACATTCTCTTCTCTTTCCATATCATTGGAATCAGATTGCAAGTTAATATATTAATCGTTTAAAATACAAAACTACCCTGGTTTTAATAGGATAATTTATTGTATTTTCTTATTCCAATGTATGAATTGATCGTTACCTCTTGCTCGCTTCATCCAAAGCAATATTAAGTTTCAATACATTCACCTTAGCAGGTCCAAACAATCCGAAAAGCGGTTCCTGGACATGTTTGTCAACAAGGTCTTTCACCACTGATTCATTCATTCCCCGTGCATGGGCTACGCGCTTCACTTGAACATAGGCACTTTCAGGAGTAATATCGGGATCTAAACCTGATCCGCTGGCTGTAACCATCTCTGCAGGTACATCTTTACGTTTCAAATAAGGATGACGAACCAAGAAACTGTCAACACGTACTTCCACTTCTTTCAAATATTTCGCATTCGTAACACCCTTGTTACTTGCACCTGAACTAGCTCCGTCATAACCTTTACCGGCACATGAAGGACGTCCCCAGAAATAAATATCCTTGCCAAATTGTTGTCCTATATTAGCAACACCCACTACTTTTCCATGCAACGTAACTACTTCAGCATCTCCCTTGTTTGGACTGGCAAACTGTGCAAATACCCACAGGATAAGAACATAGCCTACTGCAAACACGATACAGAATACAATTGTGATACGAAGTGATTTTATCAAATTCTTCATAATAATCTAATTAAAAAAACAAACCAACGACTAAATCAATTATCTTAATTCCGATAAATGGAACTATGACACCGCCCACACCATAAATCAACAGGTTGCGACGAAGTAAAGCGGATGCCCCTATGGGTTTATATGCAACACCTTTCAATGCCAATGGAATCAATGCCGGAATAATCATCGCATTAAATATTACTGCTGAAAGTATGGCACTTTCCGGACTATGCAACTTCATGATGTTCAATGCTGCTAACGCGGGGATAGAGTTCATGAACAATGCCGGAACAATGGCAAAATACTTTGCTACATCATTTGAAATAGAGAACGTGGTCAACGTGCCACGAGTCATCAACAACTGCTTGCCGATCTCTACGATCTCTATCAACTTTGTGGGATCATTGTCCAAATCAACCATATTGCCCGCCTCTTTGGCAGCCTGAGTGCCGCTATTCATAGCTACACCTACGTTTGCCTGAGCCAATGCCGGAGCATCATTCGTACCGTCACCCATCATAGCTACCAGTTTGCCGGCTACCTGCTCTTTCTTGATATATTCCATTTTATCTTCCGGCTTAGCCTCAGCAATGAAATCATCCACGCCTGCTTTTTCAGCAATGAACTTAGCAGTTAAGGGATTATCACCTGTTACCATTACGGTCTTAACTCCCATCTTGCGCAAGCGCTTGAATCTTTCTTCTATACCCGGTTTGATAATATCTTGTAGTTCTATTACACCAGCCACTTTCTTGTTGACACTTACAACTAAAGGTGTACCGCCGTTACCGGAAATCTGTTTAATGATCTCTTCCGTCTCTTTCGGGAATTCATTACCTGCCTCAGCTGCAATGTGACGAATGGCATCAAATGCCCCTTTGCGAATCTCTACACCATCTTTCAAATTGATTCCTGAACATTTGGTTTCAGCAGTAAACTTAATCATGTGAGCACCTTCCGTATTCAAGTCACGCATACGTAAACCTGCCTCACGTCCTAATTCTATAATAGATTTGCCTTCCGGGGTATCGTCTGAAACCGAAGACAGCAAACAATATTCAATAAATGCGTGCTTATCAGATCCTTCCACTGGATAAAACTGAGTAGCTTTACGATTACCTATCGTAATTGTTCCGGTCTTATCAAGCAGCAATGTGTCTATATCGCCGGCAGTCTCTACTGCCTTACCTGATTTCGTAATCACATTTGCACGTAAAGCACGATCCATTCCGGCAATGCCGATTGCAGAAAGCAGTCCTCCAATAGTGGTTGGTATCAGACACACAAACAATGAAATGAATGCAGCAATGGTAATCACTGTATGTGTATAATCAGCCATAGGCTTTAATGTGACACATACGATCACAAAGATTAATGTAAAGGCAGCCAATAGAATAGTCAAAGCTATTTCGTTCGGCGTTTTCTGTCGAGATGCACCCTCTACCAAAGCAATCATTTTGTCCAGGAAGCTTTCACCCGGTTGAGTAGTAACCACTACCTTTATATGATCCGATAAGACTTTTGTACCGCCTGTTACCGAACTCTTATCTCCTCCAGATTCACGAATGACCGGAGCAGATTCACCGGTAATAGCGCTCTCATCAATAGAAGCCAGACCTTCAACAATTTCGCCGTCAGTCGGAATAACATCACCTGATTCACATTCAAACATATCGCCCTTCTTCAATTGCGAGCTGCTGACTATTTCAATCTTCCCGTTTGTAACTAATTTAGCGGGAGTCTCTTCTCTGGTTTTACGAAGACTGTCTGCTTGTGCTTTGCCACGTGCTTCTGCTATTGCTTCAGCAAAGTTTGCAAACAACAAGGTCAGAAATAAGATGAAAAAGACCCATACATTATATATTAAAGAACCCTGCGAGGAATTAAAAGCTGAATAAACAGTGACAGCCAGCATAATAACCGTGCAAACCTCTACCGTAAACATGATAGGGTTCTTTATCATTATCTTAGGATTCAACTTGATGAATGATTGCTTCAAGCTTTCTATAACTTGTGTCTTCTGAAAGAGAGAAGCGTTAGTATTCTTATTCATATCAGTTCTGTATATTATAGATTATAAACTTAAATGCTCTGCTATTGTGCTAAGAGCTTGTGCGGGGAAGAATGACAACGCTGCCACAATAACGATAACAACAAAAGTCATTACTCCAAATGTTCCAGTATCTGTCTTTAATGTGCCCGAACTCTCAGGAACATACTGCTTTCCGGCAAGCAAACCGGCAATGGCGACCTGACCTATAATAGGAAGATATCGACCGATGATCATAACAATACCTGTGGATATATTCCAAAATGGAGTATTGTCACCCAAGCCTTCAAAGCCCGAACCATTGTTTGCAGCTGAGGATGTAAATTCATAAAACATTTCACCCATACCGTGGTATCCCGGATTATTCAACCATCCTCCTTCTTTCGCAACAAATTCAGGAGCATGAATAAAGAAGTAAGTGGCTAAAGCTGTACCAGTCAAAATAATAAGTGGATGAATAAGTGCGATAATAGAAGCAATCTTCATCTCACGTGCTTCCACTTTCTTACAGAGAAACTCCGGTGTACGACCTACCATCAAGCCACTAATAAATACGGCAATGATAAGGAATGTAAAATAATTCATCCATCCTACTCCTACTCCGCCAAACCAACAGTTGATTTGCATGTTCAACATTTCCACCATTCCCGAAAGAGGCATCATTGAGTCGTGCATACCATTCACAGAACCGTTAGACGTTGCTGTCGTTGCAACACTCCACAGTCCGGTCGCGGCGGCTCCGAATCGGACTTCTTTTCCTTCCATCGAACCGTGATGCTGGGCAATGCCCATCTGTTCAATCCGTGGATTGCCATGAGATTCTTGATATACATTGACGCTTATTCCCACAAGCACAGCAAAAAGCATGACTCCAAATATAGTGTACCCCAGTTTTTTTCGATTGATATAAAACCCAAAAGCAAACGTCATAGCCATTGGGATAAGCAGAATGGCCAAACATTCTACCATATTGGTTAAATAGGTAGGATTCTCCAAAGGATGGGCAGAGTTAGCTCCGAAGAAACCTCCGCCGTTCGTACCGAGCTGCTTGATTGCAACAATAGCGGCAGCAGGCCCTTGTGATACCATTTGTTTCGAGCCTTCCATTGTGGTAATATTCGCCTTTCCATTAAATCCCATAGGAACACCTTGTGTAATAAGGAAAAGACCTACAACCAATGAAAGCGGCAATAAGATACGAGTACAACTTAATACTAAATAATGCCAGAAGTTACCTATCGTCTTTGTTGACTTTGCAGCAAGTGCTTTCATAATACCTGCCATCACAGCCATACCGGTTGCTGCAGTAATAAATTGGAACAGCATCACCACAAATAATTGTGTAAAGTAAGTCAATCCACTTTCACCACTATAATGTTGCAAGTTGCAATTGACCATGAAACTGATACTGGTATTGAATGCCTGATGAAAAGTCTGTCCGATGTTACCATCCGGATTCAACGGAAGCACACCCTGACAAACCAATAGTAATATTCCCCAAACAAACCAAAGCAAGTTGACAGTCAACATTGCTTTCAAGAACTGCTTCCAGCTCATTTCTTCGTCGGGATTTATACCGGAAAGGCGAAACATAAGTTTCTCCACCGGTTTCATGAAATCCAGCCAAGTCTTCTCACCTTTATATACCTTGGCAATATATTTTCCAAGAGGATAACTCAGTGCAATCATCAAAACGACTTGCACAATCACACCTAACATCTCTGTATTCATATTCTTATCCTTTTTTGATTAGAATTTCTCCGGTTTAATCAGCACATACACCAAATAACCGAACATGACCAAACTAATTATAAATAATGCTATATACATAATCTTATCCTCCTGATATTAAATATTTTCAAACCAATCAATACATTTGAAGAAGAGCCAAAAGCAGATGAGTCCGATCAATAGACAAATGATAAATCCAATTGAAAATAAATCCATAACATTTTCTTTTTAGATGAATAATTCTGTTAACTGACATGATATATGCCAATAGTGTGCCACAATATACAACAAATGACGTAAACATTTGATATGTAATTAGATATAAATAAATATAAAAGAAAGCCGGAGAGAGAACCCTATCAAAATGAAAAAGTCACCATACTGTTATGATAGGGATGAACCGGGGAATGGGTATGAGATCAGATATGTAACTTGTATTCTTCTATTTTTCGATAGAGAGTAGTCAGGCCGATTTTTAACAGGCGTGCAGCTTCTGTCTTATTTCCATGAGTATACTCCAATACTCTCATTATGTGGCGACATTCTACAGCTGCCAATTCAAAATTATTATCGCCGGATGCCTTTGATCTATTTATTATATCGTGCTGGAACTCCATTGGCAAATCATTCTTCGTCAAGATATTGCCTTCACACACAATCAGACTTCTCTCAATGGCATTGCGCAATTCACGAATATTACCTCGCCAAGGTTGTTTCTCCAATATATTCAAGAAATCAGCATCCGCATCAGTAATAGTACGGTTCAGCTTCTTCGAGAAGTTCTTTATAAAGAATCTAGCCAACAAGCTTACATCATTAGGGCGTTCACGTAAAGCTGGCAAATGTACTTGAAATACAGACAAGCGATAAAATAAATCTTCACGAAAATGTCCCGCCGCTATCTCGGTTTGCAGGTCTCTATTGGTAGCAGCAATGATTCTAACATCTGCATGCTTTGCTTTGGTATCACCGACCTTCATATATTCACCCGTTTCAAGGACACGCAATAGCTTGGCTTGCAATTCAAACGGCATCTCACCTACTTCATCCAAAAAGATGGTACCCTTATCCGCTACTTCAAACAATCCATCCTTCTCTTTCACTGCTCCGGTAAAAGCTCCGATAGCATGACCGAACATTTCACTTTCAAGTAACTCTTTGCTAAAAGACGAGCAGTTCACCGCTACAAAAGGCTTATCATGACGAGGACTGTTTTTATGGATAGCTTGTGCAAACACTTCTTTACCCGTACCTGTTTCTCCGGTAAGCAATACCGGAACAGAAGTGACAGAAACCTTACGAGCTAAATTAACGGCATCTTTCAACATGGAAGATTCTCCAATAATTGAATCAAACACTCCATCAGTCCCTATCTGCGAAGACGTATTATTCTTAACTTTTTGTATGGCACCTTCTATAAGAGGAATGATTCTATTATTATCATCGGCTTTGGTGATATAATCAAAAGCTCCATTTTTAATGGCTTGAACTCCATCAGGAATGTTCCCGTGTGCCGTAAGGAGAATCACTTCAGACAAAGGTCTTGCTTTCTTTATTGCTGAAACCAAATCCACGCCATTACCATCCGGTAAAAAGACATCGCACAAGATTACTTCCGGTTCAAACTTATCAAGCAATCTCAAAGCAGATTTACAATCACTTGCTTCGCCTACTTCATAACCTTCAAGTTGAAGCATCCGCGTCAACAGATGGCGGATCTGTACTTCATCATCAACAATTAATATTCGGCTCATAGGATAAACTAGATTTACTTCAACATTCAGATAAGACTTAATGAAAGCTTATTTCTTCAAAAGTCGCTTGCTCAAATAATGCACGGGATACCACACTGAAAGGAACCCTACGACTATAACAGTGACAAAAATAAGTATAATGTCACCTAATTGCACAACGACAGGATAAGCGTCAACAACAAAATTAGAACTGTTGTCACCGCCCAACTTAATCAAGCCGAACTTTTGCTGCAAGTAGCACAACGATACACCGATCACTAATCCGATGACAGCTCCTGCTACAGAAATCATTCGTCCTTCAAACAGAAAGACTCGCTCAATAAGCTTATCATATGCTCCCAGATTACGCAACGTAACCACATCATTCTTTTTATCTATAATCAACATACTAAGCGAACCAATCACATTGAAACAGGCAATCAACAAAATGAATGTAAGGAATATATAACTGATAAGTTTCTCAACCTTCATAATCTTGAACACATCAGCCTGCTGCTCATAACGGTCTTCCACTTTGAAGTTTGAACCCATTATCTGCTTTATCTTGGCTTTTACATTTCCTATATCAACATTCGGTTTAAGTTTTAGTTCCACCGAACTTACTTCATTGGTATAGTTGAATAAATGACGTGCAAAATCAAGATTGGTAAGTAAATACTGACTGTCATATTTCCTTTGATTGACTACAAACACAACTCCGGGCGAATACAAGTTATCAACAGTAAATGCTGCTGCCGGATTAGCTATGTCTATGTCTGCATCATGCTTCGGTGCATAAATCTGTAACGGATCAAGAAAAGTAATCCCTGTATTCAATTTACTCACTAAATCAATACCCATAATGGCATAATTCAGCTTGGAATCTTTCAACAAGAACTTTCCATTACCATAAAGAATACTATCTATCTGGGTAAGTTGTTCAAAATTATTGTCAACACCCTTCACGATAGCCATTGCCTGCTTACCTTTATATTGTATCAAGGCATTATCTTCAAGTGATCGAGTAAACACCGCAACCTCGGGAAGAGCCTTCACTTTTAATATCTTCGAATCATTGTCTGGGAAAACCTTCCCTTGAATCGATGTAATGTTAAGTTGTGGATCAAAAGCTGTAAAAAAGCCAGCAACCATACCTTGAAAGCCATTAAAAACACTAAGCGTACACACCAATGCAAATGTAGCTAACGCCACACCGCAAACGGATATGGCAGATATCACGTTAATGGCATTATGACTTTTCTTACTTATTAAATAACGCCGGGCAATGTAGAACGGGAAATTCATTCTTTCAATAAATTATCAATATGCTCTATATAATCCAAAGAATCATCTATAAAGAACTTAAGATCAGGTATAATACGTAATTGATGGCGTACACGAGTGCCCAGTTCAAAACGAATTGCCTTACTATTGCCATTAATATTCTTTATCAACTCTTCTGCTTTATCAGAGGGGAAAATACTCAAATACACACGAGCCACACTCATATCCGGACTTATACGTACGGCACTTACAGAGATCAACACTCCATGTGTTGCTTTTGTTTGTTTTTGGAATATATCGCTCAACTCCTTCTGTAGCAGTCGAGAGATTTTATTTTGGCGGGTTGTTTCCATCTATTGTTGTTTATTTTTTTCTTATCAATGTCAATCCATCTCTCAAAGGCAATATCACCTTTTCAACTCTATCATCTTTGGCAATCAGATCATTAAATACTTTTATTCCGGTGGTCTGGTGATCACGATCATACGTTGCGTCAATTACATGTCCATCCCATAACGTATTATCAGCCAGAATAAAACCACCTTTACGTATCTTGGCCAAGACCATTTCATAATAATCGGTATACATCCGTTTGTCACCATCAATGAACGCCATATCAAATGTTATATTCATCTCGGGAACCAACTTCATGGCATCACCTATTGTAAAGATTATCTTATCTGCCACCGGTGACTTCTCAATCCACGGGCGGGTAAAGTCCTCTTGTTCATCATTTATTTCAAAGGTATACAAACGACCGCTATCTTGGAGACCTTCTGCCATACAAATAGCAGAATACCCCGTAAATGTGCCTATCTCCAAAATATTCTCCGGACGAATCATCTCCACAAACATCTTCAACATTCTTCCCTGCAAATGTCCACTCGCCATACGTGGTCGCAATAAGTAGACATTTGTAGCTCTCCATAAACGATAAAGGTAATCTCCCTCATCATCTATATGATCCAGGATGTATTGTTCAAGAGTTTCGTCGGTACTCATTGAATATCTACAAAATTTGGCAAATGATATTTATCAGCTTTGTCAAATATATCTTTTACTTTATTTATTTCCAGGAATGTTGTGCCGCCGCCTTCACCGAAACTTCCGCTTAAATAAGCAATCAGATCGTTTTCACTGATCAAATGATCATGAAGCAACATGCGCAAAGCTGCAAAGAAATAAGCTTGTGAATTGCTTTTTTCATGTAAATAAATCGGTTTCACTCCATAGCTAAGTGCCAACAAACGTGTGACATGTTCATCATAGCACATGGCTAAAACCGGATATTGTCCTCTGAATGCTGCCAAATAACGAGCGGTACGTCCGGTGTAACTATCAGTGATGATGGCTTTGACCGGCAACCGTTGATTCAGCTCAATAGCATGTTGTGCCAAGAACTCTGTGACATCACAGCCTTTGCTTAATGGAATCGGAATATCATTCTCACGCATCTTATCTTTCTCAGCCTGTTCAGCAACTGAAGCCATTGTGCGTACAGCCTCAACAGGATATTTCCCTGAAGCGGTTTCACCACTAAGCATCAAGCAATCCGTACGATAATAAATTGCATTAGCAATATCCGTAACTTCTGCACGTGTAGGACGAGGATTGTTTATCATGCTATGCAGCATCTGAGTTGCCACAATCACCGGTTTTTTAGCCAACACACATTTACGTATTATTTGGCGTTGAATACCCGGTATTCTCTCAATCGGTACCTCAATACCCAAATCTCCGCGAGCTATCATTATACCATACGAAACATCAATAATCTCATCAATATTATCAACACCTTCTTGATTCTCTATCTTTGAAATAATCTTAATATTACTCTGGTGAGCATTCAATATATCTTGTACTTCAAGTATATCTTCCTTATTACGTACAAATGAATGAGCAATAAAATCAATATCCTGATCAATAGCCAAAAGAATATTATGTCTATCTTTTTCTGTCAATGCAGGAAGATTTATTCTTGCACCGGGTACGTTCACACTCTTATGCGAACCAAGTGCCCCGTCATTCTGTACCTCAACAATCAGATAATCTTCATCTTTGTCCACAACATTCATTTCCAGTTCACCGTCATCAAATAGAACTGACGAACCAATATGTACATCGTTTACAAAATTGGGATATGATACACATATTATATCATGCGCTGTATCTTGTTCAGGACGTCCAACAATTTTTACTCTTTCTCCTGTCTTATAAGGAATCGGATCTTCACATCCGGTGGTGCGAACCTCCGGACCTTTCGTATCTATTAATATACCTATCTGATTAGAAACGGTACGAACATTTTTAATGATAGTTTTTATGCCATCAGGTGTTGCATGCGCAGTATTCATTCTCACTACATTCATCCCGGCCTCATACAGGTCACGGATGAAATCTACTTCGCATCTACGATCACTAATCGAAGCAACAATCTTTGTCTGTTTCATTATATTATATTATTTCGTAATTAATGCCTCAAGAGCCAATTTATATGAATTTAATCCAAAGCCGCAAATTACACCCAAACATGCGCAAGAAATCATGGATACATGTCTAAATGATTCACGTTTATGAACATTGCTAATGTGCACTTCAATCACGGGAGCAATAATAGAACGAATCGCATCCTGAAGGGCTATTGAAGTATGTGTATACGCCCCTGCGTTTAAGATAATACCATCATAATCGAATCCCACTTCCTGAATTTTATCAATCATCAATCCTTCCACATTAGATTGGTAATAATCAATCCGGATATCAGGATATTGCTTTCTTAACTCGCTCAAATAATCCTCAAAAGTAGTGTTACCATATATCTCTGGTTCCCTCTTACCCAGCAAGTTAATATTCGGTCCGTTAATAATTTGAATTCTCATATCAATACCAATTAATTTTTTACCTTTGCACAATAAAGTTTTACGCAAAGGTAGAAAAAAAGATACGCAAAGATAGAGAAAAAGAATGGAAAAAGACGAGAAATCACATAATAAGGATAAAATAAATCAAATTGTTATATTCTACAAACAGTATTTAATGCTTGAAAGATCTCTTTCGGGAAACACCTTGCAAGCTTACATGACCGATTTGGATAAAATGCTTTCATTCTGCATGATTGAAGAGATCAATCCCTTGGAAGTAACGCTAAAAGACTTGGAATCCTTCTCCGCCGGACTGCACGATATTGGCATCGGGCCACGTTCTCAAGCCAGAATTCTAAGCGGTATCCGTTCTTTCTATCATTTCCTGATCATGTCGGATCGAATTGACAGCGACCCGACGGAACTACTTGAAGGTCCTAAAATAGGTTTACATCTGCCGGATATACTGTCTGTTGAAGAAATAGATGCCATCATCAATGCTGTAGACCGCAGTACTCCCGAAGGACAACGAAATCGTGCCATAATTGAGACTTTATATAGTTGCGGCTTACGCGTTACCGAGTTGTGCGAACTAAAAATAAGTGATCTTTACTTCGACGAAGAATTTATAAAGGTCACAGGAAAAGGAAACAAACAAAGACTTGTTCCTATATCTCATAGAGCGATGAAAGAGATCACGCTCTATTTTTCAGACAGGTCTAAACTCAACTGCAAACCGGACCAGGAAGATTATGTATTCCTTACGAAAAGAGGAAAGCACATCGGGCGCATCATGGTATTCCATTTAGTAAAGGAACTCGTACAGCAAGTCGGGATCAAAAAGACTGTAAGCCCACATACTTTCCGCCATTCATTTGCTACCCACTTATTAGAAGGTGGAGCCAACTTACGTGCCATTCAAGCCATGCTCGGTCATGAATCCATCGCTACCACCGAAGTGTATCTGCATCTTAATAATGAAATGCTTCGCAGTGAAATATTGGAACATCACCCTAGAAACCAATAAAGAAGGTTCCTCCGATCGTGCTGTCTATAAATTATTTTTTGCGCTTTCTTCGATTATTAATTAATTTACTTAGAAACATATATAAGAACATAAAAACAAGACTCCCTGCACAAGAAGAGATCACAGCTTTGCAAGTTAACCCTTCCATGATATTGCTTAGTAGATTCAGCACAAAATAAATCACTCCTGCTAGTAAGCCTCCTAATAACTCCGATTTAGTTATTTTCATAATTTTTCCTTTCCATTATCTGTTAATTCTCTTTGTTTACTGTATTCACTTGGTTTCACTCCATACTTTTTTTGAAAGCATTTGGTAAAATAAGATGAGTTGCCAAAACCGACAAGTGTAATGATCTCATTGATACGATACTTCTTCAGCATCAGCAGTTCTGCAGATTTGCGCAAACGAATGTTTTGCAGCAACTCATTGGGTGTAGAGCCTGTGAGTTCTTTTACTTTGGCAAACAATCCTGAACGACTGATGCATAGATCTTCGGCTAATTGTTCTATCTTGAAATTCTCATTCGGTATATTTTCTTCTATCAAATGATTGAGTTTATTCAACAATTGTAAATCGGGATTATTAGCAGCAATGGTTTTAAGTGAGACAAATGGAGTTTCTGTGAACTTCTGCTTCAAAGATGAGCGCGTGATTAACAGGTTCTCTATTTGAGCCAACAAAAACTTTATTGAGAAAGGTTTTTCAATAAAAGCATCCACATGATTCTTCATCGCATCCACTTTGGACTGAACATCTGTACGCGCCGTCAACATAATGATAGGAATATGTGCCGTCAATTCATCCAGTCTGACCTGTTTGCAGAAGTCAAATCCATCCATCCCCGGCATCATTAGATCGCTTATTACAAGTGATATTTCATGTTTTTTCAACGCCTTCAATCCCTCTTCCGCTTGAGTCACAGCAATAACCTGATACTTGCTTTCAAGGCTTTGCTTCAACATATTCAACATATCCTGATTATCATCAACAACCAGCAAATAAGGTTTATCCGTAGCCTCCTCATCCATCTCTTCTATTTGTTCTTCCGATAAAACCGTAGGCTCCTCTGTCACTTCATCTTCTTTGATGTGCTTAATAGGCAAAGTGACAACAAAGCAGCAACCTTGACCTGCAGACGAATCCACCTGAACCTTACCGCCATGAGCCTCAATAAGTTCTTTCACAATACTAAGTCCTATACCCGTTCCGGCATATTTATTGCTTTGGGCTATCTGATAAAACGGCTTGAATATCTTTTCTTTCTCACTCTCTTCAATGCCCGGTCCATCATTCTTCACAGAGATATTGAAATTCTTTTCATCAATCTTCGCGAACGACATCTCTACACGGCTTTTAGCAAATTTCATCGCATTAGACAAAAGATTGCTGACTACTTTTACAATAGCCTCCACATCAATTGCTGAATAAAAGTCTTTTTCAGTACTTGTAAACACAAAATCGATATTGTTTTGCTTCATCAACGGACGGAAATGTTCATATTCATCTATAAGCAAGTCTTCAATCTTATAATCAACGGGGCGAATCACAAAAAGCCCCTCCTCTACCTTTCTAAAATCCAATAACTGATTGACCAATTGCAATAGCCTTTGCCCATTGCGATATACCATTGAAAGCTGCTCCCTCATCTTATCCGTCAACGTCTCGGTCAGCAGTCGTTCAACAGGCACTGTAATCAATGATACCGGAGTACGTATCTCATGCGCAATCATTGTAAAGAACTGAATCTTACTATCATAGAGTTCTTTCTCTTTTTCTTGCTTAAGCTCCTGCAAGTGTTGTTGATGCTTTCTCTCTGTACGTTTATGATACGAGTGAAACAGAATGTAAATAACTAAACAAATCAAAATCAAATAAGCTGCTTTGAAAGGCAATGTCAAATAAAAGGGAGGGTGAACAACGATACATATCTTTTTATCGACACTGTTCCAAACACCATCATTGTTGGAAGCTTTCACCCGAAAGATATAGGTTCCGGGAGACAGATTGGTATAAGTAGCCTTCGTTTGGTTGCCTACATAATTCCAGTCTTTGTCAAACCCTTCCAATTTATAGGCATACTTGTTCTTCTCAGGATTGCAAAAGCTAAGGGCTGTATAACTTATACTAAAAACATTGTCATCATGATTCAATTCAATCTTACGGGCATATCTCAGCGATTGAGTAAGTATTCCTTTTTTCGACACTTTTACAGGTTTATTCAAAATATCCAGTCCTACAAACTCAATAGAAGGAACTTTCTTGTTGATTGCAATCTTCAAGGGATCAAAACTGTTGAATCCATTTACCGAACCTATATATATTTCTCCACTTCGTGATTTAAGTCCACTATTCATAATGAACTGACTACTTTGCAAGCCATCACTTTGATTAAATATTTGATAATTCAAGCCCTTTCCTTGGGGCATATAACGAACTAATCCATTACCTGTCGTAAGCCATAAATTATTTCTATCGCCTATTATACAGCAGATATTATTACTCGGCAAGTCTAAATTGATACGAGAGAAATCATCTGTGCTCTCATTATATTTGCAGAGCCCTTCTGAAGCAGCTACCCACATTACCCCGTTATGATCAACATAGATATTATTAATGTAATTACTTGACAAAGTCCTGACATTCTCGCTTTGCAGATAATTCCTCCATTTTGCCGTTTGGGGATTATATTTAAATAAGCCTTTCCCTTGCGTAGCAAACCACAAACATCCCTGAGCATCTTGCTTTATATCTATGGTCATCACACCCAAGTTCTTAACTCGAATGAAATTGTCGTTTCTCCGATCATATAAGTCTATGCCTTTCATAGAGCCAAGCCACATACGACTTTCCTTATCTTTAAAAAGGGCATAAACACTACGATCATCCAATGAATGTATATCCTTGGGATCATTTGAATATTTCTTGAATTTACCGCTTTTTGTATTCAACACATTCAACCCGCCTGTATAGGTTCCGACCCATAAGTCATCTCCATCAAAACATAAAGCATGCACATTGTGATATGAAAGAGAATTCTTAACCCCGGCATTAGGCATGAATTGAGAGAAATGATTTGTCTTTGGAGTATAGCAGTTCAGTCCGCCATCATCCGTTCCGATCCAGATCCTTCCGTCAGTACCTTCACAGAAACGCCCGACCACACTTCCACCGATTGAATTATAATAGGGAGAATGTACAAATTCATAAAACGAGGTATTCGCGGATGAGGCATAATTGATACCTCCGTAATACGTGCCAACCCACACCGAGCCTTCACGATCCTTCATGATCGGATAAACAAAACGATTACTTAACGAAGTAGAGGATAGTACATCCGTTGTCACAAGCTGGTGTTTTCCGGTTTGCAGATCAAGCACGCTCAATCCATCATCCGACCCAACAAACAAAATAGTATCTGAGAAAGGAACAAGACTATGAATATGATCCACTCCGTCTTTGATCCCTTTCCGGGGAGATAAATAAGAAGTCATCTTTCCCGTTTTCTTGTCCAATTTAATAACTCCGTGGTGCCAAGTGCCAACAAAGATGCTATGATCACCTTGTCCGCAAATCCCAACGATAGAGACCGGTTCTTGATTCTGTTTGAAGAGATACGAAACAAAATGCTTCTTTGAACGATTGAATATACTGATGTTGTGAGTATTCGATCTTGTAGAAGCCCAAACAATATTCTGAAAATCCACAAAAATATAACTCACCATATTCCAATCCTTATCCTGCGAATCAAGATATTGATCCAGTTGTTTCTTTGTAGCATGGTAGCAAAATACGCCTTGTCCCAAAGTAGATATCCAAACATTATGCTGTTTGTCTTCCACTATATTAGAAATCTCCGTAGTGATACGAATGCCTTTTGAGGTTCTCAACACAAACTTCTCAAAACGATCCGACCGATAGTCATATAAAAATAGACCTGTATCCGTACCAATCCACAAATTATCATTACTTCCCTCACACAACTTCGTAATATAATTGTTGGTTAATGAGTAAGGGGTATTTCTATTATTCTTAAAGTTCTTAACTATTTTCCCGTCATAAACATTTAACCCATCTTCCGTTCCTATCCACACAAAACCTCTTTTATCTTGAATCAAACAACGGACAATATTTGACGACAATCCGTTTTCAACCGTTATGTGCCTGAATCTGAAATTAAGCCCAGCCATAGATTGAAAAAAGAAGGAAAAGCACAAGACCAGTAATAAACGTATTTGCATTTTATTCATGTAGTCCTTATATTAGATTATTTTCTTTAACAAACATACTGTTTTTTTGATTAAGAGTCAAAAACTGTCAAGCAAATTAGACTATAATGTTATCTATTTCGACTCATTTCTCTTTGAAAATCTTTTTTTATGTTTTACTTTGTGCAAAAATCAATACAATGAGAAAGAGTATATTTGCAATCTGCTCTGCACTCCTACTAATTACATCGACAGGAGGCAAAGCTCAAACAAAACATTCGGGGTATCCCATTACTCCCGTACCATTCACCTCGGTAAAGGTGGAAGACACGTTTTGGAAACAACGTCTTGAAGCCAGCAGAAAGGTAACCATTCCTCTTGCTTTCAGCAAATGTGAGGAGACCGGACGCTACACTAACTTTGTTCGTGCAGCAAATCCTAGTGATTCATATAAAGTAGAAGGTTATCCTTTTGACGATACGGATGTTTACAAAACCATTGAAGGTGCGGCATATTCTCTGCAAACATTTCCCAACAAAAAACTGGAGCACTATATTGATAGTATTTTGATCATTGTGGGGAAAGCCCAGGAACCTGATGGATATTTATATACAGCCCGTACCATGAATCCCAAACATCCACATGAATGGGCAGGATCGGAAAGATGGGTGCAGGAAGAAGAACTCAGTCATGAACTTTACGATTTAGGACACATGATCGAAGGTGCTGTTGCTTATTATCAGGCAACCGGCAAACGTAACTTTCTGGATATAGCCATTAAATACGCTGATTGCGTTTGCCGTGCGATTGGCCCTAATGAGAATCAACTGAAAGTGGTACCCGGACATCAAATAGCAGAGATGGCTCTTTGCAAACTTTACCTGACTACCGGTGAACGCAAATACTTGGATGAAGCTAAATTCTTCTTGGACATGAGGGCAAAAACCTCGCACCACGATGAATATAACCAGACACATAAACCGGTGATTGAGCAAGATGAAGCTGTGGGACATGCAGTAAGAGCCGGATACATGTATTCAGGCATGGCAGATGTTGCCGCTTTGACAAGTGATACTGCTTACATCCATGCCATTGACCGCATATGGGACAATATCGTTTCAAAGAAATTCTATCTTACAGGCGGTGTCGGATCCACGGCTAGCGGCGAAGCATTCGGGCGCAATTATGAATTACCGAATATGTCGGCTTACTGTGAGACATGTGCTGCAATAGCCCAAGTATACCTAAACTATCGATTATTCCTGTTACACGGCGAATCAAAATATTATGATGCATTGGAACGTACATTATACAATGGACTGATTTCAGGAGTATCACTGGATGGAGGCAGATTCTTCTATCCCAACCCATTGAAATCTATGGGACAACATCAACGTGAACCTTGGTTCGGTTGTGCTTGCTGTCCTTCCAACATCTGCCGTTTCATTCCCTCACTTCCCGGATATATCTACGCGGTCAAAGATGCTTCGCTTTATGTAAGCCTCTTCATGTCCAACGAATCGGATATAAAAGTGATGGGCAAGAATGTACATTTGACACAATCTACTCTGTATCCATCTAACGGTGATGTGAAGATAAGTGTAACGCCTAAATCAGCACAACAATTCACTCTAAAAATACGTATTCCGGGATGGGTTCGCAATGAAGTCGTACCAAGTGATTTGTACAACTATAATGATGAATTGGATCTGAAATATACGGTGAAAGTGAACGGCATAGCAGTTAGTAAAACATTGAAAGACGGATATTGCTCTATTGATCGTAAATGGAAGAAAGGTGACAAAGTGGAAATCCACTTCGATATGGAACCTCGTACGGTGAAAGCAAACAATCACGTTGAAGCCGATCGCGGTCGTGTTGCCATAGAGCGCGGTCCATTGGTTTACTGTGCCGAATGGCCGGATAACAAAGATTTTGATGTATTGAATGTATTAATTAATCACAACCCGAAGTTCGAAGTCGTATCGGCTCCCAACTTATTATATGGTATAAACGAAATCAAGACCAAAGCACAAACTCTAAACTACGATATAGAAGGGCGTTTACAAACAAAAGATGTTGACCTTACGCTCATCCCTTATTATGCTTGGGCGCACCGTGGTGCAGGCAACATGGATATTTGGATGGCACAGGACTTAAGTGCCGTAAGTCCATCTATGCCGGAAACACTCGCATCGAAGAGCAAGATAGATGCCTCATTGAAGACAGCTTCGTTGTCTGCCATCAACGACCGCCTTCTTCCTGCCGACGAGAATGACCGCTCCATCCCCTATTATCATTGGTGGCCTAAAAAGGATACAACAGAATGGATCTCCTATCAATTCCCAACGAGCAGTACCATCTCCAGTAGCACAGTGTATTGGTTTGATGATTCTCCATGGGGAGGTTGCAGAGTACCTGAATCATGGAAACTCTACTACAAAGATCCACAAAGCAATTGGGTCCCAGTAGAAAATATTGATAATTACAGCACAAAGAAAGGTGTTGGGAACCTGGTAAGATTCAAACCTGTTACAACTGATGCCCTCAAATTGGAAGTACAACTTCCAAAAGACAATTCAGCCGGCATCTATGAATGGAATGTGAAATGACCGTAATATGATAAATAGCAAGAGGGGCATGTCTTTCCAGATATGCCCCTCTTACTATTCCTATTTTTATCGCTGAGAGACACAATAAACCTGATACACACAGGTTGTAATTTTTGCCTTCATCCTTCATATCCCTTTGCTGGTTGTGGTTTCCGAATGAACGCATGAATGTTTGAACTTATTTTAACATTTCATGCATCGTCCTAAAAAAGGGTGGTTGGTTAAACTTAAAGTTTGAAAAAAGTATTAATTGAGTTTGCCGTTATATGACTATTTATTCTTATCATTATATCCTCTATCTATCTAACCATTCTTTCAATTGAGCAGACTTCTCTCTGCTTATCTGTATCTTAATATCAGGATAGCCTTTCAATCTAAGTATCAGTTTTGAGTTGAAAAAATTACCAATTTTCTTAATGCTTCTAATATGAACAATGAACTGGCGGCTAACACGGAAAAATGAATTTGGATTGAGTTGCTGTTCCAATTCGCTCATCGTTTGTGTCAAGACATGGGATGTTCCATTATTCAAACATGCTTTTGTCGCATTCCCCTCTGTCTTTATATGATTGATATCTTCTGCTTCCAAAATAATAAATTCATCTCCTTTCGGAATAAGGAAACGCTCTCTGTATTTGGTATATTCTTCACTATGAAGACTTTTCAGTAGTTGTGATAAATATAATGCTGGCGCCTGCATTCGCTTAGCTTTCTCAATAGCTTTTCCCAACTCCTCGGGCACTATCGGTTTCAACAAATAGTCTATTCCATTGCATTTGAAAGCCTTCAATGCATATTCATTATAGGCCGTGGTGAATATGATTGGGGCTGTTGGATGAACTTGTTCGAATGCATCAAAACTTAATCCGTCTGACAATTGAATATCGGAAAAAATGATGTCATAATTGGGATGTGCTTGCAGTTCCTTCTCAATACCGTCTAAACTTATTACAGGGCCATACACGTCAAATGTATCGTCTATATCTAATAAAAGTCTCTTGAGAAGTGCAAAACTTCTACTCTCATCTTCGATGATTAATATTTTCATTGTTTTTTATGATTGGGAGTTTTACTTCAAAATAATTATCGCTCTTGCTAATGACGATAGATTTATTGCATTGCAATTGATAACGGGCTTTCAAATTGTTGAGTCCTATCCCTGTAGACGGCAATCTATTTGTTTTTATGGATTGGATTGTGTTCCGAACGACTATATATTCAGAATCTATGCCAAAGGTTATTTTAAGAGGTGCTGCCGATGAATGCCTGTTGTGCTTGACAGCATTTTCAATCAACAATTGCAGACTCAATGGTAGAATCAGTTCATTCGAATGCTCCAGCTTTGTATCAAAATCGACAATAAAACTATCCGGATAACGCATATCGAGTAATGCACAATACTCTTTTATGAAATGTATAGCATCATGTATTTTGACAGTATCGTCATTGAAATGAGTAATAATATATCGATATACCGTGGATAGTTTTAATGTGAATTGTTCCGCCATTAACGGATTCTCATGAATCAGTTCAATCAGGATATTCAGACTGTTAAACATAAAATGTGGATCTAACTGCAATTTTAATAATTTTCTCTCCAAAAGAAGAGTCTTTTCTGTCTGTTTCTTTACCAAAAGGCAATAGTGCCTCGATATAACGATGGCAGATATCAAAGTGACAATGATGCTGAAGAAGTAACCATCTTGGATGAATATTAATTTAGAAGAAGGCTCTAGAATATTCCAAACGTTACTGACTCCATGTGCAATAGCAAAGTTTAATGAGAAAACAAGTAAAGATAGACACGTTATTCGCCATATTGTGTTGTGACTAAAATAACGGAGACTCATCACTAAAAGGCATGCTAGAATTGAAATAGCCGTGAGTATAGCGCAATAGATGAAATCTTTAAGTACGACACCAAAGGAAAAACCATATTCAAAAAGCACAGCTTTATCAGCCAACCACCAAAGGTAATAGTAGAGGATGAATGATGCAATGGATAGAATTAGCCAAGTTATTATTGTTTTAACATATTTGTTCATTACATATTATTTTTCTCAATCAAAGTTACTCAGAATATTCAAGATTGCTTGTTATTTTCTTTACGAATTGGGAAAAAATATGGAATTGCCACTTTCCATAGTTTGATTGATGGGGCATATGTAAAATCGATATAAATGTGAGAATCTTTTAAACAGAATCTGCAAAAGGGGCTATCCTATTTTTGGGACAGTCCCTTTTGGAGGCATTGCATTGTCTATTTGGGAAATTACTTCTTTTACCAAGGCATGCGTTCAATTCTGCCGTTTATAGGTGGTTCACCATATAATCCACGTTGTGAATTCATATTTTTCTGCAAATTTAGCCTTTCTGTTTCTGTTAATAATCTTCCATTCTGATACACATTTTTATCTAGCTCTGCATAGTTATCTGTTCGTGCAATATATGGTAGATAGTGTTGGTTCAAAAAATAAACATCTAGGTCAGATAAAGAATAATTTCGCTTAATCTCACCACCACCTTTCTTTTCAATGGTTCTTTGTCCATTTTTACTATATGATGTAGAAGAAGCAAGTGTAATGGAATTGTAATCAAAATATCCCTGCGTCGTATAGTTTTGGGTTTGTTTGTCAAACAATGATTTGCAGTTGTCTTTAACATTGTCCATCGCAATTGCAACATAATCATCTCTGTCTTTTCGCTGCTGCTCATTAAACATTCCTGCTGCATTGCACAAAGCATGCAAAAAAAATCGAATTCTTTCTTCATCGTTACATGAAGTTGAGACTAATTCTCGAGTAACATTTACGTATTGTTCACCTCCGACTAGGCCAAAGTTTCCTGTTCCTTCTGCCATGTTACTTTCAGCATATCTAACATAGACATTGGGGTACTTAATATGATATGGCTCATAATATTCAGCATCTTTCTGTGAATTGTAGAATCTAACATTGGTTTTGTCTTCAATTAATTCTATTGCTTGATTTAAAGCATCCAAAATATTCTCATCCAAATTGCCAACTTTAACTCTAATCATACTCCAATACTGTGCAGGATAAGATCCCCAAATACCCACTGCTCGTGTTTGTTTAATAGGAGAGTCGAATACACCCCAAGTTGTAGGGATACCTCCGTCTACTACTGCATTCCAAGAATCTTTCTGTTGTTCTGGAAGAAATGCGTCTCCAGATTCATAAAAATTTCTTTTTTGTTCAGGCGTAAGTTGTGCAACAAAGTCTACACAACTATTGTTTATAACATCTTCAGATGTTGAGACATTATTCAAAGACAATGTCGTATCATCAGAACAGGATGATAGCACTGCCATCCCTGCTAATAGGGCAATCTCTAGAACTTTAAATATTTTCATAATGTTTAGTTATTGATGTTTAATATTTGCTTCATTCATTAGTCGAACACTTTTCTGTACACGTAAATATGATTCTTTGCTGATACTCAATTTAACAGCATCTTCATCAGACAAATCAAGTTCATATTGTTTTTGGGTTCTGTTATATCTAATGAAACTATTCAAAATGCGTTCTTTATCAGACTGAATCAAATAAAGATTTTCTTTGTACATGTCGTTAATACTATCCGTCTGGTCAGTATTGACATCAATACTATTTGTATCAAGTCCATCTGAACAAGATACGGCTCCAAGCATAAGAAGGAGCATGATACAATGTCTTAATTTCATTATCAAATCTTATTATTTCAATTTTCTATTTCTGTATTAAAAGTCCCCTCAATAATCAACGGCGTCAGACTCCCAGCAGGTGTCCTTAAATAATATTTCCCCGAACATTTATTTTTTTTCAGATCGACATTCGCTATTATGAATTCTCCTTCTAGCGATATTTCTTGATTAACTGCATCGTTTTCTATTGCAAAAGCAATTCCGTCACCTCCTTCAGAAAGAAATAGAGTTTTGTCGCTTGATAACCTCTTTCTAATTTCCATATCTAGTAATCCTTTTCCATTAAGTTTGTCATTGTATTCTATTTTATAAGGATTTCCTTTATCTATTTTATCATCTTTCATTAATAGATAAAATGAGATACTGTATTTAGAACCGCCGTCTTCAACAGGCATTAAGAATGTCTCAAAACTTAGAATATGGTCATCGCTCCAAATAACAATTGGAGAGGCAGGGAAACGGCATAGAATATTTGACGATTCTGTTTGTTTGTATTGTTTTCCATTAATCATTGCTGTTCCAACTTCCTCCACTTTTATGCAACTACTTAATATCATTGTGAAAATGATAAATGATAATACTGCACAGATTTTTATTTTTTTCATTTTTCAATATTTGTTTTAAATGTGAAACTTACTGGAACAAATTGTACTGACTCTTCATCTGAATTTAGCAGTATAAGCACATAACTGTACACTTGCCCGTCATCAGAACCTTTTGTTATGTATTCCAATTCAGATTCTGGAAGAATATCCTTTATTAAAGGTCCCCCGTCTCGTGCTGAAATCTTTTGGGTTCGCGTATATGGGCTTAAAACCATGGCTGATGTTGCCATCCATTTTCTGTCTTTGTACTTATCAGATAGATTTTCCTTGTATTTAAGATATAATCGTGCCGACTTATATGAATATTTACCTTTATTTTCTTTATACAAGTTTCCTTGGGAATCTATGTATAGTTTTTGGTTACTTGCAACATATACATCTTGGGAGTTTATTTGGATTGATTGTATTGGCGTCTCGTTGCCAATAACATCAGTTACTTTCAAGAAAACTAATCCTTTTTCATTTTCAGAATCTAACTCTACTTGTAAATTTGGGACGGCCGTCCCGATCCATATGATATCTTTAGTTGGGATTTTTATTCCCCAATTGTAATTGATAACTCTGTTCAAATTTGAAAGTTGTTCTAAATACTGATTATCAATACATTCTGCCTTTATTTTATATCCTCCAGGTTCATGCGAAGCCGACAAAATAAAGCGTGGCATCCCAACCATAATTAATTGACTATAAGACTTTCCTTGATTTTTTGCCACGATAGAAATAATACCCTTTCCATGCACAAATAATATTCCTTGTTGGTCAATGGTTGCTATGCCTGAATTACTTGTAGACCATATGACATTACCAATTGCATTAGACAATTTATATTGCGCGCCATCATATCCAACATTTGACCCGTCTATACAAGTTGATAATCTAACAAACAACCAGTCCATGGCATTCTTAGTTAAATACGCATGTCCTTTTTGGGCTGCGTGCACATAATAATTCTCTCCAAATGGAGAAGACTCTCCTGTTGGCTTTTCGAAATAATAGCTAGAATTACTATTAAGACCATTCCCATAAGCAAGAGCACTAGAGGTCGGTATAAATGGTACACTATGAACATTTGCATCCACACTTAAATCTAGTATTGGTCGAATATTTAAATCTCTCGATGTCTGAATTGTATTGTCATCATTATTCTCCTTCATTGAATACGAAGAACTTGGATATGTATCAAATAAATACCCACCTGGAAAATCTCTGTCGTATGAAAACACTGTTTTAGAAAGAGGTACAGTCCATAGAAAAGTCTTCTTGTATTTAAGATTAATGTTTGTCACTCTCTGTCCTATCGCTGTGGCAGGATAAATATTAAAATAACCACTTACAGATGTTCTTCCAGGTAAGGACCATAACATACTTGCTACAATATCATTTAAGCAAATGGTAACACCTAAATCAACTAAACGGCCAAAAGGCATCAAGCAAAGCACATCTGACCCTGCTGAAAAATCGGACGTGAGATAACTTTGGGGGACAGTCGGTTGCTGATAACATCCATTAGCTACAGCGAGCATTTTTAGATTTTTATCGGCATCTCCTTTCGGAAAGCCTAAAGCATTTAGCTCTTTCTGCCAAGTGATGTGCTCTTGATTGTTAAAATTCCCAGCCGGATCTACAAAATATACCAACATCTGTTGTGCTGAAGTTGAATAGGCCATAGATTCTCCTAGTTTTATATATTTCTTTATATCGTCTGGAAGCAGACTATTTATTATACCCTTTTCTTTTAAAAATCTTTGAATCCCGTTAAATCCATATAAAACCCCTAATGGAATATGTGCTCCAAGATGTGGTACATCATAACTTATATAAGTATCAACGTCATGCTTTTGACCGCGATTTTCCATCGTCTTGAGTGCATACCTGACAATAAGCCCACCCATGCTATGTCCCATTATGACATTAGGTTCATTACTTCCATTTGAAGATTTCTTATTATTTACCCATTTCAAAACCTCAATTAGGGTATAGGCATTCGCTTGTATATATTCTTCTGATTTTTCCCAATCTACATAGATCAAGTCATATCCCTGTTTTTCAAGTTGATCTATATAAGAATTTAATCTCTGTATGTTCCAAACACCATTTGTCGTCTCTGAGATACATCGAGGGTCAAATCCTTCGACAAAGATAAATGGCTTTTGTATAGAATTATGACCTGGTGCATAGTGAACGGATATGTCTGCTTTTGTAGTTATACCACTATAATTCTCTCCTGTTATAGTTGTATAATCATTTATTGTGACAAGATCAGAATATGCACGAGTTTTAAGCTTGGTATTCTCAATAACCTTAACTGTGGTGTGGGCTAATAGAGTTTTTCCATTATTCAAGGTTGCTCTGATTTTGATATCGTTATCACCATTTTTAAGAGAGGCTTTTACAGATTCATTATATAGTATATTTCGAAACCCCGCACCATAATCTATTTCTAGCTTTTGTATACTTGTATTATTTAAGAGAAAAGACGAGGGAAGTGTGAAGGTTACATTGGAAGTATTTGTTGCATTGTCTAAACAGCAACCAGCAAACACGTATTCTAATAAATATGGACTATCTTTTTTTTCGTTATTATATAATTGTCCATTTTTAAGACTAATAAGTCCTTGAGTTATGGCAGATGATTTGATTCTAGCGTATTGGAAAAGCATGGCACCTAATCGTATTGTTCCATTCTTCTCAATGGATTCTCCTCTTGATTTATAAGTTCTCTCAAAAGGCTGAATTGGGTCGTTAAATAAAGCTGCAGAACTAATTGTCTTTAACAAACTAGCATATCGAATTGGGGTACAAATATTGTTCTCATTTAAAGGGCACTCACCTGTGAAGATATCCATGTCTTCTTCTTCAACAGCATAATCTCTTAATAAGCCTGTCGGAACAGACTTTTTGTCAATATGCTCAAACATAAAGTCAAGGGATTTTTGTAATTCGTTTTTTCCGGAATTTATTTGCCCATACGCACAATTCACCTGCAAGTGAAAAATAATGGCAAATGCTATCAAGCAATATGTGCGCATCCTCCTAAATTTGATAAAATGCTTTTTCATTATTTTAGTATTAGTTATTTTTGCTGCAAGTGTATCCTATTTTTATATAAGATGCAATCTGAAATTAGGTGAAATGGAGATATTTAACTGTGAATATACTTTTTTTGTGGTTGGACTAAAAATAAGTTTTAAATATTAGTAAATCAAATTCTCATAGTTTTGTCTTAGATGTTAGTATTTAAATATTTATTTTTTAAGGATGATTTTCTAAAATGTAATCGCCTTCTTCCTGCCGACGTGAATGACCGTTCCATCCTCTATTATCATTGGTGACCTAAAAATTATAATTGATGCCCTCAAATTGGAGGTACAACTTCCAAAAGACAATTCAGCAGGCATCTATGAATGGAATGTGAAATGACCGTAATATAACAAATAGCAAGAGGGGCATATCCGAAAAGATATACCCCTTTTACTATTCCAATTTTTATCGCCGAGAAACATGATACACACAGGTTATGATTTTTGCCTTCATCCTTCATATCCCTTTGTTGATCGTAGTTTCCGAATGAACGAATGAAGGCACTTTTTCGTTTTGTGCCTTCATTTGCTATCCGCTAAAATCCTTATCTTTGCTCATGACTTAATAGTTTTACCGGACAGCAATATTTTACAATCAGTCCTTTTTTCAATCAGATCATATCACTTCGCCCAAATGTTTATAGTTGGACTTAATAATCTTAAAGACCTCATCCACACGTCCACTTATCATCATTTTTCCCAAATAGAAAGCAAAACCTTTCATCTGATCAAACTCCATTTTAGGAGGCATGGCAAGAGCATTCGGATCAGTCTGAATAGTAATTAATGCTGGACCTTCCTGTAGAAAAGCTTTTTCTAATGCCGATCTAACATCTGTAGGATCGTTAATTAGAATTCCAGGCATTCCCATTGCTTCTGCTAATTTTACGAAATCAGGATTCAACAGATCCGTTTCATTGTCAGGAATTCCTGCTACTTCCATTTCCAGTTTCACCATACCCAATGAACGATTATTAAAAAGCACAATTTTCACGGGTAATTTGTATTGTACAATTGTCATCAGATCACCCATCATCATGGATAAACCGCCATCGCCACAAAATGCAATCACTTGTTTATCGGGACAGGCAAACGCTGCACCTATGGCTTGCGGCATGGCATTAGCCATTGATCCGTGATTGAATGAGCCCAACATTTTCCGTTCACCGGTTCCATCAATATAGCGTGCTGCCCATACACAACACATTCCTGTATCTACCGTAAATACGGCATCCTTGTCAGCCAACTCATTTATCACAGAAGCAACATATTCAGGATGAATAGTATTTATTTTACCCGGATCATTTACATAGAACAACAAATTCTTTTTGACTACATCATAAAACTTTAATTGCCGATTAAGGAAATTAGCATCTTCTTTCGTTTCTATAAGAGGCAGAATGGCTTGTAGCGTATCTTTCACATCACCACAAAGCCCCTGATCAAGTTTCGCTCTTCGTCCAAGGTTTTCAGGTTTAATATCTATTTGTACAATCTTATTGTGAATAGGCATGAAGGGTGTATACGGGAAATCTGTCCCTAAGAGTATAAGCAATTCACATTCATGCATGCTTTGGTAAGCAGAAGGAACACCCAGTAAACCTGTAAGACCCACGTCATAGGGATTGTCATACTGGATCGCCATCTTTGCCTTATAAGAATAGGCTACCGGTGATTTTAATTTTTCGGCAAGCTGAATAATTTCATCATGTGCTTCCGCAGCCCCAAGTCCGCAATAAATAGTGACTTTCCGATACGAGTTTATTGTTCCGGCAAGTTGTAGCAGTTCCTCCTCCGATGGTCTGACGATAGGTTTGTTACGAAATAGTCTGGTTGTGGTTTCAGCCTCTTCTGCCGGAAGATTTGTAACATCACCGGGTAACCCAAGAACAGCTACCCCTTTTTTATGTACAGCATGTTGGAGGGCAGCCTGCAACATCCGAGGAAATTGCTTTGCTGTTGTAGCCATTTGGTTATAGCAACTGCAATCGTCAAACAACTTAAAGATATTTGTTTCCTGAAAATAATCAGTTCCAAATTCAGCGGTAGGGATAGTGGAGGCAATGGCCAATACGGAAGCCGATGAACGATGGGCATCATACAACCCATTGATCAGATGAACATGTCCCGGGCCACTACTACCCGCACAACATGCCAGGCCATTTAACTGCGCCTCTGCACTGGCCGCAAAAGCGGCTGTCTCTTCGTTCCGGACATGAATCCACTTGATCTTGCCATTACGATGAACGGCTTCATTTACATGATTAAGACTATCTCCTGTTACGGCATAAATTCGTTGAATTCCTGCTGCGACTAAGTTTTCCACCAATTGATCCGATACATTTTTGCTCATAATCTTCGGTTTTAAATGAATGAGTTATAATGTAATGAGAACAAAACTTCTCTGTTTGATTCTCTTTACTTTTACTCATTACGATTATTTCTTTTTATTACTGTCCGTTAAGCCGGAATTATAATTAATAGGGCTTTTTCAGGCTGTATTTATCTTTTATATTAAACGTAAACCTTCTCCCAATTCAGGGAAGAGTAATATTGATTATTATTGCCGCTATAGGTATCCTCAATGATCCAAGAACTCTTCCAAAGGTTTAATGAATCTGTCAAAAGCTTCAATATGAGGTAAATGTCCCACATTATCCAATTCTACCAATTTTGATCCCTTTATCTTGTTTTGAGTTTCTTTACCTAGTATCTGGTATTGCCCCATCATTTTACGAATAGCAGGATCTTTCACATTATCCTTACCTATTGCGGTACGATCTCTTGTACCGATAATTAACAAAGTAGGCGTATGAATGTTCGAAAATTCATACACAACAGGTTGTGTAAAAATCATATCGGATGTTTGTGCATTAATCCTAGCTACAATAGGATAGTTAGGTGATTTAGCCCAACCCGCCAATAAGTATGCCCACTCATCATATGTAGGCTTCCATTTGTTGTCATAATAGGATTGTGACTCATATTTCTTAGCTGCCTCATAATTCATGCTTAGCTCCTTTTGATAGTTTTCGTCAATTGACACATAAGGAGACACCAACTTCCAATCTTCCAGTCCAATTGGATTTTCTAAAACCAATTTCTTAACGACTTCAGGATACATCAACGTGAAACGGGTTGCGACCATACCACCCATTGAATGTCCCAATAAGTAAATCTTATCGATCTTCAACTGATCTAAGATACCTTTTGTGTTTTGAGCCAATTGCTGAAAAGTAAATTGATAGCCGATTGGTTTTGATGACTTCCCAAATCCTATTTGGTCAGGTATAATCACTCTATAGCCATCTTTAGACAAGGCATCAGCAGTTGTTTTCCAATAAGCTCCATTGAAGTTTTTGCCATGTAAAAGCATGATCACTTCCCCATTCGATGTTTTTGGATGCACATCCATATATGCCATCTTCAAGTTCTGATTCTGACTTTTGAAATGATAATAGTGCACCTCATAAGGATATTGATAGTTAGTAAGCATAATGTCCAACACTTTTCGTTCACTTTGAGCGAACGCCATTGTCATGGATATAAATAAAAGAGAAAAGCATACGATTCGTTTCATGATTGTTCCATTTTATAATGTTATTAAACTAATAATGGTTACACACACCTATTTGTTTCCTTTCTTCCATTTATTTAAGATACATTAGACAGAGGGCATTAAGCCCTTTCCATTAATTGATTTTAGACGCTACAATAATGTATTTCTCATGAAATCCGTTTACATTTTCATTTTCTACAACTGTAAAAAATGTTTTCCACCCAGGTAAGAAATGATTCTTACCTGGGTGGAAAATGATTCTTACCTGGGTAAGAAATGAAAATGTCGCTTTGTAGTTGATAAAATGCAGGCTGCAATTTCCAAAAAGCTCCCTATCTTTGTGGGGAATTGATGCTATGTCTCGGAAGTCTTTAATACTTGATGACAACACCGAGGTTGAATGAACTACCTCGCCCCTTGGCATAGAAACTATTGATCATATAGTACTGAGCCCTTGCTGGGAAGTAATCTCTGTTGAACAAGTTATCAATACCAAGAGTTAACAGTAAATTCTTGTTTACATCATATGAACCGCTGAAACTGAATAAATGATAAGCCGAAACGGGACCTTCATAAGCATTGTACAATCCGCTTGCCAGCTTCTCAAACCTGTCTCTTGAGAGAATGCCCATATATTGTAATCTTAGGTTTAATCCTTCCAAAGGGGAATAATCTACAGAAGCGGTGACTTTGGGAGGAGCAATTCTTCGTCCGTTCATATAATAGTTGTAATGTCCGTTTGAAGCCGTATCTTGTTTGCCTTCAACATAACTGAATGATCCATTCAATTCAAGTTTGGAGTTCACGCGATAATTGGCAAGCAATTCAAAACCATATACATGTTCAGGTCTTCTATTTGTAATGAATGATCCTGTTTGACTGTCAAAGACCATTTCGGTACCTAGCTTGGAAGTGCTGTAATACGCACTTGCCTCCAATCTCAGTTTGCCCAAGTTACTGATGATTCCCACCTCGTAGTTGTTCACCTTTACAGCTTTGGTGTTAATATCCTTGATGTTGCTAACTTTGGATGCCCTCAGAGCCAATCCGATATCTGTGACGGAGAATCCTTGTGAGAAACTGGCATAAGGTGAAAATACTTTGAATCTGTTATATTTGATCCCTACGTTGAAGAGAGCTGCATTATATTTCAGTTTACCTCCTTTTACATCAATACTTGGAGTGGTGGTATTGCCCTTCGTATCTGTCAGTCGCAATGTTTGATAGTCATCGACTTTGATACCGGATGATTCAAACCTGAATCCACCATCAACAATCAGATTGTTGTTGAGTATCCACTCCGTCTCTGCGAATGGAGCAACACTGTTCATGTGCATTTTAGGCACCCATGTTCTTCCGTCCACAAGAGGTTGAGATGTTACGTTGTTCAGCAAGTCTAGTCCGTAAGTAAGTGATGAAGTGATAAAGTCGTTATCCAGAAATTGACTATTAAGTGCAGCACGTACGCCTTTCTTCGTATCATATAGTTCACTTTGTCCGTCGGAACCATCGAATCTTCCTGCGGAATAGTAGAATATTTCATTCTTTTTGGTGAAATAGGCATCAGCGGTCAGAGATGTGTTCTTCCAAACAGCACTATTCATGTATTGCAAATGTGCATTATGGTTGCCTTTCGCACCGGTAGGTACTCCTGATTGAGTGCCCAGAACACCTGTTGCAGCTGTACCTGTCAAATAGTCTCCATTCACCAATTTAAAGTCGGTATGCTGTTCGTCTTTCTTGAAGTTATAGGTAGCCGTCAGTTTCTGGTTCGGTGAAATCTTGTACATGATCTTTCCGAATAAATTGGAGAAATCTGTTTCTCCCAAACTATAGTTAGGACCGATTATCTTGCCGTTTGCATCTTTGTATTGTCCGGTTTGTTCAAAGTTTGCCGATACCAAGCCGTTCCATTTTCCCCAATGCCCTTCAAGAGTCTGTCCGATCTTTCCTCCGAAAGTATTTGACGGATGATTTATTCCTCCTGTCAAATTGATACTTGTCTGTCCATGTATTCCCCGTCTTGAATCGGGCGATTTAGTGATGAAATTGATAATACCGCCAGTCGCTCCATTTCCATATATAGCAGTAGCGCCCTTGATTACTTCCACCCTTTCTATAACGGCAGGATCGATTGACCGAAGGTCCACCTCTCCGTTGCGCAAGGGAGTAGATTGCGGAATACCGTCGACCATAATCAATGCCGATCTTCCCCGTAGTCCTTGTCCCGTGTTATTGCTAGTCTGTGCACCCGGAGCAAATCCGGGTATTTCCTTACCCAACACATCCGTTATATCGCTTGATACAGACAAATCCTGCGTCAACGCCTTCGATGATAATATGAACACAGAATGTGGAATATTCTTTAAAGGCCTACTTGTTCTGCTGGCAGAAACGACTACCTCATTTACATATTGTGTACTAATGGAATCTTCACTTTGAGCATTTGCTTCAATAGAAGGAACAATTAGCAATGTGGATAAGATATATAAACTTATCACTTGTTTTTTACTTAGAAGCACCATAATAGTTTAATTATATTAATACCTTTTTTAGTGGATGCAAAGGTAGAGGCTTCTAAATCCTGAATCAATCCCCAATAGCAAGTAATTAGTGTGTCTCGTATACCTAGTTATAATGAATGAAAAAAGGAATTAGATTCGATGGTCGCCCTTTTTTAGGACGATACAATGAAGGCACAAGACGAAACGGTGCCTTCATTCGTTCATCTCGAAACGCCGATGGATAAAGGGATATGAAGGATGAAGGGTAAAATCATAACTGCAATGTTTCAGAGAAACGTCAGAATATTCGATCCTTTGTGAAAAGGAAACATCTTGATGTTACCAACATCACATAAATCTCTCTTTCATCTTTTTTAATTCTTTTAAATTGGGGGCATTAGATTTTAGTACTAGCTTTGCACCGATAATTCTATATGAAACTATTTTTTATGAGACAAAGAAACATCGTACGCAATCTGGTAACATCATTCTTTTTGATTCTTGTTATCGGTACCCTGACGGTAAAGTCGGTGCACTGTGCTTTTATCTCACACGATCAAAAAGAATTGTTTGCAGCAGGACAAACAACGGTTTCACAAGATGGTCAAGGTTGTTTGATTTGTAACTTTGATTTCTACCCCGTTATTCTTCATTCATTAAATCTGCTGCCCGATGTAACGTTTATCACTTATGCTGAGCTAATTTCACCACTTTGTGAATTTCCGGCACAACGTATTCCACATTTATTTCAATTACGCGCACCCCCAGTAGCATAACATTCAGGTAAAAAACCACATTCATTCATTCTTTGTCATCAATGCTGTGTATTCATACTCCAATGAAGGGGAGTAGTATGAATCATTATAGGCTATGATGACTTCCCCCCCATTTTAATAAACTCTATAATTACTGTTATGCGAAAAAAAATAATACTTATACTGATCTGTTTGATTCCTTTGTTTGTATGGGCTGAAACAGCTCCATCCGGAAAAACTTCTTTAAAGGGCGTTGTCACCGACAAAATGACCGGCGAGCCGTTGATGGGAGTTGCCGTCTATTTTCCTGATTTAAAAGCAGGAGCTTCTACCGATGATAAAGGTGCATTCAGCATTGATAATCTGCCTAAAAGTACATTAACAATACAAGTCACCTATGTAGGGCATCAATCGGTGATAAAACAGATAAATCTGCGGAACATCAAGGAACTGAATTTTCAACTGTCTGAGTCTTCAGCAAAATTAGACGAAATAGTAGTGACCGGTACTGCCGGTTCTACACAACTTATTAGAACTCCGACTCCGATCACAGTGGTGCCTAAAGTTGAGCTTTTGCGTGAATCATCCACTAACTTGATTGATGCTTTGGCTAACCAACCGGGTATATCACAGATCACTACCGGTGGCGGTATCTCCAAACCTGTTATTCGTGGCTTGGGGTACAATCGCGTGGTGGTTGTAGATGATGGCATACGTCAAGAAGGTCAACAATGGGGCGACGAGCACGGTATTGAAATTGATGAGCAAGCTGTAGATAAGGCTGAGATACTGAAAGGTCCGGCTAGTTTGATGTTCGGCTCCGATGCAATGGCCGGAGTGATTAATCTGTTTTCGGCTCCTGTGCTTCCCGAAGGAAAAATACAAGGAAACGTATTGGCTAACTATCAAACAAATAATGGCTTGATGGCTTACTCTCTTGATTTGGCCGGAAACAAAAAAGGTGTAGTTTGGGATATGCGCTATAGCGACAAAAGGGCGCACGACTATAAGGACAAGTATGATGGATATGTTTACGATTCCCGTTTTCAAGAGCATGCATTCACGGGTATGATCGGATTAAACAAGCAATGGGGTTACTCGCATTTGACTTTGGGCGCTTATCAGCTTACTCCGGGTATTGTGGAAGGCGAACGCGATTCAATCTCAGGAAAATTCATTAAACCGATTGCTGTAAATGCTACAACCGAGGGCGAAGCAGTGGCGACCGATGCAGATGGCAAGAGTTATCAACATGCAATGCCTTATCAACAAGTGAAACATTACAAGGCCGTATTGAACAATAATTTCATTATTGGTGACGGTAGTCTGAGAACTACTTTTGGTTTCCAACAAAATAGCCGACAAGAGTTTGAAAATGTGTTGAATCCCAAACAATATGGTCTTTATTTTAAGATGAACACGTTGAACTATGATGTTCATTATATGTTGCCTGAACGAAACGGTTTTTCAGCTTCGTTCGGTGTGAATGGTATGTATCAACATTCAATGAATAAAGGTACAGAATTTTTGGTACCGGAATATAACTTGTTTGATGCCGGTGTATTTGCCATCGCCAGTAAGGCTTTAGGGCGTTTTGATATAAGCGGAGGTATTCGTTTTGATAATCGTCATGAACATGGTGACGACCTTTACCAGAATAGTAATGATGAAAGAACCACCGCGGCCGATCCTACAGCTTATCATCGTTTTACTGCATTTACAAGCAACTTTCAAGGAGTAACCGGGAGTTTGGGCGCTGCATGGAGAATTACGGATGATTTACATGCCAAGTTCAATGTGTCTAGAGGTTTCAGAGCTCCTAATATTGGTGAATTGGCTTCGAATGGTTTGCATGACGGTACAGTGCGTTATGAAATTGGTGATAACAAGTTGAAGCCCGAAACCAGTTGGCAAGCTGATATGCAAGTGGGCTATTCATCCGAATTTATTTCTGCTGAAGCTGATTTGTTCATTAATAGAATTAACAACTACATCTTCTCACGTAAATTGATTGGCGTTGCCGGTAGAGATTCAATTACTGACGGAGACCAAACTTACAAATTCGTATCAGGTAATGCACGCATAATGGGTGGTGAACTTATGATTGACATTCATCCTGTTGATTATTTGCACTTCGAGAATAGTTTCTCATATGTAAACTCTATTCAGTTGAGCCAACCCGATTCAACCAAATATCTTCCATTTACTCCTGCCACAAAGTGGAAAACGGACGTTCGTCTGGATATGTTCCGTCATGGCAAAACATTCCGTAATGCTTATATAAATGTAGGATTGGATAACTATTTTGCACAGAATCATTTCTATGCTGCTTACGGAACGGAAACTCGCACTCCTGCATATTCTTTGCTATATGCCGGTGTAGGTGGCAATGTAATGAGAAATGGACGTACTCTGTTCTCAGTCTACATCATGGGTAATAACCTTACTAATGTAGCATATCAAAGTCATTTGAGTCGACTGAAATATGAGGATGTGAACAATGCGACAGGTAGAATAGGTGTTTATAATATGGGACGTAACATAAGTTTCAAGGTTTTGATACCTCTCGATCTATAATAGATAATTAAATAAATTGATGAGGCTATTATCTGCACTATGGAGTGTCAGATAATAGCCTCACTTTGTATCAACCCGCTCAATGTACAAACTTAATGCAAACGGGTTTATCTACAATGATGTTGCGATGCATGTTTGACAATAATCCTGTTGTCGAGTTACGTTGAAATACTTGGATTATGTTGCTGTCACGGCAGGCAACCAACAAATATTTCCCATTGGGAGTGATGTTAAAGTTACGTGGATGAATACCTGTAAGTTGATATCCTACCTTTATTAAAGTCCCTGTAACTGAATTCACTTTGAAAATAGCAATGCCATTACCTTTCAAACGATTGCTGACATATAGATATTTCCCGTCAGGACTGAGATGAATGTCGGCACTACCTCTTGCATGAAGCGTATCAGCTGCGATTACTTGAATTCTTTTCAACACCTCTTTGCTATAACTGAATGCGGTGACATTGCCGGATAGTTCACTAATGAGGTAGGCAAACTTACCGTTGGAACTGAATATAAGGTGGCGTGGTCCTGAATCGGAATCAATTGCTGTAGACTGTTTGGAAAGGTGAGGAACAATATCATTAGGATGCAGCTCGAAGTGCAAAATTCGATCGGCGCTGAAACTTGTGGCGAAAATATATTTGCCGTCCGGGGAAAAGATAGTACAATGGACATGTGGCGTTTTTTGACGCACACTGTCAGGACCACCTGTTTGTCCGTGGAAAAGCTTTTTGAGTGGCTCGATCGTTCCGTTCTTTCGTAACGGGAATACAGACATGCTTCCACCTGTATAGTTTGCCGTTAGTATTTCTTTTCCATTTGTTGACACATAACAAGGATCCTCACCGAATGTCAATTGGCGGTTGAGGAAATGAAGTTTTCCAACCCTTTTATCAAAAGAATAAGCATAAACAGCTGCTGTGGAATCGGGCATTTCACTAACGGCATATATAAACTTACCGTTTGAGGATGGAGTAAGATAGGACGGATTGAGCATAGCAGCAGAATCAAGCAAGAGTGCTGTTCCTTTTATTTGATTGAAACGAAAGGTGTAAATGCCTTTACTGCTTCCGTTGGTATATGTACCTACAACCATGGATAAATCTTTGTTTGTACCGCTTTTGGGGGCTGCCGTCATGCAAGAAGAAGCAATGAGCCCTAGCATGAATACAATGTATGAAATTCTTTTCATTTTCGATGCGTCTGTTAAGTTGATAATAAGTAATTAAAGCAAAAGTAACCTTGAATACAAAGATAATAAATTTCTTATTTGATCATCGTCATCAAGCCACCATTCCTCTCCTTGATAAAGAAAACAATAATCCTTTTAGATAGCAACATTCTCCATAAATAGATACATCTATCTCACAATCAATATATTAATACAAATTACCAAGATTTATGAATTGGACTATTTTATCATTATTATAAACAAATCTCGTAATTAATATCTAAGTTTCTCCATTAATTTGTGTTTATGAAAATCAATAAAAGGAATAACTAACATTCTGATCATGAAAAATACAAAAATAACATTACTCTTTATATGCGTTTGTGGGATGACTTCTACAATGAAAGCTTATCTTCCCCAATCTCTCTTACGAATTAAAGAAGTCCCTTTTACCAAAGTACACATCATGGACACATTTTGGGCTTCTCGTATTGAGACGAATAGAACTGTATCTATACCTTCTGCTTTCAAACAATGTGAAAAGAACGGACGATTCGATAATTTTGCCATTGCGGGAGGATTGATGAAAGGCGAGCAAAAAGGTGACTTCCCTTTTGATGATACGGATCCATACAAAATTATAGAAGGTGCTTCGTATTCGCTAGCCGCTCATTATGATAAAAAATTGGATGCTTATCTTGACAGCGTTATTCATCTTATCGCCTCTGCTCAAGAGACTGACGGATATATTACTACCTGCGTCACCAACAAATGTTATCGACTGTCGGGATGGTGGGGCACACATAAATGGGAAAGGCTAAATAGTCACGAACTGTACAATAGCGGTCATCTCATAGAAGCTGCTGTTGCGCACTACAAAGCTACCGGAAAGAAAACATTACTAAACGTTGCCATAAAAAATGCCGATCTAATATGTAAAGTGTTTGGCCCTAATCCCGGACAAAAACATGTTCCATCAGGACATCCGATTGTTGAAATGGCTTTATGCAAGCTATACAAAGTGACTAACAGCAAGAAATATCTGGATATGGCCAAATATTTCATAGATGAAACCGGACGTGGTACGGATGGACATAGATTAAGTGAATATAGCCAAGATTACAAACCGATCTTACAGCAAAACGAAATATTAGGACATGCAGTAAGGGCCGGTTATCTTTATTCAGGTGTTGCCGATATGGCTTCGTTAACCAATGACACTACCTACTTCAAAGCTCTGACACGCATTTGGGATAATATGGCCGGGAAAAAACTTTATATTACCGGAGGTATGGGATCTCGTGCACAAGGAGAAGGATTTGGTCCCAACTATGAATTGCACAACATGCAAGCCTACGCAGAGACATGTGCCTCTATCGCAAATGTATTTTGGAATCAACGTATGTTTTTGGCTACTGGAGACGCAAAATATGCGGATGTGGTGGAACGGGCAATATACAATGGAGTATTATCGGGCGTATCACTGAGTGGGGATCATTTCTTTTATGACAATCCGCTGGAGTCAATGGGACAACATCAAAGACAGGAGTGGTTCGGTTGTGCTTGCTGTCCGGGCAACATCACTAGATTTGTAGCTTCAGTGCCCAATTATATGTATGCAATTCTGAATGATGAAATATATATAAACCAATACATTCAGAGTTCATCGACTATAGCTACTGCCCACAATCGCTTAAACATAACACAAGAGACGAAGTATCCATGGGACGGTCATATCAGAATGACAATTAAGGCAAAAAGTGCTACTCCTGTTTCTATTAAGATCAGGATTCCGGGATGGGTACAAAACTCTCCGGTTCCCACGGATTTATACCATTTTATAGACAAGCCACGCACTTATACAATAAAGCTGAATGGTGAACGGGTTACCGGAAAACTAACGAATGGTTATGTCACCTTAACGCGTCGTTGGAAGAAGAATGATCTCATAGATCTTAATTTGCCAATGGTTGCAAGACAAATACAAGCTATTGATTCAGTTGAAGACGATCAGGGAAAACTTGCCTTAGAACGTGGTCCTATTGTATATTGCCTTGAAGGAGTAGACCAAAAAGATAGTACGGTGTTTAATAAGATTATACCTGCTAATACGCTGATAGAGTCTGTGTATAAACCCGAAAAACTAAATGGAATTGTTGAACTGAATGTGCAAGGAAAAGAACTGCAGAAAGACGGAACGACAAAGGACATAACCTTGAAAGCAATACCTTATTCGGTATGGGACAATAGAGGTTCTGATCAAATGGCAGTATGGGTTCCGCAAGAAACTAGATATGCACGCACCTCACCTAATCCGTCTATCGCTTCAAGGGCTCATTCGGTAGTGTTGCAATCTGCAATACAAAAAGATGCTCCGGCCTCAACCGCAACTGAAGAAGAAGCATGGGGAATAAATGACCAATGGGAGCCGAAAAGTTCTTCCGACATCTCCAAACCCTATTTTTATTGGTGGCAAAAAGTCGGCGTTCCGGTTTCCATCGCCTATACTTTTGATAATCCGGAAACAGTGCACAATGTTCAAGTTTATTGGCTCGATTTCGACCAATATGACGGCAACTTTAGAGTGCCTGAAAGTTGGACACTATACTATAAAGAGGGGGATGAATGGAAACCTGTTGAAACGACAGAATCATATAACGTAAAAAAGGATTGCTACAATAGCTTGAACTTCAAAACAGTGACAACCACCGGTCTTAAAATTGTTGCACAATTACAAAAAGATGCCTCGGGAGGCATCATCGAATGGAAAGTAAATTGACTAATAAATATAGATCAACGTTTTTAGACATTTTTTGGACATTTATTTTATTCTTATAGACTTTACAAACAAACATAAAGAAACATTATGGTTTTATTTGCAAAATAAGAACGAAAAATTAAAATTTTATTAATATGAAGAACATTATTTTTAAAGTTTCAACTTGTGCTATTTTACTTTTTGTTGCAGAAACGAATACCACATATGGTAATGCTACAACATTTGCTTCATTACCTGAAGGTTTGCAACAAAATAAAGGTACAATTGTAAAAGGACGAATTTGCGATAAAAATGGTGATCCTATTATTGGAGCAAACGTCAAAGAAAAAGGTGCCAAGACAGGTACAGTTACAGGCATTGATGGAAATTTTACTCTCAATGTTCAGAGCAACTCTCCTGCCCTCTCTATTAGTTTCATTGGTTATGCCACAACAGAAATTCCTGTCCGTGGTCAGTCAATGATAAATATTACTTTGAAAGAAAACGAAAAATTAGTAAACGAAGTAGTCGTTGTTGGTTATGGAACACAGAGAAAAGGAGACATTACAAGCTCTATTGCCAGCGTAAAATCTGAAGATTTTAACCCAGGAAAAATCCAAGATGCAGCAGAACTGATCAAAGGCAAAGTCGCAGGACTGATAATCTCAAATGGTTCCGGTGATCCGAACTCAAGTTCAAACATCACCTTACGTGGTATAGCAACACTACAAGGTAATGCTGCACCACTAATACTAGTTGACGGAATTCCAGGAGATTTAAGTACAGTAAGTCCTGAAAACATTGAATCAATAGATGTGCTGAAAGATGCTTCTGCTGCCGCAATATATGGAACCCGTGGAGCAAATGGAGTTATTATCATTACAACCAAAACAGGACATAGAGGTGAGGGGCATTCTTCAATAAGTTATAATGCATATGCATCCGCTTCTACTTTCGGTAAAAAAGCTGATTTCATGGATGCAGCTGATGTACGTAAATTGATAAAAGAGAAAGCAACCGGATTCACAGACGGAAACGCATCGACTGATTGGGTTAAAGAGATTAGCCGTACCGGATTTACTCAGAATCATAATGTAACCTTAAATGGTGGTATGCAAAATACGTCTTATTCAGCTGATATAAGTTATAGAAATGAAAATGGTGTAATAAAAGAATCCAATAGTGAAGACATTCGATTAAATTTTAATTTAACTCAATCATTCCTTAACAACATTGCTAAAATCAATTTAAACTTCACGAAAGGATTACACAACAACAATAATAGTAATGCCTCGGATGATGGTATAACAAACATCTACAGACAAGCAGTAATTAGGAATCCAACATCTCCAGTTTACAATTCTGACGGAAGCTATAATGAAGAACTTGGCACATATCAATACTACAATCCTATGGCAATGATTAAAGAAAACAAAGGTGAATATAAATCAGAATGGACACGAATCACTGCTAACTTAACCGTTGAACCTGTCAAAGGATGGCAAACAAACCTTATGGTTTCACGAAATACAAGCAATTCTAATAATGAATATTATCATACAAAGAATTATTATACCAACGCTGCAACGGGATTAAATGGGGAAGCTGGTAAATCTGAAGATAACTCTAGAAGTGATTATCTGGAAGTTACTTCAAAATATGACCATAAATTTCTGAAATATCATCATATCTCTATACTGGCCGGCTTCAGCTATAACTATAACGTATATGAAGGCGGAAGTGATTATAATTATGATTTTCCTACGGATGCTTTCTTATACAACAATATTGGAACGGGGGCAGCGTTGACTGATGGTAAAGCCAGCATGAGTAGCTACAAAAATGATAACAAACTAACCGGATTCTTTGGAAGATTTACTTATAACTTTAACGACAAATATAATCTTTTACTGAGCTTAAGACATGAAGGCAGTTCTAAATTCGGAGTAAATCACAAATGGGGAAATTTTCCATCTGCTTCTATAGGATGGACTATTAGTAATGAACCTTTTATGAAAGAGATCAACTTTATCAACAATTTGAAATTAAGAGCAGGGTATGGTGTAACAGGAGAAATCCCATCAAGTTCTTATTTATCAAAAACCCTATATTCTTACGGCATCTATTACTATGAAAATGGGAAATGGTATAATGGTCTTCAAGCTGCATCTAACCCCAACCCTGACCTAAAATGGGAAAAATCTGCAGAATTCAATGTGGGTGTTGATTTCAGTGTGCTTGAAGATAGATTAAGTGGATCAATGGATTACTACTACAAGAAAACTAGTGATATGCTATGGGACTACAATGTGCCCTCTCCACCAAATTTGTATACAACAACTCTTGCAAATGTAGGAAAAATGCGTAATACCGGAGTGGAAGTCGTGATCAATGCCGTACCTGTAAAAAGTAAAAATTTCCAATGGAAATGTACTCTTACAGGATCCCATAACTCTAATAAATTACTTAGCCTATCAAATGCTCTTTATCAAACAAATAATTATTTGAATACCGCTAATGCAGGTGATCCAATCTCATTGCCGACACATCGCTTGGAAGTGGGAAAATCCATAGGGAATTATTGGGGAATGAAAGCTGTAGGTTTATCTGATAAAGGTTTATGGATGATAGAAAACCCGAAAACAGGTAAATCAGAAGAATTCTCAGCCAGTATGCTAAATGACGATTATCGTCAATATTTAGGTAATGGCATTCCAAAGATCAACCTCGGGTTTAGCAACCAACTAATTTATAAGAACTTTGATATGAGCTTTCAAATGAGTAGTTCTTTGGGATTTAAAATACTTAATGAACAAAGAATGTTTTACGAAAATAACTCCATAGCTTATAACAAGCTACGTTCTTCACAAAATAAAATATTTGGAGTAAGCCCCTTATCATCTTCACAATCACAGACCTTCACCAGTTATTACCTCGAGAATGGTAACTATCTGAAATTGAACAATCTGTCAGTAGGATATACATTCAGGTTAGGAGAAAACATGAAAAAATACATAACAAAACTGCATTTTTACCTTTCAGGTGAAAATCTATTCTGCCTCACTAAATACAAAGGACTGGATCCGGAGTTGAGTAACAGTGACTTTATGGCATCAGGTAATGATCCTCGTGACAAATATCCTACAATCAGATCATTTACATTCGGAGTAAATGCAACATTTTAAATAATCAGGCAATATGAAAATATTAAAATATATATTTGCTTCATGCATATTAATATATGCAGCAGCTTGTACAAATCTCAACGAGACAATTTATAGCGAGATCTCAGCCGAAGATACCCAATTCTCCTCTGATGATGTGAAAGCTATGATTGCACCGGTTTATTCTAATTTGCGAAATGTTTATTGGGGTTGGAACGGTTTGTTTGACACCAATGAAGAATCAAGTGACTTGATAATGACCCCTCTAAGAATCGGAGTTGGTTGGGGTGATTTATATATAACAATGCACAAACATACATATAACTCATATGTCAGTCATTTCTGGACACTATGGTATTACTCATACAATGGAATATCTTCTATCAATAAACTCATTGATATGAAAGATAATTCAGCAGTATCTTCAAGCGTACCAGAACTTAGAGGACTGCGTGCGTTATATTATTATATCTTATTAGACAATTTCCGTAATATTCCTCTTGAAACAACGCTAAACCACGAAGCTGGTTATCTACCTTCACAAGTTAGTCCGGATTCTACTTATAACTTTATCGTTTCAGAATTAAATGCAATTAAAAGTCAGCTTAGTACTGATGCTACATCTAAAACTTACGGTCACTTCAATAAATATGCGGCTTGTATGACTCTAGCTAAGGTTTATTTAAATCATAACGCATGGTTTGGCGGAACAGACAATTCATATTACAAAAAGGCAATAAATGAAGTAGATACTGTCATTAAATCCGGTAATTATTCTTTAGCTGAAAATTATACCGATTTATTTGTAGATGATTTGTCAACTTGTTCTGAAGTTATATTCGGATTTCCCTTCAAAGCACCTTATGCCACAGGAAATTATCTTGTTAACAAATGTCTAGCTGGGCCAAGTGCAGCGACATTCGGTTACACCGGTACACCTTGGAATGGAAGTTGTGCCGTACCTCAATTTATCGATACCTATAACTCTGAAGACGAAAGACTATCAGACACATGGCTTATAGGACCTCAATATTCAAGCGACGGTGTCACTCCCATATACTTGGATAAGATACAACTAAATTATACAAAGAAAGTCCACTCAATTGATAATCCGGGAGCTTATCAAAATGAAGGCGCACGTTTTCACAAATATAAAATTTATGCAAATAAATATGGTACAGCCGAAGACGATGTACCATTCTATCGCCTCACAGATGCTTATATGATCAAAGCTGAATGTCTACTTCGGTTAGGAGGATATAACGGTGAAACCGAACAAGATGCTGCTGACATTGTAACAATGATACGCAAACGCGCATTCAAGAACGATCCGTCTAAAGCGACCCGCACAGTTGCTGAGCTAAAAGGGCCGAGTGTATATGCTTATGGACATCAAGAATATCAATTAGACAGTGATGGAAACGACAAATTAATAGAAACAAATGAAGGTGGAAACGATATTGAATTAGGTGGATTCCTTGATGACCTCGCTTGGGAATTCGTTGGTGAGCATCATCGTCGTCAAGATATAATTAGATTCAGGCTTACAGATAAAAACATGAATGTTTACGATGGTAAATCTTGGTTCTGCAAGGATGCCGAAACAGACGCATCCGATACACATAAGGATATTTATCCAATATATCAAGACTTTATTGATGCTAACAAAAATTTAAAACAAAACTCCGGGTATTAACTAATAAGAACCAATTAGCAATTCTATTCCTAGCTTCGACTTCCAATTTATTTTAGAGGTTGAGGCTGGGAATTACTATCTAGCTAATTTATTAAATAAAAGAAATATAAAATTCATGAAAAACATTATAACAATTATTCTCTTTGCTCTTGCATGGTCCAATCAAGTTCCTGCTCAAAAAGAAGTATATAATGCACCCGGCATGGGCAACCCTATACTGCCTGGGTACTTTGCAGATCCAACTGTAAAAAAGTTTGACGATACTTATTATATTTATGCTACCACAGATGGTTGTGGAGCAGGATTCGGTCCGTCGCAAGTTTGGATGTCAAAAGACTTTAAGAATTGGATACTCCGCCCTATGAATTGGCCAAAAACACATTGGATATGGGCACCTGATGTACGAAAAGGAAGAGATGGGAAATACTATATGTACTATTGTCAACCCTGCCAGATTCTTTGTGGCATCAGCGACACTCCCGTAGGTCCATGGCAGAATATTCTTGGCAAAGAAGATTCAACCTTGATTCCTGATAGATTTGTACACAACGCAATCACTCTCGACGCCCAAAGTTTTGAGAATGACGATGGAAGTGTTTATCTGTATTGGGGCACATGGGGAATTTATAAGGGATTCGGCTGTGGTTCCGGAAAATTATCGCAAGATGGTAAAAGCTTTACAGAACTCCATTTAATTCCTAATACAGAAGCCACCGATTTTTTTGAAGCTCCCTTTATGCTAAAGCACAATGGTCTTTATTATTTTATGTATTCCTCAGGAAGTTGCCACGACCAGACTTATCGAATACAATATGCTGTAGGAAAAAGTCCACTCGGTCCATTTACCTTCGGAAAAAATAATCCCATCTTATCAACTTCAGCAGATGGTAGTATACACGGCCCGGGCCACCATAGCATCCTTCAAGTAGGCAACGACTATTATATAATCTATCATCGTCATGACAATCCCCACTCTACTCGTGGATTCCACAGACAAATCTGCGCGGATAAATTAATATTTGACGCTGATGGAAGCATCAAGAAGGTAATTCCTACACATAAAGGTATTGGTGCTTTAGCACAAGAGACAAAAGAAGAACCTAATCTTGCTTACCAATGCAAAGTGTCTGCTTCATCAACTTATAATAAGGATTTCAAACCGGAATATGCTGTAGACGATAATAACGGAACACTCTGGCGACCAGCAACAGTGGGTAAAGAATGGATACAACTAGATTTAGGAAAAGCCTGTCACATCGAAACAATTTGGACACAATTTGAATACGCGACCTCTTATTATCAATATTTGATTGAAACATCCTTAAACGGTAAATCTTGGACAACTTTCGCTGATAGAAGAAACAATCAGTGGGCCGGAAGTCCGATGATAGATAAAAAAAACGTAAAAGCACGTTATATAAGGTTAGTGACGACTGGAAACCAAAAAAACGGATATTTCGGTGCAATCTGGAACATTAAAGTATTCGGAAAGCATCCACAATCCATTCCTAAAGAATGGATAAACGAAATTTATTCAGAGAAAAACAAAATTACAAATGTAAAGCCGATAAAACAATCTCAAGGACTATTAGTTGACATCAATGCTGGTGATTATCAAATAGGTGAAAAGTTGTTGAAGATCAAAAATCGTATTGGAGGGAACTTCATTTCGCTGAAACCGGATACTTTGTCTGTTGTTGAAAATGTAGAAGGTAAATTGGCCTTTCGCTTTGACAGTGTACAAACATATCGTTCAGATTTCACACTTCCGCTATGTGATAATGCGCCCTACACAATAGACGCTTGGATTTTGAATCCCCAAATACAAGAGAATGAATGTGTAGCTGATTTTACCTCTTCCCATGATGAACTGGAAAAAATCATGTTTGTTAATGGTTCCGAAGAACGCTGCGGAGTATTAAATCATTATGGATGGTTTGAGGATGTAGGTTACAAAAAAATAAAAGACTGGGAAGGAAAATGGCAGCATTGGAGGGTCATATTTGATGGATATAAGGAGAAAGTCTATCTGCAAGACCAACTTATCAGCGAACGAGATATTCAACTTCTTGTTAAGCCTGTTGAATATGTCAGCCTTGGAAGGAATGCTGAGGAAGAGTGGCCATTTAGCGGTTACATCCATTCCTTGAAATTGTATGATAAGGTAATGGATCTAAAAGATTTGAACAAAGATTAGTAATTCATTCTTTTCCAGCAAAATATAAGCAACGCGACTAAAAGCAAAAAAAATACTCGAATCAAATCTTGTAGAGCTATGATTAACAATATTGAATCTGATTCACTTTTTGTAATCCTTACAAAGGAAAAAACAGGATTAATACTTTAAGAGGAGCTTTTTAACGCCTCATATTAAAGTTAATAAAAAAGAGAAAGAAATAGAAGAACTAAAGAACTTTTTATTATCTTTGCATTGTATATGCTAAATCTAAAGAGTAATAAACATTTAATTGATTCAATATTATGGTTAAGAAGTTGTATTTGCCATTGATGTCAATGGCACTTATTGCACTTGCATCTTGTAGCAAGATGGGCGCATTATCTTCAGAGTACTTCTCTACAACCCCTCAGGTTCTTGAGGCTGTGGGAGGTCAAGTTCCCGTTACGATCAACGGAAAATTCCCTGAAAAATATTTCAAGAAAAAAGCGATCGTTGAGGTTACTCCAGTTTTGAAATATGATGGAGGCGAGTTAACTAGTACTCCAGCAGACTTCCAAGGAGAGAAAGTAGAAGGCAACAATCAGACAATCGCTTACAAATTGGGAGGTGATTATCAGATGAAAGCTAATTTCCCTTATTCAGATCCATTAGCTAAATCTGAATTATATCTACGTTTCAAAGCTCACAAAGGAAAGAAAGTTTACGATATTCCTGATGTTAAGATTGCAGATGGTGTAATCGCTACATCACAATTGGTTTACAACACAGTAAACTCTTCTGACCCTTCTAACTCAACGAACAGTTTTGATTCACTTCCTTCATCAGAAAATGATCCTTTCCAAAAGAAGATCACTTCTGCTAAAGAGGCTAACATCAAGTTCATGATCCAAAAGGCAGAGCTTCGTGCTTCAGAGTTAAAATCTCAACAATTGAAAGATCTTAACACTACAGCTAAAGACGCAAATAAAACAGGAAAAAATCTTGAGAATGTTGAAGTATCAGCTTATGCTTCTCCTGATGGTGGTGTAAAATTGAACGACAAGTTGGCTAAACAACGTGAGTCTAACACTGATTCTTACATTAAAAAACAATTAAACAGCACTAAAGTTAAAGGACTTGCTGTTGATTCTAAATATACAGCTCAAGACTGGGATGGTTTCAAGGATTTAGTTTCAAACTCTAATATCCAAGATAAGGATTTGGTTCTACGTGTTTTATCAATGTACCAAGATCCTGCACAACGCGAAAAAGAAATCCGCAACCTTTCAACTGTATTCTCTAAATTAGCTGACGAAATTCTCCCTGAATTACGTCGTTCTCGTTTGACATTGAACTACAATGAATTAAGCAAGAAATTTGCTATCATCGATAGCATTTTCAAAGTTAATCCTTCTTCTTTGACAAATGATGAATTGCTTTACACAGGTGATTTCTTAGCTATTCAAAAGAACGATAGCAGAGCTAATGAATATTACGACAAAGCTATAGAGCTTTATCCTAATGATTACCGTGCATACAACAACAAAGCTGCTGTAGAATATGCTCAAGGCAACGTTAGTGACGCAAAAGCATTGTTGCAAAAAGCTGTATCTCTAAATTCTTCTGCTGCTGAGGTAAACAACAACTTGGGTCTAATCGCTCTTAAAGAGGGTGACTTGGCTTCTGCTGAATCTTACCTAGGAAAAGCCACAGGAGCTCCTACTTCTGCTGTTGCTCTAGGAAACTTATACTTAGCCAAAGGACAATATGACCGTGCTGAAAGTACATTTGGAGACGTGAAAACAAACAGTGCTGCTCTTGCACAAATCTTAAATAAAGATTACAGCAAAGCGAAAACTACATTAAGTGGCATTGCTACTCCTGATGCTTACACAGATTACTTAACAGCAATCTTAGGTGCTCGTACAGGCAATTCTTCATTAGCTGTTGAAAGCTTGAAGAGTGCAATCCAAAAAGATCCTTCATTAGCTAAGAGAGCTGCTAAAGATCTTGAATTTACTTCATTGGCATCGAATGCTGATTTTCAGAATTTGATAAAATAAATTCAAATCATACATATTATAAAAAGTGTCCTCAATTTTGAGGACACTTTTTTTTGCCTAAATCTGATATTATAACTATTTTTGTAAAAAATAAATTTATATGAGAATAACTTACCTTGCATTACTTATATTCATGCTTTGCAGTTGCAACAAAGGCAACAATGTTACAATCAAAGGAGACATCAGTGGAATGAAAGACTCTTTGATCTTGGCATTTGGAAACATGAACAGTAAAACCGGAGATAATGTAGATACAATTATCGCTCACAAAGGAGAATTTACATATCACACTCAAATAGAGAAACCAACTTGTATCTATCTGATATTCCCCGGCACACAAAGATGTCCGGTATTTGTCTCTCCAGGCGACGGTGTAAAGATCAAAGGTAAAGCTCCAAACTATGGTTTATTGAAAGTTAAAGGTGGTGATGATGCAAATGATTTGCTGAATGACTTCAAAGAAACAATCAAAGATTACTATAGCGATAATAAAAGAGTACAGGTAGAAGCTGAAAAATTTATTCGTGCCCATAAAGAGAACGAGGTTAGTGCATTTTTACTTGATGAATATTTCGTACAATCACCTCTCTTCTCAGTAGAAAAAATACGCACATTGATGAATTTGCTAAAAAATTCCGCTACAATTGATCCTTTGGTAAAACAAATATCAACATACTTAAATCAACGTACAGGATTAGAAGTAGGAGGCATTGCACCCATGTTTAGCAGTACTACCGATAAGGGACAAACTGTGGCTTTATCTGATTACAAAGGAAAATATGTCATCGTACATTTCTGGGCTTCATGGGAAGATAACTTTACCAACGAGGCAAACAAACTCCGATCTTTAAAAAGAAGATGCGGTAGCAAGGTCTCTTTTGTAGGCATTTCCCTGGATATGGATAGAATTTCATGGAAGAATGAAATAAAACGTGATAGTTTATCATGGCCTCAGGCATGCGATTTTTCCGGATTCGAGAGTTACATGGCACGCCAATTTGATGTGACATCAATACCATTCTATATCTTGATAGGTCCTGACGGACGTATTAAACAAAAAGGAGTTGATATAAGCATCATTCAAAATAGTCTTTCAACAATCATAAACAAAAAATAACTATTCCATCTATTCTATGCTAATAAAAGTCTTTGGCGGTGCTGTTCAAGGAGTAGACGCCACAATCATTACGATTGAAGTAAACATCAGTCGAGGGTGCCTTTTTCACCTAGTAGGTCTACCCGATTCAGCCGTAAAAGAAAGCCACGAACGAATTAAATCAGCCATTAAGTTTAATGGATATAAGTTTCCTACAGCCGATGTTATTGTGAATATGGCTCCTGCAGATATTCGTAAAGAAGGTTCTGCTTACGATTTACCTCTGGCTATAGCTTTAATGGCAGCTTCAGATCAATTAATTTCTGAAGAGCTTGACAAATATATAATCATGGGCGAACTAAGCTTAGATGGAAGTTTACAACCGATCAGAGGTGCTCTTCCTATTGCAATAAAAGCACGCGAAGAAAAATACAAAGGACTGATTGTGCCTAAACAAAATGCTCGAGAAGCTGCTGTCGTTAATAACCTGACGGTATACGGTGTAGAAAACTTAACTGAAGTGGTTAATTTTTTCAACAAAAAAGTGGAATTAGAGCCGATGGTAGTAAATACACGCGACGAATTCTTTTTACAGCGGGATGTTTTCGAATATGATTTCTCAGATGTGAAAGGACAGGAAAGCGTAAAACGTGCATTAGAAGTTTCTGCAGCAGGTGGACACAATTTGATTATGGTTGGCCCTCCTGGAAGTGGAAAATCAATGATGGCCAAATGCTTACCCTCTATTTTACCACCACTATCACTTGGGGAGAGCTTGGAAACAACTAAAATCCATTCTGTTGCCGGAACTTTAGAACAAAATACTTCATTAATATCAAATCGCCCATTCAGAAGTCCGCATCATACTATCTCTCAGGTTGCCATGACCGGAGGTGGAATTAATCCTCAACCCGGTGAAATCAGTTTGTCTCACAATGGAGTATTATTTCTTGATGAGCTACCTGAGTTTACCAGAAGCGTATTAGAGGTTCTACGGCAACCGCTTGAAGACAGACACATCTCCGTTTCCCGAATCAAGTATTCTATAGACTATCCTGCCAGCTTCATGTTGATTGCATCAATGAATCCTTGCCCGTGTGGATATTATAATCACCCAACACATGCTTGCGTTTGCACTCCTGGACAAGTTCAAAAGTACCTGAATAAAATATCCGGTCCACTGCTTGACAGAATTGACATACAAATAGAAATTGTACCTGTTCCTTTCGAGAAATTATCTGAGCAAAGGCCTGCTGAACCAAGCATTGAAATACGTAAACGTGTGATCAAAGCACGTGAGATTCAAGATGAAAGATACAAAGATTTCCCAGGAGTATATTGTAACGCCCAAATGACTTCAAAATTAATGCATAAATATGCTCAGTTAAATGAAAGTAGCACAAAGATGTTGCATAACGCAATGGTAAGAATGAATCTGTCTGCACGTGCATATGACCGTATTTTAAAGGTGTCACGAACGATTGCTGATCTTGAAGCAAAAGAGAACATAGAAATGTGCCATATAGCTGAAGCTATCAGTTATCGAAATCTTGACAGAGAGAATTGGGCTGGATAATTTATTTCTTTAAGATCTTTCGGGCAGTTTCGATAATCGTATCAATGCTTTTTTCATAATCAGATGAGGTAATATTCACTTTTACATCTGGATCAATCCCCCACTCAATATTCTCTTTGTTGACATTGAGTATCGGACTTGATGAGAATCGAACAGTCCAACCATTAGGTAACTCAGAGTTGAAAGGCAGTCCAGATCCTCCACCGGTCTTATCACCAACAATCGTTACATTATCCAGCAATGACATTGAATTTACAAAATCATTAGTTGCACTGTAACTTCTCCTGTTGGTAAGTACACACACTTTTTTTTGCCATCTTACATTACTTGACGGATCAAGATAAATAGGATATGGATCAGAAAAATCACTATGACCCGTACCTGTTTTATGCTGTATATAACCTGTTAATATTTTCGCATTGGTAAAACGACAAGCGAGCTTTGTCGCATTAGTCATTGTGCCTCCACCGTTATTACGTACATCTATTATAAGCCCATCACAAACAGCAAGATTACTTAATATTTGATCAAGGTTCCCTTCACCTACAGCATCCTCAAAACTCGAATAATACACATATCCAATATTGTCGTCCAGAATGCAATATTTAACCCCTCCAGCAATTTTATAGGTAGTCTTTAAATATTTTCGTTGAATGCTATCATCAAAATTCTCTGGATAATCCTCAAACCATTTCCAATAACGAGCAACATTACTTGCTGAAGAAAGATTGACATGCCCATCTTTTAAATTTGCCAACATACCTCCCAACACTTCAAACAGTCCATCATTTGTCATGCTTGGTGTAATACTTTTTGCATAGACCGTGTGGATCGAATCCCAATTGATATGTTTATAATCCAAAAAGCAATACTTCTCATCAATGATCTTCCACAATGCCTCAAAGTTGCCCGAAGGTGAGTTGCTAAACTCTTCTTCAGTCACACACGAAGTGTTGATAAGAGGCATCATTAACAGAAAAAACAATACAAAATGAAAAGTCACATGCTTCATCTTCAATAAGCTTTTAAACGTTCAGATAAACGTTGATGAACACTAGGTTTCAAAACATAAAGGTCTTTTACGAAACCTATCATAAATATATTTGACCACGTATGAGCTTTAATAGAATTGATATGAGATTGTTGCATATCAAAGACATACGAAGCTCTAATTTTAATTCTCGAAATTGGGATATCCAAAGAAACCATCTGTCTGAATGAGGGTTGGGTATAAGGCGTAGTGAAATGAACCAGATGAGAATTATGACCTAAAGTAAAGATCTCGTAATATGATTCACCATAATGAGGAGCAAACATCAAACCCACTAGTGGTATATTGGCTTGATAACGTGCCGTAAACAAGCGATTCCCTAAATAAAATTTATAAATCGCCATTCCTGATGCTGACAAATTCGCATAGAGTTTGGCTGATGCAGGATTATTCCCATTATTAAGATTATAGATAAATCCTAAATTCATATCAGCTGCAGGGCCTACAAGAAATTTTAAATGATCGTTCACTTTAAATTGGTAATGAAGAGCGTATGACCAATTGACTAATCCGGAAAATGCACTGTTATCTTCTGTCGGGTTTTTTGAATATGATACATTTGCTTGAAAAATTCTCTGAGCAGAGACATGACCGGAAAAGAACTTTGTCAGATGCATCTTTTCATTCATAAAACGTACTTCCGTACCCTTATATTCCAATGGAGAAAGATATGTATCCAGAATATTGACACCTCCCACACCTATACTATTGGCTGTTGTCACCAATCGATTAGCTTCCAGACTGTCAATCTGGGCATAGCCCCTTGAAAAAAAAGCCAAGAAGCCTAATATAAGTAATACCTTTCTCATACATTTTTTAGTTGTCAAACAATTTCATTTGACCTGTTATTTCATCTACTATATCATCATCACTTTTGCCTGCATCCGGATCAAGATTTTCTGATTCATCATCTTCCGATGTATCATTTTCGCTTGTCTCATTTGACTCAAGATATTGTGTAGGTTCGAGTTCGTTGATTGTCTCTACTTCCCATGTAGCAATTCGTTTTCCTTTAGCTTTGTAACTTTTCACACCAATAAAATCAACAGCCTGTATATCCAGCGTAGCCCGTGAACTGTCTTTACCACCAAAGACAATCTCAAGATGCGGGAATGACTCATCGGTCAAAAGCAACAACTTTGTGTCCGAATTCTCTCCCAAATAACTTTGAGGACGACTTGTTTCTTCGAACGTAAAACGCTTTAAATAAGGATATCCTTGCTGATCAGCATCAAGAAGTCCTACCGTCCAAACTTTACTGGGATCAAATTTTTCAAGAATAATTATATTATCTTGGTAATGGTTGCTTAAATCGAAGTTTGTCATATAAAACGTTCCGTCGTTCTGAACAACCAAGATCTTATCATCACTTTGAAACTCTCCTAAATATTCTCCACGATTATCATAATTTAATCGTAGGATATCTCTATCAAACCAAACTTTACGACCACCCAATGTTGATCCGCCTTTCTGCTTCAATACAACTTTATGTACGGCACATTTAGTCATGATGTTACCGATAGAGTTACGTCCCTTTATGGCCAGTTGACTAAAATCTTCTTCAAAGACAATGCGCCTTATTCTTGGATTAGGTTTTAATGTCACTTTGATAACTTCAGCCTCACCATTTGAATTAGCACTGAAATACATGACCCGCGAATCTTTGGTACCTTTGGTCAAATCATATTCACGATCACGAGTTAAACTTGTGACATTGAAACGCTTCATATAGTAAACGCCATTCGATCCATCTCGGTAAACAACATTATAAATTGTACGTTTGTCGTTTCGCTTAAAGACGTTCAAATAAATAACATTTTTCCCTACAAATAGCTTATCTTGAACCTTGGTAATCTTATATTTGCCATCGCGATAAAACAGAATCACATCATCAATTTCACTACAGTTTGCTACAAACTCATCTTTCTTAAGACTAGTACCAACAAATCCTTCTTCACGATTGACATAAAGTTTTTCATTTGCCTCAATTACTTTTGTGGCTTCAATCGTATCAAAACTGCGAATCTCAGTGAGTCTTTGAGAATTCTTACCATATTTCTTTTTCAACATCTCAAACCACTCAATCGTATAATCTACAATATGCTCAAGATGATCATCTATTATTTCAATTTCTTGCTTGTATTTAGCAATCGACTCATCAGCTTTATCACTATTGAATTTAAGAATACGCTCCATCTTGATTTGCATCAATCTGAGAATATCGTCTTTTGTAACTTCACGAATCATCAAAGGATAAAACGGAGTTAATCGATCATCAATATGCTCACAAGCTATATCCATTGTGGCTGCTTGCTCAAATTCCTTGTCCTTATAGATTCTCTTTTCGATGAATATCTTTTCTAATGAAGCAAACTGAAGAGCTTCGTTTAATTCATCTTTTTTTATCTCAAGTTCTCGATAAAGAATATCACGCGTTTTATCTGTTGAATGTTTTAGCACAGTGCTCACATTCAAAAAGTGAGGTTTCTTATTATCAATTACGCAGCAATTAGGCGAAATGTTCACTTCACAATCAGTAAAAGCATAAAGAGCATCTATTGTCTTATCACTTGATGCTCCTGGGGCAAGATGTAAAAGAATTTCTACGTGAGCAGCAGTATTATCATCTACCTTACGTACTTTAATTTTCCCCTTTTCAACCGCACGTAAAATTGATTCAATCACCGTGCCGGTCGTTTTGCCATAAGGAATTTCAGTGATAGCCAAAGTCTTGTTATCAATCTTCGATATCTTTGAACGTACTTTCACCACTCCTCCACGCTCCCCATCATTATAACGACTGACATCAATACTGCCACCTGTTTGAAAATCAGGATAAATATGGAATTCTTCTCCTCTTAAATAGCAAACAGAAGCATCACAAATTTCATTGAAATTATGGGGCAATATTTTTGACGATAATCCTACTGCAATTCCTTCGACTCCTTGAGTTAGAAGTAAAGGAAATTTTACAGGAAGGGTGACCGGTTCTTTATTTCTACCATCATATGACTGTTGCCATTGAGTGGTTTTAGGGTTAAAAACGACTTCTAATGCAAATTTTGACAGACGCGCTTCAATGTAACGAGGAGCAGCAGCACTGTCACCCGTTAAGATATTACCCCAGTTACCCTGGCAATCAATCAATAAATCCTTTTGACCCAATTGCACTAGGGCATCACCGATTGAAGCATCACCATGAGGGTGATATTGCATCGTATGTCCGACAATATTCGCAACTTTATTATACCTACCATCATCCAACTGCTTCATCGAATGTAAAATACGACGTTGAACAGGTTTTAACCCATCATTAAGATGTGGTACAGCACGTTCCAGAATCACATATGAAGCATAATCCAGAAACCAATTTTGATACATTCCGGAAAGCTGATGAGCCACACTTCCGTCAGTTGTTTCTATTGGTTTATAATCAGAATGATCATTTGATTGATCATTCTCTTCCATATCGTTATCTTTATCTTTTATTTCGTCGCTCATATAAATTTTCTAATTAAAGGCAAAAATACAAATATAATTGAAAAAATCATGTAACTTTGCGCTTAAATTACTCGTAGACAATAAAATAATAAAATAAATATGGCACAAGAAGACGTTTTTAAAAAGATCGTATCTCACTGCAAAGAGTACGGCTTTGTGTTCCCGTCAAGTGAAATATACGACGGTTTAGCAGCTGTATACGATTACGGCCAAATGGGTGTTGAATTGAAAAACAATATAAAAAAATATTGGTGGGATTCGATGGTTCGCTTACATGAAAATATTGTTGGATTGGACTCATCCATTTTCATGCATCCTACTATTTGGAAAGCCTCAGGCCACGTTGATGCATTTAATGACCCATTAATTGATAACAAAGACTCAAAAAAACGTTATCGTGCTGATGTTCTGGTTGAAGATCAAATCGCTAAATACGAAGATAAAATTGAAAAAGAAATTGCTAAAGCTGCGAAGAAATTCGGTGACACGTTTGACGAAGCAAAATATCGTGAAACCAATCCTCGTGTAATAGAGCATGTAGCCAAGCATGACGCTTTAGTTGAAAGATATAAGAAAGCAATGAACAGCAATGATCTCAATGAGTTGAGAGAAATCATTGTAGATGAAGAAATCGTATGCCCAATCAGCGGTACACGCAACTGGACAGATGTGCGTCAATTCAATTTGATGTTTTCTACAGAAATGGGATCTACAGCTGATGGAGCAATGAAAATATACTTACGCCCTGAAACTGCTCAAGGTATTTTTGTCAACTACTTAAACGTACAAAAGACCAGCCGAATGAAGATTCCTTTCGGTATTGCACAAATAGGAAAAGCATTCCGTAATGAGATTGTTGCTCGCCAATTTATTTTCCGCATGCGTGAATTCGAACAAATGGAAATGCAATTCTTTGTTCGTCCCGGCACAGAAATGGAATGGTTTAAAAAATGGAAAGAAACGCGTATGAAATGGCATCAAAACTTGGGGTTCGGAGCTGATCACTATCGCTTCCATGATCACGAGAAACTAGCTCACTATGCAAATGCCGCTACTGATATTGAATATAAAATGCCTTTTGGATTTAAAGAAGTAGAAGGTATCCATTCACGTACCGATTTCGACTTATCTCAACATGAAAAGTTCTCTGGAAAGAGCATCAAATATTTCGATCCCGAATTGAACGCTAGTTATACTCCCTACGACATTGAAACATCCATTGGAGTTGACCGTATGTTCCTTTCAATTCTTTTTGCTTCCTACAAAGAAGAGACATTGGAGAATGGTGAAAGTCGTGTTATGTTAAAAATACCGGCAGCATTAGCTCCTGTGAAATTGGCCGTTTTGCCACTGATCAAGAAAGATGGTTTACCTGAAAAGGCACAAGAGATCATGAACACCATGCGATTCCACTTCAACTGTCAATATGATGAGAAAGATTCTATTGGTAAACGTTATCGTCGTCAAGATGCTATCGGTACACCATACTGTGTAACCATAGACCATCAGACATTAGAAGACAATGCTGTAACACTGAGAAATCGTGATACAATGGAACAAGAACGCATTAACATTGACAATTTGTTGAATATTATTGAAGACAAAGTCAGCATGACAAGTTTGCTTAAGAATTTAATCTAATAATATAGCTTATCTTAAATAAAGCGAGGTTATCTTATCATAACCTCGCTTTATTTTTCTCCATTTTCGTGTTTAGATTTAGATCTATATACACGAAAAAAATGAGTAGATCTCAATATCCATTCTTATTTAAAAATAACTGCAATCCTTTTTTCACGGAGCTCAAACCAAATTGCTCTACCTTTATTTCTGAAAGAGGAATAAACTGCAATTTTGCGACATCATCATGTGCTTGAGGGACAATCCAGTTTTGTATTTTACAAAGAAAAAACATGTCAAGTGTTTGCACTTCAAACTCCGAATAAATATATCTATTAGGCAAAGAGAAAAGATAAGTAGCTTCACCAACGGTTAAATCAGTCTCTTCTTTCACCTCACGTATAATGCCTTCTTCACCTGTTTCATCCATATCTACAAAACCACCAGGCAAATCAAACGTACCTTTGGCAGGGTTGTTTGCTCTACGGCACACTAATAATTCATTCTTATCATTCAAAATGAAAGCAACTGTAGCAGAGCTAGGATTAAAATAATAAGTAAATCCACACGCTTCACAATGCTTCGACTTGAAATTGTGAATTACAAAACGGTCTGAACCGCATTTAGGGCAGTAATGAAATGACTCAAAAGGATGGTTTTTACACATAGCTAGTTTGTATTTGGTTAAATGGAAAAAGAGAGTCCACAACAATCATTGTAAACTCTCTCTGCTCTTCGAGTAGGACTTGAACCTACGACCCTCTGATTAACAGTCAGATGCTCTAACCAACTGAGCTATCGAAGAATATGCATTTTGAGAAATTGATGGCTCTTCGAGTAGGACTTGAACCTACGACCCTCTGATTAACAGTCAGATGCTCTAACCAACTGAGCTATCGAAGAATGTTATTTTTCCCAAATGCGTTGCAAAAGTAATAGGTTTTATTGAAATAAACAATATCTTTGCAGAAAAAAATTCATAAATGGAGAAAATAATTGGAATTGGTAACGCTTTAACCGACATTCTTGCAGTACTAAAAGATGATACGCTACTGGAATCAATGGAACTTCCAAAGGGAAGTACACAGTTTATTGAAAAAGAAAAGCTATCTGATATTCATAGTATATTTTCCTCAATGGATACGAAACGTGTACCTGGAGGATCTGCTGCAAACACGGTTCGTGCATTAGCAAATATGGGGTCTCATACCGGGTTTATAGGAAAGGTTGGACATGATGAAACGGGTGATTTCTACCTAAACAGCTTTCATTCTTTAGGCATCGAAACTCTATTCAATTATTCCGAACTTCCCTCTGGCATTGCATCCACATTCATTTCTCCTGATGGAGAGCGTACATTTATTGATTACCTTGGAGCTGCGTCAACATTAGACTGTAAAGATATTTCTGAAGAAATTTTAAGTGGATATTCTTACATGTACGTCGAAGGGTATCTTGTTCAAAATCATGAAATGATCACCCATGCCTTACAGTTGGCGAAGAAAAATGGATTGACGGTATGTCTTGATTTATCAAGTTACAATATCGTTGCTGCTGATCAGGATTTCTTTACTGATCTTATTAAAAATTACGTGGATATTGTCTTTGCAAATGAGGAAGAAGCAAAGGCTTTTACAGATAAAGACGGACGTGAAGCTCTCGACGATATAGCAAGCAAATGCAGCATTGCAGTTTTGAAAGTCGGCGCCAAAGGATCCTACATCAAAAAAGGTTCGGAAGTAGTATATGTTGAAGCATTAGCAAATGTAAAAACAGCAGATACAACGGCTGCAGGCGATTATTATGCAGCCGGATTCTTGTTTGGACTCACTCATGGATATAATCTAGCAAAATGTGGTGCAATCGGCTCTTTACTTGCGGGCAATGTCATTGAAGTGATCGGCTCAACGCTATCTGATGCAAGATGGGACTCAATAAAAGAGCAAATAAAAGAATTATCATAATGAAAAAACTTAACTACAAGTATTTCTCAGTAATCATATGCTTGTTACTGGGGATTTCGGTTTCAGTTTTCGGTGATGGAGGCGGCAAAAAAACGTTTGATAAGAGTAAAAATCTTGATCTATTCAATGCCGTTTACAAGGAAGTTGATCAGAATTATGTAGATTCTATAGATCCTTCCAAGACGATTACCATAGGCATAAATTCTATGCTGGAATCACTTGATCCTTATACCAATTACTTCACTGAAGATGAAGCGAAAGACTTTAGTTCACAGATAAAAGGCAATTATGGCGGCATTGGTGCTGTTATCACTCCTTATAAAGGGCAAGTTGCCATAGCAGAACCTTATGAGAATATGCCGGCAGCGAAAACGGGACTTAAAGCTGGAGACATATTGCTTGAGGTAGACGGAAAAACGGTTAAAGGACTCAATACCGGCGATGTAAGCGAACGATTACGTGGTCTGGCTGGAAGTAGCTTTACTATCAAAGTGCAACGTCCTGGATCTCCAAAGACATTGACATTTAAAATGGTTAGACAATCCATACAAATCCCTGCTGTACCTTACTATGACATGATTGATTCAAACACCGGCTATATTTTACTAAGCTCTTTTACCGGACAGCCTTCGAAAGAATTTAAAGAAGCTTTCCTGGATCTTAATAAAAGAGGAATGAAATCTTTAGTAATAGACCTTCGTAATAACGGAGGAGGATTGCTGGATGAAGCCGTTGATATTGCTAATTATTTCTTGCCTAAAGGCAAAGAAGTGGTGTCTACTCGCGGACGAATCTCTCAATCAGGCCGAATATATAAAACCAGCTCGGACCCATTAAATACCGAGATGCCTGTTGCCGTAGTAGTAAACAGTGGTAGTGCCTCTGCATCGGAAGTTCTTTCAGGAGCTTTACAAGATTATGATCGTGCAGTAATTATCGGCGAACGCACCTTTGGAAAAGGATTAGTACAAACAACTCGTAGCCTACCTTATGGCGCTGCAATCAAAATAACCACAGCTAAGTACTATACACCAAGCGGTCGTTGCGTACAAGCCATTGATTACAAACATCGTAATCCGGATGGAAGTGTCGGACGCATTCCTGACAGTTTGACCAACATATTCCACACCACAGCGGGACGCATTGTTCGTGATGGAGGTGGCATCACTCCGGACTTTAATGTGAAAGAGAAGAAAATGCCCAATTTGCTTCTTTATTTGACAGATGGGCTAGATGATAAAAAGAATGTTTTTGACTTTGTTACTCAATATTGTCAACAACATCTATCAATCGCACCGGCAAAAGAGTTTGAATTATCTGATGATGATTATAACGCATTTAAAGAACAGTTGAAAAAGAACAATTTTACGTATGACCGACAGAGTGTGAAAATGCTAAAGGACTTACGCGAAATGGCTGACTTTGAAGGCTATCAAGATGCAAAACCCGAACTGGATTCACTTGAGAAGAAGTTTAATCACAATCTTGATCAAGATCTGAATTACTTCAAGAAAGATGTTAAGAAAATGATTGCAACAGAGATTCTTAGCAGATATCAATATCAAAAGGGAGCAATTATTGAGGAATTAAAAGGGGATGATGATTTGCAAAAAGCAATGGAAGTATTACACGATAATGCATTGTACAAAAAGACATTGTCTGCATCGGATGCAAAAGCAAAATAATCAATAACATTATAATAAAAGAGTGTATATCCGATAAAGACATACACTCTTTTTATTTTATCTCTTACACAAGGTCTCTACTTCCAATCACCATTCGCTTTTATCAGTTCAATAAGGCGATCAACAGCTTCTTCCGCAGGAATATTTCGTTGTACACATTCTTTCTTCTTATATAATGATACTTTCCCCGGTCCTGCACCGACATAGCCATAATCAGCGTCAGCCATCTCTCCCGGACCATTTACAATACATCCCATAATTCCTATCTTCAAACCTTTTAATTGCGATGTAACAGCTTTAATACGGGCAATGGTCGTTTGTAAGTCGTACAGTGTTCTACCGCAACCGGGACATGAAATATATTCAGTCTTGGTTGTACGCAATCTGCCTGCCTGTAGGATTCCGAATGCTGTAGCATCAACAATTGCATGACTGACAGGTCCATTGTTGTGAATATATAAACCATCAGTAAATCCATCAAAAACAAGTGCACCCATATCTGCAGCAGCCTTTATCTGTAGGTCTTCGGCCGTCTGCTCTGCATAATGTTGAAAGAAGACCACCGGATTCATAAGCTTTTCAATCATCATTTGGTGTACAAATGCACGGTGCTCTCCTACTCTGTTTGTATGATCGCTTTGTGCAATTATTACCACTTCAGGATGATATTTCAGACACGCAATCACCTCTTCATTTATCATGACGCAGGGTAAGAACAAGAACTTGACATCTGCATTAATCATTGATATAGCTATCGTATCCTTGTAATTGAATGCAGGATAAACATTCTTTTCGTCTTCCCATACATCTGCATCCAAAATATAACAAACACCTTCTTCACGGTGCTCTGGTAATGCTCTGCCTGCATAGATATAGTCAGGATGAAGAACAGGATCAAGTTCCTTATTATCATCCATTCTATCAGCTATCACTACAGGTACATTCGTTCCACCAATATTCTTTACAGCTTGAGTCTTGCGACGTGCCGGTGCTTCATAATTAAAGCCCTCAGCTACATCACCCGGAATGTAAAGATGGCCTTGTCGTTTACTTATATAATCTGCAAGTTTCTTTGCAACAGGTATCTCATTTTCGGGAGCCTCAGAGAGTGATACTCTGATCGTATCGCCTATGCCATCGCTTAACAACGCACCTATTCCCAAGGCCGATTTTATACGACCATCTTCTCCATCACCCGCTTCAGTAACCCCTAAATGCAAAGGAAAGCTCATTTCTTCCTTCTCCATCACATTTACAAGTAAACGGACAGTCTGCACCATCACCACCGTGTTAGAAGCCTTTATGGAAATAACCACTTCATTGAACTTCTCATCTTTACAAATGCGAAGGAATTCCATGCATGACTCCACCATACCTGCTGGTGTATCGCCATAACGTGACATGATACGATCGGATAACGACCCATGGTTTACTCCTATTCTAACTGCGGTATGATTCTCTTTGCAAATATTCAGAAAAGGGATAAATCTATCTCTTATCCGTTGTATTTCCAATGCATATTCTTCGTCGGTATATGTGAGCTGACGAAATGTACGTGCAGGATCTACATAATTCCCCGGGTTGATACGTACAGCCTCAGCATAATTTGCAGCTACATCTGCAACGTGTGGATTGAAGTGAACGTCTGCAACCAATGGCACCATACAACCGTTACGGCGTAATTCTGCATTGATATTACGCAAGTTCTCTGCTTCACGAATACCTTGTGTTGTAAGACGTACATATTCGCATCCTGCCTCTACCATCCGATATATCTGCGACACGCAGGCTTCAGTATCATTCGTGTTGGTATTGGTCATCGATTGCAAGCGAACAGGATTATCGCCCCCCATCGGTACATTACCCACATTCACTACCTTCGACTCACGACGGGCATAATTGAACAGGTCCATGCTCAATTCGTTTTAAATTTGAATTTCACTTCTTTCAACTCAGCATTTGCTTTTGTTATCTTATCTTTCAGGCCATCCTTATAGTTGATAAATTTCGCTTCAATAGCTGTGTCTGTAAGTGAAAGCATCTGTACAGCCAATATAGCTGAATTCAATGCTGCATTTACTCCTACAGTGGCAACAGGTATTCCCGGAGGCATTTGCACAATGGCCAATAAAGCATCCATTCCATCAAAGGATGACTTGATAGGTACGCCGATAACAGGCAATGGCGTTTGAGCAGCAATCACTCCAGGTAAATGCGCAGCCATACCGGCAGCGGCTATGATCACTTTTATACCACGAGTCTTTGCATTTACAGCAAACTCGGTAACAGCTTCTGGTGTACGATGTGCTGAAAGCGCATTTATTTCAAACGGAATTTCCATTTCATCAAGAAATTTGGCAGCCTTTTCCATGACAGGAAGATCTGATGTACTGCCCATAATAATACTAATTACTGGTGTCATACTTTTATCTATTATATTTCTTATAAACAAGTCTTTATTCTCACAAATCAATAGTATAATATTCCATACAAAGTAGCAATGAATCCCACGCTAAATCCGGCTATTACTTCACCCAATGTATGATGTTTCCGCACGATACGAGCTGTTCCCAGCGAACCGGACAAAAGAATGAAAAAGCTCAACCAAAACAAGGGATTATAGTTGAACATCATGCTGAAAGCTATAAGTCCGCCAACAACTCCTCCACAAGCAATCATATGCTCACAGATCTTCCAACGAACATTGGTTATCAATCCGATGATCATTGACAGAATTGAAGCCAGAATGATTCCTGACATATACGAGGGCATTCTCAATCGGTTCATCATGATAAAGCAAGCCAAGTAACTGATAATGGAAATAGCCCATGGTACATAGCGTTTCTTGCGGTCACGAAATGCACGTATTCCCCATCCATTCATTTTCCGAAAGATAAATATGCCCAATGCCGGAAGCAATATCGTGAAGGCAAAGACAACGCTTAAAACCAGAAAGCGATAGCCTAACGGGAGCATATTCAAATACGTAAAAATAAAAAGTACTACATAAGCTAAAAAAGGAACCATAAATGGATTAAATATAGCTGAAATTAGCCGCGACGCTTTATACAAAGATAAATTCTTCATATACAGTCTTTCCTTCTCAAAAACATTCTCTTTCATTTTCTTAATCGTGCAACCGGGATATTCAGTTGCTGTCTGTATTTTGCCACTGTACGCCGAGCAATAGGGAACCCTTTTTCATTCAAGATTTCCTTGAGTTCATCGTCGGTTAAAGGCTTTTTCTTATTTTCTTTTTCAATTTCTTCTTTTAATATATGACGGATCTCACGTGCCGACATCTCTTCTCCACCTTCAGTGACGAAACCATCACCAAAGAAATGTTTCAGCGGGAAAATGCCATAATTCGTCTGTACATACTTGCTGTTACTTACCCTTGATATTGTTGAAATATCCAGATGTGTACGTTCAGCTACATCTTTTAGGATCATAGGCTTTATCAACGATGAATCGCCATCCAAAAAGAAATCATGCTGTATATCAACTATTGCCTGCATAGTCACCATCAACGTATGTTGCCTTTGACGTATGGCATCAATAAAACCTTGCGCGGCATCCATCTTTTGTTTCAGAAACGTCATAGAATCTTTTCGATCTTTTGACATTTTTGATTTATTACGGACGAAATCATTCATCATTTCCATATAATCACGACTCATCCTCAGAGGAGGAACGTTACGGTCGTTCAAACTGATGCTGATAGATCCATCATCAAACGTTTCAATGGTGAAATCCGGAATGATCGTCTGATTGGCCTTACCAAGAGCTTCACTCAATGAGCTTCCCGGCCTTGGATTAAGATGCGTCAATTCACCAATTGCTTTATGAAAATCATCTTCGCTCAAATTGAGACGCTGTATGATCTTATCCCAATGCTTGCGAGTAAACTCGTCATAGCAGCGAGTTAATATGTTGCGCATATCATCTGTCAATTGGGACTTCTCGCGACGATCGATTTGCAAAAGCAAACACTCCTGCAACGAACAAGCTCCGATACCGGCCGGATCAAAGCTCTGAATCACTTTCAGCACCTTATCCACTTCCGAACGCGTTGTTTCAAGCTGATTATATATAGCCAGTTCATCAACCAATGTGTCTATCTTCTTTCGCAACAAACCATCATCATCAAGCGAACCAACCAAATACTTTCCTATTTCATAGTCCTTTTCGCTTAATTCCTGCTCGCCCAGTTGTTCATTCAGTTTCTCATAAAATGAAGTAGCATCTGAAAACGGAATATCTTCTGCCCTTGTAGGTTGAGTACCATTATTTTGACGCAACTGATAATCGGGGATTTCATCCGGTGATGCGTAATCATCAAGGACACTTTCTTCCGGTGATGTATCACTCTCATCGGATTTCTCTGAATAACTGTCATCCTCCTCTCCTTCCGACGAATCGTCAGGTCCTTCCTCAAGAACCGGATTGTCCTGTAATTCGGTACGGATACGATCTTCAAATTCAAGAGTGGGCAATTCTAGCAACTTCACCACTTGAATTTGCTGAGGAGAAAGCGTCTGTACCATCTGCTGCGACTGCTTCTGTATCTGACGGAATTCTTGAGCCATACCTATTTTATTCTTGAATTAATTTCCGAGTACAAAATTAAATAATTATATTCAAAATGGTTACAGTTTGCTTCTTTTTAATATTAATATTTAAAACTACTTCCTCCCATGAATTCACGCATTAATGAAGTTGGAGGCATTTCGGAATCTTGTATAGGTGTAAAATAGTCTATGAAATTAAGCAAGCGCACAGCTTCTGCATATTCCGGACAATTCTCCATCACTTGACGCAGGATCGGCTCGGCATGACGGCGCATAACGGCAAATTCAAACAACATGGATGAATTAAACATTACATCGGCATTCTCCTGATAAGGAAAGATCCATTTGTCCTCACCGGCACGTACATCCGGCCAGCGAGCAATTGTCTCACGGGCTGAATAACCGCGATAGTTGAAATCACGTATAATGCGCCTTAATAAGCGATTATCAGTTGTCGGTATCCAATTGTGATCATCCAACGACATGGAGGTCAAAGCAGATACATAGATCTTGAATTTATTTTCGTCGGGTATAAGCGGGGTTAACTCCGGATTTAATCCATGATTGCCCTCTAATATCAGAATTGTTTTATCATCAATTCTAAGTTTGTCACCCTTATACTCTTTCACACCTGTTACAAAATTATAGCGCGGCAATTCCACTTCTTCCCTATTCAGCAAAGCCTGCAATTGATTGTTGAACAACTTCAGATCCAATGAATACAATGATTCATAGTCATAGTCGCCTTTGGCATCACGAGGCGTTTCCACTCGATTAACAAAATAATTGTCTAATGATATTGGGTAGGGTTTCAGCCCATTTGCCATCAATTGAATGGAAAGACGTTTACTGAATGTGGTCTTGCCTGAAGAGGATGGGCCTGAAATCAGCACCATCTTTACGGATCCATGTGCCTTGATTGCATCAGCTATTTGAGCAATCTTCTTTTCCTGTAAGGCTTCTGCCACGTTTATCAAATCAGTTGCATAACCTTTGCTACATGCTATATTGAAATCTCCCACATTGCTCAATCCCATGATTTCATTCCATCGGATAAACTCACGAAAGACATCCAACATTTTGTTTTGAGTAATTACGGGTTTCAATTGATCGGGGTTCTTCCTTTCAGGCACCTGCAACAATAGTCCTCCATCGTATTTCACTAAATCAAATACTTTCAGATATCCGGTGTTTGGAACAAGACTTCCATAAAAATAATCGGCATAATCATCAAGTGTATAGTAGAATGAGTAAAGCGAGCCTGAGGTTTCCAATAAACGAGCCTTATCAACCATACCACGATCGGTAAACATCCTCACAGCATCACTTGTATGACATTGCAGTCGATGGAAACTTCTCTTTTCGCTGACGATCTCCAGCATTCTGCCTTTAAGACGTGCAATATCCTCTTCCGTTTCAGTGCGCCCTATCTTCAGTCTACAGAAATAGCCGTTACTTACAGGATGCTCTATCAATATCTTTCCTTCGGGAAACAAGTCATAGACGGCTTTGCATAACACAAAACAGAGCGAACGCACATAAGTGCGCATTCCCGAAGCATCTTGCAGAGTCAAAAACTCTACATCCTTATTATCAAAAACTCTGAAATTAAGTCCTTCTGAACGGTTGTTTACTTTAGCACTTACTACGTCATAAGGTGATTGGAGATCGAACGCGTTATATATATCAAAAAGTTTTGTTCCTATTGCAAAATCTTTATATTTACTGTTATTCTTGCAACAAACCTGCAGCATCTTCTTCATTCTGGTTTTCTTTTATCATTATAATTCCTAGTGGTAAATATAGCAAAGAAACAGAAAGATGTCAAGAAATAATCAAGTTTTAAACGGATGCAATATCCATTTTATGATTTTTTAAAGCTCATTGCTTCGTTAGTGTTATTTTCCTCCTACAATGCATCAGGTTGTATTAAGCTATGGAATCTATTGATTTCCGCTGGGTATTTTGCGGATTGCTATAGTGCGTTTTATCGAATTCTCGTTTGCATTTTCATTTTTTACAATTGTAGAATATGTTTTCCACCCAGGTAAGAAACGTTTTTCACCTGGGTAGAAAACATTTCTTACCTGGGTAAAACAATGGACTCAAAGCCTGTAGATGATAAAATGCTCGCTATCATCCGAAGGAGTGCATGACAACCTATTCAGTACAACAGGCATTCATCTAACCCAATTGAATACATAAAGCAGAGTGACCACACTGATAATGCTCCACAAAATTACTCCCTGAACCAACGATTTAATGCCTACATTCTTCAATGTCTTACGTGTCAAGGATGCACCGATAAAGAACAAGGTGAACGTAAGGCATTTTTGTGCGAACCCGGCAATGTAATGAGTGACTGTGGGAATGCCTTGGAGCAAGTACGTGTTGATAATAATCACTGCGATAAAGAAGACAATGAACCAGGGAAGATTGATCTTCTTGCTCGAGTTTTTAAAAAGGAAAGAGGTGACCAATGCCAAAGGAACAATCCACAATGCACGGGTCAATTTGATAGTTGTTGCGGTTTGCAAAGCAATGCTACCGCCTCCGGGGAAGTATCTGTCATAGGCGGCTCCGGCACCTACCACCGAACTTGTGTCATGAATGGCTATTGCAGCCCATGTGCCAAATTGTTGTTGGGTCAGAGCTAATGAATGCCCGATTACGGGAAAGATAAATAGCGCAATGGCATTCAATATAAACACCGTACCTAAAGCTACTGACATTTCACTGTCCTTCGCATTGATAACCGGACCTATCGCTGCAATGGCACTGCCTCCGCAAATGGCGGTTCCCGAACTAATCAGATAGGAGGTATTTCTATTTATTTTCAATAGCTTGTAACCGATCAGCCATCCGATAATCATTGTTCCGATAACGGAAACAATGGTGAATTGCATCCCTTCTTTACCTGAAGCCAAAGAGGCCTGCAAATTCATTCCGAATCCTAGCCCGACTACAGAATACTGCAACAAGTACTTCGATGCATTTTTATTAAACTTAGGGAATGCTTCGCCAAAAACTTGCGCATAAAGGAGTCCTAAGAAAAGGGCAATCGGTGGCGAAATAAGATGTGACAACGATGCTAGTTGAGGAATATAACCTAGCAACAAAAGAGAGAATAAGACCGCACTTACGATGATATAAATCACCTTTTTCTTATTCATCAACGAGTTTACAATTGTTTTCATTTCTTACTGTTTAAATTACGACTGCAAAAGTAAGATGAAAACTGCAAATATTTTCATTGTTTATTCTTATGGGCTATAACGAATAGTTATATGGTCTTGACGGCAAATCTCATGAAAAGTTCGGACAAACCTCTCTCTTCGCCCCGCTTTTGAACAAAGTCGAAGTCACGTTCCATCTTCAGTCCGTCTATGTCTACCACTTTAAATTTGCCGGAATACAACTCGCTGCTTATCGAACGGATCGAAACGACTCCCATACAATCTGAATGTTCAAGGAAAAGCTTTATACTTTCAGTACTGCCCAGATAGATCATCACATTCATTGAGGAGAGTTTCAAGTGGTGTCTTTCCAACTCCTTGACAAAGACATCCAACGTGCCCGAACCGCTTTCACGCAAAGCTAAAGGTACTTGACTGAATTGCTCAATAGAAATCTCGTCCTCACTCGCTAGTGAATTATGAGCATGAACAATCGGTACGAGTTCGTCCTTTAAAAAGGTGCTGTATTTCAATTGTGGTTGACGAATGATACCTTCAACCAATCCTAAATCTATTTTACCTGCCTGCAGCGCAGCTTCTATTTCACGCGAATTGCCGTTAATAAGCGAGACTGAAACAGCCGGGAATGCTTTGATGAACTCAGCCAATACCGGAGGCAATACATACTGCGAAATGGTTGTGCTTGCGCCAATACGCAACTCACCGCCATACTTCTGCCTGAGCGAATTCATTTCATAATCCAATCGTTGGTAATCATTGAGAATGTCTTCACTACGATCCAACAACAATTGTCCCGCTTTGGTCAACGAGATTTTATTGCCCATGCGGTTAAACAAACTTGTTTGAAATTCCGATTCCAATTCTTGAATATGACGACTGATTGCAGGCTGACTAATAAACAACTCTTGCGAGGCCTTTGTGAAGCTTAAGTTCAATGCTACACTGCGAAACACTTTTAATCTGAAATCTGTCATATCCGAATATATTGAAAGCTTAATGAATAACAATGGAAATGCCTGTTGTATATCACAAACTTAGTGAATAGTTTTTATTTACTGATCTTATTATCAATTATTTTTCTTTATTTTGTAAATTTGCAACTGAATAAACAATCAGATACATGGATTTTAAATATGATGTAATTGTAGTCGGTGGTGGACACGCCGGATGCGAGGCAGCGGCAGCGGCTGCAAACATGGGCGCAAAGACTTGTCTGATAACAATGGATATGAACAAAATCGCACAGATGAGTTGTAATCCTGCTGTTGGTGGAATAGCCAAAGGACAAATTGTTCGTGAAATCGACGCATTAGGTGGTTTTATGGGATTGGTCACAGATGAATGTGCTATACAATTTAGGATGCTCAACAGATCGAAAGGCCCGGCTATGTGGAGCCCCAGAGCTCAATGTGACAGAGGTAAGTACATCTGGGCTTGGCGCTCGATTCTGGAGAACACTCCCAACCTGCATATTTGGCAAGACCAAGTACGCAACATCATTGTAGAAAACGGAGAAGTCACAGGTGTGAAAACTTGCTGGAATGTAACTCTTTCCGCCAAATCGGTAGTGATCACTGCCGGAACTTTCTTAAACGGATTAATGCATGTGGGACATAATCAATGGCCAGGCGGACGTACTGCCGAACCGGCTGTTTATGATCTTACCGAGAGCATCACACAATATGGAATAAACAGTGCCCGAATGAAAACCGGCACTCCTGTGAGAATTGATGGAAGAAGTATCCACTACGATGAAATGGAGACACAGGACGGAGAATGTGATTTTCATAAATTCTCCTATATGAACACTCCTCAAAGGACGTTGAAACAACTACCCTGCTGGACAACGAATACCAATGAAGAGGTGCATAAGATCTTACAGGAAAGTTTGCCCGATTCACCCTTATTTAATGGGCAAATCAAAAGCATAGGACCGCGCTACTGTCCAAGCATTGAAACAAAAATCGTTACATTCCCCGATAAGGATCATCACCCGTTATTCCTTGAACCGGAAGGTGAAACCACGCAAGAGTTATATCTTAACGGTTTTTCTTCTTCATTGCCCATGGATGTACAAATCAAGGCATTAAAGAAAATACCTGCATTTCGTGATATAGTCATTTATCGACCGGGATATGCCATTGAATACGATTTCTTCGATCCTACTCAATTGAACCATTCGCTGGAGTCAAAAGTGATCAAGAACTTATTCTTTGCCGGACAAGTGAACGGAACAACCGGATATGAAGAAGCCGGAGGACAAGGAATGATAGCAGGCATCAATGCTGCCATAAAAGTTGGTGGTGGAGAATCCTTTGTTTTGGGCAGAGATGAAGCATATATCGGCGTACTTATTGATGATCTGGTTACGAAGGGTGTAGATGAGCCTTATCGCATGTTCACCAGTAGAGCCGAATACCGAATACTATTGCGTCAAGATGATGCAGATGTTCGATTAACAGGAAGATCACATGAAATAGGCTTGGCAAAACAAGATAGATATGATCTGCTTTGCAATAAGAAAGAAAACATTGAGAAGATTATAGATTTTGCAAAGAACTATTCCATTAAAGCGGATCAGGTAAATGCTGCGCTTGAGAATTTAGGAACCACTCCTCTACGACAAGGCTGCAAGCTAATTGATCTGATTAATCGTCCACAACTTAATCTTAACAGCATTGCAGACATCATTCCTGAATTCAAAAACATTCTGGACAATATAACAGATCGCCACGATGAAATAATTGAAGCGGCTGAAATCAGAATTAAGTATGCGGGATACATTGACAGGGAAAAGCAGATCGCAGATAAAATAGAGCGTCTGGAAAACATTAAGATCAGAGGTAAGTTTGATTACGCAAACCTAAAGGCTATTTCAACAGAAGCTCGTCAGAAACTAATAAAAATAGACCCTGAAACAATAGCTCAGGCAAGTAGGATACCAGGCGTATCGCCCAGTGATATCAACGTTTTATTAGTTCTCAGCAGGAAATGAGAAGGTACGTTTCACGTGAAACAATAGAAAGAAGTAAAACCATTTAATAAATTGATTATGAGTAAAGAGAGTTTAGCAAAAAGCATAAGAAATATACCGGACTTCCCAAAGAAAGGAATACAGTTCAAGGATGTGACTACTCTATTCAAAAGCGCAGAATGCCTCAAAGAATTATCAGACATCATGTATGAGATGTATAAGGATAAAGGTATAACAAAAGTGGTGGGTATAGAATCAAGGGGATTTATTACCGGTCCCATATTAGCAACCAGAATCGGTGCAGGATTTGTTCCGATAAGAAAGCCCGGTAAACTACCCGCCGATACGATAAGCAAAAGCTACGAGAAAGAATATGGAACAGATACCATAGAGATTCACAAAGATGCTATAGATGAGAATGACATCATCTTGCTGCATGACGACCTCTTGGCTACAGGTGGCACAATGAAAGCTGCATACGACCTTGTAAAGGAATTCCATCCTAAAAAGATCTATACGAATTTCATTATTGAATTGAAAGGATTAAATGGCAGAGACGTATTCCCTGCAGATGCCAACGTAGATTCAATTCTCTATTTATAATTCTCCAACTTAAAACAGTTCTATGAAAATAGCTGAATATCTTAAAGGTATCATTGATAATCTACCTGAAAGTCCGGGATGCTACCAATACTTGAATGATGAAAAGACAATCATTTATGTTGGTAAGGCCAAGAACTTAAAACGCAGGGTATCATCGTATTTTCATAAAGAAAACCAACCCATCAAAACCAGGATGCTGGTTAAAAACATCCGAGATATTCGATACATCGTAGTAAGCACTGAAGAAGATGCCTTACTACTTGAGAATAACCTGATAAAGCGGTATAAGCCACGATATAACGTACTATTGAAAGATGACAAGACCTACCCTTCAATATGCGTTACGAATGAATATTTTCCACGGGTATTCAAGACAAGAAAGGTTCTGCGTAACGGATCGACTTATTTCGGTCCTTACAGTCATTTGGGGTCAATGAACTTTGTGTTGGATCTGATAAAGAAGCTATACCAACTACGTACATGCCGCTTGCCACTAACGCCGGAGAACATTCGCAATGGTAAGTTCAAGGTGTGTTTGGAATATCATATAGGTAATTGTCTAGGGCCGTGTGTAGGGAATATAAATCATGATGAGTATGCAAAAGATATTGAAGAGATAAAAGAAATCCTCCGCGGCAATACCAAAGAGTTAGGCAAAACGATGTACGATGAAATGATGAATTATGCCGTAAAGATGGAATTCGAGAAAGCGGAAACAACCAAAAAGCATTATGAATTATTAGAGTCATATCGTTCAAAATCACAAGTGGTAAGCAATCTTATCCACAATATCGATGTATTTTCGATTACAGCAGAAGAGAAAGTAGCCTATATCAACTACTTGCACATCAATAACGGGTGCATTAATCAGGCTTTTACATTCGAATATAAGAAGAAACTGAATGAGACGGAGGAAGAACTGCTTAGCCTCGGTATTGTTGAAATGCGTGAAAGGTATAAAAGTAACTCTAAAGAGATTATTATCCCCGTTGAAATGGACTTGGAGCTCAGTGGAATAACATTCACAATACCCAAAACAGGCGAGAAGAAGAAACTTCTTAGCTTGTCGGAAATGAACGTAAAGCAATATAAGATGGATCGTTTAAAGCAAGCGGATAAACTGAATCCTGCACAGAAAATGATGCGTTTATTAAAAGAAATTCAGGAAGATCTGAAGTTAAATAAGCCTCCTTTAAGGATAGAATGTTTTGATAATTCAAATATATCAGGAAGTGATGCGGTTGCGGGATGCGTAGTATTCACAGAAGGAAGACCTGCAAAGAAAGAATATAGAAAATACATCATCAAAACAGTTGAAGGACCGGATGATTACGCTTCTATGAAAGAGGTTGTAAGCAGACGTTACAAGAGGGCAATTGAAGAAGAATCTCCTCTGCCTGATCTGATTATCACGGATGGTGGTAAAGGACAAATGGAAGTGGTAAGGCAAGTAATTGAAGATGAATTAAAGCTGAATATACCGATAGCAGGTCTGGCAAAAGACAATAAACATCGGACAAGTGAGCTTCTCTATGGATCGCCTCCTGTGGTGGTGGGAATGAAGCAAACAAGCGGACTATTCCATTTATTGACAAGGATACAGGATGAAGTACATAGATATGCCATCGCCTTTCATAGAGATAAAAGGAGCAAACGACAAGTGGAATCTATACTTGATACGATTAAAGGTATAGGCCCTCAAACGCAAACTCTTTTACTAAAAGAATTCAAAAGTGTCAAAGGGATCATTGCCGCAAATGACGAGGATATCATCAAATTAATCGGTAAAAGCAAGGGCGAAATAATTATTGACTCACTAAAAAAAGAGTCAATAACGAATACCAATCAAGAATAATCACTATTTTTGCAATCATGAGAGTTGTAATTCAAAGAGTAAAACATGCTTCAGTAACGGTAGAAGGAAGATTGAAATCATCCATACAACAGGGACTCTTAATCCTTGTAGGCGTAGAAGAAGCTGACGACACAGAAGATATAGAATGGCTAAGCCATAAAGTGGTAAACCTGCGCATCTTTGACGATGAAATGGGTGTTATGAATAAATCGGTTAGTGAGGTAAACGGCAATATCATCATTGTGAGTCAATTCACTTTATTTGCTTCAACAAAGAAAGGCAATCGTCCTTCCTATCTGAAAGCCGGCAAGCATGAAATAACCATACCACTCTACGAGAAGTTTGTAAAAGCCGTTGAAAAGGAGCTGAACAAGCCTGTTGGAACCGGTGAATTCGGAGCCGATATGAAAGTAGAACTGCTTAATGACGGTCCTGTAACAATCGTTATTGACACTAAAGATAAAGAATAATGACTATAAAAGAAGCACAGGAAACGGTTGATAGTTGGATTAAAACCTATGGTGTGAGATACTTTAATGAACTCACAAATATGGCTATTCTAACTGAAGAAGTAGGAGAATTAGCCAAAGTAATGGCACGCAAATATGGAGAACAGTCCTTCAAAAGCGGCGAAAAAGATAATCTGGAAGATGAACTTGCGGATGTATTTTGGGTACTACTCTGCATCGCCAATCAAACCGGAACAGACCTGACAAGTGCTCTCCAAAAGAATATGGAGAAGAAAACAAATAGAGATAACCAAAGACATATTAACAATCCAAAATTAAAGAATAATGCATAATCACGAAGTTGGAAAAAGTAAATATGATGCTGCACTAAGTTTGTATAATACAACCCTGAATGATGAAGATGTTCAGGCTGCAGTAAAGAGTATTATTGAGAATAAAGTAGCTGAAAACAACACTTTAGACGTAAAGAAATTCTTATTCAGTACCATTGAGTTAACATCCCTACATACCGAAGATACGGACGAAAGCATCCTTGCTCTTACAGAAAAGGTCAATAGTTTTGTGGAGGATTACGGAGAGCTGACTAACGTGGCTACTATCTGTATTTATCCACGATTCACAAAGTTGGTACACGATTCACTGGAAGCTGACGACGTAAAGTTAGTAACGGTTTGTGGTGATTTCCCCCACTCTCAAACATACCTTGAAGTGAAAGTGGCAGAAACTGCGTTGTGTATTCAAGACGGTGCTGATGAGATTGACATTGTATTGCCTGTAGGCAAATTTCTAAGCAATGACTACGAAGGAACTTGCGATGAAATGGAAGAATTGAAAGCTGCTTGCGGCACTCACCGTATGAAAGTGATACTTGAAACAGGTGGACTAAAAACGGCTTCAAACATCAAGAAAGCATCGATCCTGGCAATGTATTCAGGTACGGATTTCATAAAGACAAGTACGGGCAAACAAATGCCGGCATCTACACCGGAAGCTGTATACGTTATGTGTCAAGCTATCAAAGAATACTACGATAAAACGGGCAGAAAAGTAGGTTTAAAGCCCGCTGGAGGCATTAATACAGTACAAGACGCACTGATACTCTATTCAATCGTAAAAGAGGTTCTGGGAGCAGAATGGATCAATAGAGACTTCTTCCGCTTAGGAACCAGTCGCCTTGCCAATCTATTACTGTCTGAGATTGTAGGTAAAGACGTAAAATACTTCTAATAAAATACCTCGATGAAATGGGTTATGACTTCCATTTCATCGAGGCTTATTATATCTCGTTTATTAAGTTTTATCTCTTATTATAAATCTCTATCGACTACATAATCAACATATCGTAATATCGATTCCTTATAGATATTATCCGGGAAACGATCCAAAAGATGTTTTGCCTTGTCACAATAGTCATCCATTACTTTAATCGCATATTCCATACCGCCATTATTCTTAACGAATTGGATCATTTCATTTATTTGATCATTGGTAGCCTCACCGCTTTTTATCTGTTTCACCAATGCTTCAATGGCTGGATTACCTTTACCGAAGTTTAAATACGCATAAATGGCAGGAAGAGTAAACTTACCTTCCCGCATATCATTGCCTGAAGGTTTTCCTACATTCTTACTGTCATAATAGTCAAACAAGTCATCACGTATTTGGAAACAAATGCCGATATATTCACCTAATGTTCTGAATGTATCAACGGTTTCACCGTCTGCATCAATTGAAAATGCAGCAGCAGATGTGCAAGCTGAAAACAATGCAGCTGTCTTTTTCTTAATCACATCAAAATAAACCTGCTCTGTAATCGTTTCATTTTGTATGTTAGAAAGCTGTAGCAGCTCGCCTGAAGATAGCTCCTGACCAAGACTGGCTATGACATTGATAATCTCCTTATGATTCGTTTGCGATGCTTCAAAAAGGCTGGATGCTAAGATATAATCACCTGCCAATATAGATACTTTATTATTGAAAATCGCATTGACTGAGGCTTGTCCCCTTCTCTCACCGCTTTCGTCAACAACATCATCATGCACTAGACTTGCAGTATGCAGCAACTCCAAAGATACGGCAGCATGCAGAGTTACATCTGTTAAATCTCCTAATAAACGTGCAATTAACATAATCAAAATAGGACGCATCATTTTGCCTTGACGCTTGCGTATATGTACAAGTACTTCATGAAGCAGTTTGTTGTCATCAGACATTGAACTGTTGAACAGTTCTCTAAAACGATCAACATCCTGACTCACAGGTTGCTTAATAAGTGATAATTTGTCCATAACAATTATTATTAGTATCACAAAAGTACTAATAAATGAAGAAAATCAGCATTTTTTTGTACTTTTACAAACAAATAATATATTAAATTATGAATCAGTCAGATAAATTATTCCTTTTAGATGCATACGCACTTATCTATAGAGCGTACTATGCATTGATCAAAAACCCTAGATTAAATTCTAAAGGAATGAATACATCCGCTATAATGGGATTCGTAAATACGCTCGAAGATGTGCTGAGAAATGAAAATCCTTCATACATCGGCATCGCTTTCGATCCGTCAGGGAAGACATTCCGACACAAACTTTATCCTGATTATAAAGCACAAAGACAAGCAACACCCGAGGTGATACGTCAATCGATACCAATCATCAAAGACATCATCCGTGCCTATAACATACCTATACTCGAATCAGCCGGCTTTGAAGCTGATGATGTAATCGGCACTCTATCAAAAAAAGCCGATGAAAAGGGCATTTTCACTTATATGGTGACGCCGGACAAAGATTATGCACAACTTGTTGGAAACAATGTTGTGATGTATCGTCCGCAAACGGCGAAAGGGTTTGAACTGCTCGATGAAAAGAAGGTATTGGAGAAATACTCTTTGTCTAATCCTTCACAAGTGATCGACTTACTGGGACTAATGGGAGACAGCTCCGACAATATTCCGGGATGTCCGGGCGTTGGTGAGAAAACGGCACAGAAGCTTATTAAAGAGTTCGGCTCTATAGAGACGCTTTTAAAGAACACCAATAAACTGACAGGTGCCTTACAAATGAAAGTGGAAAACAATAAAGAACAAATTGCTTTCTCAAAATATCTGGCAACCATCCGCACGGATGTACCCATCGAATTGAATCTCGAAGAACTGAAAAGAAAACCGGTCAACGAAGAGGAAATAAAAAGTATCTTTGATGAACTAGAATTTCGAAATCTTTTGGCACGTGTATTGAAAACACCCGAGAAGTTAATCAATAAGGAGCCTCGCCAAGGCGATTTATTTGCAGATTTTCAAGAGGACGTACCAGAGAAAACCATTCAGACGACTCTCGCAAGTGTGAATGACTCAAAAAAAACATATAAACTAATTGATAAAGAGGATGATATGTTCAATTTAGTGAACGAAATCCTTACATTTCAAACAATCAGTCTAGATACGGAGACAACAAGTACCAACGCAATCAATGCTGAACTGGTAGGAATGAGCTTCTCGTTCAAAGAAAATGAAGCCTACTACATTCCAATTCCTGCAGACAGAGACAAAGCGCAGAAAATTGTGGATGTGTTCCGACCGGTGTTCGAAAATGAACAATCACTTAAAGTTGGACAAAACATTAAGTACGATATGCAAGTTCTGCAAAACTATGGCATATCTTTAAAAGGGAAAATCTTTGACACCATGATTGCCCACTATGTGATGCAACCGGAGATGAGACACAATATGGATTACTTGGCAGAAGTATACCTAAACTATAAGACGGTACATATTGAAGAACTCATTGGAGAAAAAGGGAAGAACCAGAAAAATATGCGTGACCTGGATCCGAAGAATGTATATGTCTATGCAGCAGAAGATGCAGACATCACTTTTAAGCTCTACCACATACTAGTAGAAGAACTTAAAAAGAACGATGCTGAAAAGGTATTCTATGAAGTGGAAATGCCTCTTGTTCCTGTATTAGCCAATATCGAACGCAATGGAGTACGTATAGACACAGATTCATTGAAACAGTCCGCCATCGAATTTACAAGAAGATTAAACGAAATAGAAACGACCATATATGAACTTGCCGGTACGTCATTCAACATTGCTTCACCGAAACAAGTAGGTGAAATTCTTTTTGAACGATTGAAAGTGGTAGAAAAAGCCAAAAAGACAAAGACCGGTCAATACGTCACATCCGAAGAAGTGCTTCAGAATCTTCACTCAAAGCACCCTATCATCGCTAAGATACTTGAGTATCGGGGACTAAAGAAGTTGCTTACCACCTATATAGATGCACTTCCGCAAATGATTAATCCCAGAACCAACAGGATACATACTTCGTTTAATCAAACCGTCACAGCAACCGGTAGACTAAGCTCCAGCAATCCTAATCTACAGAACATCCCCGTACGTGATGAGGACGGAAAAGAGATTCGCAAAGCATTCATCCCTGATGATGGTTGCCTCTTCTTTTCAGCAGATTATTCGCAAATAGAATTGCGCATCATGGCTCACTTGAGTAAAGATGAAAATATGATTGCTGCATTCAGCAACAATGAAGATATTCACGCTGCAACTGCCGCCAAGATATACCACATCGATCTTGATGCTGTCACCAAAGAGATGCGACGAAAGGCAAAAACAGCCAACTTCGGAATTATCTATGGCATATCAGTATTCGGTTTGGCCGAAAGGATGGAAGTAGACAGAAAGGAAGCAAAAGAACTAATTGAAGAATACTTCAAGACTTACCCGAAGGTAAAGCAATACATGGATCATAGCATCGAAGTAGCGAAAGAAAATGGATATGTTGAAACCATATTTCATAGAAAACGCTACCTGCCCGATATAAATTCAAAGAATGGAATCGTAAGAGGTTATGCTGAAAGAAATGCGATAAACGCACCTATTCAAGGAAGCGCTGCAGATATAATCAAAGTAGCAATGGCACGTATATTTGAATGCTTCCAAGCAGAAGGATTACGGTCAAAGATGATCCTGCAGGTTCATGATGAACTTAACTTTAGTGTATACCCTGAAGAAAAAGAGGCTGTGGAAAGAATCGTAATCAGGGAAATGGATAATGCTTATAAAATGAGTGTTCCATTGAAGGCTGATTGCGGTTGGGGAAACAATTGGCTTGAAGCTCACTGATCATTATGATAGGAAGGTTGATTATAACACTGGCGTTGAGCCTATGCACAGCACCTTTGATAAATGCGCAGGAAGCTGAATCATACGGTGTAGAAAAGGCAATGCCCCTATCCTATCAGAAGATAAAAGCGACACTCTCCTATCCTCTTTCATGGGAGAAATCGGGAAGAAAGAATTTCGATCGTTGGAAAGAACAAGGAGTGAAGAAGCTTCTTGAATGTTTGTCACCCGCTCCGCCTATCGTCCCTTTTAATCTGAAAGTTTTGGAAACGGAACAACGCAACGGCTACAGCGTAGAGAAGATTGCGTTTAATATTTCGGCATTCGACCGCGCATCGGCATACTTGCTGATACCGACTATCGGCAAGGCTCCCTACCCTGCAATTGTACTCATGCATGATCATGGGGCAAAGTTCTCCATAGGCAAAGAAAAGATGGTTCGTCCACTGAAATCAGAGGAAAAGAGAATCATTTCAGAATACGGTAAAAAGCTTTCACCCAACGGGAAGCCTCAGCTTGAACAAACACCGTTGATTGAAGCTACTGACCAATGGGTCAAAGCTTGTTATGACGGAACCTATGTAGGCGATTACTTTGCCTCTAAAGGCTATATAGTACTTGTCACTGATGCTTTGCTATGGGGAGAACGCGGACGTAAAGACGGATCAGATTACAATGCTCAGGAGGCACTGGCTTGCAATCTTCAACAAATGGGATACTCTTGGTGCGGCATCATGACTTTTGATGATATATCATCTGTGAACCTGCTTAAAGGACTACCACAAGTTGACAAAGACCGCATCGGCACGCTGGGATTCTCCATGGGCGCACATCGTGCATGGATGCTTTCATCTGCTTGCAAAGACATTAAAGCCGGAGCAGCCATTTGCTGGATGAACACCACCGATTCACTAATGACTATGACCAACAATCAAAACAAGGGAGGCAGTGCATGGAGTATGTTGGTACCGGGATTGGTTAACTATATGGACTATCCGGATGTTGCTGCATTAGCTTGCCCCAAACCCATGCTTTTCTTTAATGGATTGAAAGACAAATTATTCCCCGTAGGTGGTGTGAAGGACGCTTATCAAACAATGCACAAAGTCTGGAAAAGTCGTGGTGCAGACGATCGATTGATTACAAAGTTCTTTGACGGCCCCCATTTCTTTAGCAAACCCATGCAAGAGGAAGTACTACTATTCTTTGACAAGTACCTAAAGAAATAGGAAAGCATCACCTGTTAATATATAAGCTAGGATTTCTCCTTCCTATGTCTAACAATAAATAGCCAAGAATTTACCACTAAAAGGAATCTTAACGCTCTCTGTAGGCCATGTGATACACACGAGCCCTCCCTCCCGATCATAAGTCGTGAACGAAATCATCAAAGCTCTTTCCATTTGAATTATGGTAATAAAATTTCTTTTGCAACCTCTTGCGGATATTCGTTATATTTTGCGGAGAAGTAAAAAGAAGAACAGACATATCTGAAAAACTTAATTCTGTTTTGATCATTAAACAAACCTTGTATTCTTTCTCGTTAATATTGGGACAGATAGCATATAATTTCTGTGTAAAGTCGTTGAAATATAGATCTATCGTTTCTTGTAAAGTTGTCCAAAAATCTATCATTTGCTCATTTGCGTAGATTAAATTGTTATTCTTTACGGCTTTATGGAATATGAAAAAGATACTTGATTGTTTAAACTTTATCCATGTTTCTTCATTACCTTTGATATCAGCCTGCAATAAGGTATTGCTTTGTTGCATAGCCGCTATTTTTTCCTCACTTTTATTGTCCAATCGTATTTTCAACTCTGCGATATTCTTTTCTTTTTCTCGAAGATAAGCTTCCGTCTTTTTCTGTTGCTTGCTCAATTCTTCTATTATCTTATCTCGTCGTTGGCGTGAAATAATATCTCGTTGCCGATATACTATTATTCCGATACCTACAATAATAAGAAGAGAGAGTAAAACAGTTATGGCTAATTTGTGGTGCTCATTTTCTGTCGTCAATTTTTGATTCTTGCTTTCAGTACGTTGGTAATTATAGAGCGACTGCATTTGAGCTATCTCCTTATCATGATCATTCTCTCGATTTATAGTCATCATTTCACGGCAAAGTTCCAAATAAGTAAGAGCCGTTTTATAATCGGACTTAGCCTTATAACCTTGATATAGATAGTCATAAGCTTCTTCTTTTAAATTGGAATCTCCCAACGAAGCGGAAAGCTTATAACACTTGGCAGCAGCGTCATTCTTACCTCTGCTATCTAATAACAGACCTATACCAAGATTGTAAGCTGACAAATCTCGATTACGCTTCAGTCGATTGCCAATAAGATTAAGTTCTTCTTCGGCTTGCGGATATTTATCGAGTTGAAAGAAGACATTCGTAATTTCAAGTCTTATGCCGGCTTTCTGATCTTCATTATGCAACTTATCCGTCAGAACTTTTGCTTGCAAACAATATGATAAAGCCTCCTTCATATTATTTTGGTCCATAAATGTATGGGCTACATCAAGTATAGCATGAGGTATAGTCAGTGAATCATTCGATCTTTTAAAATACTTCAATGCCATTATATATGACGTTTGAGCAGATTTAAAGGAATAGCCTGATTCTTGCAATTGCCCTATTTGATTATAAAGTCTTGCAGTCAATGCATCATCTTTACTATACTTTTTAAAATTAAGAGCATCATGATAATAGGACAATGCCCTTGGCGCATCTTTGAAATCACGATAGATGCACCCCATACAGTAATAAGCTTGAAACAAGTGTTCGTTATCATGACACTGTTTATAGAATTCAATAACCTTTTTCATCTCAGTATCCGATTTATGAACTACGTAACATAAATCTTGCGCTCTGCATAAAAGAATCTGATAGTACATTTGTGTTGCTTGGGATTCACTTTTAATTTCTTGCTGCATACCACTTAATAGATTATAGGCACTATCATAATTTGTCATTAGATAATTTTCTGCATGCTTTAATTTAATAGGATAAGGGCGTTGCTGACATGAACTGACTATTAATAGAACAAACGCAAGTAACACGAACATATTTTTTTTTGTAGTAACCATAGCTTTAATTTATTATGAATATACTTAAACGAAAGGTATCATTCTATTAATAACGTTTTTTACAAAGAATTATTATGTAAACGAACTTATTTTAATTGAAAAGGCTTTTTTTCATGCTATTATATACAAATTATCCAATTTGTGAAGTTTTTGTGAAATCAAAAGTTTGAGGTGTATTGCAAAATGGACTTAACTTTGCAGGCAAAATAATTACAATGAAATATTTAATTCATAGTGTGTTATTGATGATAGCATTGTCATTCACCCTGTCATCATGCAATAATGATGACAACATTCCAACCGATGAAACCACTAAATACACATGGTATTTTGGTAACTTTAAAGGAAACTTAAATGGGCAATCGGTTGAAATTGTAAACAGAGACAACAAACAAGATTGGAACAAAATACGACATACAGTAATGAACATATATCCGACTACAGGCATCTATGCATATGGTTTCTACATTACACTAAAAGATAGCTCAATGCTAGGAGTCGGCTTATGCCCATTAAAAAAAGGAATACTTCAATCACAAGGATATCCTCAATATAATTTAGCTGTTGTAAACATACAGAAAGAGAACAAAATATATTATCCTTTGAAAGATCCTTTCAAAATAGAAATTGACAGTGTCTTTTATGTAAGTGATGTACGAGATTCATACAACCCATTTATCATAGGAAAGATGGACGGAACTCTGTACAATAAGGACAACATGAAAGATTCCATTATAATTAAAAATGCCACATTTGGTGTCCATGAATAGTAGTTTCTCTAACCAATCAGATAAGAACAGCATTAAAGATGAAAACAATGAAATATTTAATTCATAGTGTGTTATTAATGATAATATTGTCATTCGCCCTGTCATCATGTAATAATGATGACAACACTCCAACCGATGAAACCACTAAGTACACATGGTATTTTGGCAACTTTAAAGCAAACATAAATGGACAATCAGTTGAGGTCATAAATAAAGATAACAACCAAGACTGGAACAAAATAACATGCACAACCAAAGATATATATCCAACCATAGGTATATATGCATACGATTTCTTCATCACTTTAAAAAACAACTCATTCCTGGGAATCGGTTTACGCCCATTTAAGAAAGGAATTCAATATTCACACGGATATCCTCAATACGACTCTACTGCAGTACACATAAGAATGGATAATAAACTATATTACCCTCTGAAAACTCCATTTAAGATTCAGGTTGACAGCATCTTTTATGTAAATTCTGTGCGCAACAGTAGTTTACCTTTTGTCATAGGAAAGTTAAATGGGATATTGTACAATAAGGATAATCTGAATGATTCCATTATAGTCAAAAACGCTTCCTTCGGTATCCACGGATGATAGTTTCTCTAACCAAAGGTTTTACCATTATATTCATTTATAAAAAACAAACAATGAAATATTTAATTCATAGTGTGTTATTAATGATGGCATTGTCATTCGCCCTGTCATCATGTAATAATAATGATGACAACACTCCAACCGATGAAACCACTAAATACACATGGTATTTTGGCAACTTTAAAGCAAACATTAATGGACAATCGGTTGAAGTTGTAAACAGAGACAATAAACAAGATTGGAACAAAATACGCCATGTAGTAATGAACACATATCCTACTACAGGCATCTATGCATATGGTTTCTACATTACACTAAAAGATAACTCAATGCTAGGAGTCGGGTTATGCCCAGTAAAAAAGGGAATAATTCAATCACAAGGATATTCAGAATATGATTCAGTTGTTGTAAATATACAGAAAGGTAACAAAATATATTATCCTTTGAAAGATCCTTTCAAAATAGAAATTGACAGTGTCTTTTATGTAAGTGATGTACGAGATTCATATAATCCATTCATTATAGGAAAGATGTACGGAATGCTGTACAATAAGGACAACATGAAAGATTCCATTATAATTAAAAATGCCACATTTGGTGTCCATGAATAGTAGTTTCTCTAACCAATCAGATAAGAACAGCGTTAATTTCAAAACTAAACCTCTTCATATGAATTCCCAGAAGCTTTGAATGGCTTTTGGGAATTTCTTTTTAATATAAGAAGATTCATTATTCATCTAAAAAATAACTATCTTTGCAACCCACACGAAACAGAAATGAACGCATTGTCCTCTAGTAATGATGATGCCATTTGGTAATTCGTGAGCTTTAGAAATTTATGCAGCATACTGATAATAAGAAAAATAAGATATAGTTATGAGTTTACAATGTGGAATTGTGGGATTGCCTAACGTCGGTAAGTCCACTCTTTTCAATTGCCTTTCAAGTGCCAAAGCACAAGCAGCCAACTTCCCATTCTGCACAATTGAACCAAACGTCGGAGTCATTAATGTGCCTGATGAACGTTTGAACAAGTTAGCAGAAATTGTACATCCGGGACGCATCGTTCCGGCAACAGTGGAAATTGTGGATATTGCCGGACTAGTGAAAGGAGCGAGCAAAGGTGAAGGCCTTGGTAACAAATTCCTTGGAAACATTCGTGAGACGGATGCCATTATACATGTTCTCCGATGTTTTGATGACGACAATGTAGTGCATGTCGACGGCATGATTGATCCGGTTCATGACAAGGAAGTAATTGATACCGAACTTCAATTAAAAGACCTTGAAACGATTGAAAGTCGTATCTCCAAAGTTCAAAAACAAGCTCAAACCGGAGGCGACAAAGAAGCCAAACTTACCTATGATGTACTCAAGGCATATAAAGAAGCTCTTGATCAAGGTAAATCTGCACGTACCGTGGAGTTTGAATCAAAAGACGAACAAAGGGTTGCTCACGACTTATTTTTGCTCACAGCGAAGCCTATTTTGTATGTATGCAATGTAGATGAAGCAAGTGCTGTAAGTGGAAACAAATATGTGGAACAAGTGCGCGAAGCGATCAAAGACGAAAATGCAGAGTTGCTAGTCGTTGCGGCCAAGACGGAATCGGATATTGCCGAATTGGAAACTTACGAGGATCGCCAAATGTTCCTCCAAGAGATTGGACTTGAAGAATCCGGTGTAAACCGCGTGATAAAAGCAGCGTTCAAACTACTTGATTTAGAAACCTATTTCACTGCCGGTGAAATGGAAGTGAAAGCATGGACATATAAAAAAGGAAGCAAAGCCCCCCAATGTGCCGGTGTGATTCATAGCGATTTCGAGAAAGGCTTCATACGAGCTGAAGTAATCAAATATGAGGATTACATCAAATATGCCTCTGAGGCAGCTGTACGCGAAGCCGGAAAGATGGGAATCGAAGGAAAAGAATACGTGGCACAAGATGGCGACATCATGCATTTCAGATTCAACGTGTAAGAGATTCACACACAGATACAACTCCCCCTCCGAACTTCGGCAGGGGGAGTTTTTTTATTACAACAATCATGCAGTCACTTTCTTTAATCCCTGTAAGCATTTAAAGATTAAGCATACAGGCAATCTCATTTTTATGCTTATTATGATCGTATAAATGAAGCTTGATTTCCCCACTAAAACAAGAGTACAAAATAAGTGAAACTTGCATTCATCCTTCATATCCCTTTATCCATCGATGTTTCGAGATGAACAGATGAAGGCACTTTTCATTTTCAGCAATTTCCTGCATTCATTTATTCAGAAGCTCTCCTACTATAAAAACTCAATTAATACTTTTGATAAAATGAACTGTTTGAGTTTGCCAAAACATACAGTTGAAATGACCAAATGAACAAGATGAAAGTCCGAAAACTCTTATAAGAATGCCTGCTTTTGAAGAGCGTTTACAAAACTCAGAGTTGTAAGCTGAAAATGTTTACTTAGCAAAATGTTCTTAATGTCTTTTATTGATACACATGAAGGCACAAAACGAAAAAGTGCCTTCATTCGATCATCTCGGAACGCCGATGAATAAAGGGATATGAAGGATGAATGCAAAAGTCGCAACCTAATACTAGAGATTATCTCTCTTGTTGTAGCGTTTCATTTCACTCATAGTTATGAGCTGTTCAACTCTCTTAAGCGAGTTCGTCAACTCATAACTGAGAGTTGTGCAACTCATCGTTATGAGTTGAATGAAACGCAATAACGAGTTTAGAGTCTGTCAATACACTCCCTAAAACAGCTGCATTTTCAATCCTAATGAGAGATGTATTATATCGCTCAAATTCAAATAATGATTAGATACAGCACTTGCAACATAAACATCAGTCGTACCTAATTCATAGAAAAAGGTAATACTTTTCAAGTATTTTCTTTGCGCATCGGGTATATGATAAGTGACACGTTGCCCCAATGCAAAGTTCGAACGAACACGGGTAGAGAAGCCATAATAACCTCCGGGATATTTATTCGGTTCATGCACCCAATACTTGTCTGAGAGTATCGAATTGAAATATAAACTCACCGTCAACGGATTCATAGAGAAGTGCTCATTTAAAGGCAATGACCATGGAATATAATTCTGCTTTAACGTGAACGTAATTTTATTGTCACTTGAACTATACTTGGGCACAAAACCTAAATAGACATCAGTCTCCCACTGCTTATGCTTACCATAATCCCACCCGGGCCCCATTGACAATAATCCCATTGATCCTGCAAACTGTACCTTCCCATAACGAGGAATAAGACGATCCCAAAAACGCTGATAATGTTTAACATGCTTATCGTATTGACTATCACTAGCTTTGACAGATAGCGGCATCAAAGTTATCAGTGCAAGTATATAATTAAAAATTGACCACTTCATAGTTATACCCCTTATTATAAATTGTGAAAAGTAAATAACTGCGCTTTGCGATGTTAGCACTCCCATAGTACATCACTCCGTCATTAAAAAGATCGTCTGCCTCTATTCGATGATCATGTCCCGATAAGCAAAATTGCAACTGAGGGAATCTCTTAATGTCGTATTCAAACACTTTTGCCACATTGTTATTGAACTGCTCATTATAAGGACGTGCATGCATCACAAACACAGTCTTGGCATTCGCAGCCAGCACAGAGTCCAACTGACTTTCAATAAACTCGAAATCGGGTACTGGATTTGAATAATCAAATTCAAGTGCATTGGTATTTAAACAAACAAACTTGATATTATTAGCCTTAAACGAGAAATTGGGAGTACCGAAAATCTTTTCAAACACTTCTTGCCCATCTCCCAAACAATCATGATTACCTAACACCACCACATAAGGAACATTCAATTTGTTCAAGATATCACGTTGCCACAAGAACTCTTTCGTCACTCCGAAGTCCGTAACATCTCCACCGTGAATCACAAAATCCACGTCAGTTCTTTTGTTTGCCACTTTCACGAAATCCTCTGTTTCATCATACCATCGCTGTGTATCGCTTATCATAATAAAACGAATGGTATCCTTTGAACTACATGCACTTTCAATACGTGCAATGTTTGTCTTATTAATATTTTGTTCCCCTGATATCAAGCCATCGTAAGGCTGATAATCAAATAAATTGGAACAAGACGATAAAAATAATAATGACACATAAATAATACTCTTTACTCTCATTACTCTCATAAACTTTTTTTACCCAAATGGTTTTCAACTGTAATTATAACCATTTCTGACAAGTACCGTTCACCCGAAGAGAAATATAAGCCAAACTTAAAGCGATATCTACTATCTTTAGATCGAAATCACAAGCGGGTTTACACCAGATCACTTTGCGACAAAGCTGTGGTAATGCCTCGCAACTATTGCGCCAGAGTTAAATTTACATTTTGAGTAACTAAATAATTGACTGAAAAAGCTTCCCCATCAAAAAGGGAAGCTTTTTTCATTTATAGTTCAATAAATATTATCTATCTTTGCAACCAATAAAAATATAGAAAATTACTGTCACTATGGAATATAATTTCAGAGAGATTGAGAAGAAATGGCAAAAGAAATGGGTAGAAAATAAAACCTACCATGTGGTTGAAGATGAATCAAAAAAGAAGTACTATGTACTGAACATGTTCCCCTATCCTTCCGGAGCAGGTTTGCATGTAGGACATCCTCTCGGATACATTGCTAGTGACATATATGCCAGATTCAAACGTCTGCAAGGATTCAATGTGCTGAACCCTATGGGATATGATGCTTACGGATTACCCGCTGAGCAATATGCCATACAAACCGGACAACATCCGGCTATCACCACAAAAAACAATATAAATCGCTATCGCGAACAACTAGACAAGATAGGTTTTTCATTTGATTGGGACCGCGAAATACGCACTTGTGAACCGGGATACTATCATTGGACTCAATGGGCGTTCATTCAAATGTTCAATAGTTATTATGACAATGACTTGAAGAAAGCGCAACCCATAAATAAACTGATAAAGAATTTTAAAACTTCAGGTACAGAAGGCATTAAAGCCGCATGTAGTGAAGAACTCTCATTCACTGCCGACGAATGGAAAACCATGGATGAAAAGGCTCAACAGAATGCATTGATGAATTGGCGTATTGCTTACTTGGGCAATTCTGTGGTGAACTGGTGTCCAAAGCTGGGAACCGTTCTTGCTAATGATGAAGTGGTTGAGGGTATATCCGTACGCGGCGGTTATCCTGTGATTCAAAAGGTGATGCGTCAATGGTGCTTAAGGGTTTCGGCCTATTCACAAAGATTGCTTGATGGACTGGATACAATCAATTGGACTGAATCATTAAAAGAAACTCAACGCAACTGGATCGGTCGCAGTGAAGGTACGGAGATGCAATTCAAAGTACAAAATAGCGATACTGAATTTACAATCTTCACAACACGTGCCGATACAATCTTCGGTGTCACGTTCATGGTACTTGCACCTGAAAGCGAACTGGTGGCTCAACTGACCACCTCTGAACAGAAAGCCGAAGTGGACGTTTATCTTGACAAGACTAAGAAAAGAACCGAACGTGAACGTATTGCCGATCGCAAAGTGACAGGTGTATTTACAGGTTCTTATGCCATAAATCCTCTTACAAACGAGAATATTCCTATCTGGATCAGTGATTATGTACTGGCCGGATACGGTACTGGAGCCATCATGGCTGTACCGGCTCATGATAGCCGCGACTATGCTTTTGCTAAAACATTCGGCCTTGAAATCCGTCCTTTAATTGAAGGATGCGACGTAAGCGAAGAGAGCTTTGATGCCAAAGAGGGCATCTTGATAAACTCTCCGAAACCGGGACAAGAAAAGGAAGGTGGATTGGTTCTTAACGGATTAACCGTAAAAGAAGCCATTGTCGCTACAAAGAAATATGTAACAGAAACTCATTTAGGAAAAGTAAAAGTAAACTTTCGTCTTCGCGATGCTATCTTCAGTCGTCAACGCTACTGGGGAGAACCTTTCCCAGTATACTACAAAGAGGGAATACCATACATGCTTGACGTGAAAGATTTACCATTAAAGCTTCCTGAAATAGACAAATACTTGCCAACGGAAACAGGTGAACCTCCATTGGGACGTGCTCAAAACTGGACAACCAAAGAAGGCTATCCTTTGGAACTGAATACAATGCCCGGATTTGCCGGCTCTTCAGCATACTATTTACGCTACATGGATCCACATAACGATAAGGCTTTGGTTTCAGAAAAAGCGGATAGTTATTGGCAGAATGTCGACCTTTATGTGGGTGGAACAGAACATGCCACAGGTCACTTGATTTATTCACGTTTCTGGAACAAGTTCTTATTTGACATAGGAGTATCAGTGAAAGAGGAGCCGTTCCAAAAGTTGGTCAACCAAGGTATGATTCAGGGACGAAGCAACTTTGTATATCGCGTTAAAGATACAAACACGTTCGTCTCATTAGGACTAAAAGATAAGTACGAGACCACTCCTATTCATGTGGATGTAAACATCGTATCAAACGATTTGCTTGACACAGAGGCATTCAAGAAATGGAGACCGGAATACAACGATGCCGAATTTATCCTCGAAGATGGTAAATATGCTTGTGGATGGGCTGTTGAAAAGATGAGCAAATCCATGTTTAATGTAGTGAACCCTGACATGATTGTTGATAAATACGGTGCAGATACATTGCGTATGTATGAAATGTTCCTCGGCCCTGTGGAACAATCAAAGCCTTGGGATACTAACGGAATTGACGGAGTTCAACGATTCTTCCGCAAATTCTGGTACTTATTCTGGAACAAAGAGAATCAATTCATTCCAACAGATGATGCACCAAGCAAAGAAGAATTGAAGAGTATCAATAAGTTAATCAAAAAAGTAACTTACGATATTGAAAACTTCTCATACAACACTTCCGTAAGTGCCTTTATGATTTGTGTAAACGAACTGACTGCGATGAAATGTCACAGTAAACAAGTACTTAGTGACTTAATCGTATTGATTGCCCCTTTTGCACCTCATATTGCTGAGGAATTGTGGGAATCATTCGGTAACAATACTTCTATTTGCGATGCGAAATGGCCGATATGTAACGAAGAGTACTTGAAAGAAGATTCAGTAAAATACATCATTTCGTTTAACGGTAAAGCTCGCTTCACATTGGAATTCCCTGTTGATGCAGAACGTGATGCAATTGAAAAAACCGTTCTGAGCCACGAGGAATCACAAAAATGGATTGAAGGTAAAGCAATAAAGAAAGTTATTGTAGTGCCCAAAAAGATTGTAAACATTGTTTGCTAAACATATATTCAAAAAGAGAAAATCATGCCAATAAGAACATTAGATAAAAGCATTGTTCTTCGTGAACTTAAAGATTATTTGCTCATCACATTCGGATTGATGAGTTATTCACTCGGTTGGGCTGCGTTTCTACTGCCTTACAAAATAACGACAGGTGGAGTAACCGGTATTTCAGCTATTATCTATTATGCGACAAACATACCGTTGCAATACAGTTACTTTGCAATAAATGCCGTGTTAATGGCTTTTGCTATCAAGATATTAGGTCCCAAGTTCAGCATTAAAACTACTTTCGGAATCTTTTCCTTGACGTTCTACCTTTGGCTGTTTCAAAGACTCGTGGGAAATGTACAAGTCCTCGGGCCGAATCAAGACTTCATGGCATGTATTTTAGGAGCTGCCTTATGTGGTATCGGTTTGGGAGTAGTGTATGTAAATAATGGAAGTACCGGAGGAACGGATATCATTGCAGCTGCTGTCACCAAATACAGAGATGTCACTTTTGGACGAATGATTCTATACTGCGATATCTTTATCATCGCATCCTGCTACATCGTCTTCCACGATTGGAAACGTGTTGTATTCGGCTATGTTACAATGGCGGTACTAAGCTATGTCTTGGATATGGTGGTGAACAGCGCCCGTCAATCAGTGCAATTCTTCATATTCTCTTCAAAATATCAAGAAATTGCCGACCGAATATCACATGATTGCAACAGAGGAGTTACGATCCTTGACGGCACAGGATGGTACAGCAAGAACTCAATGAAGGTGATATGCGTCCTAGCAAAAAAGAGTCAAAGCACTCAGATATTCAGATTGGTAAGAGATATTGATCCGGATGCTTTTGTCTCTCAGAGTGCTGTTATCGGTGTGTATGGAAACGGGTTTGAACATATTAGAATAAAAAGATGAAGACAAAGCTTGTTTTTGCGACTAACAACAAACATAAATTGCGCGAAGTCTCTGACATCTTAAAAGATAAAATAGAACTTCTGTCATTATCAGATATTCATTGTAATGTGGATATTCCTGAAACATCAAACACTATTCCAGGTAATGCAAAGCTGAAAGCCCAATATGTAAAGGAACATTATCAACTGAATTGTTTTGCGGATGATACCGGACTTGAAATTGATGCCTTAAACGGTGCTCCGGGAGTTTATTCGGCTCGTTATGCAGGTGAAAGTAAGGACAGTGAAGCAAACATTCAAAAAGTGTTGAAGGAGCTTGAAGGGAAAACAAACCGAAAAGCACAGTTCCGTACTGTCATTGCTTTAATCTATAATGAACAGGAATATCTCTTCGAAGGAATCATAAAGGGAGAAATCATTAAAGAAAAACGAGGTAACTCCGGATTTGGCTATGATCCAATATTTGTTCCTGAAGGATATAATGACACTTTTGCTGAAATGGGTGATGAAATCAAAAACAAAATAAGCCACAGAGCTATTGCCGTTGAAAAACTTTGCAACTTCTTAAAGGATCAATAAGATCACGATAGCAAAACAGATGTCATCAGCAAATCAGCCTCAATATGAAGCGGTAGCATCCAAACCTTCCGCTTTCAAAAGATCGACAATTCTATCAAGTTCCTGGTGTGTCGCTTTCTTTAAATTTTGATCAGGAGTTTCCCTGTCAATGGTATAAATCATTACTTGTTGAGGAGCAATGTCTTTTACGGCTTTCAACCAAGGCAATACATAAGCATCACTTGTATTATCCACATCAACACCCTTAAACATCCCCTTCATAAACATGGTTTGAATGATAACGTGTCCATCAAATGATTTTAAATCCTGGATCAACTTCTCTAAATCGTAATGAGAAGTGGGACGATCTACTAATTCTATATACGATAAATCTACCGTATCCAACTTCAGTATATTATCATCAACCAGTAACAATGCTTCATGTACTTTGGGACGATGAGCCATCGTTGCATTGCTTAAGACGGCAACTTTAGCCTTGGGACAAAGCTTATCTCTTAAACTGATCGTATCTTTTATTATTTCAAGAAAATGAGGATGTATGGTAGGTTCACCATTGCCGGCAAATGTAATCACATCAGGCAACACGCCGGTAGCCTTCATTTCATTCAATTTATCTTCTAAAGCAATTCTCACTTCTTCCTGTGTAGGTAATGATCGTTTCGGTCTACGGTCAGCATTAAAGCCACACTCACAATAAATGCAATCAAAGGTGCAATGTTTACCATCAGAAGGCAGCAAATTAACCCCAAGCGAAATGCCTAAACGACGAGAATGAATAGGACCGAATATAGGTCCGGGATAAATAACTGTTGACATAATCTTTTCCTATTTACAGTAGATGGCAAAGATAATAATTTATCAATAAACAAGCGGCTTTTTACTCTTTTTTCTGAAATTAAGTTATACTAAACCAATATATTGCAGAATATGTCTTATCTTTGTGAAACATTTTGTAATTACGAATTTATGAGTTCATCGAATTTTACTCACATTCTTACAACAGCGGTAGATAAGCTTTCTGAAAGTAGCTCATACAAAGGACTAATGCACCAACATAAAGATGGTGAGCCTCTGCCTTCGGCTAAAATTTTAGAAGAAGTGATTGATTTGTGCCGTGCGATTATCTTCCCTGGATATTTTGGGAATAGCACAATCAACAGCCAAACCATCGCTTATCATATTGGAGTAAATATTGAACGACTTTTTGATGTGTTGAGCAAACAAATACTCGCAGGATTATGTTTTGATAAAGAAGAGGAAAATGCCGACACGCAATTTTGTCGTGAAAACGCGCAACGTATTGCTTCGGAATTCATAAGTAAATTACCTGCACTCCGAAAGATATTGGCTAGCGATGTTGTTGCCGCATACAACGGTGACCCGGCAGCAAAAAGTTACGGCGAAGTGATTTGCTGTTACCCTGCCATAAAAGCAATATCCAATTACAGAATAGCTCATGTCTTACTCAACTTAAATGTACCGCTTATTCCAAGAATTATAACTGAAATTGCGCATAGTGAAACTGGGATAGATATCCATCCCGGAGCAAAAATCGGCTCCTACTTTACCATTGATCATGGAACAGGTGTCGTTATCGGTGAAACATGTATAATAGGTGATTGCGTAAAACTTTATCAGGGCGTCACATTGGGGGCAAAGAGTTTCCCCCTTGATGAAGAAGGAAAGCCGATCAAAGGCATACCACGCCATCCAATAATTGAAGATAATGTAATCATATACTCTAATGCCACTATACTGGGGCATATTACAATTGGGCACGATGCCACTATAGGAGGTAACATTTGGGTTACAGACGATGTACCGGCAGGTGCAAAAATCGTACAACGTAAAGCTAAAAAATAATTAATAGAAGATTTAATGAATCAGGATTTTGAGATGATAGCTAAAACTTTTCAGGGGTTGGAAAATGTTTTAGCAGAGGAACTGACTAATTTAGGAGCCAATGACATTCAAATTGGCCGAAGAATGGTTTCTTTCACTGGTGATAAGGAAATGATGTACCGCGCTAATTTTGCGCTAAGAACAGCTATACGCATTTTAAAGCCAATAAAAAAGTTTGATGCAAGTGATGCAGATGCTGTGTATCATGAAATTAAAAACATCAAATGGGAAGATATACTGGATGTAAACAAAACTTTTGCTATAGATGCTGTGGTCTTTAGCGAAGAATTCAGACACTCTAAGTTTGTTGCATACAAGGTAAAAGATGCTATTGTTGATTATTTTAGAGAGAAGACGGGTGAACGCCCTTCTGTCAGAATTAACAATCCTGATATTCAATTGAATATTCATATAGCAGAGAATCATTGTACTCTCTCACTTGATTCATCTGGAGAATCATTACACCGTCGCGGATATAGACAAGAAGCTGTGGAGGCTCCTTTAAACGAAGCTTTGGCGGCCGGCATGATATTAATGACCGGATGGCGCGGCGAATGTGATTTGATAGATCCAATGTGTGGCTCGGGAACAATACCTATCGAAGCTGCACTTATTGCACGAAATATTGCTCCGGGTGTTTTCAGAAAAGGATATACTTTTGAAAAATGGGCAGACTTTGATGAGGATTTGCTACAAACTATTTATAACGATGATTCTCAAGAAAAAGAGCAGACGTGCCATATTTACGGATATGATAACAACGTAAATGCTATTGCTATTGCCAGAAATAATGTGAAAGTAGCTGGATTGGGAAAGAACATAGAACTGGAACTTCAATCTTTTCAGGATTTCAAACAACCTGAACAAAAGTCATTAATCATAACGAATCCTCCTTATGGTGAGCGCATTTCAACAGATGATATTCTAGACTTATACAAAATGATCGGCGAACGTCTGAAACATGCATTTACCGGTAATGAGGCGTGGATATTAAGTTATCATCGCGAATGCTTTGATCAAATCGGATTAAAGGCAACTGAACGAATTCCGTTGTTTAATGGTGCATTAGAATGTGAATTTCACCAATATCAAATATTCGGTGGAAAATATAAAGAATATAAAGGGGAGCACGCTGATGATAGAGAACCTGCTCACAATAGATACAAGCTGGACAGACATTCTAATTCCTCAGATAGAAGCCCACGTCCAAATGGTTACTCAAATTCTTCTGATAGACGACCACCTCGTAGCTCTGATAGAGACTCTAGTGATTCTGATAGACGACAACGCGGCTCTGATAACTACCATTCCTCTGATAGAAGCCCTCGCGGCTATGATAGAGGCTCTAATTATTCTGATAGAAGTCCCCGTAGTTCTGATGGCTACCATTCCTCTGATAGAAGCCCACGCAGCTATGATAGAGGCTCTAGTTCTTCTGAAAGAAGTCCTCGCAGTTCTGATGGCTACCATTCCTCTGATAGAAGTCCACGCAGCTCGAATAATTATTCGCATACGGAAAGACCTGATCGCAAACGTGATTACGAAAAGAATAGTAGCGATAGAAAAGACTTTTCACCAAAGAAAACAGATGATATGGATTCTACGCGAAGCAAACGTCCTAGAAATGCTACATATTCAAGACATTTAGATAAAGATACTAAAGAATGAAAAAGATTATTATGGCATTATGCGCATCGTTAGCTCTAACATCCTCTGTTTTAGCGCAACAAAATCAGTCAACCACCCTTGGACTTGAAGAACTAATTCCAGGCGGGGACACTCATTGGAAATATGTTCCCAAAAACGTTTATGGCGTACAGTGGTGGGGAAATAAATGCATTTTCCCAACTGATGATGATGTATCTGCCATTAATCCTGAAACTGGAAAGAAAAATAAACTTTTTACACTTGAAGAAATAAACAAAGCTCTCTCTGACAAGAACCTGGAGAAACTGCATCATTTCTATTACATAACGTTTCCTTCTGCTGAAAAGAAAATTGTGATCATACCGCTTGCAAAGCAATATGTTGCTTATGATTTCGGTTCTAAAACAATTACACAGATAATCACTCCTAAGGAGAATGCCGAAAACATAGATTTCTGTGCGGCTAATTATTCATTGGCATACACGAAAGGAAATAATTTGTATCTGGCTACTTCGGACGGTAAGGATACAGCCATTACAAATGAAACAAAAGAGGGAATAGTATGTGGAAAATCAGTTCATAGAGACGAGTTTGGCATTACTAAAGGAACGTTTTGGAGCCCGAAAGGTACACTTCTGGCGTTTTACCGTATGGATGAAAGCATGGTCACTCAATATCCACTAGTTGATATTGATGCACGCATTGCTACTGCAGAACCTATTCGTTACCCGATGGCAGGAATGACTAGCCACAAAGTAACAATAGGAATATATAATCCTCAAACAGGGAAAACCGTTTATTTGAAAACCGTAGATCCTACTGACAGATATTTTACTAATGTTTCATGGAGCCCCGATGAGAAAACGATCTATGTAATAGAATTAAACCGGGATCAAAATCATTCTCAACTTATTCGCTATGACGCTGTAACCGGAGAAAAGGAAAAGGTTCTTTACGAAGAAACTAATTCTAAATACGTAGAACCGCTACATCCCCTAACCTTCCTACCATGGAATGAGAATCAATTCATTTATCAAAGTCAGAAAGACGGATTTAATCACCTTTATCTTTTTGATACGGAAGGAAAACTCATCCGCCAACTCACAAAAGGCAAATGGCTTGTACAAAGCATTGACGGATTCAATAGAAAGAAAAAGAGCATCTTAATTACAACGACAGGTCTCTCTCCATTACAAAGCAACGCAGCTGAAGTAGATCTAAAAGGACATGTGACTTACTACGGAAAGGCACAAAATGGAGTGGAACACGTAAAAACAAGTGCATCAGGTGAATATGCTATTGATACCTATTCAACACCTAACATTCCGAACAAAATAGATTTGATAAAAGTTTCTTCTCATAAAGATCTAAACTTGTTTACCGCACCAAATCCTTACGAGGGAATAGAAATGCCGACTATTGAAACCGGCACAATCAAAGCAGCGGATGGTGTCACTGACTTACATTACCGACTGATCAAACCCGCAAATTTCGATCCGAACAAGAAATACCCTACAATCATCTATGTATACGGTGGCCCACATGCTCAAATGATCCACAATAGTTGGCAATATGATGTGCGTGGCTGGGATTTGTATATGGCTGAAAAAGGCTATATCATGTTTACAGTAGACAACAGAGGAAGTGAAAATAGAGGATTCGACTTTGAAAGTTGCACCTTTCGTCATTTAGGTGTCGAAGAGTGTAAAGATCAAATGAAAGGAGTGGATTTCCTTAAATCTCTACCTTTTGTGGATGCCAACAGACTAGGCATTCATGGCTGGAGCTTCGGCGGGCACATGACTGTAGCTATGCTGCTACGTCACCCTGGAGTATTCAAAGCCGGTGTTGCCGGTGGTCCTGTCATTAATTGGAAATATTATGAGGTGATGTACGGAGAACGTTATATGGATACTCCGCAAACAAACCCTGAAGGATATAAAGAATGCGATTTAAAGAATCTTGCAGGTAATCTGAAAGATCATTTACTTATCATTCATGACTATAATGATAAAACATGTGTGCCTCAGCATACGTTCTCATTCTTAAAAGCATGTGTTGAAGCGCGTACATATCCCGATTTCTTTACTTATCCCGGACATGATCATAATGTGATGGGACGAGATAGAGTGCATCTACATGAGAAGATTACGCGTTATTTTGAAGATTATTTGAAATAAAACCATAAAATCATGAAACTGTTATTGCTTGGCTCAGGAGGCCGCGAACATGCGCTGGCATGGAAAATTGCTCAAAGTCCGAAAGTGGAAAAACTCTACATTGCTCCGGGAAATGCCGGGACAGCAACAGTTGGAGAGAACGTAGATTTGGAGGAAAATGATTTTGAAGCGATAAAAGAGTTTGTCATCAACAATAAGGTAGACATGGTAGTAGTAGGCCCTGAAGTTCCTTTAGTAAAAGGAATCACTGACTACTTCGCAAATGATCCGATTCTTAAAAACGTATCCGTTATCGGACCGACACAAAAAGGAGCTGAACTTGAAGGAAGCAAGGAGTTTGCTAAAGCATTCATGCAAAGACATAATATCCCTACAGCTAAATATAAAAGTTTCACTCGAGAAACAATTAATGAAGCATACGATTTCTTAAGCACACTAGAGGCACCTTATGTATTAAAAGCCGACGGATTGTGTGCCGGCAAAGGTGTATTGATATTACCGACACTTGATGAAGCCAAGGCAGAATTAAGTAATATGCTTGATGGCAAATTCGGAGAAGCTTCCGGAACAGTTGTCATCGAAGAATTTCTTTCCGGCATAGAATGTTCCGTATTCGTATTATCAGACGGAAAACATTATAAAATATTACCTGTCGCTAAAGACTACAAACGAATTGGAGACGGGGATAAAGGCCTGAACACAGGAGGTATGGGATCGGTTTCACCAGTACCGTTTGCCAATGACACTTACATGAAAAAAGTGGAAGAACGCATTATCAAACCGACAATAGAGGGTCTGCTTGAAGAGAATATATCCTATAAAGGATTCATTTTCCTTGGACTTATCAAAGTCGACAATGAACCTATGGTCATTGAATACAATGTGAGAATGGGCGATCCTGAAACAGAAAGTGTCATGCTCCGCATAAAGAGTGATTTAGTGAGTCTGTTTGAAGGAGTTGCTGCAGGAAACCTTGACGAAAAGACATTGGAAATTGATGAAAGAACAGCCGTTTGTGTAATGTTAGTTTCCGGCGGATACCCTGAGGTCTATGTAAAAGGTTATCCTATTCAAGGAATCAATCATGTAAAAAACAGCACAGTATTTCATGCAGGAACGACATTTAAAGACGATCAAGTGGTAACTAACGGAGGACGTGTCATTGCTGTCAGTTCATATGGCAAAAACAAAGAAGAAGCATTGATGAAATCATTTGAGAGTGCAGAAATAATTAACTTTGATAAAAAATATTATCGACACGATATCGGGTTTGACTTATAAGGGAAATGCGTAACAAATATCTGCAACAGCAAATTGTTTTTGGTAGGTTATCACTTCCATTAGCGATCATAGTTATGATTGTTCTGGCATTTTTTGTGCCGGAACCGTCTAAGGCACATTTTATAACATCTGAATCAACTTCTCTTTGGGATGCGATCAGCAAGTATATCACCTTAGATACTCTTATTCTAAGAATCATAAATATTGCTATATTTACATTAGCAGGGTTATTTCTGCTGGTCATAAACAATACTTTTGCATTAATACGCGTAAGAACAACAATTCCCGCCACATTATTCTTTGTCATGCTTGGTACATCCATCAACCTCCATTCATGGCAACCATCACCGATCGTAATGCTGCTGATGAGCTTCTCATTATATTTCCTGCTTGACAGTTACCAAGAAAAGAGACCGATGGGCAACATCTATCATGCATGGGGATTATTAGGGTTTGCAAGCATTCTCTTTCCTGATTTAATAATGCTGATACCCATCTATTTGATTGGAGAATACATGTTTCAATCATTATCGATTAAAAGTTTCTTTTCAGGAATAATGGGGCTCTGTGTCCCTTATCTACTGATCGTAAGCTATGCATTCATTTTCAATCAAATGTGGCTGATCGATAACTTTGAAGGAGTAATAGATAATTTCTCACTATTTGATTTCTCACATTTAAATCTTAGCCGTGAATTATTACTTGGATATGTGGTTGTTACAAATATCATAGCAATCATACATCTATTGCTGAACAATTGGAAAGACAAAATAAAGACTCGCGATTTTTTGTTCTTCATCATATGGCTAAGCCTCTTTTTGCTGGCATTGACGATCATTCGCCCGCAAAATTTCGATCTATATTACTCCTTATTATTGATTACAAGTTCCATTCTCATAGGACATTTTTTAGCACTTACCAACAATAAGGCTATTAACATATTATTTTTAAGTTCCATATTCATCCTTACATCAACATACATATATACAATCTCATGAATGCAATCATCAATACTTTGCAAGCGACAATGGTACAATGGGGATATCCCGGACTATTCATTTCTGCAGTAGTCTCTGGCAGTATACTCCCCTTTAGTTCAGAACTTGTACTTATAGCACTTATAAAATTAGGGTTGGAACCGATATCCTGTGTACTCTTGGCATCTGTCGGTAATACAATCGGAGGAATGAGTTGCTACTATATGGGATATGCCGGGAAAACAGAATGGGTAGAAAAATACATGAAATTGAATCATGACAAGATTGATTCCATGCAGAAGAAACTTAAGAAGCATGGCTCATATATGGCTTTTTTTGCTTTTCTTCCGGCAGTTGGTGAAGTAATCGCAGTAACACTTGGATTTATGCGTACCAATCAATTTGCTACCACCACATCCATGTTTGTGGGCAAACTTATTAGATATATTGCAATGACAATTCCATTATTGTTTGCCATAAACAGCTTACAAAAATTATTATTGAAATTCTTTCAGTGATCAGTACTTTTTTTAGTATTTTTGTTGCTCAATAATAAAATTAGTTATTATGAAAAAGTCCTTTATCACATATATTCCCCTTATAATTCTCCTTTTTTTAGCAGGATGCTCTCCTCATCAAAGAAAAACAAAAAGAATCATTAACGTAACAATCGAACCACAAAAATACTTTATTGAACAAATAGCCGGAGATAAATTCAAGATTGAAACTATGGTACCTAAAGGCAATAATCCTGAGAATTATGACCCTACTCCATCACAAATTGTTGCATTGAACAAAAGTGAAGGCTACCTGCGAATTGGCGGACTTGGATTTGAAAATGCATGGATTAATCGTTTACTAAGCAACGCCCCCCACCTTTTGTTATTCAATGAATCTGCGGGTATCAAGGAAACGCACAATAAAGACCCACATACCTGGGAGTCAACAAAAAATGTGCTAACCATTGCAAACAACATTTGCAGAATGCTCATCCAACTTGATAAAAACAACGAAACATATTATATACAACAAACAATTGCATTTAAGAAAAGAGTAAACATACTTAATGATAGCATCAAATTCTTATTAAAAAATGGAAATAAATCGTTTGTGATATATCATCCCTCACTCACCTATTTTGCTAGAGATTATGGATTGAAGCAGATTGTGATTGAAGAAAATGGGAAAACGCCTTCGCCTATGCATCTACAGGATGTGATCAAGGATGCAAAGAAAAATAATGTAAAAATTATATTTGTACAAAAAGAGTTCGATCAACATAACGCAGAAATAATAGCCAAATCTATAAATGCTAAGATCATACCGATTGATCCCATAGCACATGACTGGGAAAAGCAAATGCTATATATTGCTCAACAACTTAAGCACTAATCGCATTATATGGATCCTATTATCGAACTGCAGAATGTAAATGCCGGATATGACAATCAAACAGTGCTGGCCGACGTTAATCTGAAAATATATAAACAAGATTTTCTCGGCATTGTCGGTCCTAACGGTGGAGGAAAAACTACACTCGTAAAGGTGTTGCTGAAACAAATAAAACCCACTAAGGGATCCATTACTTTCTATAAAGATGAAGATAAAACAGAGAAACTCAACATCGGCTATTTGCCACAGTACAATCTTATTGATAAAAAGTTCCCCATATCTGTTTATGAAGTAATCCTATCCGGTCTGGACCAGAAGAAATTATGGGGCAGACGCTATACTCCACAAGATCATGAACAAGTAAAAAATATTATCTCAAAAATAGAACTTGAAGGACTGGAAAACAAAACGATAGGCGAACTTTCAGGAGGACAACTACAACGCGCATTGCTGGGAAGAGCAATTGTTTCAGACCCTGAAGTAGTGATCCTTGACGAACCTAATACATATGTTGATAAGCGATTTGAGAAGAAACTCTACAACATTCTTGCTGAAATCAACTACAGATGTTCAATCATTATCATTTCGCATGAACTGGAATCATTAATAGACCATTCTAAAAATATTGCATACGTTGACCATAGCCTTACCTATCATAATGGTCCTGACAGAACTTATGACTGGATTAGAAATTACTTTGAATAAATGTGAAACCTCATCATTTTGTATGTTTTATATAAATCTTTCTATATATTTGCAACCAATTAAAATGATAATACATACCTAATTGATAATTTAATGAAACAGTACAAATTGGTGAACAACCTCGTAGGGTGGTTCATATTTTTGATTGCTGCTATTGTCTATTGCATGACAATTGAACCTACAGCGAGCTTTTGGGATTGCCCCGAGTTTATATCAACAGGCTATAAGCTTGAAATCGGACACCCACCCGGCGCTCCATTCTTTATGCTTACTTCAAATCTGTTCACGCAATTTGTTAGTGATCCGGCATTAGTTGCACGTATGGTCAACACGATGTCGGCTTTATTGAGTGCGACGTGTATCTTGTTCCTGTTTTGGACCATTACGCACCTCACACGCAAGTTAATCATTACTGATGAAAGCGACTACAAAAAGCCGAGTAAGATCATCCTCATTATGGGTGCAGGAGCTGTTGGTGCACTTGCCTATACATTCTCCGATACATTCTGGTTCAGCGCGGTTGAAGGTGAAGTTTACGCTTTCTCATCCATGTTCACCGCCGTCGTTTTCTGGCTGATACTGAAATGGGAAGATGTGGCCGATGAACCTCACAGTGACCGATGGCTCGTACTTATAGCCTATTTAACCGGACTGTCCATTGGAGTACATTTATTGAACTTGCTGTGTATTCCAGCTATTGTACTGGTTTATTATTATAAAAAGAACCCTAAAGCCAACCTGAAAGGCAGCTTGATTGCTTTACTTGGAAGTATGATCCTTATAGCAGTAGTACTATACGGTATTGTTCCGGGTATTGTAAAAGTAGGCGGTTGGTTCGAACTGTTCTTTGTCAACACTTTAGGATTTGGATTCAACACCGGTTTTGTCATCTATATTTTCCTTCTTGTTGCTTCAATCATCTGGGGTGTTTATGAAACCTTTGTTGAAAAGAGTGACAAGCGAATGAGCTGGTCATTTATTATCACAATCGGCTTACTTGGTATTCCGTTCTACGGACATGGCGTTAGTTGCGCAATTATTGGTATCGTTGCATTAAGCATTCTTGCGTTCTATCTGAATTCAAAAACTATCAGTAAGAAACACAAAGCAAGTCCAAGAGTACTGAACACTACATTGCTTTGCATGATGATGATTGTCATTGGATACTCGTCTTATGCACTGATCGTCATTCGTTCTGTTGCTAATCCTCCTTTGGATGAAGATTCACCTGAAGACGTATTCTCATTGGGAGAGTATTTGGGACGCGAACAATATGGTACAAGACCCTTGTTCTGGGGACCTGCATTTTCTTCAAAACCGGCTTTGGAGGCTGTTGATGGAGGATACAGATACAAAATAGATAAAGGAACTCCTTCTTATGTACGTAAGGACAAAAAGGATCCTAACGAAAAAGATCAATATGTTGCTAAGGATGGCATGAGCGATTATGTATACGCACAAAACATGCTCTTCCCACGTATGTATGATGCGGCACATGCTGAAGATTACAAAAGATGGGTAAACATTACAGGACATGATGTTGCGTATGACGCCGGCGGACAAACGCAAATGGTGAATATGCCGAACCAATGGGAAAACATCAAATTCTTCTTCACTTATCAATTGAACTTCATGTATTGGCGTTATTTCATGTGGAATTTCGCAGGGCGGCAGAATGATTTACAAGGCAGCGGTGAAGTGGAACATGGAAACTGGATAACAGGATTCAACTCTATTGATAAATATCTCGTTGGAGACCGAACTCATTTACCCGATGAATTAGCTCAAAATAAAGGATACAACGTATTCTATTGCTTACCCTTGCTGCTAGGAGTTCTAGGAATATTCTTCCAGGCATATCGAGGGGAAAAAGGCATCCAGGGGTTCTGGGAAGTATTCTTCCTGTTCTTCATGACCGGTATTGCCATCGTCATCTATTTGAATCAAGCTCCGGGGCAACCGCGTGAACGAGATTATGCATACGCGGGATCTTTCTATGCATTTGCCATATGGATAGGTATGGGTGTGGCAATGGTATACAAGTTCCTGCATGAAAGAATAAAAATGAAAGAGCTGCCGGCTTCAATTCTGGCTTCTTTAGTATGTTTGCTTGTTCCTATCCAAATGGTAAGCCAAACATGGGATGATCATGATCGTTCAGGCAGATATACATGTCGAGACTTCGGACAAAATTATCTGAACTCGTGTCAGGAAAAAGGTAATCCGATTATCTATACCAACGGCGATAACGATACCTTCCCATTATGGTACAATCAGGAAACTGAAGGTGTGCGTACGGATGTAAGAGTCTGCAATTTAAGTTATCTACAAACCAACTGGTACATAGATCAGATGAAGCGTCCGTCATACAGTTCACCGGCAATTCCTATCAATTGGACAAGCATTCAATATGCCAATGGTACAAATGAGTATCTGCAAGTTCAGCCAAACTTGAAAACCCAAATTCTGGAATTGATGAAGAACAATCCGAAAGAGGCAAAACAAATGTTAGGCGACAACCCGTTTGAACTTAAAAATATCATTCACAAATGGGTACTTTCTGATAATCCTGAAATGCATTGCATTCCAACCGACAGTATCATAGTCCCTATCGACAAGAACGCTGTACTTGCATCAGGCATGATGATTCCTGATTCATTACACGGAAAGATTCCAGATCAAATGGTTATCAGCTTGAAAGGCAAAACCGGACTGTCTAAATCGGAATTGATGATGCTTGAAATGTTGTCAAATACAGATTGGAAGAGACCTATTTATATGGCTATTACCGTAGGTCCTGAAAATCATTTGTGTTTCGATAATTATTTCACACTCGAAGGTATGGCTTATCGAATCACACCTTTCCAAAGTGCTAAGGGACCTCGCATCGATTCTGAGAAAATGTACAACAACATAATGACAAAGTTCAAGTGGGGCGGATTAGACAATCCAAAGGTCTATATTGACGAAAACATCATGAGTATGTGCAAATCACATCGTCGTTTGTTCTCCCAATTGGCAACTCAATTGATACAAGAAGGCAAAAAAGAGAAAGCTCTGAAATTGTTGAACTACGGTGAAAAGGTTATACCTGAAAAGACTGTTCCACATGACTACAGTTGCTATTCACAAAATATAGCTCAGTGCTACTATCAATTAGGTCAAAAGGCAAAAGCTGAACATATCGTCACAGAACTGTTCGACAAATCAGCCCAATACCTCAATTGGTACAACGACTTCTCAGATGCACAAATTCAAGCATCAGCTCAAAGCTGCGCATTGCAACTTTATGAATTGGATGAAATGTGCAAAATACTGGAAAGTAATAAATCACCGAAAGCTAAAATGTGTAGAGCTAAGTTCTATACTTACTATAACAAGTTAAATGCACGAATAGGAGGTGTATTACAAGGAGCGCGATAAATGCTGATAGAACAACCACCTAAAATATTCCGTATATTATACCCGAGTGCTCTCTGGAGAATGGATCCGAATGTAAAGGCAGTTTATCTGACTTTTGATGACGGCCCAATACCGAGAGTAACTCCTTGGGTATTAGATTTACTGGATAAATATAATATCAAGGCTACATTCTTCATGGTGGGCGACAATATCAGAAAGTATCATGAAGAATTTGAAATGGTCAAGGAAAGGGGACACAAGTTAGGAAATCATACATTCAACCACATCAAGGGGTTTGAATATTCGATGGAAAAATACCTGGAAAATGCAGAGAAAGCAAACGAGTACTTGCATACAGATCTTTTTCGTCCGCCACATGGGCATATGACACCTTCACAATACTATATACTTCGAAAGAAGTACAAAATAGTAATGTGGGATCTGGTAACCCGTGATTACAGTAAGAAACGAAATGGAGTACAGGTCTTTGAGAACGTAAAAAAATACGTACGCAACGGATCGATTATCACCTTTCATGATTCTGTAAAGAGCGAAAAAAATATGATGTACGCCCTACCACGTTCTATTGACTGGTTACTTGAAAATGGATATGAATTTAAGTTATTATGAACTCTGGTGATCTAACCAAATTAATAAAAGCCGAGGCGTTGAACCTCGGCTTTTCTGCTTGTGGTGTCGCACCGGCAGAGCCTGTTGATTCAAAAGAAAGAGAGAGATTCAATCAATGGGTGGGGAATGGATTCCAAGCCGATATGTCATACCTTGAGCGCAATCAAGATAAACGCTATGATCCAAGCTTATTAGTTGAAGGTGCCAAGAGCATTATATCTGTTGCCCTCAATTACTATCCTCAAAAGATTCTGAACAAAGAGCAATTGCAATTTGCATACTATGCTTATGGTAAAGACTACCACGATCTTGTAAAAAACAAATTGACGAGACTATTGGAATATATCCGAACAATAGATCCACAATCTTCAGGAAGAGTTTTCTGTGACACCGCACCAATCCTTGAAAAATACTGGGCTTGGAAAAGCGGGCTAGGGTGGGTGGGAAAGAACACTTTACTCATCATTCCTAAAGCAGGCTCTTTTTTCTTCTTAGGCGAGATAATACTCAATAGCGAGCTAGAATACGATTCCCCCAAGAAAAGCCATTGTGGAAGCTGCAAACGCTGTTTAGAGGCATGCCCTACACATGCATTAACCTCGGATGGTAATCTGAATGCAAATCTCTGCCTTTCCTATCAAACAATTGAAAATCACAAAGAATTGTCGGCAAGCGTAAAGCAGGCAATGAAAAGAACTATTTACGGATGCGATGAATGTCAAAAAGCTTGTCCTTGGAATAGTCGCTTTGCCACAGCAAACAACGAACCGGACCTACAACCCAATGAAGAGTTCTTCAATAATGCCGAAGAAGACTGGCAAAACTTATCTGTTGAGAGCTATCGCAGAATATTCAAAGGGTCGGCTGCGAAACGTGCAAAATATGAAGGACTCATAAGGAATATATCTGCTGTTACTGATGCCGATAAAGCTGATACTCACTAAATAAAAACCTCACAAGAAGATCTTATGAGGTTTTATTAATCAGTTTGCAATGCCTGCTTTCAATTCATGGCATCGACCAAGTAGCCGAATTTTCCGTAGCCGTTGAATATAGAATTGCACTTGTAATGCCGGCTGAAGGATATTCAGTTTGAAAATATTTCGTAAAGTCTTGTACTAGACAAAATTGACCTTCTGTTTTTTTCAACAATATGGTCTGAGTTTTGCCTTGATAAGAGAGCTGGTATGTAATTGAAAAATCATTGGGACTATTATAAATAACATCTTTATCGGTGGTAAACGTTCCCGTTATGGAATCCGTCTTATAAGAAGGCAATTTGCGATAGATAAAATCACCACTTGTTTTTGTCACATACTTAAATTGCAACTGACCTAGTTTGGACGGTAAAAATGAATCATGAATTTCATTACTTATTTTATTTTTTGTTACATTTGATGGAGCCTCTATAACACACGTATCACTAGATATTAAATAGGATAAATTATACCCTTTAATCTTTATACAAATATAGTCTTTACTATTTGCATCAACAGTAGCATGATCTGGTAGTGCATAAATTAGATCTTTACCTACACTTGTTGGAGTAATCCGATACAAGTTATGCTCAGATCGTACCAGCTCCATATTATTTTGTACAGCAGGTACATATAATGAATCGTACGATGTTTTGAAATACAAATTGAATGAAGTTGATATGAAAGCGGGAATCGTATCACCCATTTTAAACTTTTCACTAGATGTAGCAGGATAATCCTTATATACTTCTATACTGTCTGTTGCAGCACTTTGTTGGGGAACAGAGTTACTTTCACTACATCCCAACAAAATAAAATTGATCGTTAGTAAGATCGGATATACAAATTTATGATTCATTGTTTATTAATTTATTCACTGTGTGCGAAAGACCTACAGCATAACCATAGATGAAGCTCCATCAATATCTAATAAATATGTTTTTAGGTAAAAACAGTTTACTGAAAGTAATTCATATTATTAGTTTTTGATATTCATGCAAATATACATGAATATTATTATATGCATTTAAATAACTATGCTTGTTTTATATTTAAATTAACCCTGTTATACTCTGTTGGCATTTGTGAATTGATGTTTGAATTGTCGGCACACATAAGAGAAGAAATGAGAAGAACAATCCTGTTGAGAGCTATCGCAGAATATTCAAAAGGTCGATTTCTCTGAAACACCTGAGTTTTGATTTTACCCTTCATCCTTCATATCCCTTTATCCATCGGCGTTTCCGAATGAACGTATGAAGGCACTTTTTCATTTCGTGCCTTCATATGCAGACCAATATTCCTCCTCAAATAGCAGTCCTGAGAAATCAAATTTGTCTACTATTATCCCCAATTGCTTGCCTACTGCTTAGAACACCAGGTATCAAGTTCAGACAAGCCTATAGGCAGATCGTAGAATACATGCCTACTTTTTATCATTTTCTTGCCACAAAACTATCGTTTTACCCGGGTGGAAATCATTTCTTACCTGGGTGAAAAACGTTTTCCACCTAGGTAAGAAATGTTTTTTACAGTTGTAGAAAATGAAAATACAAATGAGTAAGTGAGAAAATGCACGTTAGATGTGCCAATTATTCATGTCGGTATACAGAGTCTTATATATTATCCTGTAAACGGTTACAAATAGTCTTATATCATCCTGATGAAGTGTACAGTTTACCAAAATCATACTGATAAGGTATACCAATGAAGGATGAAAACAAAAAAAGACATGAGAGTAGAGCTGCGGATATCATCAAAAATTGACTTTACAATAGTATGCTATAGAGTTTTTCGGAACTTGGAAAATAATTATAGCCCTAATTTTAAAGTGGTCAGATTTGACCACTTTAAAAAAGAAGCCAAACTATCAAATTTACACTAATTCATTAAGGCTTAACTCGGTACTCGTCAAATTTACATCTAGTTAAGGCAATATAAGTAACATAATTTCATCTTGTCACAACGTACAAATGAAGGCACAAAACGAAACGCTGCCTTCATTCGTTCATCTCGGAGCGCCCATGAATAAAGGGATATGAAGGATGAAGGGTAAAATCAAAGTCACTGTGATATTAGATTTTGGGAAAAAATTCTTTCTCTCTTCTCTAAAGTGTTAGCCTAAAAGAACACTTGCTCCTTTTACAATATCCTGAGATAATTGGTTCGCTCAACAAAGAAAAGAACGGCATTCTTTTAAACAAGTATGACAGAGCTGCGATTTTTTTTGTAATTTTGCATCGAAAATATTTTATATCAATCTTTTATACAAAAATTATTTATGATAACTATCGAACAACTTAAGGACGTGAAAGAGCGCACTGATGCGCTGAGGAGGTATCTTTGACATCGACAATAAAAAGATCCAAGTCGAAGAAGAAGAGCTAAGGACGCAGGCTCCGGGATTTTGGGATGCCCCGAAAGAGGCCGAACAACAAATGAAACTTGTAAAAGACTTGCATAAGTGGATTGAAGGTTATAGCGAAATAAGAACTTTTGCTGACGAGCTTTCATTGGCATTTGACTTCTACAAAGAAGATCTTGTAACCGAAGAAGAGATAGACACTGATTATGCCAAAACAATAAAAGCAATAGAAGCTCTCGAATTGAAAAATATGCTTCGTGAAGAAGCTGACGAATTGGGATGCGTACTTAAAATCAATTCTGGTGCCGGTGGTACGGAAAGTCAGGATTGGGCTTCGATGCTAATGCGTATGTACATGCGCTGGGCTGAATCAAAGAAATATAAAGTCACTTTAAGCACTTTGCTGGATGGTGATGAAGCAGGAATTAAAACTGTGACCATGCAATTTGAAGGAGACTACGCTTTCGGCTATTTAAAAGGTGAAAACGGAGTTCATCGTTTGGTTCGTGTATCTCCCTATAATGCGCAAGGGAAGAGGATGACATCTTTCGCATCCGTTTTTGTCACACCGCTTGTAGATGATACCATCGAAGTGAAAATTGACACAGCATCCATTTCATGGGATTTATTCCGATCAGGTGGTGCCGGTGGACAGAACGTCAATAAAGTGGAAACCGGTGTACGTTTGCGCTATAAATATATTGATGAGGAAACCGGCGAAGAGAAAGAAATACTTATTGAGAATACCGAGAGCCGTAAACAGCTGGAGAACAGAGAAAATGCAATGAAATTATTGCGCTCTCAACTCTATGACATAGAGCTTCAAAAACGCAAAAAGGAACAAGATAAAATTGAAGCTGGAAAGAAGAAAATCGAATGGGGATCACAAATCCGCAGTTATGTATTCGATGATAGACGAGTAAAAGATCACCGTACGAATTATCAATCCAGTGACGTTGGAGGCGTAATGGACGGAAATATAGATGGATTCATCAAAGCCTATTTGATGGAATTTGCAGGTAAAGAGACCGAATAAAGAATAATTTATCTATTATTGCTGTCCGGTAAAACTTTAAAAATCAGAAAGAACCATCCGAATCGCCAATAGAATGGCGATTCGGAATTTTTTTATGCTGACTCACTTAAAATCGCAGTCTTTTTATGTAAGTTTGCAAGAGAAAACAAACAAATGGATTTGTATCTTCTTTACAATTTCCAATATTATTAATAAACATTATTTCATGAAAGTAATTAATGACCAAAATAAGCTATTAGATTCTGTCGTCACATTTAAAAAATACGATGAAATAAGTGGTTTAGTTTTAGAATCAAGAAGTGGAGCAAAGGAATCAAAGTCGATAAGAAATCCAGATTATTTATCTGCTCTCGAGATTATTTTAGATCGCTTGAAAAACAGATATGATATTGGTACCATTAAAATTTATCTGATTTCCAAACCTTACCTCCTTAAATCTTCCAAAGAAAGGGCCATCAAAATTGATGGGAAAACTAATATTACTATAACAAGTAATGACGTAAAAGAATTGCGACTTAAAATATCTAAGGCTGTTGCAAATAAAAAAGAAAATAGTGATACAAAAGGTGGAAATCCTACAAAAAGAATCTTAATTTCAGCAAATCTGGAAGAATATAAATGGAACGATTTGGTTACAAATCAGACAAATAGCTGTTTGCCTAATGATGCCAATTTTCATAATGAAACTTCCTTTAATCTACAAAGTATAGAAAATGAATCAGAGAAACAATTAGTTTCAATTAATAAAAGAAGAGGTCAAAATAGATTCAGAAAAGAATTATTAAAAGCATATGAAGGGAAATGTGCAATAAGTGGATCTACAGTAATCCCTGTTTTACAAGCAGCCCATATTTTTTCATATAAAGGAGAGAAGACTAATCATATAGAAAATGGAATTCTATTAAGATCGGATATTCACGACCTTTTCGATTTACACTTATTGGGAATAGATGAGAATTATAGAATCATTATTAGTGATTTTTTAAAAAAAACAGAATATGAGATATATAATGGAAAAACTATCTTTCTTCCTAAAAAGGATTCAGAAAGACCGAGCAAAGAAGCCCTTAAATCAAGACCAATTCCAGATAGAAAATAACAATTACTACAATGAATAACACTCAATGTCTCCACTAGATGCCAACAACAAAAATCCCTAATTACAGATAGTATAAAATCTATTCATAATGGAATTTTCTGTGGTAAAAATATGGTATTTAAAGATTTGCTTAACAAAATGATACCTCTATTTTTAGAGATAAAAACTTTCAAAGAACAGGTGCATTGCATAATCTTCGTTCATCCAAGTTGGGTATCAGAAATTAAAGAAAGATTAAAGATTACTCCGACTCTTCTTCAAAGTCCTCAACACCGACTCCACAAAGGGGGCAAGTCCAATCTTCAGGTAAATCTTCAAATTCTGTTCCCGGAGTTATACCGTTATCAGGATCACCTTTGGCTTCATCATAAACCCAACCGCAAACTTTACATACATATTGCTTCATATCGTAAATGTTTATTGCTAATTCAGCACTATTTCGAAAGTAATTGTTCAACTAACTCCGTCATTCCTTCAGACGCTTTCTTTTGAATAACATGCACCTTGCGTCCGCTTGTAACTCTCACCTCTTTTGGATCGATCAAATACACCTCTGCTTCAGCAGAAACATAATTGAGCAAACCTGCAGCGGGATAAACATTTAATGACGTGCCTATTATAAGAAAAATATCCGCTTTTTCGGCTGCTAGAATGGCATCTTCCATTTTAGGTACAGCTTCACCGAACCAAACGATAAAAGGACGGCATTGTGATCCATCGCCTGCCAAATCGCCGAGTTTTACTTCAGATTCATCTCTACTAAGCTTCTTTACATATCGAGGATCATTGGGATTACGTGAAGAGCAAACCTTATCCAGTTCACCATGCAAATGAATCACTTGCGTGCTCCCTGCTTGTTCATGAAGATTATCCACATTTTGAGTCACCACCGTTACATGAAAATGTTCCTCAAGTGCAGACACTAACTTATGTGCCTGATTAGGTTTCACTTCATATTGCTGCTTACGCAACATATTATAAAAATTATTTACAAGTTCTTGATTATGAAGCCATCCTTCGGGAGTAGCCACTTGTTCCACAGGATATTTATCCCAATAGCCACCTGAATCACGGAAAGTACTAAAACCACTCTCGGCACTAATGCCGGCGCCAGACAATACTACTAAATTTTTCATATTAGTCTCTTATTTATAGATTAGTACAAAAATAAGAAAAAAGAAATCATAAATATATCATTCATTCAAATAAAAGAATTATTTTTGTCAAAATATTAATATAATATTGTATTTATGGATAAATTTAGTTACGCTCTCGGCATCGGCCTTGGAAAAAATTTGAAAGATCTAGGTGTAGAGACAATCAATGCAGATGATTTCTCAAGAGCAATTGTTGCTGTTCTTTCAAACAGCAAGAAAGAGATCGAAGATATTGAAGCACGAGACATAGTAAACAAGACTTTTGCAGAATTAGAGGGTAAACGCAGTACGGTTGCTATTGAAGCTGGTAAACAGTTCTTAGCTGAAAATGCAAAAGATCCTAATATTAAGACTTTACCAAGCGGACTGCAATATGAAGTACTGGCTGAAGGTAATGGAAAAACTCCTACAGCCAACGACCAGGTAAAATGCCATTATGAAGGTAAACTTCTTGATGGCACACTTTTTGATAGTAGCATCAAACGCGGTGAACCGGCAGTATTTGGCGTAAGTCAAGTAATCAAAGGATGGGTTGAAGCATTACAACTTATGAAAGAGGGATCTAAATGGAGACTTTTTATCCCCTCAAACTTAGCGTATGGAGAGCAAGGTGCAGGTGAAATGATACCTCCTCACAGTACGCTTATTTTCGAAGTAGAATTAATTCAAGTATTATAAAAATTATATTTTAAAAGAAAAATGAAAAAAGTTAGCTTCTTAATGGCAATCGCCTTTGCCGCTATCTTGGCATCTTGTACAGGAAAAGCACCCAAGGCCAATTTGAAAACTGACGTAGATTCTCTTTCATATGCTATCGGTATGGCTCAAACTCAAGGTTTGAAAGATTACTTGATCCGTATGAATATGGATACTACCTACATGGATGAATTTATTAAGGGTCTGAAAGAGGGAGTAAAGAAAACAAGCAAAAAGAAAGATGCTTATTTTATGGGTATTCAAATCGGTCAGCAAATCAAGAACCAAGTAATCAAAGGTATTAACCACGAACTATTTGGCCAAGATTCTACAAAGACGATCAATATTGACAACTTCCTTTCTGGTTTCATCTCTGGTACACTTGGTAAAAAGGGTGACATGACGGTTCAACAAGCACAAACATATGCTCAAATGAACATGGAAAGAATCAAATCAAAATCTTTGGAAAAACAATATGGTGCTAACAAAGCTGCCGGTGACAAATTCTTGTCTGAAAACAAGAGCAAACCGGGAATCATCACTTTACCTGATGGGGTACAATATAAAGTGGTTAAAGCTGGAAACGGTCCAACTCCTAAAGATACTAGCAAAGTTACTGTAAACTATCGTGGTACAACCATTGATGGCAAAGAGTTTGATAGCTCATTCAAACGTAAGCAACCTGCAACTTTCGTTGCCAACCAAGTTATTAAAGGCTGGACCGAGATTCTTACAAAGATGCCTGCAGGTTCAAAATGGATTGTATATATTCCTCAAAACTTGGCTTATGGCTCAAGAGATACAGGTAGCATCAAACCATTCTCAACTTTGATTTTCGAAATAGAACTACTTAGCGTAGGTGGCAAATAATTAATTTGTTTATTACAGAATAAGGCTGTATCATTTATATGATGCAGCCTTTTTTGTGTCATTTTGCTATCTTGCAAAAGAATAAACAGATGAATAGAATTTACTCATTTTTTGAAATAAAAGATATTTTTTATTCGAAATAATTAGAATTATTAAAATAAATATATATCTTTGCTTACTATATGATATGTTTAGTTGAATTTTAAATCAATATATAAAACATGGAAAAGATAGATAGTCTTGACAAAAAAATTTTGGACATCATTTCCGGCAACGCCAGAATACCATTCAAAGACGTTGCAGCTGAATGTAAAGTGTCCAGAGCTGCCATTCACCAGCGTGTACAGCGGCTTACTGATTTAGGCGTAATCACTGGTTCTGGTTTCCATTTAAATCCCAAAGCTTTAGGTTATACCACTTGTACTTATGTAGGCATCAAACTCGAAAGAGGATCAATGTACAAAGATGTTGTAGCTCAAATGAACAAAATTCCGGAAGTGATAGAATGTCATTTCACCACAGGTCCTTATACTATGCTCACAAAAGTGTATGCTCGTGACAACGAACAATTAATGGACCTACTCAACAATAAAATGCAAGGTATTCCTGGAGTTGTAGCCACAGAAACACTCATATCTCTTGAGCAAAGCATCAAGAAAAGAATACCCATCATTATTAATAATATCAAAAATACCAACAAATAATCGTGACCGATCTTCTATCTAATCTACATTTCACCGGAATAATTATCGGTGCATGTACATTCCTTATTATCGGTTTGTTTCACCCCATAGTGATCAAGGCTGAATACTATTGGGGAGTGAAAAGTTGGTGGGCTTTTCTGATTATGGGTTTCATCTGCTTGATCGCAGCACTTTTTGTTGATGATCTTTACTTATCACCACTACTTGGTGTACTTTCATGTACACTGTTCTGGAGTATCAAAGAAATATTTGAACAAAAGGAAAGAGTGAAGAAAGGATGGTTTCCTAAAAATCCGAAAAGAAAAGATTATTGAACAAGAAAGGGTATGTAGAAAATAACATACCCTTTCTTATTCCGCCAATTACAACTAATTTTCCTATTCCAAACAGACTTATTTGCATGTAATTCACCTTCATTCTTACAGCAAATTCTGAATAATACCTTCAACGATAAAATCGGTTAATCAGCCACCACTACCGTCTCGCTAAAAGAAATTGCGTTCATGGGTACACCAACACTTGCTCATAAACAAAATTCATACCGTTGAAGATATCGCAACTTCAGGCGCTTTCCTCTTTTATAACAACATAACGCCCAAATTCGTATCAAACAAATGAATTGAGCAGCAATAACATCCAACAATGTCACGGTTTGTTTAATCTATAGATCCCAATAGATGTGTCTCCTTCAACGACCCGTCCCTGATTAATTGAACATTCCCACTATAAACAAAAGAACTAATCCCCTTAAATCCTATGCATTACTTCATGCAACACATAGATAAATCCCGGTTTCAAATGCTTTAGATGGGTAACTTCTATTATTGCTTCAATTCCTGGATACAAAGATACAATGAGGAATAGGAAGAAATAATCCCTCTTTTTAGTCATTTATATACCATAAAAATGGTACCATTCATATGAATCATATGAATGAATAAAAAAATAATAAGATTACATTTATCAATATCACCAGCAGATAACTGTGAGTAAGACCTGATATAAGTTCTTTTCTCCGACCCGAAAAAAATATAGCATACACCATACCTACAACATTATTGCTGACGATCGCCTGCAAGCTGCATAAACCGGCCAAATGAACGGAAACGCCACCCTTCCATTGCAATAGATTTAATATGTATGGCGTTATATCAGTGATTCCTGAAATAAATGAAAGTACATTCAATCCCGTTGAACCGGTATACATAAAAGTATAATGCGTCACGATTGTAAACACCACCAGCAACCCTGCAAAGATTAGGGCAACCTTAAACTCCAAAGGATTATTACTTAACTCTTCATCGCCAAATTGTAATATATTTTCCTTCAGGTTATGGTGATGAACATACATGCCATACCCTCCTGAAACGATTGCCATAATTAACAAATAAGGAAATATCGATATAAAAGTGTCATAACTGAAGATAAAGACTAAAACCATAAAACGCAAGTAGGCCATGCTTATGGACATCAACATCGCTGAAAGATATTGAGGTATTTCTTCAATAGGGGCTTTCTTGCATTTGCGTCCCAAAATGATTAGCGTGGCAGTACTACTGTATAAACCACCTAAAATGCCTGACACATAAATCCCTGAATTTGGAAAAACATACCTTTTAAGTAGATAGGAAAGATAAGATATACCCGATACAATAACAGTGGCTAACCATACCGTATATGGAGTTAAATCAATGCCTTTTACCAAATTATTTTCAGGAAGAATAGGAAGAATCACACCACTTATTGCCAAGAACTTTGCCAATGTAATAAACTCATCGTTCTGCATTTTCTGAGCTATCTGAACAAAGTTGCTTTTCATTTCTGTAAGAAGCAATACCGCAACAATTACTGTAATATAAAACCAAGAAGGCTGAGTGCTCACGATAGGAGCAAGGCAATAAGTGATTAATCCGATAACAATAGAAGTAATCCCAAACACATGATGGCTTACCATGCGCTGATAATAATTTAATCCGAAAAGAACCGTTAAAGCAAATCCACCGGCAATAAATAACCGCATCTCTTTAGGATCAAGCATATAAAGCAAATATCCTAAAATACCGATAAAAGTAAAAGTTCTATCAGTGCCGAAATGTGTATTTTCTCCCTCGCTATGTAAACTTAACTTGCGTTGTGATAAACCTATCAACAATGAAAAAACGACCACAAACACAAATGAAACCAATTCTTGAGGAAAAATAGTGTAGAGTTTTTCCATTTACTTTATTTATCCCATTTACAGAAAGGCATTTTCATTAGATGCGAATTGTAATAACGCATATCTCCTGTTACTTCCTTTCCAATAAATCCAGGGTCATCATACGTATCATTTATACTTTTCAGCTCCACTTCAGCAACAACCAATCCCTCATTCTCTCCAAAAAATTCATCCACCTCAAACACATGGTCACCGCTTTTCACCAAATAACGATTCTTATCTATTTTTTCTTCATTGCAAAGTTTCATCAACTGTTTTGCTTCAGTTACCGGAATTTCCTTTTCCCATTCAAAACGAGAAAGTCCCCCATCCTCAGAGGGTCCTTTAATGGTAAGAAACCCTTCATTATCTCTTATTCGCACACGTACAGTACGTCCACTCTCACTGCAGATATAACCTTGAGAGATGTGGTGACAAACATAAGCCTTTGACTTATATTCACCTATCACCAAAAATTTTCTTTCGATTTCTTGTGCCATTACTTATACGAAGTACCTATTATAAGTGATATAATACACAAAAGAATGCAAGCTGCAATGATGATAAGAATAACTTTGTTAGCCTTTTTTTCTTGCCTTTTAGCTCTAATTTCTTTATTAATCTTTCCCATAATATCGGTTATTATTTATTTACACTCAAAGTTATAAAAGAAATAACATATATCAAATTATTTTATTAAAAATATGGGCACAAAAAAAGCCCGCAGGCGATAAGGTTAGAAACCGCCTACGAGCAACAATTCATGCTTATGATTATTCTACTTTGTGTTTGCTATAAATCAAGTATCTGTCTGTCGGTTTATTTTGTATCATTATTCTTTGGACCAGGTGTGGGAGCATTTTCTCTTTTCTTCGCCTCATAATCTTTCCACATTTTGAATTGCTCCTCTGAAAGAATTTTCTTCAACTTCTTATCTTTCTTTTCCATCTGCTTCTTTTGTTCTGCTTGCTTATCCTCTTCACTCTCCTGACTATCATCTCCCGGCATACCACCAACGAATCCACCAGGAGGAGGCCCCATCGGCAGCATTCCTCCAGGACCACCAGGTCCTCCCATGAAAGAAGTTTGAGTAGATTTCAGTTCATTCAAATTAAGCTTATATATCTTTGTGTATTGATCCGCTGAAAGTGCAACTACACTTTGCATTTCATCCGCAATGTGCTTAGACATTTTTTCAGGAGAAACAGAATCAGGTTTTGCTACATTTCCTTGCATTGGTTGTTGACCACTAGCATGGAGTGAAAAACATGTAATCACGCATGCAATCAATACTTTTATCAGCTTAACTCTTTTCATCGTTCTTATACTTCTATTTCATTTGTATAATGCAAAGATATATGTTCTATACAATAGAAAAAAAAATAATCAATCAACTGCCTTAAATTCTATGCAAAATCAACACTACTAAAAAATACACTGTAAATTAATCGATTAACTGGTCATTTTCTTATATCTGTCACTTTTTCCAATATTTGTTTCTCACTAATACTTATATCTTATTTGTAGAGCTACGTCACTTTTATTGCAACCATTAATCATTTCTGTTCCTGAACTTATTTTATTACGATCAAAATAGTGTGTCAGTCCCCATTTAGTTATTAACAATAGATGTTGATTAATATGGTAATAACTGGTCAAAGCATACCTGGTACCATATCCATAATACGACATAAATGAAAATGCATACAGCAATCCTCTCTCATACATATAAACTCGTGTATCATAGTTATCTGTATGAAACAATGCACAATCTGCACTCAATTTCCATTTTCTATTATTCAAATTAACCTTGCCAGCTACCAAATAACCATAAGCAGATTTTTGTTTGTATATATGTTGTTCCACACCACTTAAATGCATCTGTAAATTTATTAACATTGTTGGTTGATAAGACAGTTGATAATTTAGTTTATTTGTCAATAAACTACTCACAATATGTTCTTTAGAATCAACATTCTTCATTTTCTCCTTGTGTTGATATCTTATATTCATTGTTAGATTATTGATAGGTGTATAACTTGTTTTCAACAAAAAATCAAAACCATGAGATGACTTATCCACCCCATATCTTAAGTATGGAAATTTAAAATAATCGAAATAAACGGATGCATTTACATTTCTTGCAGGAGCACATTGTACTCCTGCAAGAAATCCATTTTCATTCATAACCATTCCCCCTTCTGCAAGTGAAGAAGCAAAATATGCATGGTATTTTTTCGAGTAAGACCGGTGTATAAACAGTAGTTGATAACTATCGCTTAATTTATAAGTCAAGTAGTTTATTAACGCCACATGATAATTGTCGCCTACTCCAACTTCACCTGAAAGAGAAATACGATCATATCTATACTTGTAATCAACGCCCAAATTAAAAAATTCTTTCCCACGCATATAGTAAGTATTGTACTTTCTCTTAAGAGGTTCGTATCGTTTGTTGAAAAAATAATATAGGGCCGTTCCTCCTATTTCACCATACTGAAACCGTTTACTTATATGACTACCTATCAACTGTAAATTAGCCGCCTCCTTACGTTCCACCTCTCGTGGGATTCTATGATATCCCGTAGTTTGTATAGAAGTTATTAAGTTATCCTTTATAATCGCATCCATTGAACGGTTTGAATAAAGGAAAGTATATTGGTAAGAATGATTCGAAAAAGTAATTCCTCCACCACGTAAATAATTAACTTCATCTGTTGAAGCATGCTTTTTAATACCTGAATTTTTCAAATCCATCGTACTTATTACAGCACTTTTTCCAAGACTGTATCCCATATTTATCAACAACCCTTGTCCACAGCTAAAAACATAGTCGCCAAGGGATAAATCCTTAATTTTACCAATGTTATGAACATAGATATAAACACCCATATGATCATAACTCCAGCGATTGTTTTTTGCAAAAAAAGGCTCCCCTTCATCCTTCTCTGCAGCCAGACCGAAATAAATCTTATCTCGATAATGGAAACCATATTTCAATGAATTGTAAAAAGGTTCTCCCAAATATTTTTTATTGGGATTACTCTTTAAATCCGAAATATTCTTTGCCTTATAACCATCACGCAAATACAGTGGAACATCACAACGCACTAGTAATTCATGCTTTCCATACTTTAAAATATTCCCTATTTTCAATGTATCAACAGACTTATCAACAGGTTTTACACATACATAAGGCAACAGGTTCACTATTGTTTGTCGATCCATTTCCTTCACAAGCATCAATTCACTGATTGAAACCATTTGCTTGCTATAGAGATAAAATAGTATATTTTGAATTTGAATATCATTTAATAAACCATATTGTTCAAATAATTTAAGCTGATCCAAAGTAGCAACATTCAGATTGATGGGATTATCCTTGATATAATCCAATTCCTGAAGATTCTCATTGACATTATCTTCAGCAATATTCCCACTTTCAGCTATTTCGCTCAAATTATCTTCTACTCCAAAATTGGCCGTTTTAATATCTTGTGCGCACATATCAACTTGTATGAACAGTATTATCAACACCAATTTAACCGACTTATCAACCATGTTATTAACAAATAGTTAGTTATTTCTATTTTAAAAAGTCGCGAATTTACGTTAAAATATATAACAACCCAAAAATATTCAGAAATAAACTAGAAAAACAAGACAATAAAAACAATAAACTGCTATTTTTGCAGCGTGAAAAAATGGATTAGCTTTGTCATCGTATTTGTCTGTATAAATTTATTTGCTATTTGTACAGTTCATGCACAGTGGAGAACATTAAGAACACCCAATCCAACTGTGTGGGTGGAGGCTTGTGTATACAAAGGTGATACAATTCCTTTTGTGCAATTGAGAAATACCTATGTTTTTCCTCCATTAAAGTTCACAACTCCCAAACAATGGAGTGAGTATTATCGATTGGTAAGAAATATAAAACTTGTAATGCCCTATGCGATAATGATAAACAACATTATTGTGGAAACATATGAATATGTACAGACTATTCCAGATCCTAAACGCCGTGAAGCACATTTGAGGTTAGTTGAAAAAGGGTTAATGGCACAATACAAAGAACCTTTCAAAAAAATGTCATACACTCAAGGAAAATTATTAATTAAGATTATTGACCGTGAATGCAACCAATCTTCATATGAAATAATCAAAGCTTTCATGGGACGTATGAGAGCTGGATTCTATCAAGGCTTTGCAAAGATATTTGGTGCAAGTCTTAAAAAAGAGTACAATCCTTTCGGCGATGACGCCATTACTGAAAGAGTTATTACATTAGTGATGAATGGTCAATTGTAATTTCTCAAAAAATTTCCATAAAACAATACCTGTAGTAACTGATACATTTAGAGAATGTTTCGTACCATACTGTGGTATTTCAATGCTACCGTTGCAAGCATTTACTACATCCTGAGCCACACCTTTAACTTCATGTCCCATGACAATAGCATATTTCTTATTCAGATCTAAATTCAATTGATCTAATTTTATGCTACCTTCCACTTGTTCAATTGCATATACCGTAAAACCATTCGATTTAAGCTCTTCTACTGCATCCAATGTATTCTTGAAATATTTCCAATCTACAGAGAATTCAGCTCCAAGAGCTGTTTTGTGTAATTCAGGGTGAGAAGGTGTAGCAGTTATTCCACACAAATAAACAGAAGCTATGCGAAAAGCATCTGATGTACGAAACACCGAACCGATGTTATTCATACTTCTTATATTATCTAAGACTACTACCAGGGGCAACTTTTCAGCCTCTTTAAACTCTTCAGTAGATATTCTATGTAATTCGGTTATCTTTAATTTGCGCATTCCAAAAAAAACATTTATATTATATTGCAAAGATACAAAACTATTAACAACATCTGTTGATATGTGTTGAAAAGCCGTTGATTAAATGTGGAAAGAAAATAGAAAATTTTCTCTACTTATCCATTTCTTTTGCTATAAACGTACCCAAACAAACATTCCAAATAAGTTAGCAAAAAATTAATATCTATGTTTAAACCACTTTTTAACCCTAAAAACATATACGGAACGAATGAAAGTTTTTAACTTTGCACTTTATCAACAGAAAGTGAAGAAAGAATATATCTTACTTATTTTCAGGTGTTACATACATTAATTCCCGTTGATAATGATTTGATAAGATTAGCTTCTCGGTTAACAAGATAATATGCAAGAAAATAATGTTTTTTTTACGAACACTATCAACCGACTATTAATATTATCATATATATTTTTCTAAAGATTAAAGAAATTAATAATTAATATAGTGATGGAAGAAAAAGAGTTCATTAAAGAAATTAATCGATTAAGAAAACAAAAGAATGCTGTTATATTGGCTCACTTCTACCAGAAAGGTGAAATTCAAGATATAGCTGATTATATAGGGGACAGTTTGGCTCTTGCACAATGGGCTGCTAAGACCACCGCTGACATTATTGTTTTGTGTGGTGTTCATTTTATGGGTGAGACAGCTAAGATTCTTTATCCTGATAAAAAAGTATTGATCCCTGATATGAATGCAGGCTGTTCGTTGGCTGACAGTTGTCCTGCTGATGAATTCAAAAAGTTTGTGGACGCTCATCCTGGTTATAAAGTTATTTCTTATGTGAATACTTCAGCTGCAGTAAAAGCTTGTACTGATATCGTAGTAACAAGTACAAATGCCCGACAGATTGTTGAGAGCTTTCCTAAAGATGAAAAACTTATTTTCGGTCCTGATCGTAATTTGGGAAACTACATTAATTCCGTCACCGGTCGTAATATGTTACTTTGGGATGGAGCATGTCATGTTCATGAACAATTCTCCGTTGAAAAGATTGTTGATTTAAAAAAGATACATCCAAATGCTTTGGTTTTAGCTCATCCTGAATGTAAAGGAGCTGTTTTGAAGTTAGCGGACTATGTAGGGTCCACAGCAGCCCTTCTTAAGTACGCTGTAACGCATTCAGAGTGTCAGGAGTATATAGTTGCCACCGAGTCGGGAATATTACACGAGATGCGAAAGAAATGCCCAAATATGACGTTTATCCCTGCTCCTCCCAATGATAGTACTTGCGCTTGCAATGATTGCAATTTCATGAAACTTAATACAATGGAGAAATTATATCTTTGTTTGCGTGATGAAACACCTGAAATAAAGGTTGATTCAGCCATTGCAGATAAAGCAATTGTGCCTATTAAAAGAATGCTTGAAATATCTGAAAAGCTTGGGCTATAAAATAAGCAAGGATAGTTTAAATGAAACTACCCCTTACAAAGCTGTTAATAGTCTTGCGAGGGGTAGTTTTTATTTAGTTCTTTATTTTATTTTGAAAGATAAACTTCGTCATTATGTTTTGGATAGTCAATGGTATAGTGCAAACCACGACTTTCTTTACGTTCCATTGCCTGACGCATTACCAAATAACCGACATTAATAACATTTCTCAATTCACATATTTCTTTAGATGCTTTTGAGTGCTTGAATAGTTCTTCTGTCTCTTCATAAAGAATATCCAATCTATCCCAAGCACGTTTCAACCGCAGATCACTACGTACGATTCCAACATAAGTATTCATTATTTGTCCTACTTCTTTTGAACTTTGAGTGATCAACACCATCTCTTCAGGGTGTGAAGTACCCTCATCATTCCATTCTGGAATTTTATCATTGTATGTATACTTATCAATTGTTTCAGAACTGTGCTTGGCTGCAGAATCAGCATATACAACAGCTTCAATAAGAGAATTGGATGCCAATCTGTTTCCTCCATGAAGTCCTGTGCATGAGCATTCACCAACGGCATATAGACGTTTGATGGATGATTGTCCATTTAAATCAACCTTTATACCTCCACACAAATAATGAGCAGCAGGAGCTACCGGTATATAATCTTTGGTTATGTCAATACCCAAACTTAAACATTTGGCATATATATTGGGAAAATGTTTCTTTGTTTCTTCAGGATCTTTGTGTGTTACATCCAAACATACATGATCGTCTCCTCTATTTTTCATTTCATTGTCTATCGCACGGGCAACAATATCACGAGGTGCTAATGAAAGACGTTTATCATATTTCTGCATGAATTCTTTTCCATCCATGGTTCGTAATATACCACCGTATCCTCTCATAGCTTCTGTTATTAAGAAAGATGGACGATCACCGGGGTGATATAAGGCAGTAGGATGAAATTGTACAAATTCCATATCATTGACAGTTCCTTTTGCACGATAAACCATGGCAATACCGTCACCGGTAGCAACCAGCGGGTTAGTGGTTGTTTGATAAATAGCACCGATACCACCCGTAGCCATAAGAGTTATTTTAGAAAGGAATGTATCTACTTTACCGCTTTTAAGGTCGAGTATGTAAGCACCAAAACATTCTATATCCGGAGTCTTGCGTGTAACTTCAATGCCGAGATGATGTTGAGTAAGTATTTCTATAGCAAAATGTTTTTCAAAAATAGTTATATTAGGATGACTTTTTAATGCATCAATTAAGCTGTCTTGTATTTCAGCACCGGTATTGTCTTTATGATGAAGAATTCTAAATTCAGAGTGCCCGCCTTCACGATGTAAGTCAAAGTCGCCATTATCTTTTTTATCGAAGTTAACTCCCCAGTTTATTAATTCATGAATTTGTTGAGGAGCATTTTTTACGACCTGTTCCACAGCTTTTCGATCACTGATCCAATCGCCTGCTATCATCGTATCTTCTATATGTTTGTTGAAGTTATCAACAAGCACGTTTGTAACTGACGCCACTCCGCCTTGAGCAAAGTAGGTGTTTGCTTCTTCCAATTCAGTTTTACAAATAAGTGCGACCTTCCCTTTTTCTGCCACTTTAAGGGCAAAACTCATTCCGGCAATGCCTGAACCAATTACTAAATAGTCGAATTTTTTAATCATTTTCTTGTATATTTTCCACCACAAAATTACAAATAAAGTTATTTACTTGTTCAGTTTGATACAAGAAATAGGTATTATTAGTAGATTTGCCAGTAAAAAGATAAAATGCTCAACAAAAAATATCATGTAAAGGTGCAGTGGAATCATTATGTTTTCTTGATTTTACTTGTATCGATTACGTTAATGTTTGCTTGGAAACATCAGACAGAATTATTTTTTATATGTGTTTTTTTATTGCTTGCCATTCAAGATAGGATCATTCATACGGTTTATGTGATCACATTGGTAAGTGTCATTATTAAGCAGGGGTATTTTTCAAAAGAGAAAGTAATTGAATTGAAAAGTATAAGAGAGTTTGATCCGAATGTTAAGATGAAAATTTTCGGTGCAGCATATACTTATATTAAAATAGTTAGTGGAAAAAAAACTTATTATTTAAGACCTATGGAAATGAAAGAATTCACAGACCAAATGAAGGAGGTTTTGGAATGAAAAAATATATCGGATGTTTATTATGTTTTTGGGGATTTACTAATGTTTTATTTTCACAAGTTGATTATCAATCGAAGTTCCAGAAAATTTTAGGGGATGATTTATTGAAAAACTCTGAAGCCGGTATATCGGTGTATGATCTTACATCTGATTCCTTGCTATATAGCTATCAAAGTAATAAACGTTATCGTCCGGCTTCTGTTGAAAAGTTAATAACCACTATTACCGCTGTTGCGCGATTGGGAGGACAGCATGAGTTCAACACTTCTTTAGCAGTCGATGGAGAAGTAAAAAATGATACATTGCATGGTAATTTATTTGTGATTGGTGGTTTTGATCCTGATTTCATGATGGATGAGATGAACCAGCTTGCCAAACAAGTTGAATCTAAAAATATTAAGCATATTACCGGAAAAATTTATTCGGATGTCTCAATGGTTGATTCTACATTATATTATGGTAGCGGATGGAGTTGGGACGATGCCTTATATGATTTTCAGCCCGTGTTATCACCATTGATGTTTCATAAAGGATGGGTTACTGTGACGGCTTATCCTGCTTCAAAAAAAGGAGAGCCTGCATCAATAAATATTTATCCTGAATCATCTTATAACGAGGTAGAAAACAATGCAATTACCGATTATAAAAAACATTTTAGTGTGACCCGTGATGCTGCTCATGTACAAAGTAAGTTTATTGTTTCAGGTGGAGTTAGTTCGAGACAAGTTCGAACTATTACCGTTGCTGATAGTAAAACTTTTTTTGTGCGCACATTTGTTGATCATTTAAGGGAAAAAGGAGTTGATTCGGTTGCATACGGTGGAGACCGTGTCACACCTGTTTCGTCAGATACAATTTTTTCTGTAGGACATACTTTGGCAGAAGTAATTCATAGAGCATTGAAAGTGAGTGACAACTTGAATGCTGAATCTATTTTTTACCATTTGGCGGCATCAGGGAAATGTGGTAAATATGCTGATGCAACCGATGGGCGTGAAGTTATCAACAAGTTTATTGATGAGTTGGGTATGGATCACAAGGATTATAATATAGTGGACGGCTCTGGCGTTTCTTTGTATGATTATATTTCTCCTGATCTGTTGATACGTTTTCTGAAATATGCTTATAACAATAAAATTTTGCGTGAAGTTATTTACCCATCTTTGCCAGTTGCCGGAGTGGATGGTACATTAAAAAACAGAATGAAAAATGGTAATGTATATAGCAATGTGCATGCAAAAACCGGAACAGTTACAGGTGTGAGTTCATTAGCCGGCTATTTGCAAACCGTTCAAGGGCATATGTTGGCATTTGTCATAATCAACCAAAACAACTTGAATGAGAGACGTGCTCATCAGTTTCAGGATCGTATCTGCAGAATGCTTACAGAATAACATATACCCTTGAGATTCGTTTTTTAGAGGGAAAAATCCGTCAAATGCATATCGCCTTGACGAGCAAAAGCTGTGTGCATCGCAAACGTTTTTTCAAGACAATGTGGAATGTGACATTGTTGATTGCTTATTTTTTGATAGTCACGCAGCAATTCTTTGTATGATGGATGTGCGCAGTTGTTTATAATAAGTTCGGCACGTTGTTTGGGACTTTTTCCTCTTAGATCGGCAACACCCTGTTCAGTGACAACAATATCAACTGAATGTTCACTGTGATCATGATGAGTAACCATCGGTACTATCGAACTTATTTTTCCATCTTTAGCTACAGATGGGCAAGTGAATATGGATATATAGGCATTTCGTGTGAAATCACCGGACCCTCCAATACCATTCATCATTTTTGTGCCGCTTATATGTGTTGAATTAACGTTACCGTAAATATCAACTTCTATGGCTGTGTTGATCGTAATAACTCCTAATCTTCTTACTATCCCGGGATTGTTTGATATTTCACTTTGGCGAATAATGATTTTATCGCGGAAGAAGTCAATATCTTTATACATATCTTGTAAGCAATTGTTGGTCAATGTAAGCGAACAAGTACTTCCGAAAATGATTCTACCCTCACGCATCAAATTCATTACCGTATCTTGCAGTACTTCAGTATACATTCGGAAAGGTGGAATATTCGGGTTACGCCCTAATGCTCCCAAAAGTGCATTTGCGATGTTGCCTACACCACTTTGAATAGGCAGGAAAGAAGAAGGAACTGTTCCTTTTTTTAATTCGTCTGCCAAGAAATCAGATACGTATTGTCCTATTCTGTCTGTTACGGGATCAGGCTGTGTGAAAACTCTGGCTTCGTCAGGTAAATTAGTTTCTACTATGCCTACAATTTTTTCAGGATCTACTTTTACGAACAGTTCACCTATTCTATCACTTGGAGCATACACAGGTATTTCTCTTCGATGGGGTGGATCCAGCAGTTCATAATTGTCATGCATACCAATTAAATTTTCGCCATGGTAAGCATTCAATTCAATGATTATCATTTTACTTAATCTGCATATTGTAGGGACAATTCCTCCAGCAGCAGTTAAGTAAATCTTTCCGTCATCAGTAACTCTGGAAGCTTCCACTATTGCCACATCTATGTTACCCATTACTCCATAGCGAATTTCTTGTGCCATTTCTGAAAGGTGGATATCTTCGTAAGCGATTTTTCCTTCATTTACAGCTTTTCTGAAATCATTATTCGTAATATAAGGTGCTCGAAACTTTATAGCATCAGCCCTTGTTAGTACTCCGTCAATAGAGTCTCCGGTTGATGCACCGGTGAATACTCCAATTTTAAATGGACGACCGGCTTTGTGTTCTTCTATGGCCATTTTTGCCAATTCCGGAGCAATGGCTTTGGGACATCCTGCCGGAGTGAATCCGCTGAAACCTACATTCATATCATTTTCTATGTATGATGCAGCTTCAACCGCTGAAAGATACTTGTATTTCATAGTATATTAATATTTGCGATTAATAATTTCTGAGAGAATGATGGCTTTTTTTACTTCTTCTATACTGGATAAATCTATTTCATTGCCATTTCTATTTGAGGGTGTAACAGAAATGGGGGCATCTTTAATTATGGGTTTATCTTTATTTACGAGATGATTCATAGTTTCAGTCAAGTGCTTTTTGGGTGGATGCAAAATTGTGGATACCACCTGTGCTTCACCTTTTCTTACAATTGAAGTGTTCTTCTTCGTGATGTCTTGGGGCATAGTCATATCAGATTTCTTTTCCTTATTTCTATCTTTTTTGTAGTAGAAAAGAAACATGATAGCAATTACAATGATGATTTTAGCAAAATCCATAATTAATTCGTTTAAAAGTTACCGATGACAAATGTAAAAAAAATAACTATATTACAATAGAAATTGATAAAAATATAAAAATAAAAAGGGCAGTTTCGCAACTCCCCTTTTGTTTTTTAACCTAAACCTTAACTATGAAAAAATCTATTTTTGTATGTGTGCAAATAAACAGATATTATTTTTTTTGAGCAAATAGGGAAAGATTTTCATCTATAATATTAACGATTATTCTGTTATGGTAGTAATAGTTAAGCAAAAAAAAAGGCGTTTTTGATAGTGTTTTCGCATTAAATCACTTATTTGTCGTAATTTTGTCTCCTCATTTTTTATATATAGATAATATGGATAATCAAACAGGCGTAGACTTAAAATCTACAACTGTCTCTGAGAACAAAAAGTTGTTTATCGAGACTTATGGGTGTCAAATGAATGTTGCTGATAGCGAGGTGATTGCTTCGGTGATGAAGATGGCCGGGTATAGCATGGCAGATGATTTGGATCAAGCTGATGCTGTGTTCTTGAATACTTGTTCGGTACGTGAAAATGCTGAAACAAAGATTTACAATCGTCTGGATTTTCTTCATTCGTTACAGCGCAAAAAAAAGCACCTTATCATAGGAGTTTTAGGATGTATGGCTGAACATATCAAAGAAGATTTGATAGAACATCACTATGTTGATTTAGTGGTGGGGCCGGATGCTTATTTGACTTTGCCTGATTTAGTGGCACAAGTTGAAGTGGGCGAGAAGGCAATGAATGTAGAGTTATCAACATCCGAAACCTATCGGGATATTATTCCTACACGTATATGTGGCAATCACATTTCGGGTTTTGTTTCTATTATGAGAGGTTGTAATAATTTCTGTACCTATTGCATTGTACCTTATACACGAGGTCGGGAACGAAGCCGTGATGTGGCGAGTATACTTAATGAAGTGGCAGACTTGAAAGCGAAAGGCTATAAAGAGGTCACTTTGCTTGGACAGAATGTGAATTCTTATAAATTTGAAAAATCAGACGGCAGTATTGTCGACTTTTCAACCTTACTACGCTTAGTTGCCGAATCTGTTCCGGAAATGCGTGTACGCTTTACCACTTCACATCCGAAAGACATGAGCGATGAAACTCTTAAAGTCATTGCTGAAGTGCCGAATGTCTGTAAACACATACATTTACCCGTTCAGAGTGGAAGTTCTCAGATATTGAAAGCCATGAATCGTAAATATACACGGGAGTGGTATTTAAGTAGAGTGGAGGCGATACGCAGTATTGTACCTGATTGCGGTTTGACAACAGATATTTTTTGTGGATTTTGCGGAGAGACGGAAGAAGACCATAAATTGTCACTAAGTTTGATGGAAGAGTGCCATTATGATTCGGCATTTATGTTTAAGTATTCCGAACGTAAAGGTACTTATGCATCCAAGAATTTGAAAGATGATGTACCTGAAGATGTGAAGATTGCCCGTCTCAATGAAATAATTGCACTTCAGAACAGGACGTCTTTGGAAAATAATAAAAAATGTATCGGACGTACCTATGAAGTGTTGGTCGAAGGTGTTTCTAAAAGATCGCGTGAACAACTCTTTGGACGTACGGAGCAAAACAGGGTGGTAGTATTTCCGCGAGGCAATCACCACATTGGTGAGTTTGTAAAAGTGGTTGTTGAAGAAGCTTCGTCGGCTACGTTGAAAGGCAAACTAGCTGATTAACTATATTTAATGAGTAATCATTCCTGTTTATTCGTATAAAAAGTAAGCAACAGTAAAAGAGGAGCATTAATTAGGTTATAATTGGAACTTTTTATTTTTAATTGCTCAAATATTTTACTATTTTTGTATCGTGTACGATAACAGACTATTAAAAATTAAATATAATCAAGGTATGAAGACTAATTATGAAATTCGTTATGCTGCTCATCCCGAAGATGCAAAATCATATGATACTACCAGAATTCGTCGTGATTTCTTGATAGAAAAAGTATTTTCAGATGATGAGGTGAACATGGTTTATTCAATGTACGATCGTATGGTCGTAGGTGGTGCTAAACCAGTGACTGAAGTTTTAAAGCTTGAAGCGATTGATCCGTTGAAAGCTCCTTATTTCCTGACACGTCGTGAAATGGGTATATTCAATGTAGGAGGCCCCGGTGTCGTTAAAGCAGGAGATGCATTGTTCGAACTTGATTTTAAAGAAGCTCTATATTTAGGTCGTGGTGACCGTGAAGTAACATTTGAAAGTGAGGATCCAAAAAATCCTGCCAAGTTTTATTTCAACTCTACCACAGCCCATAAGGAATATTCGGACAAGAAGGTAACCAAGGCTGATGCAGTTGTTGCAGAATTGGGTACTATGGAGAGTTCAAATCATCGTAACATCAATAAGATGTTGGTTAGTCAGGTATTACCGACATGCCAAATACAAATGGGCATGACTGAGTTGGCTCCCGGAAGTGTATGGAACACTATGCCGGCACATGTTCACAGTCGTCGTATGGAGGCCTATTTCTATTTTGAAGTACCAAACGATGAGGCTGTTTGCCATTTTATGGGACAAACGGATGAAACCCGCCACATTTGGATGAAAGGCGATCAAGCAGTATTATCGCCTGAATGGTCTATTCATAGTGCAGCTGCCACACATAACTATACCTTTATATGGGGTATGGGTGGTGAGAACCTCGACTATGGCGATCAAGATTTCTCAAAGATTTCAGATTTAAAGTAATTGTTTAATAACAAAATAATATATTATGGTAAACTTTTCATTGGAAGGAAAAATAGCACTTGTTACAGGTGCACATTATGGTATTGGTTTTGCCATTGCTACAGCATTCGCTCAAGCAGGAGCAACAATTGTGTTCAACGATCTGGCTCAAGATAAGATTGACGAAGGCTTGGCTTCTTACGCTAAAGAGGGCATCAAAGCTCATGGATATGTATGTGATGTAACCAACGAAGATCAAGTGCAAGCTATGGTTGCCAAGATCACAAAAGAAGTTGGTGTTATCGATATATTGGTAAATAATGCAGGTATCATTAAACGTATACCTATGTGTGAAATGAAGGCAAGCGAATTCCGTCAAGTTATTGATGTGGATTTGAATGCACCTTTTATTGTTTCAAAAGCTGTGATTCCTGGAATGATCAAAAAAGGTCACGGAAAAATCATCAACATCTGTTCTATGATGAGTGAGTTGGGACGCGAAACCGTATCAGCTTATGCTGCTGCCAAAGGCGGTTTAAAAATGTTGACACGTAACATTTGTTCTGAATACGGTGAATTCAACATTCAATGTAATGGTATCGGCCCGGGTTATATTGCTACTCCTCAAACAGCACCTTTACGTGTACCTCAAGCAGATGGCAGTCGTCATCCGTTTGATTCATTCATTGTTGCCAAAACTCCGGCTGCTCGTTGGGGAACAACTGAAGATTTGCAAGGTCCTGCAGTGTTCTTGGCATCTGATGCCTCAAACTTTGTAAACGGTCACGTTCTTTACGTTGACGGTGGTATTCTTGCATATATCGGTAAACAACCCTGATAAGCAAATAAAATTTAGAAAAGCTACTTACTCCAAGTTTTTTCACTTGTTGTGAGTAGCTTTTTTTATTTTAAGGAGATTATAAAGATGAATAAACTATTTTATATAGCCTTTGTAACGTTTCTTTGCACCGCTTTTGCACAAGCAGGCAATGTAACGGTTACAGTGAAAAACACATCCAATCGGGTTCGCAATAACGAAACCGTTGAGTTGAACGCTGCAAACATCAAAAAGCAAGTTGGCAGCAATATTATTGTTACTCGTAACAATAAGCAGATTCCTTATCAAATTACTTATGATGGAAAATTGATCTTTCAAGCCACTGTTCCTTCAAAAGGATCTGCTCAATATACGATAAAGCCAGGTGCCCCTCAAACCTTTAAGAGTAAAGCTACAGGTCGTTTATATCCTGAAAGAGAAGACGATATGGCATGGGAAAACGATCGAATAGCCTTCCGGTGTTATGGACCGGCTTTACAGCGGACTGGGGAAAAAGCCTATGGCAACGATGTATGGGTAAAAAGCACAAATGACTTTGTTTGTGAGTTTAGATATGGGCAGGAATATAGGGCGAAGTCTGTTATTAAAGCTTTGCGGGCAGCCGGTAAGAAAGCTGAGGCTCAACATTACGAAGATTCAATCTCTTATCACATTGACCATGGAAAAGGGTTGGATTGTTACAAGGTAGGACCCACATTGGGAGCAGGAACCATCGCTTTTCTTGAAGATGGAAAGATTATATATCCTTATTGTTTCGACACACAACAAGTGTTGGATAATGGCCCCATTCGTTTCACGGTTCGCCTCACCTATCCTGTTGTGTATAAAGGTGTAACCATGCGTGAGGTACGTATTACATCCATAGATGCCGGTTCTCAATTAAATAGAGTTACTGTGTCGTATACAGGACAAAAAGAAGCATTGCCGGTTGTTGCAGGTATTGTTTTGCATGACGGTAGCAAGGACTATAATCTCTCTGCTGAAAAAGGTTATGCAGCATATACCGAGAATGCAGGAAAAGACGGCTTGATCTATCTTGGTATGGCTTTTCCTAATAAGGTAAAAAGCATCACCACATTACCTTTGCGTGAAGATGAAACTCAGGCAAAATCCCAAGGAGCGGATGGGCACATTATTGCGTTGATGAATGTGCCGAAAGGTTCTCAATTTACGTATTATTGGGGAGCCGGTTGGAGCAAATTCGGCTTTAAGAGTTCCAATGAATGGGTTACTTATATGAGTAATTTTGCCAAGAATTTACGAACTCCATTGATTGCTACTGCTAAATAATCACTTATATATAAGGTGAAAAAAAAGGAGAATCTTTCGAGATTCTCCTTTTTGATGTGTTGTTATTTAGACCCCCTATCAATATAGAGGCATTTGTCTTATTGAACAATTGATGTGAACGGATGTCTTACATTCGTTGCACTGCGCATATAAGCTTTTGCAACTCCGAAGTTCAGGTTCAAATCGAGTCGGATAGGGAGATGGTTCAAATCGTCGGTGATGTAGAACGTAATGATATCTTCATTTTTCCCTTTTCTATTTTCAACCAGAGTGAATATCATGCATCGATAAGTAATTCCGTTCTCAGCCTTAAAATGTTTGCGTCCGCCGAAAACGAGTGTTTCGTTAGTGAGATACTTGCCCGATGCAATCGGAAACATCAAACGGCTGCCCTCTTTCAAACCACTTGGATCGATGGACCTAACTCGTGATATGATACTCAGCATATCATAGATTTGTTTAGAATCGGATCCGGTTTTATACGTAACTCTGCCATTTTTTACGCGTTTCATATGCACATTGACTCTATTATTACTTTGGGAGTATCTTACCTCGTCAATGGCAAATTTGTGGCCTTCGTCTGCTGCTTTTCTGTAATACATAGGTTGCAGTCCGGTGGATACAATTGAAGTGAGGGTGTCTCTCATTCTGAAAAATTTATCGGCTACTCCATTACTGCTAGCCAAAAGATTCACCAAATAGGCAGAACGCCCCTGGTAGTTCATGGTTCTGGTTGAAAGACTTGCCGTACCGGCTTTCTTCCAAATGAATTTCCAATTAAAGTAAAGATCGTAGGTGATGCGTTCTCCTCCTTTAAATGCATAATTGTTTACTTCTACATCTGTAGATTCAGTTTGACTGCTGAATAACGTGAAAAGCAGTAGAGTTATCAACCCAAGTCCTACTTTTCGTGAAATGTTATTCATTTTAACTATAACTTTTTTTACTATTCTGTCCATATTTCTTAGATTTATTCTGATCAGGTTTTTGTTTTTTCAGTTCATCAGGTTTTTGCTTATATAAAGGCAATTCCTGTACATTCCAGTTTTGATCTATGTCCCACATAGCTTTTAGATTTATTGCATGCGGGTAGTAGTATACTTCTTCGGGTTGCCTTCTAGTGATATAATCTCCGGTATCCCATTTGCCATTGTTGTTACGATCATCTGTCACTCGTGCATATACTTTTCCGGGGTTTAGATAATAGATGCTTGCACGCCCTTTTATCACATCCGCTTTTCTAATCACTTTTCCCTGTGCGTCCATCACTTCCACAAAAGCATGTGGTCCTACACCTGTAATATTGAAGAATAAGTTGGCATAATCATTCACAGTTTTCATTTTTAAGTTTGAAAACAGAGGACCATTGTGCAACCCATATAGTCCGTGAATAGCCATAGAGTCTACACTTAAATTATATTCTTTCCCCGGATCCCACTCGGCTAAAATGTTATATGCCAGTATATTTGAACTGTCTTGCCGGATGAGGTATGGTTTGGGTTTCCATACCGAATCAACCTTTTCAAACAAATGGATCATAGACGTGTCCATTTTGCTGATAGGTTCCTGGAATAGAAGTTTGATATTGTCAAATATATCCATGGATGAAGGTGTTGCCATGGCTACGGGCAATAAAGGTATTATTTTCAGTTTGTCGTCTTTTTTCTTATGTTCACCTTCTTTTTTAGGTGCGTTCTTGTATTTTTTTATGTATAGCTTTAATGTGTCCGTGCGCGGAATAAATTTGTTAAGCGTATCCGTGAAAAGATATTTGGCCTGGATTTTCAATGTATCCAATTTATAGATAAGCGAGTCCTTTATCCAGTAAAGGATTGTATCGTTATCGGCATTCTTCTGAACGATAAAAGCATTTTTCTCGTTGAAATTCAATCCACGAAGAGTGGGTAGTGTATCATTGCGAATAGCAAAAAAGAGTGCGAATAGTTGTGGCAAACTCCGTTCACTTTTTATCAAATATTGCGTAATACTTTTCTCGGTAAACGATCTCAGGAGAATGTTATCGGGATAGTAATGCGTATATGGGCGTGTAAACACCGTATCAAATGAAAGTGAATCCACCCAGGATGTGTCTTGTCTGACATCAGGGCGAAAAGACGGTACAATCAAACTATCGTTGAAAGCTATTGCTTCGCTTCGTTGGTTGAAGCGTGAATTTTGATCTACATCCTTTAATGCATATACATGATATTTCCCTGCAGCGATGCCTTTTATTACAAAATGTCCGCGACTATCGGTTCGAGCAACACGATCAAGTGGCTTTTTAATAAAAGCCGAGTCGCTAAGATCGGAATGAAGTCCTACGGCTGTACCCTTAATCGGCTCTAATGTCTCTGCATCAATCAAATAGCCTGATACCTCCAAGGTATCAATATGGCTTCCTGTAGAGAATGTAAAAGCATAGTTCCCCAATGGATTTCCCTCATTGTTATCCGTAATGGCGTCAGAGAAGTCGATAGAATAAGTAGAGTTGGCTTTGAGAGAGTCTTGGAGTTTCACTACAATGCTTTTTCCGTTTACCGTGATTTCAGGCTGTTGCGTTTGTGGGGGTGATACAATTACTTTCTCAGAAGCATTATCCAGTTTCACAAATTCGTCGAAATGGATAACCACCTTCTTCTTTGTATTGTTGTAAGCATTCATTGCCGGTTCAGTATATAGTACCTTTGGAGGGGTCATGTCTTTTGGGCCTCCTTGAGGCGAACCGATGTTGGCACATGACCATGTAATGGCTATTAATATACAGATACCGAGTAAGGCGTTGAATGAAGATTTCATATTTTATTATTCTGATTTTTTACTTTGTATTACAAAAGTAAGATTTCTAAGTAGTTTTGTACTATATCAATTTATAAATTATATAAAATTATTCAGGATGTTTACTTAAGAATTCATACCCGAATCGACAATAGAGACATTTCTTCCGGTCGCAGTAGGCTTGTTTCAACTGAATCAATGCTTGCGAATCGGCCGCGCTTTCAGGTTTAACGCCTGCATTCTGCCACATACGAGTGATATAATTTTGCTCAGGTTTCAGCTTATCCAACAGATCCTCAGCTCTTTCAATCATTACCGCATTATCTTTGTAGGTACCATACGCACATAGAAAAGGAATTACCGTGTTCAGTATGATCAAGTGCAATGTCTTGTCGGATGTATTTTTTTCTTTGATTGTCGATTCTTTTCCGAAGATATAATGATTTTTCCAATAATCGGATGTAGTACAGCGTAATATGTCACAGATATCTTCTATTTTTTCAGCCTCCATCACCTTTGAGAATAAAGATTCTTGTCGATGATACAGATCTGCTAACTGGGCGATGCGGATATAAGGGAAATTATACGGACGAGTACGCAGAAGTTTCCATCGGCTGATGGGAATCTCTTTCAGTCCGAATAGATGTTTCTGGTAGGAATACTCTTTTTGGAGTCGTTGATAATATTCATCGTCAAATACTTTTGACAACAATCCGGCCTGTCCGAAAAAGATCGCTTCTATTTGAAATAAGTCATCTCGATGTTTGCAGATGGCATTCGGGTGTATTTGTTCAGCCCATTGTTCGAAGGCATCACCATTCAGTCCGAATCCGAAGTTGCGTGCAAGTGTGATAAAAAATGCCAGCTCCCAATTATAGTTATGTTTCAAAACTCTCTCTTTCGCCAATCTCGCTTTTTCATACAGTCGTTCTTCTCTCAAAGAAGAAAACCACGAATGAACCATGATTTGGGGCAATTGCGATAAAAGTGCGGCACAAGGGATGTCTTTTTCTTTTTTTAGTAACAAATCATAGTTAAGTTTTACTGTTTCAGGACATTCCAGTCTGAATTGTGGGATCTCTTGACCGTCTGTGCGGTTGACAAGGCAGTCATTCGTATTGACTACATGTAATATCACTGAATCGTATGAAGCATCATGATCATGACCATGGACAAACCAATCCGAAGCACGAAGATGAATCTCTACGTTTCCAACCCAGAGTGTTCCTCCTATTTTTATCTTTGCATTGAAAAAATCAGGACCGGCATTGTAGTTGGGTAGCCCTGCATCAATAATCTCCAATGTCTGTCCATCGGTCGTCCGTAAGGTCTTAAGTGGGAAGATTTTATGCTTCCAAACGTAATGTAATAACTCTTCCATTGTTAATGTGCTGTAAAACTGCTCCAAAAGTACAAAAATATTTGTAAAAGCTTTATCTTTGCATTGTTAGTTTAAAAATATAAAAGTCATAAATAATGAAAATAGCGTTGATAGGATATGGAAAGATGGGTCATATGATTGGCGATATCGCTCGTGAGAGAGGTCACGAAATAGCGTGTATCGTTGATGTGGACAACCAGGATGATTTCAATTCAGCTGCTTTTAAATCGGCAGATGTGGCCATAGAGTTTACGGCGCCTACCGTGGCATATAACAATGTAATA